>OCTW011591432.1_pt1 | contig 22744 bp, 9 predicted proteins | sample 1539671 | NCBI WGS metagenome assembly OCTW01 (sample SAMN02144230, study PRJEB22623) | gut metagenome | biome: sheep rumen | host: Ovis aries | place: New Zealand
ATCAAGCTCGATCGCTTTATTGATCGAAACGACTTGATCGATGGTAAAGCTCGCTCCGATCGTAACGGTCGCGTCTTTTCTGACGGCGTTTACAAGCTCCGCATAGGTTTTTACGGTGTTCGCAATCTCCGCGCCCACAACTTCGACTTTGCTTTCGTCACCGCCGATGTTAACGATTTCTACGTTGCTGTTTACCGCGTTGACCTCAACTACGTCCGCTTCGGTGTTCTTAACTTCGATCGCAAAGGTCTTGGTAACGGTTTCACCTTGCGCAACTTCGCGAGCCGCCTCGGTAACGACGACTTTATCTACGACGAGATTTGCCGCGTTCTCAACGACGACGTGGGTATCCACAGGGACTTCGACCGGCGCTTTCTTAACGTTGATCGCAGCCATTTCCGCCGTTTTCGCGATTACTTGCGCGTTCTTATCTTCTTCGGAGAGGGTCGTATCCGCTTCGATCTCCGCGATCTCCGCTTTCTTCGCTTCTACCGCGGCGATTCTTGCGTTCGTGTTCGCGATCCTTTCCGCGGAAAGTTCGTCGATATCCGTTTCACCGGACGCGATCTCTGCTTTCAAATCGGTTGCGGTTTTGCCCTCGATCTTATAGAGGTAGAAGGCAACGTCGTTTTCAATATGCAAGCTGCTGGAATAAGCGGCGAGGTTAACGGTCTTGCCTTCGTAGGTATAGCCGTTTACACCCGCAACTTTAACGTTTCCGTTCGGCGCTTGTACCGTAATGCCTTCCACGGTGTAAAGCGTTCCGTTTGCGATTTTGAGGGTCGCTTCGGTCGTAGGCGTTACGAGGCTGATGGAGTTCACCGTCAGTTTATAAGAATTGAGGTTGATGTTTGCCGCGCCGTAAAGGGTAAGATTGAAATCTGCTTGCGCCGCGGTAATATCGTTCATGACTTTTACGGGGTAGCCCGCCGCAACCGCGGTAACGAGTTCTTCGTACGTTGTGACTTCGATGTAATCCGTGGAAATAACTTGTTGACCGGTAATGTCATACACACCTTTAACGATATAACGATCGTAACCGGTAGCAAGAGCCTCACGGATCGCAACGATATCCGCCGAGTTAAAGGCGGTAGAATTGTTTACGTCCGCAGCGGCGGTAAAGAAGTAGGTTTGACCGTCGCCTTTCTTTTCCCAGGCAGTAGCAGCGTCGGCGATCACGTTCAACGTATAACCGACGTTCTTTCTTCTCATTTGATACACGTCGTCCACGTTTACGAATCCGTCGCCGTTTACGTCGCCGAGACCCACGTTATAGGTATAAGTCGCAACGAGATCCGCTTCGTCCATTTCCGCGGTAAACACGGTAACCAAGGTATCACCCTCTTTGAAGCCTTTGGTTGCGAAATAGCGCATCGAGGGAGCCGCGGGAACTTCCGCGCCGACGTACACGTCAGAAACGGTTGCTTCGTCCACAACGGTCAAAACACCCGTATCCTTATTATAAGAGAGATACACCACGTCCGAACCGTAAACGTAAGAGAAGGTAGCAGACGCGGTCGCTTTCGTTACGTTAAAGATCCTCGCCGCAGAGCCCGCAAGATAGTTTTCGGATTCCGCCGTGGAGACAACGACCTTATATTTGCCTTGCTCGGAGGGAGCCGATGCGATAGCGTCGTAATCCTCCGTATTCGCATTGTAAATAAACCAAGCGACAGAAGCCGCAGCGCCGGATTCAACGTCCGTAAGTTCGTACACGATCTTCGCATCGCTCGTTCCGATCGTAACGGATTCGCCGAAGATCGTTTCGATATCTTGATCGTCCGATGCGGGAGTCGAAATCGTAATGGTCGCGGCTTTCTTCGCGATCGTAAAGGTGTACTCCTTCGCGGCAGAGGTTTCATCCGTCCAAACGGTGTTATCCGTATCTTTCAGCGTTACGGTAACGGTTTGCTCACCCGCGAGCGTACGGGTATCGTTTGCGATGGTGTAATACTCGTCATCATCGAGGGATTCTACCGTAAACTCGAAAGTTTGCTCTTCTCCGTTATAAGTATAAGTCGCGTTCGCCGACACGGGGATTTTAATCGCAAGCTTATTGATCGTAAAGGCATAAACTTTCGGTGCGGTGGTGTCGTCCTCCCAAATGGTATTATCCGTATCGTTAAGTTCTACTCTGATTTCTTGCGTACCCGCATTCGTGCGAACATTATTCGAAATCGTGTAATACGCGCTATCTTCAAGAGATTCAAAAACAAACTCAAAAGTTTGTGCTTCTTCGTTATAAATATAGTTTACGTCCTTCGGAACGGGGATTGTAATCGCAAGCTTATTGATCGTAAAGGTGTATTCTTTCACCTCCGTTCCGCCGCCGATCCAAGCCGTGTTATCGGTATCCTTCAACGTTGCCGTTACGGTTTGACTGCCGACATACGTGCGCTTATCGTTCGCAATAGTGAAGTAGTCGCTATCTTCAAGGGAGAGTTGCTTAAAGAGGAAAGTTTGCTCATTCCCGTTATAAACGTATTCAATAAGGGTCTCAGCCTCGGGGACAATAATAAACTTAGTCGTGATCGTATAAACCACTTCGTCCACCGTTACTTCGTAGTTCGGGTTCGCCGTCTCGTAAGTAGCCGTCAGGTGATATTCTCCGACGTCAGACTCACTCGTCAGTGCGGCGTCGGACACGAAACCGAGTTCGCCGAGATCCCCTTCCTCAACGAGGCCGGGAGCCGAAACGACGATTTCCGCAAGGGGAGCTTTGTAAACGGAAGTATAAGACTCTTGCGCAAAAGAAACGGTGACCGCCTTTTTCGCAATGGACCATGCCACTTCCTGCGCAGCGGTCGGATAACCCGTCACGTTCCAGCAGTAAGAATTCGGATCGGCAAGGGTTACGATTGCGGTATAATCACCGGCGTTCGTAGCCGTTCCGTCGGAAACGAGATAAAGCTCGTTAACGTCTTCCGCAACGCCCGTTTGCACGTTTCCGTTATAAACGAGGTTTTCCGCCGCAAGGGGAACGTTCACGAGACCGCGAATGTTAAAGAAACCTTGCGTTGCGGGGGTTCCGCCGTCTTTCATTTCGAAAGTACAAATGCTGTCTCCGGTGAAAGAAAGTTCGCCGCCGAGCAAGATATCGTACTCGCCTACCGCGGAATCTCCGACAATCGTAAACTCGGCCTCAAAGAGATACAAGGTCTCGTTTAACGCGTAAGATCCCTCGTCACCCGTTACGCCGACGAGCTCTCCGACCGTGCTTCCGCTGACGGAAGAAACGTTAAACGCGGTCAAGCTGCTATCCGCAACGAGATAATCATCGATGGATTCGCTGTCAAGCTCGATAACGGTGGAAAGGTTGCCGTTCGCCGAGATGGAATTCGGACGGATCAAAGATCCACCCGGAACTCTGATGGCGGGAGCGACCTTGCCTTCCATGATCAAAGCGGCCGACGATTGAACAGAGCTAGGCTTCGCGATATAATAGCGAACGGTAACCGTTCTCGCCGTGCCGCTCTGCAACAGATCGGGATACGCTTCATCCGAAGACACCGCGCTCGCGATGACCGTAAGGGTTTCTTCGGTCTCGGCGGACGCGGACGCCACCGCGCTTACCGCAAACATCGCGGCAAAGGCGAGGGCAAGTACGACGACTGCCGTCACGAGACATTTGACTGACTTCTTTACTGTACTCATTGTTTTTTTACCTCCAAGGTACAAACTTTTATATTTTTTGCTGCTCTCTTCTCTTAAAGAAGAGATACGTTACTATATGCGCGAACTTCTTTTTTTTGTACGCCAAAATGCGCGTACGAATATTCGCACGTATATACTATATCAAAAATGGCGACACATTTTCAATACCATTTTTTTGAAATCGGCGAAACGTAAGCAATAAGTGTCATTTATGAAATGTGGAAAAATTCGGATAAATAGGTATTTTTCTAATTATAAAATTTTTTTCCGTAAATATTACACGACAAAATGATAGCAAATTTCGAATGTAAACAAAATAACGCCTTTTTCGATTTTTTTCTTCCCGGTTTTTCCCGTAAAATAAAAAAAGAACTCGATTTCGCTTTGAGTTCTTTTTTTTGACTTAGCTTAACGACCGAGCAACTTACGAATTTCGTCCACTCGATCCGTTTCTTCCCACGAGAAGCCTTTTCTTCCGAAATGCCCGTAATTCGAGGTCGCTCGATAGATAGGACGGCGCAAGCGAAGCGCGTCTATAATCGCGGAAGGACGAAGATCAAAGACTTTCCGCACGATCTTTTCCAATTCTCCGTCCGGGATACAACCCGTTCCGAAGGTATTTACGTGCAGCGAAATGGGGTGAGCCACTCCGATCGCGTAAGAAACTTCGAGTTGCATTCTGTCCGCCGCGCCCGCCGCCACCATATTTTTGCAAACGTAGCGCGCCATATACGCCGCGCTCCTATCCACTTTGGTCGGGTCCTTTCCCGAGAACGCGCCGCCGCCGTGAGGGCAATAGCCGCCGTACGTATCCACGATGATCTTTCTGCCGGTCAGTCCGCTGTCTCCGTGCGGTCCGCCCGTTACGAAACGACCCGTCGGATTTACATAGATCAAGGTATTTTCGTCCAAAAGGGAAGCGGGGATCGCTTTTTTGATGATCTCTTCTTCCACGTCGCGGCGAAGTTTTTTCATTTCGACGTCAGGCTCGTGCTGCGTGGAAACGACGACGGTATGCACGCGTTTCGGCTTTCCGTTTACATACTCCACCGTAACTTGTGCTTTTCCGTCCGGACGAAGATACGCGATTTCGCCGTTCTTTCTCGCTTCGGTCAATCGAAGGGTCAACTTATGCGCGAGAGTGATCGGGAGAGGCATCAGCTCTTCCGTTTCGCGGCAGGCGTATCCATACATCATTCCTTGGTCGCCCGCGCCGATTTTGTCGTACTTATCGCCCGAAGCGCTGTCCGTGCTGTTATCGACGCCCATCGCGATATCGGGAGATTGCTCGTCCAAAGAGACCATGACCGAGCAGGTATCGGCGTCAAAGCCCGTATCGCTCGAGGTATAACCGATACTTCTGACGACGTCTCTGACGATCTTTTGTACGTTCGGATTGTGCGACGAAGTAATTTCGCCTACCACGATCGCGATCCCCGTGGTAACCACCGTTTCGACCGCGACGCGCGCGGCGGGATCCACGGAGAGGACGTCGTCCAAAACCGCGTCGGAGATTTGATCCGCGACTTTATCGGGATGACCTTCCGTTATACTTTCACTTGTAATCAATCTAACTTCTTGCATTCGTATAAAAGGTCGGGGGCATTTGCTGCCCCCGTTTTTGCATTACGCCAAATAGGAGTTGTCTTCCTGAACGTTGCTATCCACGAGGACGTTCGGAACAACGTTTACGTTTTGATAGATTTTAAGACCCGTACCCGCGGGGATCAGCTTACCGAGGATCACGTTCTCTTTAAGGCCGAGAAGCGGATCGACTTTGCCTTTGATCGCCGCGTCCGTTAACACCCTCGTCGTCTCCTGGAAGGAAGCGGAAGCGAGGAAGCTTTCGGAAGCCAAAGAAGCTTTGGTAATACCGAGGAGCGTACGCTTCGCGGTCGCGGGCGTTCCGCCGAGCGAAAGAACCTTCATATTGTTCTCTTCGTAAGTCGAAAGATCGACGAGTTCGCCGGGGAGGAAATCGGTATCGCCCTGCTTTTCGATCCTGACCTTTCTCAGCATCTGCCTGATGATGATCTCGATGTGTTTATCGTTTATATCAACACCGGACAAACGATACGCGTCTTTTACTTCGCGGATCAAATAATCCTGAACGCCCTTTACGCCGCGCGTACGGAGCATATCCTGCAAATTGATCGCGCCTTGCGTAAGCTGCGTTCCGGGATCGACTTCCTGCCCGTCTTGAACGAGGATCTTCGCGTTGATCGCGGGAACGTACTCTTTTCTGTCTTGTTCGTTTTCAACGGTGATCGTCCGTCTCTTGTTCTTTTCGGAGATCGTAACGGTACCGGCAATATCGGAAATGATCGCCTGCGCTTTGGGATTGCGGCATTCGAAGAGCTCTTCGACGCGCGGCAAACCTTGCGTAATATCTTCGGAAGACGCGACACCGCCCGTATGGAACGTACGCATCGTAAGCTGCGTACCCGGCTCGCCGATGGATTGCGCCGCGATAACGCCGACCGCTTCGCCGACTTTAACGGGGTTGCCGCTCGCCATATTCTTGCCGTAACACTTGGAGCAAAGACCCGACGCGCACTTACAGGTAAACACGCTTCTGATCTTTACGCTCTCGATGCCCGCTTTCTCGATCGCGTCCGCCGCCTCTTCGCTGATCATCGAATCCGCGGGAACGATCTCTTCGCCCGTTGCGGGATCCTTGATCGCTTCGATCGTGTATCTTCCGATGATCCTGTCTTTCAGCTTCTCGATGAGATCGCCTCTGCCTCCGTAGATCGCGCTGACCACGACGCCCTTTTTGTCGCCGCAATCCATTTCGCGAATGATGACCGATTGCGAAACATCCACGAGCCTACGGGTCAAATAACCGGATTCCGCCGTTTTCAGAGCGGTATCGGCAAGACCTTTACGGCCGCCGTGGGAAGAAATAAAGTATTCGAGAGCGGACAAACCTTCGCGGAAGTTGCTCTTAACGGGAAGTTCGATCGTCTTACCGGTCGGGTCTTTCATAAGACCGCGCATGCCGGCGAGCTGACGGATCTGACTCATATTACCACGAGCGCCGCTCTGCTCCATCATCTTGATGGGGTTGAACTTATCCCAGCACTTGGAAAGCGCGTCGGTAACGTCGTCCGTAACCTTGTTCCAGATCGCGATGACCTGCTTGGTTCTCTCCGCGTCCGTAATATGACCGCGGCGGAAAAGCTTTTCGACGTCCGCGACTTTCTTTTCCGCGTCCGCGATGATCTGATCTTTCTCTTTGGGGATATGCATATCGAACACGCTGGTCGTAAGCGCGCCGATCGTGGAGTACTTAAAGCCTTGCGCCTTGATCTTATCGAGAACGACGGCGGTTTCGGTACTTCCTTTATACTTAAAGCACTTTTCCACGATTTGACCGAGCTGTTTTTTACCGACGAGGAAGTCGATTTCAAGCGCGAGCGCGTTCTCGGGTTTCGTTCTGTCCACGAAATGGAGATCTTGCGGGATCGCCTCGTTAAAGATGAATCTGCCGAGCGTCGTATGCACCCTGCCGGTAACGACTTTTCCGTCGATCTCTTTCGAAACGCGGACGTAGATCTTGGCTTGCAATTCGATATCTTTGTTTGCGTAAGCGAGTTTCGCCTCGTCCACGCTCATAAAATATTTGCCTTCGCCCTTCGCGCCCTCTTTCTCGATGGTCAGGTAGTAACTGCCGAGGATCATATCCTGCGTCGGGGTCATAACGGGCTTGCCGTCCGAAAGCTTCAAGATGTTGTTCGTGGAGAGCATCAGGAAGCGAGCTTCCGCTTGCGCCTCGATGGAAAGAGGAACGTGGACCGCCATTTGGTCGCCGTCGAAGTCCGCGTTAAACGCGCCGCAAACGAGGGGGTGAAGCTTGATCGCTCTGCCTTCCACGAGAACGGGTTCGAACGCTTGGATACCGAGGCGGTGCAAGGTCGGCGCGCGGTTCAAAAGAACGGGATGGTCTTTGATAATATCTTCGAGAACGTCCCAAACTTCGCTTCTCGCACGCTCCACGTAACGCTTCGCGTTCTTGATATTGTTACAAATATTTCTCTCCACGAGCTCTTTCATAATAAAGGGCTTGAAGAGTTCGAGCGCCATCTCTTTCGGGAGACCGCATTGATAGAGTTTCAATTCGGGTCCGACGACGATAACCGAACGGCCGGAATAGTCCACGCGCTTACCGAGAAGGTTCTGACGGAAGCGGCCTTGCTTACCTCTCAGCATCGCGGTAAGAGACTTCAATTCGCGGCTCTTATTCGACGAATTGGATTTCGCCTTTTTGCTGTTATCGATGAGATTATCCACCGCAACTTGGAGCATACGCTTTTCGTTGCGGATCATCGCGTCCACGCCGCCCGTTTGAAGGAAATGCTTCAAACGTCTGTTACGGCTGATAACGAAACGATACAAATCGTTCAGGTCGGAAGTCGCGTATCTGCCGCCGTCGAGGGGAACCATCGGGCGGAGTTCCGGGGGAAGAACGGGAAGCGCTTCGATGATCATCCATTCGGGCTTGGAACCCGTCTCTTTGAAAGCTTCCATGATCTCGAGCTTTTTCGCGAGCTTCATTCTCTTGGGCGCTTGCGCGTTATCTTTCGAGGACTTTTGATCCTCTTGGATCGCCTTTCTGATCTCCACGATCTCTTTGTCAAGGTCGATCTCCTGAAGAAGGATCTTGATGCTTTCCGCACCCATACCGACCTTAAAGCTGCCCTCGCCGAATTGCTCGATCGCGTCGCGATATTCGACGTCGTTCAAAACCTGCTTCTTGTGAAGCGCGGTCTCGCCGGGATCGAGAACGACGTAGCTTGCGTAATACACTACGTGTTCCACTTCCTTCGGCGGCATATCGAGGATCGTTGCGATGCGGCTCGGCGTTCCTTTGAGATACCAAAGGTGCGCAACGGGCGCGGCAAGCTCGATATGACCCATACGCTCACGGCGCACTTTGCTCTGCTCTACTTTTACGCCGCAACGGTCGCAAACGACGCCCTTGTGGCGGATTCTCTTATATTTTCCGCAGGCGCACTCCCAGTCCTTGGTCGGCCCGAATATCTTTTGGCAGAACAAGCCGTCCGGCTCGGGTTTTTGCGTCCTGTAATTGATCGTCTCGGGCTTGGTAACTTCGCCGCAAGACCACTCCCTGATCTTTTCGGGAGAAGCAAGTCCTATTTTAATGGAATCGAAATTATTGATCTCAAACATATCTCATGACCCTCCGTTAAAAGATGCTGTCCTCGTCGTCTTCCACGCCGAACAAATTCTTGATGTCCGCTTCGTCCGCAATGGTCTCGAAGGGGCTGTCCTCGTCGTCCTCGCCGACGGTATCCTCTCCGAAGATGCCGCCGAGATCGATCTCGCTGTCCGCCGAAGTATCCTGAACGGGTTCCGCGGTCGAAACGTCTTCGATCGTGTCGGGGATCTCCTGCTCGTTCTCGCCGAGTGCGCGGATATCAAGACCCAAAGAGCGCATTTCGCGAACGAGAACGCGGAAGGATTCGGGGATTCCGGGCTCGCTGATGTTTTGCCCTTTCGTAATGGAAGCGTACGCTTTTTCACGACCCGAAACGTCGTCAGACTTAACCGTCAGCATTTCTTGCAAAATATTCGCCGCGCCGTAAGCCTCGATCGCCCAAACTTCCATCTCGCCTAAGCGCTGTCCGCCGAACTTGGCTTTACCGCCGAGCGGTTGCTGGGTAACGAGGGAGTAAGAACCGGTGCTACGAGCGTGGATCTTATCGTCCACAAGGTGGGCGAGTTTCAGATAATACATATATCCGATCGTAACTTTATTTTCAAACGGCTCGCCCGTACGTCCGTCGAAGAGCTGAACTTTTCCGTCCGCGGGAAGTCCGTTCGAAACGAGAAGCTCTTTGATCTCGGATTCGTCCGCACCGTCGAAAACGGGAGTGGAGATCTTCCAATCGAGCATCTTGCAAACGAGACCGAGGTGAACTTCGAGAACCTGTCCGATGTTCATACGAGAAGGAACGCCGAGCGGGTTTAATACGATCTGCAACGGAGTTCCGTCCGCCATAAAGGGCATATCCGCCTTGGGAAGAACGCGGGAAACGACGCCTTTGTTTCCGTGACGTCCTGCCATCTTATCGCCGACGGAGATCTTACGCTTTTGCGCGATATACACGCGCACGAGTTTGTTGATTCCCGCGGAAAGATCCGCTTTGTTTTGCTTGGTAAAGACTTTTACGTCCACGACCACGCCGTACTCGCCGTGAGGAACGACGAGGGAAACGTCCCTGACTTCTCTCGCTTTCTCTCCGAAGATGGAGCGAAGCAATCTTTCTTCGGGGGTGGGATCGGTCTCGCCCTTGGGCGCGACTTTACCGACTAAGATGTCGCCTGCGTGGACTTCCGCACCGATGCGAATGATACCGTTCTCGTCCAAATCTTTCAGCATATCTTCGCTGCGATTCGGGATGTCGCGCGTGATCTCTTCGTCACCGAGCTTGGTGGAGCGGGCTTCCGTATCGTAAGTACCGATATGAATGCTCGTAAATACGTCGTCGCGAACGAGTTCGTCCGAGATCAAAACCGCGTCTTCGTAGTTATAACCTTCCCAGGTCATAAATCCGATCAAAATGTTGCGGCCGAGCGCAAGTTCGCCGTTTTGCGTTGCGGGGCCGTCCGCAAGTACTTCGCCTTTCTTAACGAACTGTCCGACCTTAACGACGGGCTTTTGGTTGATACAAGTTTCGTGGTTCGAGCGTTGGAACTTCAAGAGTTCGTACGTCTTGACTTCGTCGTCTCCTCTGACGGTGATCTCGTCTCCGGTGACGGAGGTTACGACGCCGTCGAATTCGGACAGGACGACGATGCCGCTGTCGTGCGCGATCTTATATTCGATACCCGTTCCGACGATCGGAGCTTCGGGGCGAATAAGAGGAACCGCCTGACGCTGCATGTTCGAGCCCATGAGGGCGCGGTTGGTATCGTCGTTCTCGAGGAAGGGGATCAAGGACGCCGCAACCGAAACGAGCTGCTTCGGCGACGTGTCGAGGAAATCCACCTTGGACGCTTCCACGTTGCGGATCTCTTCGCAAATACGGCAGGAAACGACGGGGTTTTTCAGCCTTCCGTCTTCCCCGATGGGTTCGGTGGCTTGTCCGATGATGTATTTATCTTCTTCATCCGCCGTCATATAAACGATCTCGTCCGTTACGACGCCGGTCGCTTTGTCGATCTTTCTGTACGGAGTTTCGATAAATCCGTACTCGTTTACTCTCGCGTAAGTGGAAAGCGAGGAGATAAGACCGATGTTCTGACCTTCGGGGGTTTCTACCGGGCAGAGACGGCCGTAGTGGGAGTGGTGAACGTCACGGACTTCCATACCCGCTCTTTCGCGGTTCAAGCCGCCGGGACCGAGGGCGGAGAGCTTACGCTTGTGCGTCAGTTCGGCGATCGGGTTCTCCTGATCCATAAACTGCGACAACTGCGCGCTGTTAAAGAATTCTTTGATCTTCGCGGTAACGGGCTTTACGTTGATGAATTTCTTGATCTCCGCTTCGTCCGCGTTCGTCGTGTTCATCTTTTCGATGATTTGGCGCTCCATATTTTGGAAGCCCTTGCGCATTTCGTGCTGCAAAAGTTCGCCGACCGCACGGACGCGCCTGTTCGCAAGGTGGTCGATGTTGTCGTACGTTCCGACGCCGTGAGGAATGTTCAGGTTGTAGTTTACGATGGCGATGATATCGTCCATGCGGATCTGACGGGAAACCAGCCTGTCCGCGTTCGCTCTGACGGCTTCTTCCTTTTCTTCCTTCGTTTCGAGACCTTCCCAAATCTCCATAAGGGTCGGATAGTGGACGTGTTCCAAAATGCCGAGTTCCTTGGGATCTTTGTCGATAAAGGCGGCAAGGTTTACCGTGTTGTTACCGATGACCTTGACTTTCGATCCGTCCTGCCCGACGACGTACGCGTGATTTATGCCGGCGTTTTGGATCTCCCAAGCCTTTTCGAGGTCTAAGGACGTTCCCTTCGCGGCGAGGATCTCGCCGAATTCGTCCGTAATATCTTCCGCAAGTTCTTTCTCCGCAATGCGGTTCGCGAGAGAAAGTTTCTTGTTATACTTGTTTCTGCCTACGCGCGACAGGTCGTAACGCTTCTTATCGAAGAAGATGCCGGGGATATTCGCTTCCACGCCTTCCGTCGTAATGATCTCGCCGTTCTTGATGGTTTTATAAAGCTCGGTCTTCGCGCCGAACAAGGTGCGCTCTTGATCCTTATCTTTTTCCATCGTGCGCTTCATGATCTCGTCGTCTTCGCCGAAACATCTGAGCAAAGCGTCGTCGTCCGTCAGTTCGAGCGCGCGGAGCATCAAAGAAGCCGTTACTTTCTTTTTGCGGTCCACCTTAACGTACAAAACGCCGGTGGAATCCTGCTCGAATTCCATCCAAGCGCCGTTCTTGGGGATCACGGTGCATTTATAGGTGGTTTCGCCGTCTTTATCCGTTTCCTTCTCGAAATACACGCCCGGGCTTCTGACAAGCTGCGAAACGATAACGCGCTCCGCTCCGTTGATAACGAAGGAACCCGTTTCGGTCATAAGAGGAATATCGCCCATAAAGATCTCGTCTTCTTTGATGAGGTCTCCTTTTTCGCGAATGGTCAGGCGCACTTTTACGCGAAGGGGCGCGTTATAGGTAACGAGGTTCTCGCTCTTACACGCTCTCGCGGAGAAATGCGGCTCTTCCACTCTGTACTCGCCGAATTCCAAAATGAAACGCTCGGCGCCGTTCGTCGCTTTTTGGACGATCGGGGAGAACTCGTCGAAAATTTCGCGAAGTCCTTCTTCCAAAAACTTCTTATACGAACTCTTTTGCAGCTCGATAAGATAGGGGAGATCGAGGACCTCCTTGGTTTTTGAGAAGCTCATTCTTTCCACGTTGCCGTATTTTACCTTGTGAACAGACATTGAAAAAACACTCCTTAAATATTTGAACGCCATCGCTCGGCACCCTTTTTCCCTCTTCACCTACGGTGAGAATTTTTTTTGAAGAAAATCGGACACTTCCGCATAATAACGCAATTTACAATGATAATCGGCGTCTGTCAATAAGTCAAGCGATTTTTCAAAACTTTATAAAAAAACGTTCGAAATCCCCGAAATTCGGGCTGTTTTTCGAACGTAGTTTCACGCGTAAATGATTAATTTTTCTTAATTTTCCCCGTCGAGATCGGGATTTTCGAGCAAAACGTTCGATGGAGCGCGTTTTTTACTCTCCCTTTTTCGCTTGAAAAAAGAAGTTAGGATCGCGGCGCATTCTTTTTCGAGAACGCCGCCCTCGGAGAGAACGCGATGATTCAGCGGATAATCGTAAGAGAGGTTTGCAAGCGAGCCCACGAAGCCGAAGCGGGAGTCTTTCGCGCCGAACACGATCTTTTTCAGGCGCGCATTTACGGCGGCGCCGGCACACATCGCGCAAGGTTCGAGCGTTACGTACAACACGCAGTCTTCGAGCCACCATTGCCCGAGCTTTGCGGACGCCTTTTCCATGGCGCAGATCTCGGCGTGGCGAACGGCGGATTTTCTTTTTTCCTTTTCGTTATGCGCCCGCGCGACAACCTCTCCGTTCTTTACGATCACGGCGCCCACGGGAACTTCGTCTTTCTCGGCGGCTTTTTCGGCTTCTCGCAGGGCGAGGCGCATAAAATATTCGTCCCCTCTTTCTTTCTTCATCTTACGATCCCCCACACGATGAGCGCAAGAAGAAGCGCCGTTTCCGCAATGATGACGGAAAGCAGGAAAGCGTTATCCTTCAAAGTGGCTTTTCCGTCTTTTTTATACGCGTCCGTCACGATCACGCCGAAGAGTTTTTTCTCCGAAACGGGTTTTTCCGTTTTTCTCGCGAGATACTGCAATACTTTGATAACGGCGTACACCGAAAGGATCATAACCGCCACCGTCAAAAAGAAAAACAAAAGGTTGGAAGAGGCGGTCAATTTTTCGTAAAAAACGCCGAGCGCATTCTTTGTTTGCGAAGAGTATTCGAGAGTCGTCGCCACGAAATTGTTTGCGAAATGGGCGCACATCGCGGGGATCATACTCTTTGTTTTCGTAACGGACAAGCCGAAGACCAAACCGCCGAAAAAAGCGTAGATCATTTGCAGGGGATTTTCGTGCATCAAACCGAAACAAAGCGCGGACAACAGAACGGCGGACAGCTCCGAACCTCTGTTTTCGAGCCCGGAAAGCAAAAGCCCTCTGTGACTGAATTCTTCAAAAACGGCGGGGAGAAGCGCCGTTATAACGACGAAGAGAAGATAATCCCCGAAACCGGCATATACCGTTCCGACGTACGCCGCCCTTTTATATCCGATTATATTGAGGAAGATATTGGTCGCCGCGTTGAACACCATCGTAAACGGCGTAATCAGGAGCATCAAAGCAAAGCTCGCGAGAAGACAGCTTTTCCAATCGATCGGCTTTGCGTAACGCATATAGGAAAACACGTCCCGGATCCTCTCCCCTCTTCTCAAAACGAGAAGGACGGAAAGCGGGATCACCCCCATACAGAGGATCTGCGAAAGGAGGGTATAGACGATTTCTCTATGGTAATCCGAAAGAGTAGAAAACGGCTTTACGTAAAATAGGATCTGCAAGATCATAAGCGACAGCATGGCCGCCGCGTAAGCCGCCGTATGTTTTTGCCGAAGAGTCATTTCGCCACCTCCGAAAAAATGCCTGCCGCGAGAACAACGAGGAGCAGCGAAATGAGCGCCGCGTGATAGATCGCGTCCATCGAAAAGCGCTCGGGATATTTTTCTTCCCCGTCCTCAGGAAGCGCGCTCTTTTCCTTATCTTTTACGGGCAAAACGGCAAGATAGGAGAGAAAGGCGTTTATTTTGTTTTGCGAAAAGGTCGGATCGAATTCGAAAGCGCCCTCTTTCTCCCGATCCTTTTTCAAAACGACCGTATAAAGGAAAAGGAGAAGGAACAAAACAGCCCAACTACCCACGATACAAAGGATAAACGCGGAACGCGAAAGCGCGCCTGCAAAAGACGCGGTAAAATACGAATAGAACTTTTCCCCGACGCTGCCTTTCAGGTATAGATAATCAAGGAGAAGCGCCGCGCCGTTATTCACGAAGTGGATCAAAGCGGACGAAAGGATCGTTCGAAGCGTCAGCGCAAGATACGCCATAACGACGCCGAGTAAAAATTGATGAACGAGCTGAACGGCGTTTCCGTGAAACAGCGCGAAGATCGCCGCCGAATATAAAACGGCAAACAACGGAGATTTTTCCTTCGCCCCCGAGAGCAACGCGCCGCGGAGCAAGGTTTCTTCTCCGATCGCGGGAAGGATAGAGAGCGCAAGAAAAGCGAGCGCAAACAAGCCGGGCGAGGAAAAAGAAACGTGATAATCGGGAGAATAAGAATACCCGAATTTTTGAAGCAAAGAAGAGAAAAGCCCGGCAAGAGGGGCGAACGCGGCAATCGAAAAAAGCGCGATCAAAAAAAGCAAAGGCAGATATTTGAGCTTAAATCCCCGTTTGATCCCCGTCATTTCGATAAACGAGACTTTCTTTCGACGGGCAAAGAACAGGACCGTCCCGAAAAAGATCGCTTGGTTCATAACGACGGCGATCCAAGTAAACGCGCCGTCGGATAAAGGCAAAAGAGAAAGTACTACCTGAAAGAGGATCTCCGCGACAAGAGCCGCGAGAACGACGACGCCGCTCTCCCCGAAACCGAATCCGCTTTTCTTTTCGAACCCTTCTTTTTTCATATCGCTCCGTAATTAAAAAAGTGAAACCTTTACTCCGCCCTCTCGATCACGCCGCCGCCGAGACAGACGTTTCCTTGATACAAAACGGCGTATTGCCCTTCCTGCACCGCGCGCTGGGGCTTTTCAAAACGGACCTTTACCCGATTTCCCGAAACGGTCGCCACTGCGTTTTGCAACGGTTGGCGATGACGAATACGCGCCGTAACGGGAGAATCTCCTTCCGGCAGGCGCTTAGAAATAAAATGAAAATCGTCCACTTCCAAAGAAGAGGAGAACAAAAGTTCCGTTTCACCCTGCGTTACGATCAGGCGATTGTTTTGAACGTCCTTCCCAACCACGAAATAGGGTTCTCCTGTCCCGCCTCCCCCGACTCCGAGGCCCTTCCTTTGACCTTTCGTATAATAAAACACGCCCTGGTGTTCCCCTACGACCACGCCGTCCGTAGTAACGATCTCGCCTTTTTTCATCGGAATGTAATTCGATAGGAATTGCCTGAAATTGCGCTCGCCGATAAAGCAGATCCCCGTGCTGTCCTTTTTCTCCCAAACGGGAATGCCCGCTTGTTTCGCGATCTCTCGCACCTCGCCTTTTTTCAAAGAGCCGAGGGGAAAGAGAGCGGTGGAAAGTTGCTCTTCGGTGATTTGATTCAAAAAGTAGGTTTGATCTTTGTTTTCGTCCGCCGAGCGCAGGAGCAAATGGCGCTCCCCGTGTAAAACGCTCGCGTAATGCCCGGTCGCAACGAAATCCGCGCCGGCGGCTTTCGCAAAAGAAGAGAATGCGTCGAACTTGATCTCGCGGTTGCATAAAACGTCCGGATTCGGCGTTCTTCCCTTTTCGTACTCGGACAAAAAGACCGAGAAAACGCGGTCCAAATAACGCTTGGAAAAGTCTTCGGAATAATAGGGGATCCCGATCGCGTCCGCGATGCGCCTGACGTCGGTAAAATCATCGTCCGCCGTACATCTGCCGCACTCGTCTTCCTCCCTCCAATTCCGCATAAACAAACCGATAACGTCGTAGCCTTCTCTCTTCAAAAGAAGAGCGGCGACTGCACTGTCAACGCCGCCGCTGAGCCCGATGACGACTCTTTTCTTTTCCATTTCTTATTCCTTTGCGGCAAGCGCCTCTCTGTAAAGATTCCTCGTAAAGGGAACCTGCGAGATGGAAACGCCGCCCTTGCTGTCGAGCGTGATCAGCGTTCCGCCCCTCTGCTCGGTTTTATCGTATATATCCTGATGGGCAACGAGGGGAACGATCCCGTTCGCACTGTAATCGATGCTCATTCCGTAGGTCAGGCGGATCCCTTCGTAAGTAAAGGAATAGGTGTTGCGATGATCGTGTCCGCAGAAAACGTACTTAGTGGAGCCGAGCGCTTTGATCCTTTCGAATTCGTGTCCGCCGTCATAGTCCACGCCGTTCCATTCGCCGACGTAAGAAGCGCAAACTTCGCCCTCGTTATACACGCCGCCGTGATAGGTAATGGTTTCGCCGTCCACCGTCAAAGTGCGCTCTTTTCCGTCTACCTTAATGGTGTCGTGCCAATCTTCTCCGAGGTTTTCCAGCGCGGTTTGGAACTTAGTCAATACCGTTTCGTAAGCGGTAAAGGGAATATGCTGGAAAATGATGGAGGGAACCACGCTCTTTCCTTCCTTTTCCGATATATCTTTGATCGCCCTTTCGTACCAATCGAGTTGGTCGTCGTGTACGTATTCATACTTTCTTTGATCGCCTTCGAGATAGGAACCGCTGTCCAGCATAACAAGGGTATTATTGAGCGATCCGTCCTTATTGCGAACGTTTACGATATAGTTGCCGAGCCCCGTTATACCTTCGGGACCGTTTACATACAAGCAATTCTTGATATGGCTCGACATCAAATAATCGCCGAGCGCTTTTTTCGCCGCTTCGGCTTGGGTCTTTTTAGACGCCTTGCTTCCCGCAAGTTTCGCGCCGAGCGAACCTTCTTCGTCATGATTGCCGAAAACGAACAGCCAGGGAATATTAAAGCTATCAATATAATCCGCAACTTTTTTGAAAGCGGCGTAATTGTCGTTCGTTCGGGTAAAGACTTTGATCTGGTCGAGGGTAAAGGTGCTGTCGCCCGTCAAAATGATCATATCGGGCGCCGCGTCCTCAATGACCGAGCGCATCGCCGTCATCGCCCATTCGTCGCGAAGCGAATAATTAAGAGAAACGTCGCTGTCATTCGTAACGCTCGAATTGATAAAGTGCGTGTCCGTTAATTGCAGGATCTTAAAGGTTCCGCTATCCGACATCGTTACGACGTGCGACACGTACGAGCTTTCCTTTTCCTTACAGCCGACTCCGAGAGTAAAAACGATGGAGAGCAAAGCGACAACAGCTATAATTTTCAATAATACTTTCATTGTCCAGTCCTTTTTTAATATTTCGATTACCCAACCACGTGGCGAATCGCCTCGTCGAAAATCAACCACACTTCGTTTTCCGTATAAGACTCGTCCACAACGAAGCTATACCAATCTTTCGCCTTGTTTTTCGGGAAAGCGCTCTTCGTAACGGTGTTTCCGTGCGCTTCGCGCATCTTTTTCGCGAAGGCTTCGTCTTCTCTCGCCAGGATCAACACGTAACCCGCGTCGTCCTCATACACGTACGTAAAGCAGACGTTTCCGCTCTCCTTGACCGCGAAGTGATTGTCCGGCACGTACAGCTTTCCGTTATCCGTTCGCTTCTTACGCGCGAACACGGCTACCTTTTCTCCGTACGCTTCCGCGAGATGCTCGGCAATGAGCTTCTTCGTAACCGTTCCGACCGCGCCCGTTTCTTTCGCGGCGGCAAGGCTTTCTTTCAGTCCGATCTCTCGGATCTCTTCCTTGGTTTGTTCCTCTTCTTGCGCATCGTTCTCGAATTTCTTCTCTCCGATAATGAGGCGCGCCGCATCGTCTAACAGATCGTACACGTCGCTTTCCGTAAAGCTCTCGTCCACGACGACGCTGTACCAATCGTTCTCTTTGTTCTTGGGGAACGCGCTGTGATGGATCGCGGCTTTATGGTCTTTCTTGATCTCTTTCGCAAGGGTTTCTTTCGTTTTAACGAGGAGGGTGATCTTTCCGTCGTCATCTTCATATACGTACGTAAAGCATACCCGCTTTCCTTCCGGACTAAACGCAAAGTGATTATCCGAAACAAGGAGCTTGCCGTTATCCGTACGGTTCTTTCTGCCGTTCGTTTCCACCTTTTCGCCGAAAGTTTCTTCCAAATGCGCGATCACGGTTTTCTTCGTAACCGTACCGACCGCGCCCGTCTCTTTCGCGGCGGCAAGACTTTCTTTCAGAGACCGATGCTCGAACGCTTCCTCTTCTTTCTCTCCGATAATGAGGCGCGCCGCGTCGTCTAACAGATCGTACACGTCGCTTTCCGTAAAGCTCTCGTCCACGACGACGCTGTACCAATCGTTCTCTTTATTCTTCGGGAACGCGCTCTTATGTACCGCGCTCTTATGCGCAGCGCGAAGAGCCTTGGCGAGGGATTCGCTCGTTTTGACGAGGAGGGTGATCTTTCCGTCTTCGTCTTCATATACGTACGTAAAGCATACCCGCTTTCCTTCCGGACTAAACGCGAAGTGATTATCCGAAACGAGGAGCTTGCCGTTATCCGTACGGTTCTTTCTGCCGTTCGTTTCCACCTTTTCGCCGAAGGTTTCTTCCAAATGCGCGATCACGGTTTTCTTCGTAACCGTACCGACCGCACCCGTCTCTTTCGCGGCGGCAAGGCTTTCTTTCAGCGAACGATGCTCAAACGCTTCCTCTTCGCCCGTGATCAAAGCGATCGCGTGATCGAACACGGCATAATAACTTTCCGCGGTAAAGCTATCGTCCGCAACGACGCTGTACCAATCGTTCTCTTTATTCTTCGGGAAACGGCTGCGACTGACTTCCTTATGCTCCGAAGATAGGAAAGAGGCGTAAGGCGCGTCCAGCTTGATCAGGGAAACGACGTGACCGTCGTCCGTTTCGTAAACGTAAGTAAAGCATACCCGCTTTCCTTCCGGACTGAATGCGAAGTGGTTATCCGAAACGAGGAGTTTTCCGTTATCCGTGCGATTTTTCCTGCCCACGAGTTCCACTTTATCCCCGTGCTTCTCGGATAAATACTCGATTATGGACTTTTTGGAAATAACGCCGAGAGATCCGACTTCCTTCGCGGCGGTCAAACTCTCTTTGAGCGTTCTTTCCTTTTCCACGTAAACGATCTGCGGCTCCGGCTTAGGCGCGTTTTCGAGTTCTTCGATCCTCTTCTTCAAAGCCGCGATCTCATCTTCTTTTTCTTTTCGGCAAACGGCGCAGTTTTCTTCTTTCGAAGCAAGAGCGCGTTCCGCTTCTTCGCGCGCCGCTCTTTCCTTTTCAAGCTCGGAAGCAAGAGCAGGATCCTCCTTGGGGGCAGCGGCAGGCGTTCCCGTTTTTTTCGTTAAAGCAAGAAGGCGGATCAACGAGACGGCTCCGAGAAGAACGGCGGCTCCGAGGATGGCGTACACCGCGATGATCGCGCCGCCGATTGCGGCGATCCCGTTATTCGTCAAAAGCGCTGCGTTATTCATTTTTGCTATCCTCCTTCGCTTGCTGCTCGGGCTGTTTTCCGCTCTCAGGCTCGTCGTCTTTCTTCGCCTCGTCTTTCTTCGCCTCGTCTTTCTTTAATTTTTTGATCGTTTTTTCAATGACGATCAGGATCACGATAAACAAACACAGGATCACGGCGATCAGAATAAGGATCCAAAGCCAATTAAACCGAATGCGCATAACCGCTTTCATCGGCTCGGACGCTTCGTAGTTTTCGTTTTCCACGGTAAACGTCGCATATACAAGGTACTTTCCGATCTCGTACTCGCTCTCGATGCTATACGCAACCGACACGCCTTCGGGAAGCTCGCCCGTAACGGCTATCGAATGGCGCTTTCCGTCGAAACGGAAAGTTTTGTCCTTAAATTCAATGCCGGGAATGTCCGAAAGCTTCTTCTTCGCGATCACGAATTCATAGCGAACGGGATCGGAGAAGCCGTTATCCCAAACGGTGGATTCCTCGTCGTTCAACGTTAAAACGACTTCATACTTGCCGGCGTTCGTCTGCCTTCCGCCCGACACCGCGTAATCTTCGGTCGGGCTAACGCCGTACACCTGCTCTTCGCCGTTATAAGTAAAGACTCTATCGTCCTTATCCGGTCTCGATACGACCTTTTTCAAAACGGTAAACGGGACGGTTTTTTCCGCCGCCGCATATACGGACGTGGCGGGAACGAAAGCTTTTACGAAGTATTTTCCCGCCTTTCTCGGCAAGGTTTCCGTAAACTCGCCGTCAAGCGAAGAAGAATAGGAGAATCGAACGTTCTCCGTTCCGTATTTTGCCGTTGCGTTCGGCGCTTTGGGCGCGCCGCCGAAGGTCCAATCGCCGAGCGTTAAACTCGTGATTTCGTTCGAAAGGAGAATGGGATCGGGCGAAACGCCGAATCCGAACACGCTGTATTCCTTTTGACGGATCGCGATGTATTCCGTTCCCGCAACGTTCTTAATGAAGAAGCATTCTTCCTCCGCCTTGTCGCCTTCTTCGGGCGAAACCTTTTTCAGGTTCGAAATTACGACGACGCCCGAGTCAAAGACGTGGCGCTTATAAACGAACAGGTTTTGAGAGGAACCCGAAACCTTCGCGATCTCGGCGCGCAAAGCGGAAGAGATCGGGAAAATGTTCGTTTGATACTGCTCGGCGGTTTTAACGATCTCCTCTCTTACGAAGGAAACGCCGTGAGAATTTCTTTGCGTTACGGTTTTGATAACGGTAACGTCGTAAAAGTCAACGAAATATCCCTCTCCGCCGTCTTTACGGAGTTGCTCTCTCATTTCGCGTTTGATTTCTTCCGAAACCGCAGTTACGCGCTTTTGCGTGATCACGATCTCGTTTACATCGCCGCTTTCCGTTCCGTCTCCGATCGCGGATTTTTCCTCGTCCGAGATCGCGCCGTCCAGCCCGTCCGAAGAGCCGTCGCCTTCCACGATCGTGCTAAAACGGGATTTCGGCAAAACCACGGACACATTGACCTCCGATCGATCGAGGTCGAAAGAGACCGAACGGGTTATGTAGCTGACGCCGTCCGAGTACGGATACTCGGAAACGAGCTTGTAGTTTCCGTAAGGAATATGGCGGAACGCCGCGGTTCCCTCGTCCGAAGAGGAAGCCGACCCGAGAAGGTCGTCGCCGTTATAGATCTTAACGGTCGCGCCGGAAAGAAGGGCGCCCGATTCGTCTTTTACCGTAACGGTTACGTTGCCGAACGCAGTCCAATCGGCAGTAAAGATAACGGTCTTAAACCCGATCGCGTACTCGATAAACTCGCCCGATTCTCCTATCACGACGTAGGAACCGTCGCTGCCCTTCCACGCGGCAAACTCGTAATTTTCGCGCGAAGAGGGACGGGGGAAAGAAACGAATTCGCCCGGAAGGAGCGCTATGCTTTGTTCCTTCGTTACGCCGTCCGCAAAGTCGAAGATCGCCGCGGGACGATCGATCTTAAAAGTATCGCGATAAACGGCGCCGTTAAAGCGAACTTCGGCGTCGTATTCGATTTCTTTGGTTCCGACCGATTGCGCAACGTCCGCCGCGCGAACGATCACGCTCTCGCCGCAGTCGCAGGTAAAGGTCGCCGTTGCTTCGTAACTCTTGTCTCCTTCTTTCCAAGTCCAAACGGGAGAAGAGGAGTACGCGTGTCCGTCCGAGGGAAGAAGTTCGCGAAGAACGTTCGTATAAGTTTCCCCGCCGAAGATAGCGGTCGCGGTATATTCCACGAATCCGGAAGTTTCTTTACCCGGCTTCTCGCTCGCCGTGATATTGACCTCGGCGTCAAGAGTGCCGATATGCGTTTCATCTCTCGAACAGACGACGGTAACGGTAGCGGAAGCGCGATCCGCAGCCCAGTTCCAAACCGCCGCCGAAAAATCGTAAGCGTGTCCGAGAGGCTCCCCTTGAGAGAAGGTTTCTTCTCCCTTTTCTCCGCAGGCGCAGCTCTTATAATAAACCGCCGCGTCCTCGCAAGTCGCCGCGCTCTTCAAAAACGCCTCGTCCGCCGTCCCTTCTTGATAGGAATGATCCGCAAGAAGGAAAACGTCCGAAACTTCGCTTGCCGTAAAGATAACGCCGAGATCGCCGGCTTGGGTCGTTTCGAATAGGACCAGCTCGTCTCCGCGTATCATCGCGGCAAGAATTCCCTCCCTACCCTCGTTCGGATAGGAAAGCTCGTATTCATAAGCGCCCGAAAATGCGGTCACGGGCGAAGTTCCGTTCAAAAGGGAGAGATCCAAGCGCGCAACGACGCATTTACGGGAAAGCGACGA
>OCTW011121869.1_pt1 | contig 22734 bp, 35 predicted proteins | sample 1539671 | NCBI WGS metagenome assembly OCTW01 (sample SAMN02144230, study PRJEB22623) | gut metagenome | biome: sheep rumen | host: Ovis aries | place: New Zealand
GCTTGTTTAAATATCTCAATCAACTCTTTTGCTTTCATCTTCTATCTTCTTCATTTTTAAATAGTTCTTAATGATGCGGTTAAAACTTGCTAGCGAGCGGATGTCTTCAACGGTCGTGCTATCCGGTAAATCAACAAGGCCCGATTGGCCGTATATATGAAATTTCATTTTTCCCATATTTAATCCTGTGCGAACGGCATCTTGCTTATAACCTCACCTTCGAGTGTCAGGACCACATACAATTTGTCATAACCCTCGTATTTCCAGTCAATTTTGAGGTTTTCTTTCAAATATTGTTTCAGTTCTTTCTTATCCATATATGTAATATATTACAAAAACCGTGCCAAACTACGTGTCCAGCCCGTAATATTTGGCACGGCAATAAACAGTAAGGTCATTGACGAAATCCTTATCAACCTCGTCCGGGAGATTGCTCTTCGGCAGATTCTCATTCACGTCGGCAAGCAACTTCTCAGCATAATCAATAAGGTACTCGTAGGTGTAATCACCGTTCTTGATACCCATGAGAAAATCACGGTCATCAGTTCTCCAAAGATTGAAACCCTTACCCTCACTGATTTCCTTGGCCATTGTGAGAAGACGTACGCAATGGCACATGTTCTTCTGGTTATAGCCAGCCTCGACAGCCTTGGAATAACGCTTCTGGTTCCTCTTCTCAACCCACTCCTGGTACTCCTTATACTCGCGGCAATGGCAGGTATAGGCATCCTTGTTGTAGGTCATGAAACAAATCGGTCTCTCGCCCTTAGGAATGGAAGAAAGGCGGATTTCGTTGGACTTCTCAATATCCTCCGGGTAAACGATGCCGGAATATTTGAAAAACTCCCTTCGTTCAATTCTGTCTGTAACAGAGGGATAATCAATACCAAAGTCGGTTTCCCAGTGGCAGTCCCAGGAGATGTGGTCGTTCTCAAACTTATAGTAAGCCGCCCAATCGTAATACACACCGTAGGTATCCTTCATGTTCGGGATATTCACAACACCGCAATAACGCTGGTCAAGGTGGTGCTCAGCCAGGAACTCCTTAATCGGCTGACTTCCCTGGTTCTTGAAGGTATAGCAGAAGTCAAGCACGTCCTTACGCTCCGTCACCGGGTTCACAATCTTCTTACCGAGACCGCGAGCCTTCTTAATCTGGTTGAAAGCGTAACCGGAAAGGGACTTGACAACCTCCTTGGAGACGAATTTGTCACGGTTCTTAAGCACCTCTTGGATTGCCGGGTGGATATCCCCGACAACCATACCCTCCGGCACGAAAAGGCTCTCCAGCGCGTTCGGGTTTCCCTTGCTGAGTAGGTTCATCCATTTACCGAACTCATGGTAGGTCTCATCGTGCTTCTCGTCGCTGACCTCTTCCTCATAGTCATTCCCAAGACCGATAAGTTTCGTAAAGTCAGTGAAATATACACCATGAAAGTCGATGTCGCTGTCCGGTCCGTTTAGGTTCTGGCTATGACTTCCAGCCATATATTTGTAGGCAATCATGCCCTTCTCTTCAATATCTTTAATTGTCATATTCTTACGTTATTTACTGAACCTTGTTTTTGTTTTTAAATGCCTCAACCGCAGCATGAACATCACTACGGTCATCATAATATCCGGTATCGCCAACCAGATAAGACAATGCGCCATGCTGGTAAGGGAACAACTCGGTTTGGAAAAGCATGGTATAGGCAAAAAGCACCGCCATGCTACCTGAATTACCGGAATGCCCCTCGTTCCACTTGTCATACCCAAGACTTTTGATTTTGTCGACAAAAGCAAATGCACCTCCGTCCCCAGCGAGCTCCTTCCACTTTTCTTCTCCGCAGCCAGGGAAAGTGTCAATGAACCAGAACGCAATATTCTTGGCTTCGCTTATGACACTCATCTCATAGTCATACAAGGGAGACGGCGAACTCGGTATTTTATCCCAATAACCTTGGACGATAGGGTCGCGTTCCTCATCACTCTCCCAAATATGATGCAGATACTCGTTATCGTTCTCGTACCCAAGTTCCTTGCATCGAGCCTGAAGTTTCGGGTTAACGTCGGTATTCCACTCGTGCATTGCATCTTCGTACTTTTTCTGCTCAATCTCAGGCTCTTCCTCAAAGGTATAGCCCAAGGCCTTGAACCACAGCTTGTTAAAACGCTCAATACGAGCCCCGATGATGTCTTTAATTTCGTTTTTTGTTACCATATTTTGTTATTTAAAGTTTCACCCATCTATATACAAAAACCGTGCCAAACTAAAACATTTTTTGTTCGTCTGGCAGGTTTTTCCAATAGAAATAGTCAGTACATTGGTGGTAATATTCCAACATCTCTTTCTGTTTTTCTGTCGGTTCCAGTGCCTCACGTGCCTCTGTAAACTCCTTCCCAAATGCCCAATATTCTTCACTTCTTGGGTACAAAAGGTGGTTTCCGGTTTGAAGGTCGCAACCGAATTGGGAGATGAGTTCCTTTTCCTTTTCCGTTAATATGCTATTCTTCATCTTTCCCACACTTTGTCCTTTTGATACTTCCCGAACAAACCGAAAGTGCACATTGAAGCGAAGATAGGCTTGTCAAGGTTGTATTGTTTAATGAGTTCTTTCGGTGTCACATTCATCTTTCCGTCCGTAATCTCCTCACCACAAGTCGTTTCCACAACATAATCAATCTCACTCCTACCAATGCAGCAAGCCACAGAGACCTTGACCGGCTGATTCGTTTCCTTCGCATATTTCCTCGCCATCTCCCTTGCGAAAAGATTCAGCGTGAGGTCTGCCTTTGAACCGTCCTTAGTCCACGGGGAACCGCCTCCAACATGCAACTCACCACCATAGAAATCAACGACGAGCTTCCTACCGGTAACACCGCAATCGGCAATCGGACCGTGCATCACATAGTTCCCGGTTCCATTCAAAATAACATCCGGAAAATAAAGAGTGTCTGGCTTGCTATCGTCAGGAACCGTTTTGTACCATTTTTCCAACCAGTCTTCAATAGAATCCATAACAGCTTCATACTCAGCGTCGTTACGGCAAGGAACTGCAGCAATCAGCTTTTCAATCAGCCCATCCTCGTCAAGTATTATTTCCGTCTTTATGTCAATGCCACCAATTCCTTCTTCCTTTGCCTGCGTATAAAGTGTGTGGCAGAGGTCTTTGGCCAGTGAGTGAGAACGGGGGGTCATATATTCCTCATTGGGGTCCGCATAACCAAAGAATATACCCTGGTCTCCCCAACCGTCATTATTCACACCTTGTCCGATTTCCGGGCTTTGCTTTGATATGTCTGTCTTTACTGTGATGAAACTTGGATTTATGACATTATGCCTGCCCCAAGCTTTCCAATATTCCTCAGTATATCCGATTTGCCTTATTGCATCACTAACAAAATAGACATATTGTTCGTCCGTAAAATCTGCTGTGCTCGTAATTTCCCCTGCCAGATGGACCATATTTCCCTTAATCATAACCTCAACGGCATATCTAACATTCGGGTCACGTTCAAGGTATCTGTCAAGGATGTACTCACTGATGTAGTCCGCCACCTTATCCGGATGTCCTGGACTTACGTATTCACTAAATTTTCTTGTCATTGTATAAAAATATTTCTATACCTAATATACAAAAAATTATACCCCCAAGCAACTATTTATGTTATATGACACTTACTGGCGAAGATATAAAAAAGATTATCAACGAATGTATAACTCGGATAATGGAAGCTCGCGGGGCCTTGGACGATAAACTCAGAGGCCTTGCCGAACTTATTGTGGGCCGCGTAAAATCTGGCGAGAATGAATTCATATTATCCGAAAAGGAACTTGCTCAATACTATCCATATAAGAATATACCAGCATCTTTGAACGTGCTGGTAAAAGACATGTACTCGCAATATACCGGGAATAAAGCTTCGTATTCCAGGATAACAAATACTATTACATTGGACTCGACATATGTCTCATTTATGAGAAGTGGCCGCTATACGGAAGAATATGAGCCAATTCTCACGGAAATTGTAATGCACGAACTTACACATTTGGTCAATCATTATGAATCCGGCGACAATGAAAGGATAGATTCAATTCCGAGACCAATGAAATTTGAACGCACAGAACCATCAAAAGTTGTCAAAGGGATTCTCTACTTGTTTGATAAGGGGGAAATGAACGCAAGGGCCACAGAGTTCAAGTGGGAACTTAAGCGCCGAAGGGCTCGGAGAGAATCCAATCTTGACAGGTATGACAGTGTTACACGCCTTTCAAACATGCGCAAAATGATTGATGCTGTTAAAAACGATATACAGCCTTCTGATGACCAGCCACTTTCAATCGTTGAGCTTCTTCTCCAGTCAAGGGGACATAGAAAGATGCAGATTGACGGAAAGGAAAGAATGCTGAATCCATCCTCAGAAGACTTTGAAAAAGCAAAAGAGGCCATCGTCAAGAAACTGACAAGGGCCTACAATGAATTCTACCAAAAACTGTGCAAGATTTATTATGACGAGGTTGGTTAATCCTCGTCATTTTCTATTGTAATCTGATATTTCAGTTTCGGTATTTCTATCGGCTCAACTTCCGCTATTCCCTTATTATACATAAATCCCCACATAACGCTGTTGCAATGTGCTTTATTTTTCTCTATCCTCTCATTGATATAGACAGCACTTGAAATAATTCTGCTGATGGTTTGTGGCGACATATTGTCATTGATGGAATAGACGAGTTCCTGTTTATAATCCCTATCGTCCTCAAAAGAAACGGCATCTGAATGCTTCATGCCGAATTCTATACTGCTAACCAAAAAAACCACCGTGGAAATCAGGCCAAAAATAACCCCAACAATGAGCTGCCAATCCGCATCCTTTTTAACGCCGAACCCGAACAGAGTCCATGCCCCAGCCATTAAAATAGCAAGTAAAATATAACCAATCATATTAAAAAGTTTTAAAAATTACATATATTCTCCAATCCTCTGGCACACAGAATATTCGTGCCCGTCTTTACTTTTCTCCTTTCCTATTCCAGTAACGTGAATGCTGGCATCGGTACAAGGCTCCCATTCACCGAACTTTGCTGAACCCTGCAGGTCATCAGCACCGAATCCGACAGAATAGATATCGGTAAGACCCCTCTCGTTGATGAAGTCAATGGTGGTCTGGACGAGAATTTCAAGAAGTTCTTTCATATCCTTCTCGGTTGTTATGGGGTCCTTGTAGTCGTCATAATCTGGCTTGTAAAAATAGGTCTCCTTATTGAAAACCTTCTTCGCCTCGTCCGGAAGCGCCTCATAATCCCGAATGATTGTGCGCAGCGGCTCCGGATAGGAATCGATTCTGGCCTCTTTTTCCCTCCGGTTCTTTTCACGAAGTTCAGCCATCTCTTCCTCGCTTAAGTACCTCGCCTTCGCCCTTTTCGGCTTATGTTTCTTCGCTTCCTCGCGCCTTTTCTCCCCAGCAACTTTTAACTTCTCAAAGAGTTCGTCAACCTTGGCATGGTGCTCCTTATACACTTCCGTGTTTTCAAAACGAGCCCTTTCCTCGTCAAGTTGCCTGTTGATTTCCTTTTCCTCGTCGGAATCGCGGAAAAGCCAGTCATAATAACTCATTTCTTCTTCCATAATATGTGTTCGTGTTCTTTTATATACCAATCAGCAAATTCTTCAAGCGATGAAAATCTGTACATCTTCTTGCAGTTTGATTTCTCTATTAGGTTATCAACTGCAATGTCTTCGTTGTACGGGGCGGTAATCAAGACCCCGGTATCAGCATTTGAGCCAAGAAAATTCCACCAGTTGTCGTCAAGCAGATAGTCAACATGTAGGAGGGTCTTATTCTTCAAAAAACACAACCCATCAACCTCTACCTTGTTGTTTATCAACCAGTTAAGTGTGTCCAGTTTGTTCTGGTAAGTCTTTTGGTAAGTTATGATAATCACCTGGCCGTACTTTCTCAGCTTCTGTATCGCCTGGTTTATCCCTGGAAGTGCCGGTGATTTCAAAAACAGTTCCTGTCCGTGCTCCTGGAAAAACCACTCTGCTGATGTCTTCCCGGTCATTTCCTTGATTTTAGGGAAAGAAACCTCAACGTTGAAATCCCTCACCTCGTCCCGGGTCATGTTCTCGCCGAATTTTTCATTGTAAAGCGACACCATGCCATTAAGCAACGAACGAAGCACCTCATCACAGTCAATACCGAAAGTAATAATTCCGTCAAAATTTTCGTTAGTTTTCATATGTTAAAATAAAGTCGATTTCAAACCAAAGCCATGCTATCTGAAGTCCGTGATATAAGGCGATGACTGGTGTAAGAAAAAACGGGCCTGTAATTCTAAATTTTATGCTCATAAATCAAATTAGTTTTCACGTTTTAAAATCTTTATGGCCTTGTCAATGTCGGCCTGGGTTAAACCTGTCTCTCTGCTGGTCTGGATGAAGTTGTCCATCTGTCCCATAAGGAAATCGCTATCATCATCAAAAATGACATATTCGTAGTCTTTCTGGTAATACTTTGAGCCATACTTTGTACCGTAAGAGCCAAAGTTGTCACAGAACCACTTCTCTATTTCATTGCCACGGCATATCCAATCCTGGTAGAAATGTTCGGTCACGCCAATTATCGGGAGTTCAAGACCGACATTCTTCAATTGGGTTACACCATCCTCGCCCCAGGAAGAAGATATAACAACCTCAGCATCAAGGTCTTTCAACTGGTTCAGCAAGGCGACAGCTTCAGGGTCGAAGTCACCGCTCCGGCCCTTAGTCTTAACATAGAACCGCTCTGAATTGACGACACCATCAATGTCAAGCATTATTATTTTCTTCCAGTCACTCATTCTATTCGTAATCTATATCGTCATCAAGGAAGCACCAGCAATCCGGGTCGTGTTCCACATCATAGATATAGTCGTGGAACGTTGCCTTTTCAAAAACAATCCAGATGTGTCCGTTGTATTCAATGTGTGATATCTTATTGAATGTAATCGTTGTATCGGGCCTCTCGCCCTCGGTTTGAATAATGGGTACAGCAACCCTTTCGTCCTTGTTCGTTGGGATGTAATCTGTTTTAAACCTGCATCCAACCAACGCACACAGTGCAGCAAACAAAATTATAAACTTTTTCATTTTCTCTTTATCTTTTTATGGTTTTCAAGTTTTCTCTCATAATCCGGGTCATTTTCCCCCGGCATACCGCAAAACTGTTTCCCGTCCTTTGCAAACGTGGCAACCTGACTTATCTCTTCAAGCCGCTCAGGAAATTCTGCGTCCTCTTCCTGCATGATTTTTTTCAGTGCTTCCCTTTCCCTATTGCGGAAAGCCTTATGGGTTGCAATCTTGTCCTTCTTCTCGCTGTCGGCGCAAGTCCAGCCACCGTAAGCGTTCTTCTTATAACTTTTTCCCATACAATATAAAATATTACAAATATCGTGCCAAACTGATTATTTGCGACGATTTTTCAGGTTTTCCACCCAGTCCTGATTTGCAAGGTACCAATCAACTGTTTTTTTCACGCAATCAGCCATATCGTTCTCAGCACCTCTCCAGCCAAGTTCAGCCTTAATCTTGTCAGCATTTATTGAGTATCTGAAATCGTGTCCTGGGCGGGCGTTTGTTACATACTTGATACGCCCCCTAACTTCATCACGGTCAATTCCTTTCCTCATCCAGAGTGTTTCAATAATCATATTTATCAGGTCTATGTTTCTGCACTCGTTTCCAGACCCGATGTTGTACGCTTCACCAGGAACACCCTTCTCAAATACGGTCATGGCGGCTGATACAATGTCATCCGTGTAAATCCATTCCCTGACCTGCTCGCCTTTGTCATAGACGATAATCGGTTCATTGTTTAGGATTCGTTGAATTGTGGCCGGTACGAGTTTTTCCGGATATTGCATAGGGCCGATGGCATTGCACATATGACTAATTACCACCGGAAGTTTGAACGTCTTCCAGTATGCCTTGACGAGTAGGTCACCACACGCCTTTGACGCGGAATATGGGCTGGAAGGGTCAAGCTTGTTCTCCTCGGTAAAGCTCTCTCCGTCCTTATCCAGGAAACCGAAAACCTCATCGGTGGAGAAGTAGTAGAACTTATGGCCCGGTTCATTTCCCCAATGCTTCCTGGCCTCTTCAAGCAAGTTGAACGTACCCACGATGTTCGTCTCAATGAAAGGTCTCGGTCCTGTGATTGAATTATCTACGTGGGATTCTGCGGCAAGATGAATGACGTCGGTTATGCCGTATTCATCAAAAGCCCATTTAACGTCTTCTGGGTCACGAATGTCATAACGAGCCCATTGGTAATTGCTGGTTACTGGTATTTGAATGTCCTTCAGGTTATCTGGATTGCCCGCATATGTCTGGCAGTCCATATTAACTATGAACCAGTCCTTATGTTCATTGACCAGGTGCCTTACGATGTGGCTACCAATAAAGCCGAGTCCTCCGGTAACGAGGATTCTTTTTGCGTATTCCTTTTCCATAATGTATATTCTATACCATTAATATACAGAAAAAACCCGAGATATCAAAATCCCGGGTTCTTTTTATAGACCATGTTCTTCTTTGTATTTTTCAAGTCGGCTCTTTTCCTTCTTCGGCTCATGTTCCTGGTAGTAGTATTCAGCAACCTTCATACCCTTCTTGTAAAGCATATCAATCAGCTGGTTCGTTCTATTGATGAAACGTTCCTTAACTTCTTCAAAGAATTTTGTGTCATCCCTGGACATATCCTTGTTCAAGCCCCTGCGGTTCATGTTCATTACATTTGCGGCATATCTCCAGTTGTTTGCGTCTGCCGGAACTTCTTCCACCTTCCCAAGTAGTTCTTTGAATTGGTCTATCTGGTGACAGAGGTCGGTCTTTTGATAGTCAGTCTTGAAGTTCTCCCTATTGCTCTTCAATGCCATAAGGTCACCATAGATTGCCTCGGCCCTCGCATTCCTCTCGGTTGTTTCCCAAAGTCCATAGAACAGAAAGTTCATTGCCATGTGAGCTTCTGCGTATGGGCCGTACGAAAGGGTCTGTAGCATTACTCTTAACGGGTCCGGTTTTAATTCTCTTGCAGTCGTATAGTGTGGGTTCTCATCCTTCCTCTTCGTCATTGTGAACAGGCTCGTGTTATTTAGCTGGTCATCATCAAAACGGTCCTGTTTCTTTATTTTGGTCTGAAGCTGCGTCATGTTATGATTCAGCTCGTGATATATAGTTGAAACCATTCCCCGTACTTGAAGTTCACCATTGATTGCTGGTACCATAAGGTCAATCCTGCTCTTTTTGACGCGCATCTTTGGCTTTAAATACTCGTCATATTCAGGACCGCCATAGGATGTTCCCTTTGAGCCCCGCTCCCAGTGCCTGAAATACTGTATGACATTCGGTGCGGCAATGTAGTTCTGTATGGCAACATTAAAGTCAAACTGTTCCGCTATACCAAGCTCCCTCGTAATGTCATCTGGAACACGAATTACATAAGTATCAATCTTACCGCCAAGTCCAGGTGGGTCATTAAGGCTAAATGTTCCAGAATCGGTTGGTTCTTCCCCATCACGAAGAATTCTATTCCATTCCTTTTCAATGTAATCAATCATGTCCTGGATGGCCTCTTCCTTACCAGCCATCGCACTTCCCATGACTTCGCTTACGGACTCATTCAGGATAGAATGAACCGCACGCTTGACCATTTCAGATATATCTGTTCTATTGAGCTTTATGACATTCATTTAATCAACGACTATTTTGTTATAAATAGCTCGTTAATCAGTTTCGTAGAGATAGAACCGTCTTTTTGACAGTCCGTTGGGGTATATCATCTTATAGCCGAAGAACTTGTACATGTTGCCGTTGATTGAGAGCCTGTGACATAGCTTGTAGCCGGTCACATATTCATCAAAGCTTTCAGAGGAATAACTTTCAACGATGTGCTCACCGGTACATTCACGCACAGCACTTTCATAGACCTCAGCTTGGTCTTTGCACAGGAAAAACTCGTCGTAGGGTTCAGGGGTGATTGCCTCCCTCTCCTTTTCAACGACGATATTCCTCTTGTAGAAAAATGTATTCTTATTCTCTTCCATATCAGTCAGTTAGGATTCCCATTTCATCCTTCCCTTCTTCAATATGATTGTACTTCACGTCAAATTCGTAGTCGGTCATGAAAAGGTAGGTGAAACAGTCAATGAGCTTCTTGACACATAGAACGACCAATGGAATTAGGCCGATAAGGAACCATGAGGTAAGGATGCCAACAACGCACCAGATAAGGTACTTCTTTCCGGATTCCTGCTCATTGAGATAGAACTTATGAATTCCCCATTCTCCGAGGAAAAATGCCAAAAGAGCAGCAACGATTTTTTCTTTCATGTTGTTTGTAATTATTTGTTTATTAATAAGATATACTGAGACTGACCTTTACTGGCTCATCCCCAGGTTTAATATCTGGAAACATACATTCCATAGCCTTCGGGACCCTCATCTGTATATCACCATCTGTCAAGAATATAGGGATTTTTGAGTCTTTTGTCAAGAATTGCTGCGGTCTTTCATTTGTGATGTATTTTACTCCGCTCTCGTCAGCAACATAACACCACAAATTCATTTCATGCTCTTCCGGTTCAAATGTATCCTCCATCAATTCTTTGAAAACCATAATACTGACTAAGGTTTCTTTCGACATTTCTTTAAGCTGTTTCTCAAGTTCATTTGAACGCTTAAAAGCGGCAATCAGTTTCTCTTCATCAGTCTTGTCCATCTCTTTTCCTCCTGTATTCATTCAACAAATTCTTTATGTCTGAGTAGGAACCTTCAGGCATCGGTGTGTATAGCCCAAGTGTACGTTCCCAAATGTATTTCTTCTTTCTTTCGTAATATTCCTCCTTGGTAATCTTCTTCGTAAGGTATTCGTATTTGATGGTCTTGTATGTGAGATTATCTTCAAGACGGTAATCAACCTGTTCATAATCATACACATACAGGTCCACATCAGTAAGTTTCTCTTCAAGGAGCTTCAGTATCCTCTCTCGGTCTCCGCCACCTTCAAACTCTGAGTGGCCGATGATTGTTGTGGCCACTTTCTGACCTTTAAATGCCCGATTGACCAGTTGAAGACATTGCTCAAGTGCCTCATAATCAACAGTATCTGGTATTCTATCCGGTCTGTACCTCCCACGGCTTATGTAACACAGGGCGAAGTACGGGCCATTCTTTGATTTGACAACCCTTACGCTTCCCAGTTTCTTAGGGTCTCCATATGCGGTCTCCTTGTTGCTCGCCGCCACATCCTTGAAACTGACCGCGACCTTGTGAGGAAATCCGTTGCCCATGGTATTCATAATGTTGAGGCCCACGAGCACAACGTCATAGTCCTTCACTTCATAAATCAGGTCCTTGTCTTCAATTATCGTCATCGTATTCCCACTCTACTTTTAACTTATACGGTTGATGACCAAGGACTAGTTTGGGGTGATGCTTTAACGCGTTCAACAGCTTATCAAAACCACTGGACGCTTCCGCAAGGCCACAGCCTGTTTCCTGTCTAATCAGTTTCGCAATCTTTATTTTGTCTTCCTGTGTCATAATCTAAGGAATTAAATCATTGCAATAGCACCATTTGGCATTAATTATGTCCCTAAAATGCGGGGTTCCTATATCATTAGGAATGCCATATTGTGTGTACCTGTACAAAAACATATTTCCATTGTCATAGAGAACCAAAATACTGCACAGAGGTTCGTTATAGCTACTTGTAAACATAGGGGTTTCATCTAACGAGCGCCATAATAATTGTTTATCTTCCTGTGTCATATAATTACTGTAAATCCTGTCAATTCGAACTTCGTAATCTCCCCATTCTCATTCCTCTCTCCATGGCCGTACGGAACAAATTTCAATGTCGCAGTATCTTTCGTTTCAAGAAGTTTTTGCACTTGGGCGCCTGCGGGAGTGTCAATCAGTTGTATTCTCCCGACATAATCCTCAAGACGCGGAGCACCATCATCCGGTGTTTTACTTGTTATAAAAACATCAATCATAATTTCTGTTCCTTCAATTCATTGTCAATCTTCTCGTCATGTTCCAGCCTCTGATAGTTTTCCTCGTTTATGACGACATGTATATGGTCGCTACAAGGATAATTCGCAATCTTCTTTCCCTTGTAATATAAGTCATAACCATTCCAAGGGCCACCATAACCATCATTAACACGAATGGAAATATTTTTTAAATCTTCTCTGGTAATCATAATCTATTTAGCTTTATACATATCACCTGGTGCTTCAAGAGCGAGACCCATTGGAATTAAACCACGAAAATCAAAGTGGTTCTTATTACACCAATCAGCGGCAAAGTGAGGTATTACTTTACCGCGCATTGAATCATCACCATTAGCGGCCTTTGTTAAACATTCAGCATATAGTTTTTCATCTTTGATGTGCTCCTGCCTAAGTTCCTTTTTCTCTTCCTCAGTCATAGAAGACATTGGTCGGAGATATGGAAGATTTTTGTCAAGATGTAAAGGTCTTGAAGCACATGACATTCCACATCCTTTGTAGTCTGTATAACCTATCCATCCATCGCAGTTTGTTTCAATTAAAAGACCGCTTTCACTATATTCAGGTGCGTACAGTGTTTCAATTTTCCACTTATGAAAATCATACTCACCTTCTTTATAGTTAACTATTACCCCATAAGGCAGTCTTGCACTAAGGTCTTTAAGTAGTAGTAGTTTTTCTTCCTGTGTCATAACTCTTTAATTTTTATTGGAACGAAAACATCATAACCGTCATCGTCCTGGAAATGGTTTATATCCTCATCATATGTGCAGCCGAACTTGGTGCGCTTATAAGTAAAAACTTCGCCATTCCACACCGCTTCGCTTGCGTTCCGGCAGTTTCCAATGTAAGTCTTTCCAATGATTAACTTATCCTTCGGAATGGCCCCGCAACGGATAAAGTTCGGGATTACATACTTGTCGTAGAGCTCCTTGTCAAGAATCGGTGGCTCGGGTATGAACTCCTCCGTAAAAGGCTTCAGCTCCTCCAGCCACTTGATAATCTTTGGAATACGGTTCTCTCTTTCCTTCCGGAGCTTGTCATTTATCTTCTGTATGTTTTCTGGTGTTGTCATAACTTACTCAATATTAACGTATTCAAAGTCCGGCCTGTTCCACGGATAATTGCTGTCCACCCAGGTCCTTTTCTCTATCGTTAACCTATTTGACGGGTGCTCTGGCGGGTAATAGATGTCCCCGTAAACCGCAACCGGCATATCATTCGGGTATTTCAATAATTCCCTAATAAGTTCTCCTACTGTCATAACCAATAATCGTTTCAATGAAATACACCAATGGCCACAGAGCATAGAATAAAATACCAGCCAACCACCTGCCGGGCGTCATTTTTCCTTTTACTGGATGCGTGAATACCATAGAAAATAGCCCAATACAATATACCAGTGAAACCAAAATAATCCAATGTGCCGCCATATTTTAATCCTCCTTAAACTCCGGTATCGGCATCTTTGGTCAATAATTTAAGCATCTCTTTCTTTTGCCTGGCGGTTAGTCCTTCAAAAATGTCCTCAACCTTGCTCTTCTTCTTTTCGGTCGGTGCGCTTTTTTTGTTCGTTACCTTTTTATAGTTCTTTTCAACATATTCAAGCACACCCATAATCTTCAGCCATTTCTGCGCGTGTTCGTCTTTAAAAGGGTTGAACCTCTTAAGTTTGCATGCTCTGATATACTCGTCGGCGAAATTAGTGTCCGGATTTTTAAGCGCGAGATAAGTGAAACCGTCCCTTCTTGTTGTGTTACTCTGGCGAACATTGTTAATCTGCTCGCCAAAACACCCACTGCTTGTTACTGTTCCAACGCTACCGTCACTATAAAAAGTTCCTTCTATAACATACTCCATTCGGTCAATAGATATCTTTGCTGTAAAAGTGAGGCTCGGGGAAATGTACTGGTTGTCTTTTCCTCCATAATATACAGATGAATATACGACATCACCAATGGACAATTCCTCGCCATCAACAGAAACAAAGTCAATGTCCTCTTCAAAACTATGCTTGTTTTCCGTTTCAGCAATAAAATCCTCCGTCAGCCAGTTATGATACTGAAGATATTCATCGCAATACGCATCAAGGGAATAAAGGATTTTTTCTCCGCCCTTATCAATGACGTATTTAAGGCCCTTCACCCGGTATTCCTTTGGCGAGAAGTCCCTATTATAATTCAAAAGTGCTCTGTTGTCCCAAGACGGTTCCTTTATGAGCATCACCTTATCACCAACGCTGTACTTAAATTCAACTGTTTTCATACGTCCTCTTCTTTAAATTCTGGTATCGGCATCCAGGCAACAATACCGTGGCATACTTGTCCCTGGTACCCTCCGCGTTTCTCGCTTCTCCACTCGCCGTTCCTCGTATAATCTAACATCGCACCATATAACGAGTCCCAGACCAGAACCCGGTCACTTTCAGTCCATTCGTGGTGCCCCTGCATGTTGTCGGATTCGTACTTATGCTCTTCCGGCATCCGTTCGTTGCACTTAATCCATTCCATAACACTTCTCGTTATTTTCTATCCAGTTTTCAAATTTCAAGGTTACATCGGTACAGTTTTCCTTATCAGAACCGTCAGAACCGCCCCACCCGTAGATTGCAAGTGGTTTGGCTACATAATCGCTGTCAATGATGCAAAGCTCGGCCTCTGGGTTAAATTCAAATAAATCCTTTACTTTCATGTCTTATTTTCCTTTTATCTTTTCTTTCAGTTCTTTTCTTCTCTGCAACGCTACTATGACATTTGGGTTGGTACAGTGCAATATCCCCTTGTATTTACAGTTTTTGCAATCAGGGTCATCCGAGTGCGTATATGCCGGGAAATATTCGGTACAACTCATATCTTATTTCTCCTTCTTGTACTCTTCCAACGCCTTTCTTTGGGCCTTTGTCAGCTTGGTCGGCACATCATATTCAATGAACACAACATAATCACCGTCGGAGCCCATTCTTCTGTTTGTTGGATAACCGCCGCCACTCTTCGTGAACCGTTCTCCTGGTTGTGTGCATTCCCTGAGATTGATGGTCCAGTCCTTTCCATTCGGACACTTCACCGTAACCTTTGAACCGAGCAGGGCATCAACGAAATTGACTTTCTCGGTGTGGTAGATGTTGAAATCATTGTCTTGTGTCTGGAAATACCCAGGTACATCTTGTTTGACGGTCACATGCAGGACAAGGTCTCCATTCTGCCACCCTGGACTTCCGGCACTACCCATTCCAGTGTAAAGTATTGACATTCCATCTCTTACGTTGCCAGGAATTGACAGCTTCATAGTCTCTTCCTTCTCAACGAAACCGGTGCCACCACACTTCTTGCAAGGATGGTCAATCTGCTTTCCGGTTCCGTGGCAGTGGGAACAAGGGCTCTGCGTCATAGTAAATGAATTGCCATAACGCTGTGTGTGAGTTTCCATTCCGGTCCCGTGGCAGTAAGGGCATTCGTGCTTTTGGCCATCCTCACTTCCAGTCCCATTACAATCCGGACACTCAACTTTCTTCTTGACAATCACATCTTTCATCAGGTTCATTGTCAGGGACTCGGCAAAGGTAAGTGTCACATAGGCGTGTACATCTTCTCCAGGATGACCACTAGGCCTTCCGCTTGCTCCGTGTCCCCCGAAACCACTGAAAAAGTCCCCGAAACCACTTTGCTGTGCTCTACGGAACATCTCAGCGAACGGGTCAAAACCTTCGCCATCAAATCCCTGTGTATCATCAACGCCCGAGTCGTATTGTCTTCGCTTCTCCTCATCACCAAGAACACCATATGCCTCGGCAACTTTCTTGAACTCGTCTTCGGCTTTCTTCTTCTCTTCCTCTGTACCAGTAGCCCACCTGTCCGGGTGCCACTTGAGTGCTAATTTTCTATATGCGGATTTTATTTCTTCCTGGCTTGCGTTCTCGGAAACCCCAAGTGTCTTATAATATCCTTTAATATCCATTATTTTCCTCCTTCTTTCTATACGGAACGTTTTTCAGTACGTAAATGGGGCTGGGCGGTTCATCAGACATGGTTTTCGTAATGGAAATAGTCCGCTCGGCTTCCAGCGTTAGGCTTAAGGACTTTTTGAAATCAATCATCGTCTCTGAGCTCTCCATACCTAATCTTGTATTTTTCATTCTCTGCCAACAAGTCAATAAAATGGTCATGAACCTGTTGGGGAGTAATGTGTTTTCCGTCCACGTCGAAATAAAGCCAATAGTCATTACTGTGAGACCTGTCTTCCGGATTCCATTTCGGATTGAAATTTCTCAGCATCGTGTCAAGACATTCAATCCACTTATGGTTTTCAATTTTAAGTCTTTCCTTAAGGTATTCTGGATTTTCCAACTCAAAAGCTTTTACAAAATCCCTTTCACTAATGATGCTATTGCCTCTTACAACGCTGAAATAAATGTCTCTAAGTGTCTTCATGATTTTTCTGTCTTTTGTCTAACTATACTGCAAATACCGTACCAAACTAAATGAGGCCCATGTGAATGTCCTCGCACATCTCATCATACCACTCCCACCAAGCCTTGTACGACTTGAAACCGGCCTTCTTCCACTGCGGCATCTCCTTCGGTGACTTCTCCACAATCTTCTTGACCTCATAGTGGAGGCCGAGCTTTCCCTCAATGGATTTCGCAATCTTGTGGTACATAGCCTTCTTGGCCTTCTTGTGGGATGGGTAGGTGGCAATAAGCTCACCGTTCTCGTATAAGTTCCAAGTAATTTTCATAACGCATCCGTTTTTACCATCTATACTGCAAATACCGTGCCAAACTTGAAAAATCTGCATAATTTCAAAGTGATGAAATTATGCAAACCAATAATCCTTATTATAATAATACAGAAATCTTGGGGATAAAACAAGCCGTATTTCTTAGTCCTCGTACTATTTATCTACGGAATAATGTATTATAGATAGATGCCTCAGAATATTAAGATAAACAATGTCCGTAGCCTGGATGCAAAAGTCTACCTTGATGAGTATTACGACTTTATGCTCTACAAGGGAGAAGCCTACGGTGCTGGTACGGGCGATGAATGTCTTGCGGCGGATTTCAGCAAGTTCAACATTGACGAAGCTGGTAAGATATATTCCATAAGTTCCTGGACCGGAGCCACTTGCGACGAGATTGACCTTGACGACATAGGTTTGACCGGCATTGACAATGGCTTCATCAAGTTCAGGAAGGACATGATATCAAATTACGACTTCCTCAACATACTGACAGGTTCAACATATCACATAGGCTCAGCCGATACGAGGTTCTTCCTTTCCCCGGTAACCGGAAACACCCTTGAACATATCTATCCAATGAGTGCGGTTACCGACGACGATGGGAAGGTACAGTATCTTTCATTCAACGGCGGGTTCTATCAGGGGTTCTATAAACTCTTCGGCTTTGATTATCAGACACTTCCAACCAAGCTTAACTACGGCTGGACCTTCAATTTTAAACTGAGACCGAGATGCGATTACGAAACCCTCCCTGGAACTATCAACCACAAGCACCCGGAGAACGAAGGTATATTCTTCTATATGGGTACAAGGGCCGAGAACAAATTTTGGGAATACTATCCGAACAGCTCAGGAGCAATGGAAGAGTTCAGGGTGAAGGATGCCGATGCGGAGGGGTATATCAGCAATGAGTGTGACGAAGGCGAGGTCTATGACATCTATCACAACAATGTCGCCAACTCAGAGTATCTCCAGGACGAACTGCCGGAGAAACCAGAGCCGGGATATTTCCTTGACGGTTATGCTGCAAGTGCCATAACCCCGGATTGTCCTTGTATTCAGGAACTTATGGCCAAGGACTGCCGTTTCTTCCCTCTTGATTACTTCCAGGACGATTATTACTTTTTCACTGACAAGGTTTCCAGCCCGTACAAGTATGAAGGAAACTACACGAGGCGGACCGTAACATATCAGGAGGTCGTGGAGGAGGTAAAGAAAAGCGGCTGTGGCTGTTCACCGAGAAGTGTCGTAAAGAAAACAATTACAAAGACTTACACGCTTCCGAAAACTTCAAAGTGTGGTTGCCTCCCTATTGAGCAGAACAACTATGCCGAGGTGTGCAAGACATGTGAGGACTACTTCGCTGACGCTTACTATAACGACCAGTGCTATCACGGACCGAAAGCGATAGAACCAGACTTCTTTATGGAGGACGCCAAGATTAACGAGAACGGCGATGGCATAACTGATTCCATCGGCCACCTTTTCAACAGGACTGGCTATTTTGAGATTACAACCGACAACAAGTTCCTATTCTTCAATCACACGAAAACCGGTTTCACCACCTGCAACTGGACCGAGGGCGCGGCTGTAACATTCACTGGCAGAACCAATTGGAGTAATGCCAACTACTTCGTGTTGATGAACCGTACTTGTACCGGCTACACGACTTGCACAATACAGAAATACAATGAGGCCCACGAAAAGCCTTACGACATCTACAAAGACATCAAGAACAACGCATTCGGACTTAGGATAACCAAGGATGGAGCAATCGGTTATCGTTATGGAGTGCTTGACTGTGAAACATCTGCAGCAAACCACTATTCTGTTGTGGAGGAATACAGCAAGCCAGGAATGGTGAAATGTGGCGAATGGAGCGACATCACCGTCAAGATTGCGGTTCTTAACCCGTACTATTCACAGATTCAGAAGTCGTTTCAATTTAAAGGACTTTTCAGTGGGATTACCATTTGCGAAAATACTGGCGTAACTGGTACTCATAGAATAAAAATATATGTTTATGTGAACGGTTATCTTAAACTTGTTTCAAAAGAGCTTCCGGAATTTGCTTTCAGGGAACTTGACGATGTATATCAGAAACAGGAGGGTGTTCCGTTCAGCATCTCCCTTGGTGGTGGAACACAGGGGCTTATGGAGACCATCGGCCCGGACTACATGAACTCCAGCCGATACATACTACCGTTGGAACGAGATTTCGGCGGTTCCTTCAACGGAGACATCAAGTCTTTCAAAATGTATGACTGTCCTCTTAACTATTCCACAATCAAGGACTATTTATCTAAAAATAACTAAAGGAGAAATATTATAACAAATGGCTGAAATAGTACCTAATAGAGTGCCTTGCGGTAAGAAACCTACTCCGACCCCGCCACAACCGGAACCTATTCCTGTTACTCTCTGTGATTTGACTGGTATCAAGTACTTCAAACTTCAGAGTGAAATTCCTGGTGACTATACCAAGAACTGTGGTCTTTTGGGTAACGAGATTGACGAGAACTTCTACTTCCTCCGCAGCATGGATATCAAAACTGCCTATACAATTGATGAGAATGGTAGAAAAATTCTTGTTCTTGAAAGAGTTAACTGCGGTCGTGAGATAAAAGTTGACATTACCGACGATGACGCTTACCAATTTAGACTTGAAGATGGTTATATCATCATAACTTATCCTGATGGACATGAGGAAAAGATTGGCAAGTTCCTTGTAGAAGGCGATAACGTCCACATTGTTACCGATGCTTCAATCCAGGGTGACGGCTCATATGGCAACCCTATCGGCGTTGACCTTGCATACCGTACCGGAACTTATGCACCGGCTGATTTCTATGCTGACCTTACTTGTACAGGAGCTACGCTTGATTCAATCTCCGGCATCGTATACGGCCATGCTGTCGTTACGAAGGAGAATGTAAGCCGTTTCGGTGCCCTCTATACTTGGGACCAGGCACACAAGCTTGACGAGGCTCTTGCAAAGGAAGGCCGTGGATGGAGACTCCCGAGCAAGGAAGACTGGGCCGCGCTTCTTAACTGGGCCGAACCACTTGAAGAGGCAAAGAACCACGATACAAACAAGTCAGGTAACTTTGGTTGTGTTGCTGGAAACCGTCTTAAGGCTAAGGATTTCTGGATGGTTGAAAAGCCAGCCACCGCTCCGGTTGATGACTTTGGTATGGCCATCTATCCTGTCGGTGTATGCCCTGAGAACTACAACACGAAGGAACCGCAGAAGTTTGGTTTCACCGGGCTTTACAAAACCACATCATTCTGGACTTCAAGTGAGGCTGACACCGGCGAACATTATGTCCGTTCATTCTCCTATGGTCACAATGATGTTGCTCAGTTCACCGAGAGCAGAAAGAAGAGACTCAGCATCCGTCTTGTAAGGGATGTTGAAACCGACTTTGACATTGATGGCTTCGCCGATATCCTTGGCAACTTTGTTCCTGTCACCCTTACAACCGATGGCAAGCAACTCTGGACAACCGTCAACGTAAGTATCCTTAACTATGATGGCTTCAACCAGAACGAGGTTACTGTTCCGGATGAGTGGGAAGACATCATTACTACCGCAACCGTAAGGACTTACTATGAACTTCGTGACTGTGAATATGTTGAGGTGGAAGAATACAAGCTTCGTTCAGATGCTGAGCCGGTATTCGTTGAAGAGGTTCCTACCGAGGTATACACCGATTCAGACCCGTACATCTATACCGAGAGCATCCTACACTTTGATATGCTCACCGAAGCCAAGTTCTATTACAATGCTTGGGACGGTAACAGGTGGCACAAGAAACTCATGCGTGAGGGTGAATCAGTCGTTCTTCTTTACGAGGACTTTGAGACTGGCTGTGATACCGCTGCAACTCCTTATGTTACAAGTGCTAACACAAACCACGAGTGGAGAGTATTTGTAAATCCTCAGACCGGGCTTGACGAACTCATTGACACCGTAGAGGCTCTTAAGAGGGAAATGGACAAGGAGTTCAAGGAAATTCACGAACTTATTTCCGGCCTTACTGAAAGGGTTGATGTCCTCAGCGGTTTCGTTGGCGATATGTACGATGAGATGCAGAGTGGTTTCAGTAGTGCATTTACGGCAATCAGCGACCTCCAGGATGAACTTGATGTTGTTGAGGCTTCCGTTGGTCTTTCAGGTGACGGTTCATTCGTTGTAATCCGTGAAAGTGGAATCACTTCTGGCGCAACAACTATCGCTGAGGCTATTGGAATCCTTGATGATGTAATCCTTGAAGATGAGGAGATTGTTGCAGCGTCATTAAATGACCTCAATAGAAGGATGATTAATCTTTCTGGCGTGGTTGAGGAAATGAAGGACCAGCAAGACCAGATGCAGGAAGAGATTGACAACATTGAAGATGGTGTCGGTCTTGACGAGGATGGTAATCATATCCCTAACGATGGCAATTACACCTCTTCGGCTGAAACTGTTGAAGAAGAAATTTCTGCACTTGATGATGCGCTTAAAGAAGTTTCTGACGAAGTTGAAGAACTTAAGAAGAAGACCATTGAACCTCTTGATGCTTCAATCGTTGTTGAAGTCTCCGGCTACACTACTTATGTGGGCGTACAGCTTGACCCGGAAGATGAACACATCAAACTTGGCGATAACGGTCTCTGGTTTGACGGTGACTTTGGTGAGGCTACCCCAGACGAATACATGCCGGAAGGAAATTAACAAAGAACCAATAAATTATTAAACCGCAGGTGTTTTTGACAACGCTTGCGGTTTTTCTTACTATTTATACATAAAATAAATCCAAGAGAAATGAAAAACAGATTACAATTTAACCGTATTCCTACTATCTTCTCAGGCGAAACCAGAACCCAGGGTGGTGAAGAGGTTTGGGTCAGCGGAAGAGAGCAGGCAAAAGAAGCCCTTGACAATTACATTAAAAGGGGCAGTTTCATCCCTCTGATTGGTGAACCTATTGCTGTTCGTTATACAGACGACAAGGGCGACAGGCAGACAATGCTCGCTATCGGCAAATCAACCGGCACGAGTCTTGATATGGTTAACCAGAGAGAGTACCACATTATAGACAGCGCAGCCCTTCAGGAAGGTGTTAACAGTGCGAACGAGAAAGCTGATAATGCTCTTGACCTCGCTTCCGCAGCAACTCAGAGTGTTAACAACTATTTCCAGATTCTTAAAAACATGATTGAGGCCGAGGGTATTGACCTTGATGACGGTTCCTATTTTGACGACGATGACCCAACTAAGGACCCGTCAACTTGTGGTAAGTACAAACCGCTTGAAAACTCCAATTATCTTGATGACGCTAAGAACCTTCGTGAGGCTGACAAACTTCTTGATGAGGCAATTGGCGACGTTAGTGATGATTTGGACGGGCTTTCAGCTGCAACCGCAAGCCTTTCCGGCACCACCCAGGAATACTTCAACAACATCATTGAAGCAGCAGGTCTGACAACTGGCGAGGCTGGTAAATACCCGGGGCACGATGACACGACCTATATTACTAACGCCGCGTCCCTTGACAATGCCGACGTTCTCCTTGACGCGGCTATTTCAGAACTTTCAGCTAATACAATCGCGGCAATAAATGAAACAAACAACAACCTGTCTGAACTTTCTGCTGCGACTGTCAATCTTTCTGCCGGAACCGTTGCTGTTGATGCAAAGGTTGATGAACTTTCTGCGAATACAATGGCGGCTGATGAGGCTATTAAGGAAGAACTCAATAACAAAATTGATGAACTTTCTGCAAACACAATGTCAGCTGATGAGGCTCTTGACAATAAGATTGACGAGCTTTCAGCTAATACTATGGCGGCTGACCAGGAACTCGCCGACAGAATTGCAGAGCTTGAAGGTAACAAGATTCTCGGAGTAAGTGCAATCACTGTTGAAGCTCTTGAGAATGGTGACAGCAAGGTTTCACTCGTTATCA
>OCTW013381082.1_pt1 | contig 22730 bp, 25 predicted proteins | sample 1539671 | NCBI WGS metagenome assembly OCTW01 (sample SAMN02144230, study PRJEB22623) | gut metagenome | biome: sheep rumen | host: Ovis aries | place: New Zealand
TCCCAATCGGAAATTACGTCAGACCAATCACCTTCATCATAAAGAAAGAGCAGAGACTGTAAAAGCCTCTACTCATATATTAAGAATCGGTATTTCATCCGCCTGACAGGGTCTCCCAGCGCAGTCGTTTTCAGGATCGCTGCGATATCCTTCTCTGGGACGGTGTATGTAATTCCCTTCCTCCAGATACCCGCGCATCCATGGTCCGGCACCGGCAAATGGTCAGGGTAGTTGAAGACACCTTCTGCCTCCGGATAGCCGAGCTCTACCATCCTGTATTTTGCTATTGAGGGAGATACCTCGAATTCATCAGCCAAAGCGAAGATGACCGCACGAACAGTCTGCGGATCCCTGCTTCCCTGATATTCTGAAAACAGCCTCTCAATAGCAGCCAGCGCAGCATGTTTCTCCATAAGGATGTGTGCCGGCATCTTATCCGCCTGAAGCTCCATCCAGTCCACAGGCGTGTTTCTCCAGCTGTAATTTCTCTCCTTCCTTGCCGCATACGCAGTAGCTTTCAGTCCGCTCATCCTCTGCAGGAAGAAATAATGCCGGTCAAGATACATATGCACGCACTCATGTATGATCGTACTGTTGCACATTCTTTGGTTCTTCAGCTTATTTGTGTTCAAAAATATATTGCCCGGGTTCAGCCTCAGTCTCCGGACCACACCATCTTTGCACAGGACTTTTACTTCACTAAAGTCAAAGCAGATCAGCCCATATGTATCTTCATGGTCGACCAGGCCTCCTTCAACGATTGAAAGTCCCATTCTCTCAGCCAGTTTCCTGCCATCTACCGGATGCCCTTCCGGGTAATAGGTTTTCAGTATCTCCTCAGCGACCTTATCGTAATCATCTTCATACAGGATTGGGAGAAGGTAATCATCCATCTGGATATCTTCGACTTCTCTTTCCGAATTTTCTTCCGGCAGTTTATCTACCACCTTCATGTACACATCTCCGACGCCGCTCACACAGGGCCGGAAATCCAGACTCCCCTGAATCCGAAACAGATATGTCAGCATCCGCTCCTGAAATGAGGAAGCAGGTTTTGCCGGCTCAAAGATCACCTGTTTCAGGTTTCCCTCAACAAAATACAGAACCTGGGTATCTGAGATTGGCTGAAACATAGGCGTGTATGTTTTTCTCAGATGTACATCTTTTACCTGATAGAAGACCTTTCCTTTCGATGGCTGATCCAGATTTTCCGGATAAGTATCTGCGTATTTCTGGACCAGGCCTCGGAAATCGATTGAAAATCTGTCCCTGAGTACGGACCTCAGACTGGTTGCTTCCATGATATGGCATTTCCTCCTTTTTCAGCATTGCCCAGAGAATCAGAAGCAGATACAAAGGGAATAATATCCGCTCCGTAATTGATGAATCTCAGGGTTTCTACGACATGAATCTTTCCGACCCTCGGCACCGCGTGCAGCGTCTGCTGATCTCGACTGCGGCAGCTGCCGTGTCCATATTGTATGACGTCTTGAGCTGAAAATCAATATTATTTCTAACGTATATTTCATTAAATGCTCTTGTATCGTTAGAATTTCTATGATATATTGTCATCAGAAGTATTTCCATATACACAGATTTTGAACAAACGTTCGTATGATAAGTGTTTATTATGAATGGTCTCGGCAGCCTAGAGTGCCGGTTAGGAAGGAGGCTTCCTATGCCTCAGAATCAAACCAAATCAAAAGTAGTGTCCCTAAGCACTGGGGAGAAAAAAATCTCTTCCAGAAAAGCCGCAACGACCAGACTGAAGATGGGGGCTATCATCAGAACTTACCGGCAAAGGGCGGGGCTTAGCACAAAGGAGCTTGCTGATATGCTGGAGACTACAGACGGAAGTATCCGGCACTGGGAAACGGATATGAACTATCCTCCCATGGATCAGTTGAAGAATCTATGCGAAGCCCTGAGCATTCCTGTCGAAGAACTTTTCGGTTTGAAACCGGAGATGGTGCTTGATGCCAATGAAACACACGTCATCAACTTCTACCGGCAGTCAAGCGATGTTGGGAAAAGGATCATAGAGAATAACGCACAGTCTGTCTATGAATCTGAGCAGGAAGCGCACGATCTTGACCTGAAGTACCATTGCGATATTATTCCACTCCAGGCTACGCCAGCTGCCGCAGGAACAGGATGCGAATTCGTTGATGCCAGACCTGACTACCAGTTTATCCGCATTTCCGAACGCAGCCAGAACGCCGACACCTTGATCCGGGTCTCCGGCCGGAGCATGGAACCCAGGTATCATGACGGCGATCTCGTATTCGTGAAATATACAGAGTCCGCTGAGGACGGTGATGATGTGATCTGCTCCACAGCAGACGGCGCCGTGATCAAACATAAAATCGGCAATAAACTTTATTCGCTGAACAGAGATCTTCCCTATGGGGAAAAACATGAGGACGACCACGTGCGGATCATTGGAAAAGTGTTAGGGATTGTTGGGAAAGATGACCTGCCTGCGGAGGAAGATTACGATAAGCTCGAAGGTTTCCTCGCAAACAAGATCAGGAAATTCAAGAAAGAATACTGGTGAAGGCTGAAAGCCATCCGATAGTCCGTAAGATGGGAGGTGACATGATGACTGCCTCGATAGAATCTGTATGGAATCCCTGGCACGGCTGCCACCGGATCAGTTCCGGCTGCAGGTACTGCCCTGTCTTTCAGAAAGATTATAAATACGGCCGCAACCCGGAACTTGTCTTCAGGACAAAGTCTTTTGACCTTCCCTTGCAGATGGACCGGTCACACCACTACCGGCTGGACCCGGAAGATCATCTGGTGCTTACCTGCACCACATCAGATTTTTTCCTTTCCGAAGCCGACAGCTGGCGCGATGAAGCCTGGTCAATGATGAAGTCACGTCCGGACCTCACCTTTCGCATCACCACTAAGCGTCCGGACCGGATTGCAGATCAACTCCCGGAAGACTGGGATGATGGCTCCGCTTATGAGAACGTCCATATCAGCTGCTGTGTGGAAAGCCAGTACACCACAGATCTGCGCCTCAGAAAGTTCATCACGCTTCCCATTCTGCATAAGTCCATCACTGTAGATCCCATGCTCGGCCCAGTCCGGATATCAAAATATCTGCAGTCGGGAGAGATTGAAGCAGTCTCCTGCAGCGGAGAGAACGGCCCCTGTGCCCGGATCTGTGACTTCTCCTGGGTCCTCAGCCTGATGCTCGAATGCGTCAGCAATAATGTCCCCTTCCGCTTCGAGATGACCGGTTCCAACTTCAGGAAAGGAGACGAAATCTACTCTCTCAGTGAAGAAACCCAGTCCGAACAGGCCATAAAAGCCTGTGTAAACTATCGGGTCTGTGGCTGATCTGGCGAATTCACATTTTATTCCATGAATCCCTCATCAAACATTGACATCTGCGGATCTATCCAGGATTTCTGTTCCGCATCATGAATGACATCTCCTTCATGGTAATTACCGATGAGAAATGGTGATTTAGGATCGTGGCGTCGCCTGTTCTCCATAACTGCTTCCTTACTCTGATTGGCATAACAGTACCGGCACAGGTGCAGACAGCTGTCATATCCCCCGATGTCGCTCGACAGATAGCAGACACATTCCCGTCTGCCGGGGCTATACCTGGGGACAAGCAGCTTCCGTCCGATTGCTCTTTCATACATAGGTACTGTCATACAGCCGGAACAATCCGCTCCATATTCAGACAGATAAGTTCCTTCTGCACATGGCCTCAGGGTCATCCCATGCTTCTGAGCAATCCGGGCCATCTCTTTTCCGAGCTGTATCCTGTCAGGAAATGACACGATGTGTGCTTCCGGGAAGTTCCGCAGTACCTTCCGATAGAGGTCAACGAAACTGATGACTACTGTATCCGTATAACCTTCCAGTACTTCTGTAATCTGTGAAAACGCACGCAGATGAAGTTCCTTCGTATAGCGCTCTGATATTAAAATTGGATCATACCGCCACCCGATGCACCTGCTACCGACAATAGAAGACAGTCTCTGAAATACTCCAAGCAGATGGTGTTTGTCAGGCACATTCGGCTCGATGTCCCGTCCATAAGGCGTGATCGTCACATACCAGAACTGACCATAGTTCTGTAGCAGATCCATGTATCGAAGCATCGGCTCGGGATTCTTGCTGCAGAAACCGATTACGTCTACAACAGAAGGATCCAGCCTGTACCGCGTAACCTGAACCGGATTATAAGGATTTCTGACGCAGACGAATCCTTCCCGGAGACGGCTTGCAAACCATTCTGAATAAAATGCCGGAATGTCGGTCCGCTGACCGGTATTGAGGATCATACAATGCTTCCTTCCATATGTAAGATCTACTGATATACGCTTCAGCCCATCAGCAGCTTCCTGTAGATTTCCAGATCCTTATCTTTAAATACGTTGAACACAACCTTGACTGCGCTCCGTGTCTGATTCAGATAATCCCTTACTGTCTTCACCGCAATCTCCGCCGCACGCTGGTTTGGAAACATAAACACGCCTGTCGAAATGCAGCAGAAAGCGATACTCTTCACTTCGTTCTCATCTGCAAGTTTCAGGCAGGACCTGTAGCAGGAAGAAAGCTGCTTTTCCAATTTCTCTGTCACCCCATAGGCCGCGACTGGTCCCACTGTGTGCAGCACATACCTGCATGGCAGGTTGTAAGCCGACGTAATCTTTGCCTGCCCGGTCTCTTCCTCATGCCCCTGATCCTGCATGATCCGGCTGCACTCCAGGCGAAGCTGAATCCCGGCTTTGGAATGAATGATGTTATCAATGCAGCCATGCATCGGCCGGAAACATCCCAGCATCTGACTGTTTGCGGCATTGACGACAGCATCAACTTTCAGCCGTGTGATATCTCCCTGCCAAAGGTACAGCCGGTCATCCAGCTTCACAGGTTTCAGATCTTCTATGACTACGAATCCCTCCGCAGCATTCTCCTCCTGAAGATATTCATCCTGGATTTTCAGAAATTCTCCGCTGACCGGGTCCGGCATCCGCACATTCATCAGACTCCTGAGAAGGTTCCTCTGCTCCTGCGCCTTCTCCGGGATCTCAAGGCCGTCCATGTCTGATCGTTCAGACAGAAGCTGCCTGATCAGCCATATTCTCTGTTCCTCATGAGTCATGGGGCACACACCTCTTCATTCACTATCTGACACCAGCATCTTATTCTCTTAATACCGCATCCACCGGACAGACACTCTTGCAGTTTCCGCAGTGCAGGCAGTGGCTCTGCTCAATCTGCTTCGGTGTCTTGCCAGTAATACAGTTCTGCGGGCAGACCATTACACACTTGCCGCAGCCAATGCAAAGATCAGGAAGAATACGATAACCCGTCTGCCTGACTGCCTCTCCTCCATAGGAGAAACTCTGCCGGAAGATTGGTCTCCGGGACAGATCAAAGATCTCCCCGGATGCTTCATAAATCTGGAAAACTGTAAGAGCCTGCCGCGAAGCTTCCGACGGATAGATCTCCGCCATGTAAGGATTCTTTTCAAATATTTCCGGCAGAAGCCCCGGTCCGATATCCCGGACCCTGCCCCGGAGATTCACGGAGACCGATGTCATAGTCGTCTCGCCCTTCAGTCCCGTCACTGCGATGAATTTCTTTTTTATCAGCCTCTCATAGAATGACTTGCCCTTGGCAGTCAGGAAATAAAGTCCGTTTTCATCCGCCAGCATCATGTCGATTACGCAAGTGACAGGCAGCCCGTCGCTATCAATAGTCGCCACAATTGTGGAATGGATGCCCTTCTGCAGCAGTTTCAGGATTTCTATCGTCTCCATCTCATTCTCCATTCAGATCTTCAATGCATGTCCGGATGTCCCCGTCGATCAGAATGGATCTGTCCCTGATTTCCTGCGGGGCTGCCGCCTCCCCCATATTAACACATGCATAGATTGCATTTCTGTTATCCGCAGTATATCGCCAGAACGGATACTTGATGATCACAGGAGTATTTCCGCCAACGCCAAGTTCCAGATACAGAACCTTTTGTCTTTCATGCCTTCGAAGGAACTCCGCATACCGCATGGAAGCCTGATGCCATCCCTCGTCTTCAACAAATCTGTCATCCGCGCGAAGGTTTGTGGTCATCGGCTCCCCATCGTCCGGGCAGTACGGTATCAGGCCTGTCGGAATCCGCATGCTGATTTCTGCACCTTCCGGGATGATCAGCTCGCCGTCCTTTCCGATTTCGAATCCCTGTGCCAGCAGCATTCTCCGGCATATCTCCTCGTTGTCATACGTTTTACGGGCAGAAGCGCCGTACGGTCTGCTGCTCTGGAAAAGGCCATAGTCTCCCTGGGTATAGAAGAGCCGCTTCCCGTCAAACCCTGCCCTCTGAAAACAGTGGTCCACGTTCGTCGTAATCACAAAGTAGTCCTTGTCCTTCACCACATGGAGCAGCTTTTCATAAAGATCCGACGGTATCGGCGCGTACCGGTTCACCCAGATGTGCCGGCTCCACCATGCCCAGAAGGTCTCCATGTCCGGAAATGGATAAAAGCCTCCTGAGTACATGTCACGGATTCCATACTTCTTTGCGAAGTCCGAAAAGTACTGATGGAAACGATCACCGGTATAAGTGAGACCTGCGGCGGTGGACAGGCCGGATCCTGCTCCAAGAACAACGGTGTCCGCTTCCGCGAACGCCTTTCTCAATTTTTCTGTCTGTGAGGACAGATCCGCATTCTTTCCAAAACAAAGTCTCATATCACAGATGTCCTTCCTCTGCCATCACCGCGCCATTCTTGCTCAGATTTCCAATCTTTGCGGTCTTATGCACGCACAACGGAGATCCTTTCCTGAATATGGCTGCCCTTCTCAATCTCATCCACCATCGCAATCGCATAGTCCGCATAGCTGATGATGCTCTCGCCGCGGTCGTTCAGTGTAAGTTCCTCCCCGCCGAGAATATACTTTCCGCTGCGCTCGCCGTCTGCCTGAAAATCACCTGCCGGGCTGATGTAGGTCCATTTCACATCACTGCGCTGACGGAGCTCTAAAAGAGCCTTTGCCATCGCCGCTGCCAGAGGCTTGAATGCGTCCGGGAAGTCCGGTCCATCCGCCACGCACAGGGTATGCTCCGGATTCACATACAGGGACCCGGCCCCGCCGACAACCAGAAGTCTGGTTTCCGTTCCGGAAAGAATGTCGCACAGATGAGCAAGTGTTGTGGAATGCTGCGGAAGTGTCTCCGGTGTCCATGCGCCGAATGCATCAACAACCGCATCATATCCCGCCAGATCCTCTTTCGTCAGGTCAAAGATGTCCTTCACCAGAGCCCTGGGAGCCTTCGTGCGGTTCCCCCTTCTGACAACTGCCGTTACATCCATGCCCCTTCTCAGTGCTTCATCCACAATTCTGTTTCCTGCTTTGCCATTTGCTGCCACGACTGCAATCTTCATGATATTATCTTCTCCTTTTCAAATGAACTGTTGTTTTGCTTTGTTGTAACTATATTGATTACGTTAAAAAGAATACCGTCGCATACTTGTAATGTCAATAGTTACATCAAAAATTCACAAAAAATTTCAGGGTCCCAGAAGCTGCCTCCCAGAGCCCTGATTCTCTGTCCCCCAATACAGTACAGATCGCACTCAGTCCTCCTGCGCAATCATTCTGTCCGTATCCCAGATCACATCCGCAAGTGTATAGCTTCGCAGCTTGTCCTCCAATCCGGACTGAATGTCAGCAAGCTTATCATCCAGGATACCATGAATGTTTCTGCCTACCGGACACTGTGCATTCGGATTCTCATGAAAATGAAACAGCTGGCCATTCTCCAGTGACTCCACCGCAGTAAAAATATCGAAGAAGGTGATCTCCTCCGGCTTTCTGGTAAGCTCAATCCCGCCTGTCCCCCGCTGCACCTTAACGAGCCCTGCATCTCTCAGCTGGGACATGATTTTCCGGATGATGACCGGATTCACGTTGATGGAACTGGCCAGGAAATCACTTGTGATTTTGTTCTTGTCTTTGAAATAATCCATCGCTGCAAACATATGCAGCGCTATCGTAAATCTGCTGGATACCTGCATAAACCTCCCCTCTCCTTCCATGGACAGTTTATATTCCCATAGTTGTAATGTCAATATTTACATTGAATTTTCAATAGTACTCTTTACTGTAAACCGACAAAATTGTTCATGAAGAAGCCATCGCTTGTTCACATACTCGTCACATGGGACCAGTATCCTATAACCATCAAGTCAAGGAGCTGGAGAAAAGAAATGAAATCTTTTCAGAAGAAAGAATCAGCAGACACTTGTTCCATATAAGGCGATTAACAACTTTTCATACTCAGCCGGCAGGCGTTAAGCCTGCCGGCACTCCCTCCCGAATTTCAGGTCTCATCCACAGTGATGAGGCCTTTATTATTGTTTACGCACTGCCCCGTGTACCTGTCCTTATAAGAAAACCTGTGCTACAGCAAAGAACCCAGAGACTTTTGCAGTCCCTGGGTTCTGTTATGTTAGTACACGATATGAAATTGTGTCATTCGTCAAGCAGTTAAGCCGCTGTGATCTGGACCAGATGTCTCTTATCCTCGACCCTCTTTGTCTCTTCCTTCTTCGGAATCTGCAGAGTCAGGATACCGTCGTTCATCTGGGCATGGATATCGTTCTCAGTGAGCTGATCACCGACGTAGAAGCTGCGGCTCATGCTGCCAGCGTAATGCTCACGGCGGATGTACTTGCCTTCCTCATTCTTCTTGTCGTTATCAACTTTCTTCTGAGCGGTAATAGTCATGTAACCATTATTCAGCTCGACGGTGACATCGTCCTTCTTAAATCCCGGAAGATCAACCGCGACCTCGTAGCCCTTTTCGGTTTCCTTTACGTCGGTCTTCATTTCGTGAGCTGCCCTGCCGCCGTACAGCTTCTTGTCGACATCGCTCATATCCGGAATCATCGGCACATAGAAATCATCATCAAACCAGTCATCAAACAGATTGTCATTAAAGATACTCGGCATCAACATAAGTCATTCTCCTCTCTGAAATATCCTTTTCGGATCAAACCTATGTAACCGTTGTGCTCGTGAGCTGCTGCTTCGCAGCAGGGTGCGCGCCGATTCAATGCTCCGCTTCGCTTCGCGCGGCGCGCACGCCGTGCCAGCCAAGTTTCCTGTACGTCCTCAGCAGTTCTGCTGAGGACTGCCTGAATCATAGCGCTTTCACTATTCCGGGTTCCAGTTACTATCTACAACTGCTTTATGTGATACGAAAGAGGCTTTCCAGGGAACTTCCGAAGGCCCTCTCAGTGAGCTCTTCATCTTTTCCTTTCATCTCCTTCGTTCTGACCATGTTATAGCTCATGCTGTTAGCACTGTCAAGCGTTGAGTGCTAATTTTCTGAAAGTTCACAGAAGAGTCACAATCCACCGAAGTTACAGTCCGCCGGTTCCCGGTAACTCACATTCCCGACTCCATCAGCAGCCTTTCCTGCCGCCTTTATGGTCTTCGATAGAGCACGAAATATTGCCCGGATTGGATTTGAGCCCGGCATCTTCGGGACATATGGACACCCTTCCGTCCTCAAATACAAAGGCAGGAATCCCGATGGAACCTTTCTTTTTGCATTCGTCAAACACAGGACTGGTATCCCGCAAACGTGTAAATTCTTTCATGAATCGGACATGTTCTCCGATATCAATGTACTGAAACTCGTCTTCTTTTTCGACAATCTGTTCGCGGACATAAGCACAGTCCGGGCAGGTTGGCATCCCATAGATCTTGATCATAATAGTATCCTCCCAGCTCTATCGGAACAGTCCGTCCGGCATACTCCTCCAGACGCCATTTTTCACGAAATAAAAGCATTTCCCGGTCAGCAGATTCTTTGCATACAGCGTGGCGTGGAGCTCCAGTGTAGAATTGCGGTAATCGACCGGATCCGACATCCGCACATCAAACAGGATACGGAAATGCACATTTGCCTTTACATAGTCATATGCCGGCGTGTATGTGCTTCCATCCGGCATTACGTTCCGAAATGGAGTCTGGTAGAACCGTTCCATCGTCTCCTCATCCGGCTTGAATCCCGCAGGATCAAGGCCAGCCTGCGTGGCAATCTTTGTGATGTTCGGCGCCAAGACGTTCTGGATCATCTTTTCCTTACCGAAGACATCAGCCTTTCCTTCCAGGTTGTTCGTATTCAGGTAAACCATCGATTTTCTCCCGAAGCCTGATCAATTTCCGGAAAGGAAGGTCAGGATCTCCTCCGGGCTCTTCCTGCTCTTTTTGACAGCCTTCATGATTGCTTCCATCTGAGCCTTCTGTGCAGCTTCCTTCTCTGCTTTTTCCGCAGCTTTCAGTTCTTCCTGGAGCTTATCCTGCTCGTCTTGCAGAGCAACGGTCTTCTCCTGCAGCTTACTGATCTGTTCCTCCAGCTTGTCGATCTTTGCCTGAATCGCTGCCTTATTCACGCGTCTTGCCATGTTCTATATCCTCCTTACTCTATAAATCTTGCGCGTTCCCTGAATGACATTTTTTCTTTCTGCCGAACATCTTTCACCGGCCTTCCGACAGGAATCACTGCCCGCACAGTGAAGCCTTTCTCCAGGTGAATGAGCTCTGCTATTTTATCTCCTGTATGATTGAGCTTCATCTGTCCATCTACCCACACGCCAGCGTATCCTTTGGCTGCGATAGCCAGCATGATATTTTCTACAGATGCTGCATAGTCTTCGATTTCGAACGAAAGCCCATTCTCAGCTTCCCAGTAAGAAGAAACCGGAATGATAACCGCAGCCGCAGTCTTCATCGCTTTTGTCGGGACAAACTCAGCCAGTTTTGATTTGATTTCAGGGTTTGAGACAATAACGAATGACGTGGTCTGATGATTGTATCCGGAAGGTGCCTTGATACCAGCTTCAACGATCTCCTCCAGGTCTTCTTTAGAAATGTCAGTGCCATCGAACTCTTCCCGATAACTGGCCCGCCTATCGACTACATCAAAAAAGTCCATTATGTTTTTCTCCCTGAATGAAATCTTCTACATCATATCATTGTTTCGGTTTCTGATACATTCATGGATCAGTTTTCCTCATCATGACTCTCCGTATCCGCACCGCAAGCATGGTATTGCGCTTTGTCACGGTGACGTGGTGGACGGCGTATGACAGCGCCTTTCTCGTTCCGACGATGACCAGAATCTTCTTTGCGCGGGTAATCCCGGTGTAAATGAGATTCCGCTGCAGCATGACGTAATGGTTCATAAGCACCGGCATCACAACGATCGGATACTCAGACCCCTGGGACTTGTGTATGGTCGTAGCATAGGCCAGCACCAGTTCGTCCAGTTCCGAGATATCGTAAGAAACACTTCTGCCATCGAAGTCAACAGTAAGCGTACGGTTCTGCGTATCTACGAAGCTGATGATCCCTATGTCGCCATTGAATACCTCTTTGTCGTAGTTGTTGCGGATCTGCATGACCTTGTCCCGCTGACGGAACTGCATACCGGCATGGCGAAGGAATGGAACAGAATCTTCTCCTCCGTACGTATATGATTCCTGTGTGCCTTGCCGGTTCAGCGGATTCAGGGCTTCCTGCAGTGACTGGTTCAGGTTGGATGCTCCAACCACGCCGCGCTGCATCGGCGTCAGCACCTGGATCTCAGAAGCAGGCGTATGGTAATAGCGGGACAGGTTTTCCTTCACCAGTTTTGTGATCGTGGAAACTGCCTTTTCCGGATCTTCCTCCTCCATGAAGAAGAAATCACTGGTCCTGCCGTTTGACAGATCCGGCATCTGCCCTTCATTGATCCGGTGCGCATTCATGATGATCCGGCTTTTCTGGGCCTGCCGGAAGATTCTCTTCAGTCGCACGACCGGAACACAGCCAGACTCAATCACATCGCGAAGAACATTTCCGGCGCCGACCGAAGGAAGCTGGTCGATATCCCCGACAAGGATGAGAGTCATGGAATCCGGAACCGCTTTCAGAAGATTGTACATGAGCATGATATCGATCATGGAACATTCATCCACGATCAGAACATCTCCCTCCAGCGGCTTCTCTTCGTTCCTCTGATAACCCTCAGGCGGCTTGAATTCCAGAAGTCGGTGAATGGTCTTCGCCTCGCGGCCGGTAGCCTCCGACAGACGCTTCGCAGCCCGGCCGGTCGGAGCGGCAAGCAGGATCTTTGCGCCGGCGTCCGCAAATGCTGTGATGATGCCCAGTGTGGTTGTTGTCTTTCCGGTCCCCGGGCCGCCGGTCAGGACCAAGACCTTGCTGGTCACAGCCTCCTGGATGGCCTGCATCTGGATTTCGTCATACTGCATCCCGGTCCAGAAGGCAATCCGTTGAGCAAGGTTCGCTGTGTCTACGTGCACGCTCGGCTGGGCGTGAAGAATCGAGGTCAGGCGCTTGGCAGTACCCGTCTCGGAAAAGTAAAACGGTGGCAGATAGACTGCCTTGTACATGGGATCGGTCGAGTCAAAGGTGACAGAACCTTTTGCATCCTTCTGTGTGGAAGCCGCTGCCGTTTCAGATGAACCGACGGAAGCATCCAGGCCGGAGAGATACTGTTCGTAAAGCGTATAGTCTATCTCATCACTACTCTCATCCTGTGTCTGTCCGGGCTGGTCTGTCTTCTGGGCAGCCGATAGAGTATGAACGCTGTCCTGGGGAATATTGTCCGTGATCACATCCTTGGTGCGGATCATTTCGTCCAGAGTCATAGCAAGAAGGCCATCCTCTACACCCAGAAGCTCCGCTCCCTTCTCCAGAAGCATCTTCCGGGTCGCGTAGCAGTGCCCGTCCTCGGACAGCTTATTCAGCGTATAAAACAGTCCGCTCCGCAGGCGGGCGTATTTTTCCTTTCCGAACCCCATCTTTTCAGCGATGGTATCCGCGGTCTTAAAGCCGATTCCCCAGATATCATCCGCCAGCCGGTACGGATTCTCCTGCACGACTTTGATACTGTCGTTGCCGTAGGTCTTGTAAATCTTCGTCGCATGACTGATGCTGACATCATGGCTCTGCAGAAAAACCATGATGTTCTTGATCTCCATCTGCTCCAGCCAGCTTTTCTTGATGCTTTCCACACGGGCTCTTCCGATGCCTGGAATCTCAAGCAGCCGGTCCGGCTGGTCCTCGATGACATTCAGCGTGTCCGCGCCAAACTGGCTGACAATCTTCCTGGCATACTTGGGCCCGATACCCTTGATCAGTCCGCTTCCAAGATACTTCTCCATGCCATAGACTGTCGCCGGCAGCGTTTCCTCGAATGTCTCCATGGCAAACTGGCGGCCATACTTTGCGTCCACCTTCCACTGACCGGTCAGCGAAAGCACCGAACCGACATGGACATCCGGCATGGCGCCGACCACAGTCACAAGATCGTGATAATTCTTCGCCCGGCACTTGATGACCGTGTAGCCATTTGTCTCATTCTGGTATGTAATTCTCTCCACCACACATCGAAGACGTTCCACTCAAAATTCTGCCTTTCGCTTTCTTCTACTTCACCGACGTCATCAGAAAATCCGGTCATATCTTCCCAGGTACTGCGGCGGAATCTGGTCCGCCAGCCACACTTTATCATTGCCGATATAGAATTTGATGCCGTCTGCCGCAGCCTGTTTCGCATCAACGGTCAGAATGACTGGGCGGTTGTCTCTTCTTCTGCCCACCTGCTCAGCCGTTTCGATATCAGCCGACATATGGACATACTGCCTTCCCATCGGCAGGAGCCCCTTCTCCATGATGGAGTCAAGGAATCTTCGCGCCGTTCCATGGTACAGAACTGCCGGCGGCACGGCTTCTTTATGATCTACCTTATTCTGAAAGGAATGCCCGTACAGCGCCTTGATTCTGCCATCTTCAATTGCGAAGCGTTGCTTATCCGAACGGGCCATAACTTCCCGGATCACAGTTTCCGTAAGAGGCGGATCAAAATGATGCATCCCATTCATTGCTCGGAGAAATGTCCCTATCTCTACCGAACCATCCTGAGCAAGCTTAAGGCCGTACTTCTCCGGATTATGCCGAAGCGCATAGGACATCTTCCTGCTGATGTAGGCATATCTGTTATCCTCAGACATCAGCTCTTCTCCTGTCTGCAAAATCTCTGTTGATATCCCTGAGTTCCTTCTTACCATCAATGTATGGCTGGTACATGTCGATAATTCCTGCACTGCACCGGTCACAGAGACCACTGATATTTCCTATGGAATCTGCGATGATCTTTTCCCGTTCTTCACGCGTCGTATCTTTTATCAGATATCCTGACAAATGAATCACTTCCCATCCGGTTCAGCTGTTATTCTGAGAGCAGTTTGCTGCATCGATTGCGATGACAAGCATCAAGCCCGGAATCTCATATTCCGGTCTTTCAAATGTAAGTTCGTAGGTATCACCCCAGCTGAGCAGTCTCTTTCTGATCGTCATGACCAGAGTGCTTCCACTGTAGACCCGATAGTCCCAGCCGAAGATATCACCATCACATCTCCAGCCCATATAGTCGATCGTATACTTCGGCCGGAAGAGTGTGAATTCTGCCTGGACATTTCCGACAGTTCTGCCGGCAATTTCTACCTGAAACCTCGGAAGAAAAAAGGTAAACTTCTGATGAATGCTGCCTATCTCATGCCCATTTTTGTCCCTGACATGAATCCGATGGAGAATGGAAAGCAGTTCATTCTTGACGAAGTATTTCGGGTTTCCATCTTCGTCGTAGACATCATATGTATCTGTGAGAGCAAAGACCCTCTGTTTGATAAGAAGTCTCATGAAAGTGCCTCAAGCATCTGAGCCGGATTGTCTGCTGCTTTGACCTTCCCCATTGCCTTAATGATAATGCCTTCCTCGTCGATCAGATAGGTTGTGCGGATTGTCCCCATCGAAACCTTTCCGTAATTTTTCTTTTCACCCCAGGCACCGTACAGCTCCAGAACCTTATGTGCCGGATCAGACAGAAGTGTGAAAGGCAGACTGTATTTCTCCTCAAAGTTCTTATGCGACTTCACACTGTCCTTGCTGACGCCAAGCACAACCGCGCCCTTCTCCTGAATCTGCGGATAACGCTCCGCAAATCCGCAGGCCTGTTTTGTGCAGCCGGCTGTATTATCCTTCGGATAGAAATACAGGATCACCTTCTGGCCTGTGTAATCTTCTAGGGAGTGCATTTCTCCATTCTGATCCGGCAATGTAAAGTTCGGTGCCTTCGTTCCAACTTCGAGCATAGGTCAATCCTCCTCGGTTATAGGTTATTTTGATACAGCCACTTTATGATTTTTGAAATCAGACCGCGAGTTTACCAAAATCGACTGGACCTCTCATTTTTATCTCTGGCATCTTAATATTTCCAATGTTTTCTAATCCGGTCCTCCCTCTCAGAATTTATCAAACACCTTCTGAAATACAGGATTCTCAGGCGCTGCCACAGAAAACAGCGTCATCGATAAACGCAGCTTCTGATCCGCCGCATGGCAAAAATTCATTTCTTATACAGCGCATCATATATTTTCTGCAATTTCTCGTCACGGCTTTTCGTCACTTCTTTGGCTTTGTCCCCGGAATAATCGTAGAAGCCCTTGCCGGTCTTGACTCCATAGTTGCCTGCCTGATAAGCATCCGCAAGAATCTTCGGAACATCATGGCTGTCTTCAAGATCCGGAATCAGGTATTCGCTGATGTGGAAAAATGTATCGATGCCTCCGAAATCAACTGTTTCAAGCGGTCCAAGGCATGCCCAGCGGAAGCCGAGTCCGTACTTCATGACCGCATCCGCCCCTTCTTTGCTGATCACTCCATCCTCCACCATAGAACAGACTTCGCGCAGCACTGCCAGCTGAATCCTGTTTGCGGCAAATCCCGGAACGTCCTTATTGACGATGGCCGGTTTCTTGCCGATGGCGACTGACAAGTCATAGATTGCCTGAGCGACATCACCCCGAGTCTGGTCATTTCGGATGATCTCAATCAGGGGGATCAATGTCGGTGGATTGAACCAGTGCATACCCAGGAAACGGTCTGGTTTCTTAACAGCCGATGCAAGTTTATTGATGGAAAGGCCGGATGTATTGGTCGCGATAATCGTTTCATCATCCACGATCTCTGAAAGCTCTTTGTAGAAGGCGAGTTTCAGATCCATGTTCTCCGCAATGCACTCAACTATAAGATCTTTTCCAGCAAATTCGCCCATAGCTGTCGTGTACGCAATCCTATTCACCGTTTCTGGCGCAATCTTCGTCTTTGCTTTCTCAAGTGTGGATGCTCTGTGATTATATAAAGTGACCTCATAACCTCTGGCGGCAAAGATCTCCGCCATGGAATAGCCCATAGTTCCTGCACCTGCGATTGCAATCTTCTGAATATTCACTTTTCCCTCCTTCAGCAGCCCTTCCTTACGAAATAATAGCATTGCGCAACTTCTGAGAATCCAGCGTCAGCTATGCCTCCAGCTCTGTTGCATTTTTCTTGATTTCCTGTATTGCCTTGATGATTCCCTGCTTTGTCTGTCCGTCGAACATTCTGGTGAATGGGATTGGTTTATCGAAAGGTGGCTTCATCAAGTCGCTGATATCGTCCATATACCCATTGAGTTCTATACTATTGATAATCTTATGGACAAATGCAATCTGCCTCTGGTTGAGTTTTGCTTCGTCGATATACCTAGAGAACTCTTCCATGGCAGCTTCATGGTCCAGTTTCGCGATCTTCCGGATCAAAAGGCCAAATGGCATGTCACCATACGTCCGCTCGTAATCCTTCTTTGTTCCAAGCTCCTGCGTAAGCTCTCTCTCCAGCTCCTGATAATCACCCTTCTGAAGACGCTTATTGTGAGTCAGCTTATAGATGGCCAGCGTATCCATATGTTCGTTCACATATCGATTCACCTTATCGCGGTAGTTTGTGAAATCATATGCCGGCCCCACTGTAAGGCCTTCTCTCTGTTCGATTACAGGATCATAGACATCGGTGTAAACCGGGGGTCTACCCTTGCCACCGTCAAGAAACTGGATCAAACCTCTGAGCTTTCTCCTGACCGTTTCCTCCCTCAGAATCCTCTTATCGTCATTGGTCCAGAAAGGATCTTTCTGTACATCGTGGATAAGCTGAAGCTCTGCATGAACCATGGGAATCGTTGCCTTTGTTTCCAACTGCCTGCACAGCTGCTGGAGCTGGTATACCGCATTCTGGAAGGTACTCAGTCCTTTGATATCGGCTATCATAATCCCATACAAGAAATTATCAAATCTGTTTGCATTGATATCCTGATCTGTTGCTCTCACCAGTGAAGCAATGTGCCCAGTGAGCTCTGCCTGTGCAGTAGTCGACACCATAACAAACTGATCCTTATTCCGGTACTTCTCCACATACTGCCGTTCTTTCTTCACCGAAACAAGGTTGTCATTCAGTGTTTCGATCTGATGATAGATTGACTCGATCAGACCAGTCCTGAATTTCTGAAGCTCTTCCTTCATATACTGCCCGTCCTGCAGACTAACGATCAGCTGAAGGCGTTTATTAAATATTTTCTCTGAAAGCGGCTTCTGGGTGCCTTCCTTCTCATCTCTTTCCCTTTGCTGGAAGTATTCAAAGTTTCCGCAATAGTCAAATATCAGGAAACGCTTTTTCCCGATATAGTCCCCGTCAATCTGATCAAAGCAGGCCAGATCAGGGCAAAGCCTCGTCCCACGTCCAATCATTTGCCAGAACTTGATCTTCGACATTACCTGTTTGAAGAAAACCAGGTTCAGGCAATCTGGGACATCGATACCGGTATCCATCATATCCACGGACACCGCGATCTGGGGATCTCCATTTTTATGCTTGAAATCGCTGATTGCCTGATGGGAATACGCGTCTTCACAGACAATTCGCTTGATAAATTTCCCCTGATATTCCGGATAAAGTGCATTGAATCGGTCGACAATGAACTGAGCATGCCTGGTATTCTGTGCGAAAATGATCGTCTTGCCCAGCTTGTTTCCCCCGTCGGTCTTGATTCCCCTTTCCATCAGATCTTGTAGAACCGTATCAACTGTATTCGCGTTAAAGAGAAACTTATTCAGTTCCGCTGATGGCTCAAACTCAGGTGCATCTTGCCCGGTCGCATTCCAGTCGTCCTCATACCTCTGCTGATCCGATCTGGAAAGTTCACTGTATTTGATTCCCTGATGGGTGAACTTCGTCTTAACCGAATAGGTGTAGTACGGGACAAGTACATGATCCTGACCAACCGCTGTCTCATATTCGTAGGCGTAAGTCGGAACGCCCTCCTCCATATCAAAGAAGTCATAGGTGTTCCGATCCACATCCGTCTTTGGCGTTGCTGTAAGTCCAACCAAAATGGCATCGAAGTAGTCAAAGATTACCTTGTACTTGTTGAAAATGGATCTGTGGCATTCGTCCGTGATGATGAGATCAAAGTGCCCGCAGGAAAATAGCCTCTCTCCATCCTTTCCCTTCGTATCATCGATGGCATTCATCATCGTCGGGTAGGTTGAAAATACAATCCTTGCACTCCGGTCATCCTTTGAAAGGCATAAGTTGCACAGAGACTGATTCGGAAGATAGTCCTCAAATGCGTTCTTTGCCTGTGAAACCAGCTCCGTACGATCTGCAAGGAAAAGCACATTTGTAACCAATCCTGCCCTTGTCAGCAGATCGACCAGCCCTGCAGCGGTTCTGGTCTTTCCCGTACCGGTAGCCATCACCAGAAGGTTCTTGCGAAAGCCTTTCTCAAGATTATCACAGACAGCCCGGATAGCCTCCTTCTGGTAATAGCGCCCCGAAATCTGATCATTCACCGGAACATCCGTAAGTCTTCTTGTAAATGTTCTCTGGTTCATGCGTCTTTGCAGGTCATCCTGAGAAGCGAACTGAAAAACCTGCCTCGGAACACCGGAACGGTCATCCCAGAAATAGGTATCAAATCCATTCGTGTAGTAGATCATCGGACGGCGGCCATACATTCTTTCAAGCGCATCCGCATAATAGACTGCCTGCTGTTTACCGACCATCGGATCCCTGGAAGTCTTCTTCGCCTCTACTACTGCCAGTGGTTTTCCGTCCCTCCCCATCAGAGTGTAATCAGCGTAGCCCTTCTGTCCAGGGATGCCAAGCATATTCTGAAGTTCCATTTCCTGACGAACATTTGCAGAGACACCGTCCAGGTCCCAGCCAGAGTCCTGCAGATCCAGATCAATGTATTTCTTTCTGGTAAGGAATTCTGTCAGTTTCTCAGAATCGAATGTACGTCCAGCCTGATTCTTAGCCTTCTCCTCTTCAAACTTCTGGGATAACAGCCGAACCTGCTCTTCGAGCTTCTTTATCGTTTCTTCTTTTTCATTGAGGAGACTTGCCTGCTGTTTAACCTTCTCCTCGTTGATGATGACTTTCTCCTTTGGAATCAGTGTCTCATCAAATGTCCGCTCTTCATAATCCTCACCATAGCAGTAATCGATCCACTCAATAAAGGCAAACAGAGCACGAAGCGAGTCGATTGCTTCCGTCTCACTGATTTTCTTGTCTGTGTGAACGGCACGATTTCCAAGACGAATAACAACCTGCAGTCCCTTCCATACATTCTTATCTACTGCGAAATAGAATGTGTCTTCATGGACAAGAGATTGAAGATTATCCTGATAGGGTGTAATCATTTGAGGATTCGCAGCATAACACCACTTCACAGCAAGCTCCAAGGCTTTCCTGCAGCCAATGGCACACATCGCCGTCGAAGTATGGAATGTCTTCTCCGCTTCTACACAGGCATCTGCAAACATTGCATATGCAGCCTGATTCTGTAAAAATGAAAAATTTGACATAAGCGTCACCTCAATAATGACAACACAACCATATCGAGTCTCTGTACCATACTGATACAAAAGCACTAAACTTGTATAGCGACTATCTAAGCGACAGATTTTGATTTGTCGACTTGCCTAACAAACGCAGTAAACTCAGCTTGGCTTTCCATTGAAGGTAAGATAGCTGGGAGCTTTTTTACCCTGTTCATAAATAGATGTCCTATGGCGGAAGCATGTACATTTACTCCCATCTCTGTTTGAATTGATGGTTGTTTTAGTAACTCGGCGACAAATTCACTTGTTACTTTCTGCCGATCGATCTTTATCAACGTAATACCACGATCCATTGACACTTCTTCCGCCTTAGGCATTATAGCTACATTCCCGATTGTTCCAGTCGTAGTCAGAAGGATATCTCCTTCTACGGGATTACATCTTTTGTAAATACGTTGATGATCTTCATCACCTACATAGGTTATGGTATCCCAATCGATTCGTCCATTCTTCAGAATCTGTTTTGCGTTCAAGAAAGGATGCCCATTGGGAACTCTTGCAACACTTCCGTGTTCACCATCCGTAATCTTTTCGCAAATCTCAGATAACTCTACTTTGTCCTTTCTTGAAATGTCTGCCGGATCCCCAAACATCTCGACAAATCGGGCTTTGATGAGCTCGTCGAGTATATCAAGTTCCTGCTTCCGTTTGAAAATAATTGTCTCAATTTGCTGTAGCTTCTTAACGATATCCTGTTGCTCACCCAGCGAAGGCAAATCGATTTTTATCTTTAGCAGATCAGCCTTTGTAAGACTTGGAATTGTAACGGTCTTATTGTGTTTCTCAAAGTCATAATGCACACAAAAATAGAAAAGATACTTGGGAAGTAGGACTGACTTATTCGCTTCCAACCCAAACGCTGTATCTACATTCCAGAAGGGTTCTTCTACAAAAATCGGCTTATTGATATTCCCTTTCCGACCAATAACAACTGTTTCCGCATTGCAGATATAATCATCTGCTCGGCCCATTATCCCACCACTTCCATATATAGGGTACTTGCCATTTGGATTCTCAACGGCTTTTTGATTACGGCCATTTATTATCTTCAGGACATCATCAAATATCATCTTTTCGTCCCCACAAATACGGATTTGCAAATTACGCAATATACCTTTGATGGGAAGCCTTTACATTATTCTGGTTTACAATCGCATACTGCATTGTTGTATCGATCTGCGAATGCCCAAGTATTTTCTGTACCTGTTCGATTGGCATTCCCTTATCTATTGCACGAGTCGCCATTGTTCTCCGAAACTTATGTGGATGAACCTTATTAAGGCTTAATCTTCTCCCCAAACCTCTGATTCGGATTTCGACACCACTGATTTTCAATCGATCATGTGGGGCATCCAAAGTTACAAATAATGCTTCATTATCGTCAATACGTGATTCTAAATACTCCCTCAGATGAATCTTTGCCTTTGCGTCAAAATAGACTCTGCGTTCCTTGTTCCCCTTCCCGAAAACCACGCACTCTCTTTTCTCGAAATCAATGTCCCCTCTGTCAAGATTCACAAGTTCACCAACGCGGATACCCGTAGAATAAAGCAGATCAATCATCGCAAGATCCCGCTTGCAGGTACAATGATCACGAAGTGTTTCGATTGCCTCATCGGAGATAATCTCTTTAACCTGAGTTGGTGCTTTAATCTTATGAATCCGTTTCATTGGACTCTTTAGGATGTAATCTTCCTCTTCCATCCAGGAGAAGAAGCTCGAAATATTTCTCCGGATATTATCAATCGTCACTTTACCGCAATTATTTATTTCCTGATACCTGGCCAAATAGCCACGAATCTCTTCTGTGGTAATCTTTCGAATTGGAGTTTCGATAGCATCCAGCATTTTTTCAATCGTTACCCGATAATACTGTGTTGTCCGTTCTGAACATCCCTCAATTCGTTTCGCTTCGAGAAACATCCTGAGATATTCCTCATTCGATATGGTTATCTTCTTTGTGTTTCCTTCACAGAGGTTATCAATCAGGACCTCTTGAAGCCTCTTCATTTGAGGAATTGTCAAGACCTCCGCCATCGCGTTAAGAATATTAACAAGTTTCTCCTGCATATCGGTACACTCCTTTCAAGTACCGACATCCTGCTCCGACTAAAGTCTGAAATAAATAATGTGCTTCCATCATCATGATTCAGCAGTAAAAATCGATATGATCCAATACAAAATGCTTCTTCCACTCCGAACAGATATAGAAAAACTGAGCGGATATAAATTCCATCAGTTCGCGGAGCTCTTTGTCTGGTATATGGCTGCCATTGTTTGCAAGAATACATCCACCTGTCCGCGTTAACCATATTTTTGTTGCATTAGGAGAAAGCTTCCCCTTACTTATATGTACATGGATTGGCTCGTTGTTCTCGTTTGACCAGAAGAAGATCTTATATCCTGATACGGAGAAAAGGCTAGGCAATTTTAATCCCTCCATTCTCAGCATATCGGAAAATCAGGTGTGCATTACTCTGAAGAAGCTGATTGAAGAACTGTATTTCCTCTTCTGAATAACCTTTTTGGATAATCCAGTGGTATGAAGGAAGTTCACATCTTGCTGTATCGAAATCGCCTTCAGCGTTTGGTCTTTCGAAGTGAACAATCACCTTCTTTTGACCGGCTTCTTCTATTATTTGAGAATGGCATACTTCCGTGCCATCAGGAAACTTCATATAAGGGTATAACATCTCACACCTCCTGATTGGATCTGATACCTTGACGGCAATTGTATTATCCGAAATATTTCTGCATCAAACTGTCAAAAAGCAACTGTGTTTCATCCAGAGACTTCTTCACTACAGATTTTGATTTGTCGACCTGGGCCACAAATTCGACAAATTCACTCTGCAAATTCATCGGTGGCAGATAAATGAGTATCTGCTTAAGCTTAGT
>OCTW011603769.1_pt1 | contig 22706 bp, 21 predicted proteins | sample 1539671 | NCBI WGS metagenome assembly OCTW01 (sample SAMN02144230, study PRJEB22623) | gut metagenome | biome: sheep rumen | host: Ovis aries | place: New Zealand
GCGATTTCATCGGCGGCAACGATGCCGGGATCCGCAGTCAGGCTTCCCTCGCTCACCATCTGCTGGATCTGGGTCAGCGCCTTGATGTTCGCTTCGGAATCCATGGTATAGGCGGTGTGGTCCGCGTTGGTGAACTGGCCGGAATACAGATTGGTCACCAGTGCGCGGGTACCCTGGTCGCCACCCTGGCCGCCGCAGTACACGACGCCAGGGATGTAGCCCTTGGCCTGAAGCGCCTGGCATGCCTTGATGAAATTCTCGGTGGTCCAGGTGTGGGTTTCCTGATCGATGTACTGCAGCGCATCGGCCGCCTCAAAATACTGCAGGTTGATGACCATCGTATGCGTGGTCATGCACAGGGGATATTCAAAATACTTGCCTTCAGCGTTGTGGCAGGCCGCTTCCACCGCGGGGCTGGCCGCAACGATGTCGTCCTTCGTGTCGGCCCACAGATCGCTGATGTCCAGCATCTTGCCGGCAGCGCCCCAGTTCGCCACCAGGCGTTCCGGGCCTTCGAAGATGATGTCGGGAGTGGTCTTCGCTTCGATCGCGCTGGTCACCTGATCATCGCCGGAAGAATAGTCCAGATACTGAACCTTCACGGTAATCTCGGGATGCACGGCGTTGAAGTCGGCGATGAAGCCCTGAACGGTCGCATCGTCCACCCAGCTTCCGATGGGATAGGTCCACAGGGTAATGGTCACGTTATCATCCGCCAGCGCCAGCGCGGAGGGGACGATCAGCATCACGCACAGCAGAATTGCAAGCAGCTTTTTCATGGAAAACGCCTCCTTTTTTTCTTTCCGGCTCATCATCCGGCCGGATTCTTGACTTAAATGTACTACATTTGAGACGGCCTGTCAAGCATATTTTTGTCATATTTGAGAAAAATTGTTCCGGATCGTCATGTTTGCGTTGGGATTGCTTGACATAAACGGCTGATATAACTATAATAATTGCTGAAATGTAGTACATTAATTTCTGCCCCTTCGGGCATCATCAGGAAGGAAGGAGAAATATGGCAGCGGATCAGAAGCTGTATGTGCAGGTGCTTCGCCAGATTCACCAGCTGATTCTGGACCGGGGACTGAAGCCGGGGGATCTGCTTCCGCCGGAACAGGTGCTGGCCGCCGAGTTCGGCGTCAGCCGCAACGTGGTACGGGAAGCCATCAAGAGCATGGAGGTCATGGGGATTGTCCGTGCCGTCGCCGGCCGCGGGACAGAGCTTCTGCCCTTCAGCATGGAATACATTCTGCAGAGCATGCTCTTTTTTCAGGTTCCCGGCAACGAAAGCGCCGTCCGGCAGATGTTTGACGTGCGCAAGCACCTGGAGCTCAGCTACATGCGCGACGCGTTTTACGCCCTTGGGAAGGAGGAGATTCTGCACCTGCGGGAGGTTGTGGATCAGATCCGCGTCAGTTATGAGCAGGAAGGCCTGTTCTCCGAGCTGGACCGGGAATTCCATCTCACCCTCTTCCGTCCCCTGAACAACGTGGTGCTGGATTCCCTGATGAACGCCATCTGGGAGGTGGACGTCCGCTTCCAGCTGGAGGATAAAAGGCCCCATCTGGCGGATAGCGTCGCGAAGCACGAGGCGATCGTGCAGGCACTGGAGACCCATGATTTCATCGGGTTCGTCAAAGCCATGGAATATCATTTTTCCTCCGGGAAATACAGTCATCCCGGATCCTATGAGGAATAAAAGGTTCAGGGATCCGCATTTACCGGCGTTTCTCTGAATCAGGCATCCCGACACACCCACAGCAGAGTATCGGAACAGGAGGAGATTCCATATGACGAAGGAAGAACTTTTCGCTTTGATGAAAGGCCAGATCATCGTATCATGTCAGGCCACCCCCGGCGAGCCCCTGTACGACAGGGATCGCTCACTGATGCCCTATATGGCCCGCGCCGCAAAGCTGGCCGGCGCCCGGATGATCCGTACCTCCTCGGTACGGGACATCGTCGGAATCAAGGAGGAGACCGGTCTGCCGGTCATCGGGCTGATCAAGCGGGAGTATCCCGGGTATACCGGGCGGATCACCATGACCATGCGGGAAGTGGACGAATGCATGGACGCGCTGGCGGACATCGTCTCCATTGACTGCACGGACTGCACGCGCGGGGATGGGCTGACGCCGCCCGAATTTCTGCAGAAGGTGAAGGCAAAATATCCGAACATCATCATCATGGCGGACTGTGCCACCGAGCGCGAGGCCATTGCCGCCTTCGAGGCCGGCGCGGATCTGGTGGGCAGCACGATGAACGGCTACACGCCCCAGACGGCGGATCAGAAGGGCGATCCCAACTTTGCCCTGGTGGAAAGCCTGGCGAAAAAGCTTCCCTGCCCCGTGATCGCGGAGGGCCGGGTGCACACCCCTGAGCAGGTGCGGAAGATGCTGGATCTCGGCGCCTGGGCCGTCGTGGTCGGCGGGGCCATCACGCGCCCGCTGGAGATCGCGCAGCGGTTCTTCCGGGTGCTGTGAGCCGGGATGCCTTCGAAAGGAAAGTGATCGGATGATTCTGGGCATTGATGTGGGCGGCACTGCCGTCAAGCTGGGCCTGATGACGCGGGAGGGACGCATACTTGCCCGGGATGAAGCACCGGTGAACGCGGACGGATACGCAACGCCCGTGCTGACCTCCGTGCTCCGGGCCGCGGAGCGTTTCCTGAAATCCCGGTCATCGGATCTGAAAGGGATCGCGGTCTCCGCGACCGGCCAGGTCGATGACCGGCAGGGCACCGTGATCGGAACCAACGGGAGCATTCCCGGCTATGAGGGAACAGACTTCAAAGCCGCCTTTCAGTCTCGGTTCGGGGTCCCGACCCATGTACTGAACGACGCGAACGCTGCCGCCCTGGGCGAAACCTTTCTCGGCGCGGGAAAGGGATGCCGGGATGTATTGATGGTCACACTGGGCACGGGCGTCGGCGGAGGCGTTGTCTCCGGAGGACGTCTCGTGCGGGGTCATCGGGGCATCGCAGGCGAGCTGGGGCATTTTTCCATCGACCGCGAAGGTCTTCCCTGCTCCTGCGGCGGACGGGGCTGCTTCGAGCGGTATGCATCCGCCACCGCACTGATCAGGATGGCCCGGGAAGCGTCTCAGGGCGATCCGGTCCGTGACGGTCGGGACTTTTTCGCCCGGGTGCAAAGTGGAGACACGACGCTCTCCGGGGTGCTGGATAGGTGGCTCGACGGCGCGGCGACCGGACTCGCCGGGCTGATTCACATCTTCAATCCGGAGATCGTGCTGATCGGCGGAGGCATCTCCGCCCAGCAGGAGCTTCTGATCAGGCCGCTTCGCGAAAAGGTTTTCGGATTGCTTATGCCCCGGTTTTCGGAAGGTCTCCGTCTCGAAGCCGCCCTTCTCGGAAATGACGCCGGCATGATCGGCGCGCTGAAATTCTGGCTGGATCAGGAGGAGTCAAAATGATTGTGGACAAGCTGGCCAACCTGTCCCGTTATGCCGGGCTGGGAAAGCATTTTGCATCCGCTGCCCGCTGGTTCGGGGAGCACGATGCGTTTTCCCTGCCCCTGGGTCGGCTGGAAATCGACGGAGATCAGGTTTTTGTCAACACCGCGGTGAACCGCCTGGAACGCACGGAAATGGCGTGGGAAGCCCATGCCCTGTACGCGGATATTCAGCTGATTCTGGAGGGTGAGGAACGCTTTGGATGGAGCGACGAGGCGGAGATGGCGCCACTGGATCCTGAGAGGGATTTCCGGACCTGTACGGCCGAAGCAAAAGCGGTCTTTACGCTGGGCCCCGGGCAGTTCGTCATTTTTCTGCCCGGAGAGCCTCATTCGCCGGGGAATCCCGCGGGGGAACCTTCCGAATGCAAAAAAGCGGTGATCAAGGTTCGCTGCTGAGTGCCGGAGCCGGCGTGCGGGAACTGCCGCCGGAAGGGCAGATCGTTCTTCCGTGATCGGCACAATGAAAGGAAATGGAAAATGAAGCGACACATTCTGTGCATCGGGGACTCGAATACCCATGGCTACTGCGCGGACCCCTCGGACTGCGCCGACGGAGGCATCCGCTTCAATGAGGAGGAGCGCTGGCCCTGCCTGCTCCAGCGGAAGCTGGGCGGGGATTATCTGGTGACGGAGGAGGGGCTTTCCGGCAGAACCACGGTTTTCGAAGATCCGATCCATGAAAGCATGCCCGCGCTGCCGGTTCTCTATCCCCTGCTGAAAAGCCATGAGCGGATCGATCTGCTGATCCTGATGCTCGGGACCAACGATACGAAGGAGCGGTTCAATGCCAGCGCCGCCCTGATCGCCCAGGGTATGGTCCGCCTGATCCGGAAGGCGAAAACAGTGGACTGCTGGGGGGATCAGCCGCCCCGCATCCTGGTCGTCGCGCCGCCGCCCATCGGGGAAGGCTTCCATGACGAAATTATGGGTGATGGCTGCGTGGAAAAGAGCCGCGGTCTGGCCGCATGGTATCGGCGGATCGCCGGGCAGGAGGGCTGCTTCTTTCTGGATGCGGACGGATGCGAGTTCAACCGGATCGACTTTATGCATCTGACCCGCATGGGTCACGCGCAGCTGGCGGAGCGCATCCATGACTGGATCACTGATGCTGAGATCTGACAGAAACCGAATCCGTATGATTTTATGGAACAGCCTGCCGGCCTTCCTTCCGGATACGTATCATATACTGAGGGGCATCAGAAAGTCCCGGCATTCCCCGGGGAGATCATAAAGCGAAGAAGAAAAGCAATGGAGAACCGTGATGTTTCAGAACTGTCATTCGAGGAAATCGTCCATGCCATCGGTGGTGCGCTGGATGCTTCCGACGAGCGTTCCATTAATTTCATGATCAGACTTCTGAAGATGCAGGGGAGAAAAATGGAAGAAGTCTATCAGTTCCGGGACCTGCCTGACGAGCTGAGAGAGTATATCTGCAGAATGTGGTATAAGGTATAACAGGACTCCTGTCATCAGGCCCTGATCCGGCGACGGAAAGCAGCATAAAGAAAGGCGCCCATGGGGATTCAGTTCTCCCCGCAGGCGCCTTTTTTCGTAACCGATGATGACATTAATCGATGATCTGGATCGCTTCCCGGCCGAACACATCCGCCAGCGGCGCGATCTCATCCTCCGCGGAGCGCTCCTGCTTTGCCTGGGTCGGACGGTGCTGGGCGCGGAAGTTGCATTCCCTGCCGGTCATCTCCGTCAGCTGGCGGCTGATCCGGTTCCTCTTCTCATCCTTGTTGAGGGGATCCACATAGAAGCTGCCGGATTTTTCATCGTCCGGCTGCCAGAGAAACACATCCTGTTCCGCACTGATTACCGTGCCGGCGCCCAGCATGCTCCATACGCCGGGATCATTTTTCCGGAATACGTCCATGGCGGACTTCCAGACAGCCTTGAAATCTCCCCCGCCGGCTGCAGGCAGGTTTTTCGGTGCAGGCGCCGCAGGAGCGGTTTCCGCCCTGGGTTCCGGGACGGCTGCAGCAGTTTTCTTCGCCTTTCCGGAGGCGGCCGGCGGCGCAGGAGCATACGCGCCGGATGACAGCTTTTCCGTCAGCTCCGCGATCCTCTTCTCCAGTTCATCGATCCGGTCCGTCAGGGCGCGGCTGTCCGGCTCCAGGGTACGGACACAGCATTTCAGGGCCACATTTTCGAGAGCCAGTCGGGGAGAGGCGGAAAAGCGCATCTCCGTTTCCAGGCTCATGAACAGATCCAGAATCTTCATCAGGCGGGTGACCGTAAACTGTTCCGCCTGCTCCCGGAATTCCGCTGCATCCTCCGCTGTCAGGTCGAGAATGGTTTCAAGCTCCTCCGGGCAGCTCCTTGCCAGCAAAAGCGAACGGATATGCTGGCTCACATCGTGGGCAAAAACCGACGGATCCCGCCCCTCCCGCATCAGCTGATCGATCATCCGGAACACCTCGCCGGCTTCCTCCCTGCCAAGGGATCCGGTAAACCGAAAGAGGAAGGCACGGTCGCAGGTTCCCAGAATCTTCCGCACCATTTCCTCGTCCAGATGATCGCCATAGCCCAGGCACATATCCAGCATGCTGAGCGCATCCCGCATGCCGCCTTCCGCAGCGCGGGCAATGACCATCAGCGCGCCGGGAGAAACTTCCGCGCCGGCTCCTTCCGCCGCTTCCTTCAGCCGGGACTGAATATCCGAGGTCGCGATGCGGCCGAAATCAAAGCGCTGGCATCGGCTCAGAATCGTTTCCGGAAGCTTCTGCGGTTCCGTTGTGGCCAGGATGAACACGACATGGGCCGGTGGCTCCTCCAGCGTCTTGAGCAGGGCATTGAAGGCGGAGGTGGAAAGCATATGGACTTCGTCGATGATATAGACCTTATAGCGGCCAAACTGGGGCGGATACTTGACTGTGTCCCGAAGATCGCGCATTTCGTCGACGCCATTGTTGCTGGCCGCGTCGATTTCAATGATATCGAGGCTCTCCTCGCCTTCCATCCGTTGGCAGCTGGCGCATTTGCCGCATGGATCTCCGTTGTCCGGATGCTCACAGTTGATGGCCCGCGCCAGGATTTTGGCCGTGGACGTTTTTCCGGTTCCGCGGGAGCCGCAGAAGAGGTAAGCGTGCGCAATCCGGCCGGTAATGACCTGATTTCGCAGCGTATCGATGATGGCCTTCTGGCCCACCATATGGGAAAAATCCTTCGGCCGCCACTGACGGTACAGAGCGCGATAGGCCACTTCGTTTATTCCCCGCTTTCGTTTTCCTTGATTGACAGATCCATCAGTTCCCGCATCTGTGCAAGCTTTTTTTCTCCGATGCCGCGCACGGAAAGCAGATCCTCCGGATAATGGAACCATCCGTTCCGGTTTCTTTCATCAACGATCAGCGCCGCCGTCGTCTCCCCGACCCCGGGCAGCTCTGTCAGCTCCAGGGCGTTCGCTTCATTGACGGGTATGGTTCCCTGAGGCATACGGATCTCCGGCATCCGGACAGGCTGCGGTGATAAAGCCCGGAACGAAAAGGCCGGTTCGGCAGGGCTTGAAAGGACGGCAGGCATGAGCGTCAACAGGACTGATACTCCCATCATCGCTATGCCCAGCGCCTTTCTCCGTCGGTCAGACATCCCGGCGCACCTTCTGGCCCTGCTTCGTATCTTCCAGGATATAGCCCGCGGCCTTAATGGCATCACGCAGCTCATCGCTCCGCTTCCAGTCCCTGTTTTTTCTGGCTTCCGCCCGTTCATCCACCATGGCCTGAATATCCGCCGGGAGGGCTTCCTCTTCCTTCGTCAGGAATCCGAGCACGCCGCAGAGCGCCTTCAGGCTGTCCATCGCCCGGGAAGCCGCCTCCCTGGAGGATGCGGCATTCACCGAGATGTTCGAATCCTTCACCAGCTCAAAGATCGCGCCCAGCGCGTCTGCCGTGTTCAGATCGTCATCCATGGCATCGTCAAAGCGCTTCTCATATTCCTTCAGCCGCGCAGCGAAGGCTTCCTCCTCGGCATTCATCGGACGGTCCTCGCCGTTGGCCATCTGGAAACGCAGATGATCCCGCGCAGTATACAGGCGGTTCAGGCTGGCATTGGCGGATTCGATCTGATCCCGGCTGAAGTTGATCGGGCTGCGGTAATGGGCACTGAGCATAAAGAGCCGGACCGCTTCCAGGTCAAACTCTTTGGAAATATCCCGGACGGTGAAGAAATTGTTCAGGCTCTTGCTCATCTTCTGATTGTCCACGTTGATAAAGCCGTTATGCATCCAGTAATGCACATACGGATGACCGCTGGCGCCTTCGCTCTGGGCGATCTCATTTTCGTGATGCGGGAAGAGCAGATCCTTGCCGCCGCAGTGGATATCGAAGGTTTCCCCGAGATATTTCATGCTCATTGCGGAGCATTCGATATGCCATCCGGGCCGGCCCATTCCCCACGGGCTTTCCCATGCCGGTTCACCGGGCTTCTGCGCTTTCCAGAGGGTAAAATCTTCGGGTGATTCCTTATCCGTTTCCACGTTGAGCCGTTCGCTCGCGCCCATCTCACGGTCCTCTGTCCGCTGGCCGGAAAGCTTTCCGTATCCGGGGAAAGCGGATACCCGGTAATACACATCCCCGGAGGGGACCGCGTATGCGTGTCCGTTTTCGATCAGCCGGGAAATCAGGGCAATAATCTCCGCAATATGCTCCGTTGCTTTGGGATGCACGGTCGCCGGGCGGATGCCCAGGGCTTTCGCATCCGTATAGTATTCCGCGATATACTTGTCCGCCAGTTCCTTCACGGTGATGCCTTCCTCGTTGGCACGGCGGATCATCTTGTCATCGATGTCGGTAAAATTCTGAACGAAGGTGACCTCATAGCCTTCCCGCTCCAGCTGTCTGCGCAGCACGTCAAAGGTGATGAACGGGCGGGCGTTGCCGATATGGAAATAATTGTACACGGTCGGGCCGCAGGCATAGATGCCCGCCTTTCCCGGATGGATCGGTTTGAATTCTTCCTTTCTGCGGGTCATACTGTTATAAATATACATCGTTTATGATTCCTTTCCAGCTTTTTCATGTTTCCGGTTCAGCAGAATCCGGAAAAGGGCCAGTGCCCAGATCACTGCCGCGGCGATCAGCACATACCGGATATACCGGGAAATATCCGGGATCGAGGATTTCTCTGCCTCTCCGCCGGCCGCATTCGCTTCGGATCTCATCGTCAGCGTTTCATGCGCGAGCACGCGGCCTTCTCCGTCCTCGACGTCCAGATCGATCCTGACTGTGCTCATGTGGGCATTTTCCGGAACGAACCAGCTGACGATCCCGGTAAACGCGCCATCCTCCCCGGGAACGAGGGCCGCGGTATCCTTCTGATTGCGGATTGTCATCTTCTTTCCGTTGACGGAGGTAAAAACAAGTCTCCCGGGATCCTCCAGTTCAGGATCCGTGCTCAGGGTCACCCGGACGGTCCCGTCCGCTCCCCAGCTTTCGGGGGAGATGCTCACCTGGGCCGTCGAGGCCTCCCCTGCTTCCCAGCTCCAGTCAAGCGGAGAGAGAAGAACGGACATGCCGGACGCGGCGGAGGATGCGCAAACGCAGAGGCAGACAACCAGAAGCAGCAGACAGCGGCAACATCGTTCACGGCCTTCCGGACGCATTTGAATTCCTCCTTTCCGGTATGCTTAAATCATATTATATCAAATCGGTCCGGACAATTCAATCATCGCGTCTTCCGGATTGCAGATACCCATTTCCGCTTTCACCGACAAAAAAAACCGGCCCGAGCGGGCCGGAAAAAACATCATGGATTACGGGTTGCCTTTGGAATCGTCCTTCATGATCTGATCTGCCATATCCTGGACCTTTTTACCGAAATCCGCGGAAAAACGCCGCAGGCTTTCGCTCATTTCATCCAGTGTGGAATTGACTTTTTCGGCCATCTGATCCACGGGCGGGACCTTGTCAAACAGTTCATCGATCGCGTCGGACAGCGGATTGCGCTGGCGGGGCTCGGACGGATCCTTCTCCGGGATGTCCATGACCGGAATCTCATCACTCCGTTCTGTTTCCGGTTCATTCGCCTCGGGACCGGCGGAAACAGGAATATCGATCACGGGGGAAGCGGGCGCCTCTGCATCTGCAGTCGCTTCTTCCGTCATGTCAGCCGGAACGGCTTCCTCCGATGATTCCGCATCCTGCGCTTCGCTGTCGGCTTCCGTCTCCGGCTTCTCCGCGCGGAAGGCTTTGAGCTGCTCATCGATGATGGCGGCTTCCTTCAGATCCCCGCTGATCTCCTCCGGGAAATCAGCGCCGTCCTTCCACATCTGCAGCGCGGTTTCCGCGACCTTCTCCAGCAGTTCCCTGCGCTGCCCCTGCAGATTCAGCTCATCCACCTTGCTCCGCGTACTGTTTGCCAGGCTGGACGCCGTGTTGCCGATGGCCTCCATTCCCTTCATGACAATATTACGGATATTCTGGCCCAAGTCAGCCATTCTGCTCATCTCCCTTATTGCATTGGATTTTTGTTATTTCAATTCGACGCGTCCGGACAATATCCTTTTTTCAACAGATCAGTTCCAGGGACTTCGGGCTGATTTCAAACACCGCTTCCTTCATCGGACGGATTTCCCCGTCAATGTTGAACTTCAGCCCCTTCCCGCTGATCTTCACGCGGGATACCTTCACATGCTTCGTGATGCCGAAACGCAGGATGCGCGACATCATCAGTCCGGGCAGATAGAACGGGATTTTCCATCTGGGTACGCTGCGGACCAGGACCAGATTCAGCTTTCCGTCCTCCACATCCGCCACCGGGCAGATCGGAATGCCGCCACCGATATAGCGGCCGTTGGCAATCGCGCAGATCAGATATTCGCCGTCGGCGTCCGTGCCGTCATAGTTCAGCTGAACATTGACCGGCACAAAGCCGGAGATCGCCTGCAAAAGCCCCAGCAGATACGGTGTCAGTCCGCGATATTTCTTTTTCTTCTCCTCCGCGCATTCCAGCACCTGCACGTCAAAACCGGTTCCGCTCACGTTCAGGAAAAAATCCCCGTTGATCGTTGCGGTATCCACCGCCTTTGCCGGGCGGTACATGATGAAGCTGAACGCCTGCAGCGGATCCTTCGGGATCCGGACGGTTTTGATGAAATCATTGCCCGTTCCGGCCGGGATGATGCCCATGGGTTTCCGCGTATGGATCATGCCGGAGGCGACTTCGGAAACCGTTCCGTCCCCGCCGACGGCGATCACTGCCCGTACCTGCGGATCCCGGGCCAGTTCTGCTGCAATTTCCGATCCATGTCCCGGGCCCTCCGTCATCCGGATTTCATATTCGATCCGTTTTTCATCCATCACGGCCTTCAGTTTCCCGGCGGTCTGGACCGCAAAGCCGTTTCCGGCGGCCGGATTGACAATCAGCGCATATCTCATTTCATTCAGGTCCTCTTTTTCATGAAGAACCGCCCTTTCCGAGATCTTTCGGAAAGGGCGGCATGGATGCTTGGGGAAATCAGAGCTTTTCAGCGATCCGATCCGCGATCTGCGGCCCGGTCAGACCGTATTCCTTCAGAAGATCCGCGGGCTTTCCGCTCTGGCCGAAGACATCGTTGATGCCGATCTTCATGAAGGTCTCGACACCCCTGCCGATGATCGCGGAGGCAACGGCATCGCCCAGACCGCCGATGATCGAATGTTCTTCGACCGTGAACACCTTTTTGCATTTGGCAGTATATTCACAGGCCAGCTGCTCGTCAAAGGGCTTGATCGTCGGGAAGGAAACGAGTGCGGCGTCAATGCCCTTTGCAGCCAGCTGATCCACCGCGTCCAGCGTATGCTCCAGCATGATGCCGCAGGTAAAGATGACGCAGTCCTTGCCGTCTTTGATCACTACGCCCTTGCCGGGAGTAAAGGGCCGGGGATCATATACCGGAGAGGGCAGCCGCGCGGTCCGGATATACACGGGGCCGTCAATCTTCGCAGCGGCTTCCACGCAGGCATAGCATTCATTGGCGTCGGAGGGGGCAAACACCGTCATGTTCGGCAGCACGCGCATCAGGGCCAGATCCTCGATCGCCTGATGGCTTCCGCCGTCCTCACCGAGCGTAATGCCGGCATGGCTGAAGCCGAACTTGACATTGAACTTGGGATAGCAGACGCCGTTTCGGATCTGATCGTAGCTTCTTCCGGCAAACACCGCAAAGGTGGAGCAGAAGGGGATCAGGCCCATGGTGCTCATGCCGGCGGCAATATCCACCATGTCCGCCTCAGCAATGCCGCAGTCGTAGAAGCGGCCGGGAAAGGCTTTCTTGAATCCGTTGGTCATGGTCGCCTGGGCCAGGTCCGCATCCAGCACGACCACCTTGTCGTTTGTTTCGCCCAGCTTCACCAGGGCTTCACCGTAGGCTACACGAATCGCTTTCTTTTCCATTTTCTCAGCCCTCCAAATCCTTCAGCGCCTGAGCGGCCTGTTCAGCGTTCGGCGCTTTTCCGTGCCAGCCAACCTGGCCTTCCATGAAGCTGACGCCCTTGCCCTTGAGCGTGTTGAGAATGATGTAGCGGGGCTTCCCGGGGCATGCCGGCGCATGGAGAGCGTCCAGCACCTGCTTCATATCGTTCCCGTCCGCCACTTCGATCACGTCGTATCCGAAAGCCAGCGCCTTGGCCTTCACATCGCCCAGGCTCATGACCTCATCGTTTGTTCCGTCAATCTGCATACCGTTATGATCCAGAATCACGGTCAGATTATCCAGCTTGTAGTGCGCAGCCGCCATGCTGGCTTCCCATACGAGGCCTTCCTGGCTTTCGCCGTCACCGATCACGGTATACACGTGGCAGGGATTGCCGGTATGCTTCGCACCCAGGGCCATGCCGACGGCGATGGAGATTCCCTGTCCGAGGGAACCGGTGGACGCATCCACACCCGGGCACTTTTTGATGTCCGGATGCCCCTGGAGAATCCCGTGAAGCTGGCGGAATCCGTCGAACTCCTCACGGCCGAAATATCCCCGCTCGCAGAGGGTCCCGTACAGCGCCGGAGCGGCATGCCCCTTGGAAAGCACAAACCGGTCCCGGTTCGGATTCTTGTCATTTTTCGGATCCACGCCCTTCATAACATCAAAATACAGCGCAACCAGCGCATCTGTACAGGACAGAGATCCGCCCGGATGGCCCGCACCGGCTTTGCAAGTCATGATGATAATATCCCGGCGCACCTGCCGCGCCTGGGCTTCCAATGCCTGAATATCCATTCCGTTACCTCCCCGATATTGATATGTCCGTACTGAAAATTATATGTTTCAGCGAGTAAAATGTCAACCGATTGAATTCGTTTTCAGCCGATTGTGATGGAACCGCTGCGAATCATCCGCCGCAGCGCCTCCGTCATGGCGATCCGGCCGTGGGCATAGGTGAGCCCGCCCTGCATGTAGGCGGTATACGGCTCGCGCATCGGGCCGTCCGCGCTCAGCTCGATGCTGGCACCGGCAACAAACGTTCCCGCAGCCATGACGACCGGATCATCATACCCCGGCATATCCCAGGGCTCCGGCAGCGCCATGCTGTCGACCGGACTGGCGGTCTGAATTCCCTGGCAGAAGGCCACGAGGCGCTCCGGCGTATCCATCCGGATGGCCTGGATGATATCCGCGCGGGGTTCAAACGCGGGCGGCGTCGTCTGAAGGCCCAGCAGTTCAAAGATCCGGGCGGCCAGCACGGCGGTTTTCAGGGCCTGGGCCACGGTGTGCGGCGCCATGAACATTCCCTGGTAGAACGGGCGCCAGGAAGCCTCATAGGAGCCGAGTTCCCTGCCCAGCCCCGGAGCCGTCAGCCGGTATGCCACGCGCTCCACGGCTTCCGCTTTGCCGGCCACATAGCCGCCGGTGGGGGCGATTCCGCCGCCGGGATTCTTGATCATACTGCCGACGACCACATCCGCGCCCCAGTCGGTCGGCTCGTCCGCGCACACGAATTCGCCGTAGCAGTTGTCCACCATCAGCAGAACGCCGGGATGCTTCGTATGGATCATCTCCGCCAGCGGCGCAAAGGCCTCCGGCATCAGGCTGGGACGCCAGGCATAGCCGCGGCTCCGCTGGGCGATCACCAGCGTCGTCTGCGGCGTCATGGCCTGCTCCACCGCCTCCAGGTCGATCTTCCCGTCCTTCAGGTCCACGCAGTCAAACCCGACCTGCATCTCCCGGAGGGAGCCGGCAACAGGCTTTTTCCCAAGCCCGATCACGCTCTGAAGCGTATCATAGGGCATGCCGGTGGCGCTGAGAATCCTTTCCCCGGGCCGGGTCAGCCCGAACAGCGTCAAGCTCAGCGCGGCTGTCCCGCTGGCCACATGCGGCCGCATCAGCGCGGCTTCCGTATGGAAAAGCTCCGCCCAGATCTTCTCCAGGGTATCCCTTCCCACATCGTCATACCCGTATCCGCTCGAAGGCGCGAAATGCCGGTAGCTGACCTCATGCCTGCGAAATGCGTCCAGCACGCCCCGCGTCCGGTATTCCTCGTTCCGGTCGATATTCGCAAAAATCTCCTGAAGATCCGACTCTGCCCGCCGGACCAGTTCCGTTGCCTGATCCATATTTTTCTCACTCCGTCTGTTCAAGATCATTCTGGATTTGTTCTTCTGCGTCCGGCGCGCACATATCCACGTACCGGATTTCTTCCATCCTTTTAAGGAACGTCTCCTGTCGCTTGGCATAGTGGCGGCTGGCAGTACGGATCAAATCCGCCGTTTCCTCAAGGCTGCGCTGTCCCCGCACGCAGGGAACCATTTCCTTGTATCCGATGGCGGACATGCTCTGGGCATCATCATGCACGCCCTCCGCCAGCAGGGACGCAACCTCGTCATAAAGACCGTCCCGGATCATATGGTCCACCCTGCTGTTGATCCGGTCATACAGCTCACTCCGCGGCAGAGCCGTCGAGACCGCTTTCCACCGGAAGGGAGATGCCTCCGCCCGGTCCGGCTGCCGGGAGAACGGAATGCCAGTGGCTTTCGTCACCTCGATGGCCCGGATGGTCCGCCGGATATCGCCCAGGGGCAGCCGGAATGCGGTTTCCGGATCCAGCGATTCCAGATAAGCATGGAGCACTTCCTTTCCGCCGCTGCGCATGGCCAGTTCATTCAGTTCCGCCCGAAGCGCGGGATTGGCCGGCACACCGCCCATGCCCATCGGATGCATGAGCGCCTGCAGATAAAGCCCCGTTCCGCCTACGAACAAGACCTGTTTGCCTTCCTTCGCCAGATCCTTCACGAGGCTTTCTGCCCGCCGGACATAATCCGACACGCTGAAGGGCTCGGACGGCTCCACGAAATCCAGCAGATGGTGCGGAACCCTTCTGCGCTCCTCCGCGGTCGGCTTCGCGGTTCCGATGTCCATCCGCCGATAGATCTGCATGCTGTCCATGCACAGGATTTCCCAGCCGTTTTTTTCCGCCAGGCGGAGGGAAACGGCGGTCTTTCCGCTGGCGGTCGGTCCCGTCAGTACGCGGCAGAGAATCCGATCTTTCATCCCATTCCCCATTTCTACTGGATCCGTTTAAACTTCCGGTCCAGTTCCCTGTGGCTGATGGCCACCACCAGCGGGCGGCCATGCGGGCACGTGGGCGTGACCTTCTGCTCAATCATCTGTGCAACCAGGTTTCTCAGAAGCTCCTCCGGCAGGGGCTCGCCGCCCTTGACAGCGTGCTTGCAGGCTGTCTGCAGAAGGGCGGATCTTTTCTTTTCGAAGGTCACTCCCCGCCCGTTTTCCAGATCGCCGAGCGCTTCCCGGACGAAGTCCGTCGTTTCCGCTTCACCGAGGATCATCGGAATCGTGCGGATAGCCATGTCCCTTTCCCCGAAGCGTTCCATCACCAGGCCGATGGATTCCAGTTCCGTCCGGTTTTCCTCGATCAGCTGCATTTCCCTGGACGTAACACTGATCACAATGGGAGCAAGCAGCTCCTGCCCCATGTTCTGCTCCGTATGCGCCGCCATCAGCCGGTCAAAAAGCAGCCGTTCATGGACTGCATGCTGATCGATCAGAAGCAGATGATCCGCATACTCCACCAGGATATATGTATTAAACAGCGCACCGTAAATTTTAAGCGGCGCGGTCACCTCCGGCAGAATCGTGCTGACCTGCTCAGCCTTTTCCCGCACAGGCGAAGACTCCGGCAGGGGGGCCTGTGCAGCAGGCTGAACGGGCATCACGGCAGCATTCGCTTCCCGGGTCTCCTCGCCGCTTCCCGGATCCGCCGGAACGGCCTTCTCCGGAGAAGGCACGGGAACAGGTCGGGAGACAAAAGCTTCGGGATGATGATCGGGAGCTTCCCGAAAAACAGGCGATGCATGCTCCGCGGCAGCCGGTTCGATGCGATTCTCCGGTTCAGGAACAGCGGAGGGCACCGGCAGTCGTGAAACCGTCGTGATCCTTGCCTGGGCCTTTCCGATTCCTTCCTGAAGCGACGCAGAAGTCACGGGGGCAGGTTCAGCATGTTCATGCCCATCCCCGGGTTCCCTGATCAGGCTCATGACCTGCGGCTTTTCAAAGGCATCCCGATCCTTCAGCGCCTCGAGCACCAGGGTCAGCACCGCCTCGGAAACCTGGGCCTCGTCCCGGAAGCGGACCTCGAGCTTGTTGGGATGCACGTTGACGTCCACCGCCTCGTAGGGGATCGTCAGGTGCAGCGCGCAGACCGGAAACTTGCCGATCATAACCCGTTCCCGGCAGGCGGTTTCGACCGCTGCGGACAGAAGCAAGGAGTGCATCATCCGGCCGTTGATGAAGAAGAATTCATGGTTACGGTTGCCGCGGGCGTTGTCCCCGATTCCCACGTATCCGGAAAGGATCAGCCCGCCCGCATGCCCATCCACCTTCCGCATCGAGCGAAGGGCCAGGCCGCCGAATACCGTATGCACGGCTGAGGCCATCTGCCCGTCGCCGGGAGAATGCAGCACGGTCTTTCCGGCACTGATGAAGCGGAAGCTGACATCCGGACGGCTGAGCACAAACTGGGTCAGAATATCGCCGATGGCGGCACCCTCCACGGAGGGTTTTCTCATGAAGCCCTTCCGGACCGGCGTGTTGAAGAACAGATCATTCACCACAATGGTGGTTCCCAGCGGCGCGCCGGTCTCCGCGATGGAGACGATCGTTCCGCCTTCATTGATCACCTTCAGGCCGCTGTCGCGATCCTTTGTCCGGGTCGTCAGGGTTACCCGGGCAACCGCTGCGATACTGGCGAGGGCCTCGCCGCGGAATCCCAGCGTCGCAATGGATTCCAGGTCCTGTTCCCGGGAAATCTTGCTGGTGGCATGGCGTTCAAAGGCCATACGGATATCGCTTTCATCGATGCCGCTGCCGTTGTCGGTCACACGGATATAGCTGAGTCCGCCGTCCCGAATTTCCGCGGTGACGGAAGTCGCCCCCGCATCCAGGCTGTTTTCGATCAGCTCCTTGATGGCGGAAGCAGGGCGCTCCACCACCTCGCCGGCAGCGATTTTGCCGATCATGCTCTCAGAGAGCATTCTGATTCTGCTCATAGCTTTCTCGCTTTCTCCCGGAGCAGGAAGAGCCTGTTGATCGCATCCATGGGTGTAAGCGCCATGACGTCAATCTGCTGCAGCTCCTCGATGATCTCCGTCCTGCGGTAATCGAACATATCCACCTGCTCATTCATTCTCTGGTCCGCATCTTCCCCGAGGATGTTCTGGCCGATGGTGTTCTGATTGATATCGCTGACCTCCAGCCGGGCCTGGATCTCATGGGCGCGCACGATGACCGGGTGCGGGATGCCGGCGAGCCGCGCCACATGGACGCCGAAGCTTTTGTCCGCCCCGCCCCGGATGATCTTGCGCAGGAATATGACGTCCTCCCCGTGCTCCCTGACGGAAATGCAGTAATTCCGGATTCCCTCCATGTGTCCCTCGAGCTCGCTGAGCTCATGATAATGGGTCGCAAAGAGGGTCTTTGCACCGATGTTCTTCTTGTCACAGATGTATTCCACCACTGCCCAGGCGATGGCCAGCCCGTCAAAAGTGCTGGTTCCCCGGCCGATTTCATCGAGAATGATGAGGCTGTCCTTCGTGGCATTACGGAGAATATAGGCGGTCTCCGTCATCTCGACCATGAATGTGCTCTGTCCGCTGGCCAGATCATCGGAAGCGCCGACACGGGTAAAGATCCGGTCGCAGACCGGCAGCCTGGCTTCGCTGGCTGGGACGAAGGATCCCATCTGCGCCATCAGACAGATCAGCGCCACCTGGCGCATATACGTGCTCTTTCCGGCCATGTTCGGCCCGGTGATGATCACCATCCGGTTCTCATCCGTATCCAGCAGCGTATCGTTGGGAATGAATCCGTTCTCCCCGAGGCTCTGCTCCACCACCGGATGCCGCCCCTCCGTGATGGACAGCGAACCGTCGCTGACGATTTCGGGACGGACATAACGGTTTTCGGAAGCCACCCGGGCAAGACTCTGGAACGCATCGAGCGTCTTGAGGGCCATGCACGTCTTCTGTATCCGGGGAATCTGTCCGGCAATCCTGTCCCGGATCTCTCCGAACAGCTGCAGCTCCAGCCGGACGCTCTGCTCCTGAGATCCGATGATCTTCTGCTCCATCTCCTTGAGTTCCGGGGTGATATACCGCTCCGCGCTGACGAGCGTCTGCTTGCGGATATATCGATCAGGCACCTGGCTGAGGAAGCTCTTTGTCACCTCGATGGAATACCCGAATACCTTGTTGTACTGAATCCGCAGATTCCGGATGCCGGTCATCTCCCGTTCCCTGGCCTCCAGGTCCAGAATCCACTGCTTTCCGTTCGTCTGCGCCTCACGGTATTCATCCAGCAGCTGCGAATATCCCTCGCGGATGATTCCGCCCTCCGTGATCACGATCGGCGCATCCGGATGAATGGACCTCTCCAGCAGCTCCGTCAGATCCTCCATGGGATCCAGGTCAGCCAGGATTTCGCGCAGCGCTTCGCCTGAAACCGGCTCCAGCAGGCTTCTGATCCCGGGAATCCGCTTCAGGCTGGCACACAGCGCCAGGCAATCCCGGGCGTTCAGGTTCCGGTATGCGACCTTGCTCAGAAGGCGCTCCATATCGTATACGCCGTCCAGCTCCTCCGCGAGCGTCATCGCCATGACCCGGTTGCGCACCAGTTCATCCACCGCATCGAGCCGGCGATTGATCTCCTCCCGGCGGATCAGGGGCTTTTCAACCCATTGGCGCAAAAGCCGTCCGCCCATGGCGGTGCAGGTCCGGTCCAGCAGATTCAGCAGCGTCCCCTTCCGGCCCTTTCCGCGCAGGTTTTCCGTCAGCTCCAGGTTCCGCATTGTTCCCGGATCCAGCAGCATTCCGTTGCCCGCCTGCTGATAGCGGATGTCCGTGATATGCTCCAGTCCGTTCTTCTGTGTCTCTTCCAGATATTTCATCAGCGCCCCGGCCGCACACAGCGCGCACGGATGATCATCCAGCCCGAGCGGCGTCAGCGAGGAGAGATGAAAATGATGTCCGAGCACCTGTCTGGCAACGGCGGGCTGAAAAAACGGATGGCCCGGTTCGCTGACATGGGGCAGGCTGAAGCGGGTCCATTCCTTCAGGGCGGCCGCATCGCTGCAGATGACCTCCGTCGGGGCAATTCGCCGGATCTCCTGTCCCACAATCCCGGCCTCCGGCTCTGATACGCAGAACTCTCCGGTGGATACGTCGACCCAGGCAAGGCCGCATTCCTTTCCGCGAATCAGGACGCTCATCAGGAAGTTATTGCTCTTTTCCTCCAGCATCGTCGGATCGGTCACGGTCCCGGCGGTGATCACGCGTACGACGTCCCGCTTCACAAGACCCTTCGCCAGAGCCGGATCCTCCATCTGCTCGCAGATGGCGACCTTGTATCCCCGGGCGATCAGCTTTTCCACATACGTATTGACGGAATGAAAGGGCACCCCGCACATGGGCGCCCGTTCCTCCAGCCCGCAGTCCTTTCCCGTCAGCGTCAGCTCCAGTTCCCGGGAAGCGGTTTTCGCATCGTCAAAAAACAGCTCATAGAAGTCTCCGAGCCGAAACAGAAGCAGGCAGTCCGCATACTGTTCATGAATCTGCAGATACTGCTGCATCATGGGTGACAAAGCCATCTTGTTTTCTCTCCTCAGTGACATCCGCCGCAGGAAGCGCAGTTCCCGCTGCACGCGCTGCCGCTCTCGTCCTCAACCTTCCCGGTCACGACCAGACGGAGAATCTGATTCACGTTGTCCATCATGGTCTGAAAATCCTTCCGGGCCGCCTTCAGTGCCCGAATCTTTTCATTGGCGTTCATGTTTTTCTCCGCCTCTTCCATCTCCAGGCTCGCGCGGCTCAGCTCCTCCGGCTTCATGTTCGCGGAGGAAAGCACGTTTTCCACCCGCTGCCGTTTCGCATACATATCCTCCAGCAGGTGACCGGACACCGGATCCTTCTGCACTTCCCGCTCCAGATCCTTCATTTTCTGATAATATCCGCTGTCCAGGATCGCTTCCGCCAGCTCCTGCGCCTTCATCATCACGTCACGCATTCTTCTCATCCATCCTTTCCGCCGTCAGGGTGTTGTTCTTGATGCCGGTGATCCGCACCCGGACGATCTTTCCGATATCCTCCGCCGTACCGTCAAAGGTGGCGGATATGCCATGTCCGCCCTTTCCGGATACGGCAGTGTCGCTTCTCCGGCTGAGGCCTTCCACCAGGATTTCCTCCTCGCAGCCCAGAAACCGCTTCAGGGTCTCCTGCTGCAGCGCCTCCTGCAGGGCAATCAGCTCCTCAATCCGGCGGGAGGAAACCTCCTGCGGGATCTGTTCCGGCATTTTCGCGGCCCGGGTACCCACGCGGGGGGAATAGATGAAGGTGAACGCGCTGTCGTACCGGACCTCACGGACCAGCGACATCGTATCCTGGAATTCTGCCTCCGTCTCGCCCGGAAAGCCGACGATGATATCCGTGCTCAGCCCGATGCCCGGAACCGCCTGACGAAGGCGCGCGACCCGGTCCAGATATCTTTCCCGGGTGTAATGCCGGTTCATCGCTTCCAGGATGCGGTTGTTTCCGCTCTGGACCGGAAGATGAAACTGGGGCAGGATATGCCTTGAAGCGCTCATCACGTCAATCAGCTCGTCCGACAAATCCTTGGGATGGCTGGTCATAAACCGGATCCGGGGAATTCCCATCCCGTCCAGCTGCCGAAGCAGCTGCGCAAAGGATATGCCGCCTGGTCCCTTTCCGTAGCTGTTCACGTTCTGCCCGAGCAGCATGATCTCCTTCGTGCCGCCCTCCACGAGCGCTTCTGCCTCGCGCAGGATCGCCTCAGGCTCCCGGCTTCGCTCCCGCCCGCGGACATAGGGTACGATGCAGTAGCTGCAGAAATTGTCGCATCCGTACATGATCGTCAGATAGGCGAACTCTTTTCTCATTCTGCGCACCGGCAGCCCTTCGGGAATGACGTCCTCCTGATCCACGACAACCGTATTGCCGCCGCTCTCCAGCGTCTGAAGCATCAGCTCGGGAAAGCGGTGAATGCTCGCGGTGCCGAACGCCAGATTGACAAACCTGTACTGCTTCAGGATCTTCTCCGCCATGCCCGGCTCCTGGATCATGCATCCGCACACGGCTATGATCATCTGCGGCCGGCTCTTCCGGACCTCCCGGAGCCAGGTGATATTTCCCAACGCCTTTCGCTCCGCATTGTCCCGGATGCAGCAGGTATTGAAGAGTACAAAGTCCGCTTCTTCCCGCCGGGGAGCGGGCCGCATGCCTATCTCCTCCAGCATTCCGGCCAGCTTTTCCGAATCATGGGCGTTCATCTGGCATCCGTATGTCACGATGAAATAGGTATCCGGCCGGTGAGGCAGATCCCGGATTTCCCGGATGAAGGCTGCCTGCCTTTTCATCTCCGCGGGGGAAACCACCGCAGTTTCTCTTTCCATCTTCTAAACTCTCTTCCTTGTGATCTCCATGATTCCCAGATGAGTCCATCCGTGAATCACCGTCTTTCTCCGATCCTGCAGCAGCGCTTCCTGCATCGTATCCAGAATCAGACTTCGGTCTTTTTCCAGATCCATGTCGATGAAATCGATCAGAATGATGCCGCCGATATCCCGCAGCCGGATCTGTGCAGCCGCTTCCCGGCAGGCTTCCAGATTCGTCTGAAGGACGGTCGTTTCCTTGTCGCCGGCATTCCGTGCGCCGGCGGTGTTCACGTCGATCACCGTCATTGCCTCGCACCGGTCCACAACGATATTGCCGCCGCCCGGCAGGCGGATCCGCCTCCCCTCCGCTTCCCGGCGCTGTCGTTCCAGCTCCGGCGGCAGCGCTTCCGCGCGCTCCGTGCGGTCAATCCCCCGTGGCGCATAATCCGCTTCCAGCGCCTCCCGCGCATCCGCGGTATACAGCACACTGCCGGGGCATCCGCCCATGGCCGCCCGCTCCTGCACCTGCGCCCAGACCGCCAGCAGGTTTTCCGCTTCCTCCCGGATATCCCGGGGATCTGCCTGAGATGCCGCGGCGCGAAGCACGAGACCGAAGCGATCCTGGGCAATTTCCTTTCCGGTCCGCAGGAGCCTAGAACGGATCTCCCCGTCCCCGATGCGGCGGCTGACGCCGATATATCGGTTCATGGGCATCAGCAGCAGGTATTTCCCGGCGATGCTCAGGTCCCTCGTCAGATAGGCGCCCTTTTCCCCGGTCTCCTCCCGACGGATCTGCACCGGAACGATTTCGCCGGAGCGCAGGTGCTGCCCCGTAAAGGTCGTGCTCATCTCCCGGAACGGAAGAAATCCGCTCTTTTTTCGGCCGATATCCACGAAAGCGCATTCCATTCCGCTCATCATCCGCTCCACCCGGCCCATCAGGATGCTGCCGCTTTGCCCGTCCTCCTCCGTCCGGATGTATTCAACGAGCTTCCCGTCCTCCTCGACGGCCAGGGCTTCCCCGGTTTCCCATATGATTCTCATCCGGCCTCCGTCAAAGCTGCTCCAGCGGAATCATCCGCCCATCCTCATCCTGTCCCAGCAGCGCTTCCCTTCTGGCCAGGACCCGGATTTCTTCCTGAATGCCTGCCTCCCGCGCGAGGGCTTCCATCAGCATGCCCGGCTTGCAGGCTTCCCGTTCCGTCAGCGTCAGCGTGGCCTGAATATGATGACCCTCTCCCCGGATGGAGAGAATCAGGGGCCGGATATCGGTCTCCTTCATGGCGGTTTTCGTTTTCCGCATGGCCGGAACGGTTTTCCTGGCCATCATGGAAGGAATGGCCGAAATCAGCTTTTC
>OCTW011618285.1_pt1 | contig 22696 bp, 33 predicted proteins | sample 1539671 | NCBI WGS metagenome assembly OCTW01 (sample SAMN02144230, study PRJEB22623) | gut metagenome | biome: sheep rumen | host: Ovis aries | place: New Zealand
GCAGAACTCCTACATGGGATATGATGTGTAGAATGAAAGATATCTTTTGGAATGATGATGAAACGTGTGTAGAATACCATCCTGCTAAGAGTCAATATGTAAACAATCATCCTCATTGCTTACATATATGGCGACCTGTAAATAATGATCAATTTTTTAATGAACCTGAATCAAAAGAAGAATTACTTCCAGTTCCACCACATTTACTAGTTGGATTTAGGGATGAAGAAGAAAGAAAACAATTCTTACAAATGGCTGATACTTTTGGTGTAGGAGTAAATAAGTGGGATTACAACAAAAGGGGGAATAAAAATGTCTAACGAAGAATTAGTAGAATATAAAAAATATGTTGATGAAACAATGCATAGTATATTTTCAAAAATAAATGATGATGAAAAAGAATTATTAAACATATTAATTCAACAATTTAATATGTTATGTGAGAAACAAAATAAAGCAATAGATTATATAAAAAAAGAAATCACATGTTATTCTGATTCGGAAATTGATGATTTGATAGACATATTGCAAGGAAGTGATAAAGAGTGAAAAAAGTACAAATAGCATTTGTAAAAGGTAATGAGGGATATTCATTACAAATATGGAATAAAAACGGTGGGGGATATAGATATGCAGGACCAAAAGCATGGGGAAATCCATATAACAAACCAACAGAAACCTTTGAAGTAGAATTAGAAGATTTTATAAAATGTTTAAGGCAAAATTCTTATGAGCACGAACTAAAAGGAAATGGTAGTAATGAGTAAAAAAAAGAACCTAAAACAAATAGACTATTTATTATTGGATTTAAAAGATTATGCTGCAGAACCAAATGTTCCTGATTATAGTGGGGAATATCCACCACCTATGGAATGGGAACAAGGAGAAGTACAATTATTATTAGATTACATAAACGATCTGCAGGTCCAATTACAACAAAAAGAAAATGAAACAAAAAATGCAAAAAATAAAACTGAGCATTATAAGGATGTTTTAAGACAAATCATTCATTATTGTAATTATTTAAGAAATGATCATAAATACAGTTTAAATGATGGTCATATAAGGAAGATTAAAAAAATATGTGAAAGAGAGGTTGGTGCTGATGACAAGATTTGATGAATTAGAACCTCAATACATGTTTGAAGAACTTAATTATAAAAAATATGAAAATCATCCAAAAACTGAAACAGAAGAACCTAACATATTTGTTACACAGGATGCACCATATGTTGAATACACATCTGAAAATGAAATAGCAAAAGAAGAAATAAGATTTGATTTATGGGGAAAAAGAGTTTGGTTAAGAGGATATAGAAAAGATATAGGACAAGTGCCATGCCCAATAAACATGAAAGAACTTATTGCTATCGTTAGACAATGTGAAGAATATGGTTGGATAGAAGTATCAGAAATAAAGGAGATAGGATAATGAAATTATATGATGCAAAAGAAATTTTTAATATGCTGTATGAAGATAAAATAGATCAAGAAGATTGTATAGAAGCAGTTCATCCTGAAGAAGAAAATCATTATTTATTTAGAAGAGAATGGAGCAATAATTTTGATCAAGCAGATTTACTTGGTTGCTTATTATTTAAAGAATATAAATTTAGAATAGTAAATCAAGAAAAAGCTAAAAAAATAGTACTTGAGAAAGATAAAAAAAACAGAATAGAAAGTTTAGAGAGAGAATTAAAAAAACTCAAAGGAAGTGAGAAATAGTGGGAGAATTATCTGGATATTGGAAAGATGTAAAACCTATATTAAAACAACAAGCTGCAGAGAAAAGAGAAAATAATTTTGAATCAAGATTAGAATATGCAAAAAAACAATTTGAACTTAATCATATTCCATATAAATTATGTAATGAATTAAATGGTCATTTTAACTTAATAAAAGACAAGAAAGTAGTTATGAGTTTTTGGAGTTGGACTGGAAAAGTGTATATACCGAGTATGGAATTTAGTGATAATATCGGCATAAGAGGATGTATAAAAAAATATAAAAAATATTTTGGGAGTAATATAAATGGAACAGAGAAATTGTAAAAATTGTGGAGCTCCTTTACAACATAGTTATAATCATAAATGCAAATATTGTGGAACATTATTTGATTTTAATGAACCTCAAGAAGAAACTGTAGAATTACATAGTTATGACATGGTTAATTTAAAATACAGAGGTATTGAAGAAGATTTTATTACACATTCTTTACTAATGAAATTTGAGGGTTTAAAAATAGAAGCTCCTAAAATATATGAATATAATGGCAATGAACATTTTGTTTCTAAAGCAATTAATTATATAAATCCTCCTAAATCATATTTCTTTATACAATTAGATATTGATGAGTTAGAAAAGTATGGAATGGAGTATTTAGAACATGTTGTACATTGTGCAATTAGACCATCAGAATGGGATAATGTAAAAAGACAAATAATTGAAAACGGATATGATTTTTATAGATATACAAAAAATTCATTATTAGCAAGGTATGGTGATATAGAATGAAAGGAAAAACATTTAAAGTTGATGAATTCAATGATACATTTTTTAAAGATAAATTTGATTACAACGGATTTGAAGATAATATATACAATCAGTTCGCAAAAATGATGGCTAGAAATGTAGATATTGATCTAGCTAAAACTCCATTAGTTGATATATTAACAGGATATACGAGATATAGAGAATCTGAATATATATGTGAACAATTAAGAACCATCATAACAAAAGCAAAAGTTCATTTATTAAATAGTAAAGAATATAAAATGGCTAAAGAAATGGATTTAAATGAAAAAATGTCTGTTCTTATAGATATTAAAAAAATATTGGATGAGGTTGGAGATTATGAAAGAGTATAGAAAGTGGAATGGAGTGCAGCATAGATATGAACCATATTATGTTCCTGAAGATAAAAGATTGTGTTTATATTCAGAAGATATGGATCTAGAAGTAGATTGTTGCCAATGTTTAAAACCAATTAGGTATGGGGAAACATACACATCCAAAGAAGTTCATAACGGGGTAGGATTTGGTTATGCAGTATGTCCTAAATGTTATGAAGAAGAATGGGAAAGGAGAAGAGTATGGGAGAATCAGAAAGAGAGTTCTGCAGAAGAATGACATCAGGAAGTTTAGATGTAGAATTAAATAAAATATATAGATACTATATGGCAGTATACGATGAATACTATTCAGATCATAGTAGCAGAGATAGTGCTTTCTTAAAAGATCTAGTAGATTCATTAAAAGGAATAAGTGCGGTATTAGAAGTATATGTAGAACATAAAGGAATACATCCTGATTATGCATTAGAAAAATTACATAACAGTAGAAGTTATATAGATGCTGCTATCAGATATTATGAAAGTAAAATAGAAAACGGGAAAGTATTTGAGAAAGAAGATAATGAATAAAGAGGGTGATAACATGGGAGAAAATACATTAAGCTTAAAAGAAATAAGAAATAACATAATAAGAATAAATAACAACATAGAAAATTATTGCGGGTTAAAAAAGATAGAGTTTGAAAAGACTCAACCAAAAGCAATAATGTTTGATAAATTAAAAGTAGATGTATCTCATGTTAATTATGATCTATTTATAAAGTATGTAATAAAGAGCAACAAATATGATGATAAGATTATTCCATTAGAGAAAGAACTATTACAATATCAGACATTATTTATCAATGAGATAGAAAGAATGAAAAGATATGATGAAGTACCTTTAATAGAATTCTTAAAATATGAAGCTGGATTATCATGGAATGAAATAGATAATTTCTTATGTTCAGCAAGTGGGACATCAAAGAAGAAATGGAACAGATACAAAAGTATTGAAAATAAGTGAATTGTCTCCGTTTGTCCCCGATTTAATATGTTAAAATGATAATATGGAAGACTAGACATAATTAGTTTTCCATTTTTTAATTCTTTCTCATCTCCTAGTTTGTCTTTTGAGATAGAAAAAGGAAAAGGACCTAATATTCATTGCACGTTATAGGTCCTTTTAATTTTATTAGAAAGGAAGTGTACTATGGCTCTTACAAACAATCAAATGCGATTCTGCCAAGAATACTTAAAATTGGGTATGAATGGGACAAAGGCTTATATGAAAGTATATAAGAACTGTAAGAAAGAAGATACCGCAGGAGTTAATGCTAGTAGATTGCTAGGAAAAGCTAGGATTCAAGAGTATATTAGTGAACTTCAGAAGAAAGTTGAACAAAAGGCGGTAGTGAAGATAGAAGACATAGTGAACGAGTTATACGCAATAGCATTTGCTGATAGAACAAAAATAGCCAAGAACGTTCGCAATCAGATATTAGTAGAAGAAGAGAATGGGACAAGTAAAACATACTATGAGAATAATGTAGTATTTGCAGAAACTGATGAGTTAGATCCAACAACAAGAAAAGTAATAGCAGGATATAAGAAAACTCAATCAGGATTTGCAGTTGAAACCTATGACAAAGTTAAAGCTCTAGAGTTGCTAGGAAAGTATTTAGGAATGTTTAGAGAAACAGTTGAAATAAGTAATCCTGAAGCAACAAAAATATTATCTTCAATAAATGCACAATTAAATAACAGGAAATAAGTATGAATGAAACATTTCCATTAAGTGATAAGTATTTAGACTTTTTAAGTTATAAATGTAGTGCGGAGTTCCTAGAGGGGACAACATTCGCAGGAAAGACTACTGTAGCAGTTCCTAAGTTTATGTTTAGAATAGCAGAAGATACAAGTAAGAAACCTAGTATCATAGCTGGATTAGATTTAGGAACAATAGAAAAGAACATTATCAATGCAGATAATGGTTTAATTGATGTATTTGGAGATTATGATGAGGGTGGATTGATTGAATATAATCCTAATGGAGCAGGCAAAATAAGATTGCCACATATTCTATACCATACAAGTAACGGAATTAAAGTTATTTATGTATTAGGATATGACAATCAAGCAAGATGGAAAAAAGCATTAGGTGGTCAGTGTTATGGGTTGTTTATTGATGAATTTAACATAGCAGACATGGAATTCGTTCGAGAAGCTTTCATGAGAGCAGATTATAGATTGTGTACATTAAATCCTGATGATCCTAATAAAGAATGCTATACGCAATATGTTAATCATGCTAGACCATTAGATAAATATAAAAATGATGGTCCAGCAGAACTATTAAAGTTGCTTAAACTAGAGCATATAGAAGATTGGACTTGGTGGTATTTTACTTTTGATCATAATTTAAGTTTAACTCCAGAGAAGAAACAACAAATAATAAACAGTGTTCCAAAAGGAACTAAGTTATATAAAAATAAAATACTAGGATTAAGAGGAAAAGCCACAGGATTAGTATTCAATATAACTGATAAAGATATAATTACAGAAAAACAAGCTATGTTTGAAGACTGGCAAGAAAAAGAACCAAAGAAGAAGAGAAAGTATCAAGTGTTTTCAATTGGATGTGATACATCATATTCGAGTGAATCGCATGATAAACTTACTTTTGAATTCATTGGAATAACATCTGATAATAAATGTATCTTGCTAGAAGAAGAATCTCATAACAACAAAGACAGAGAAATACCATTTGCTCCAAGTGATGTAATACCTAAATTGGTAGCATTTGCAGAAAAATGTAAGATTAAATGGGGATTTGCTCTGAATATATTTATAGATAGTGCAGATGCAGGAACAATTGCTGAAGCAAAAAAATACAAAAGGAAAACAGGTTGTATTTACAAATTTAATGGTGCGTGGAAAAAGACTCCGAACTTAACTAGAGTTCAATTAGAACAATCGTGGTTAAATACAGGAGATTTTTTAATTGTAGAAACATGTACTGATTATAGAACTGAATGTGATACATATTCCTATACCGAAAATGGAAAATTAGAAGATGGAAATGATCATAATATTCAAGGTTGCCAATATGCTTGGTTGCCATTTAAGAAAATGATAGGAAATTGGGAAATGATATCACGATTGATTAAAGATAGTGATTAGAGGTGTGAAAATGGGAGTGATAAAAAATATGATAAGAAATTGGTTAGAAATTGATGAGCCTGATAGTTTAAGAATTCAAATAGAACAATTAACAAATTTTGAGGGGCAAGCATTTATCAATGATATTTGGTATAGAGGAGATGCTGCAGAAATTTCTCAATTATATGAGCAAATAGAACGTGATAATAGGAATAAACACTTTTGGGCAAGTTCTCCTACTTCAAACTCTAACATAAGAAAAATACATACAGGATTGCCATCAATGATAGTTGATTCATTAGCAGATATTTCAACTGATGATCTATCTAATATTGAAGTAAAAGATAGACAAGAAGAGTGGAATGAAATTGATAATGAAATTAAATTAAGAGATTTGGCAAATGAGGCAGCTAAGACAGTATTAACTGAGGGAGATGGAGCTTTTAAAGTATCAATAGATACAGATATAAGTGATAATCCAATTGTAGAATTCTATGAGGGTTCTAGAGTAGATTTTGAATATGAAAGAGGCAGAATAAATGCAATCATATTTAAAACTAAAAAGATAATAAATAAAAAAGATTATGTATTAAAAGAAAGGTATTCCAAAGATGGAATAACTTTTTCTTTAGAAGATAAAGATGGAAAAGAACTAGATATTAGAGAATTCCCAACATTAGCAAAATATAAAGATGTGGAAAATCCTAATAAGTTTATTATGGCAGTTCCATTTATGATATATAAGAGTAAGAAGTTTAAAGGTAGAGGAAAATCTATCTTTGATGGTAAAATAGATAACTTCGATGCATTTGATGAAGTATGGAGTCAATGGATGCTAGCATTAAGAAAAGGACAATTAAAAGAATATATTCCTGATTCATTACTTCCAAAGAATCCCGAAACAGGAGAAATATTAAGAAGAAATGATTTCGATGTTAGTTTCATAATGACTGAATCAGATATGAGTGAAGATGCACATAATAAGATTCAAACAACACAAGGAAATATTCAACATGAAGCATTATTAAGCACATATATAACTTCTTTAGATCAATGCTTAACTGGACTAATAAGTCCATCTACATTAGGAATTGATACAAAGAAATTAGAAAATGCAGAAGCTCAAAGAGAAAAAGAGAAAACAACTCTTTATAGAAGAAATCAAATTGTGGATAAATTAAACACAGTATTAGAAGACTTAATAGAAGTAATATTTAAGACTAAAGATACAATGAATAAAAAAGATATCAATGATGTTGATGTAACAATCACATTCGGAGGATATGCAAATCCATCATTTGAAGCACAAGTTGAAACAGTTGGAAAAGCATCTACTTCTAGCATAATGAGTATTGAAGCACAGGTTGAAGAACTATGGGGAGATACAAAGGATGAAAAATGGAAACAAGAAGAAGTAAAAAGAATAAAAGAAGAAAGAGGAATTGTTTCAATGGATGAACCTGCAGTAGCAGAAGACATTGAGTTAATAGAAGAACAAGAAGCTCTAGAAGAAAGTGAAAATAATAATCAAGAAGAAAAATAAAGTAGGTGATTTCCATGAATGATTATAAGATTAAAGAATTATATGAAAAAATGGAAATGGACCTTATTGATTCTATGAAAAGAAACCTCAGCAGACATTTAGCTGAGGAAGAAGAAGTTGGATTCAAATATACACAGTGGCAAGCTGAAAAATTAAAAGAATTAAAAAGGTTCCAACGTGAAAATAAAAAAATAATAGGTGGATATGTTAAAGGACTAAATAAAGAAGTATCAAAACATCTCCAAGAAGAATTAAAACAAGGATCAATATCTGCAATAAAACACTATAACAAAGTTCTAGGAGATAATAAGAACCCTAGTAAGCTTATGAACAGGAGTTTTTTCAGAACAAATGACAGAAAGGTCAAAGCTTTAATAAAAGCAGTCAATAATGACTTAAATAAAGCAAATATAGGTGCTTTAAGAATGATAAATGATGAATATCGACAAATCATTCATAAAAGTGCCTTTTTTGTGGCAAATGGAGTCAAAACTGAAAAACAAGCTACAAGTATGGCAATTAAAGAAATCTCCGAGAAAAAGGCAACTATGCAAGCCTGTGATGAAGTTAGCAAGTCTTTTCTAGCTGGAGGATTAAATTGTATAGAATATTCCAATGGAAGAAAAGTAAACATAGCAAGTTATGCTGCTATGGCAGTAAGAACTGCATCGATAAGAGCTCATTTAATGGGTGAGGGAGATTTTAGAAAATCAATAGGAAGAACCTTAATAAAAGTATCTACACATGGTGGAACATGTAAGCTATGTGCAAGATGGCAAGGAAGAGTATTGATTGATGATGTTTATAGTGGAGGAGAACCTGATGGAAAACATACTTTACTAAGTGAAGCAATGGAACAGGGATTATTCCATCCAAACTGCAGACATGGAATCTTCACATATTATCCTGAATTAGAGGGAATAAGTTATGATGAGGATGAGGGTGATGAATATCTACCTGATTTCTTAAAAGAAAAATACAATTACTATGACAGATTAGGAAAATCATGGAATAGAAGAAGTAGAGGATTTATTGATCCTGATAATAAAAAAGATGCTAGAAAGAATTATCTAGCATGTGAAAAGAAAAAGGAAAACATAATTCAAATTGTTAATAACAAATATAAAAATTTAACAAATGTTACAAAAAATAACAGAATAAAAGGAAGAATACCAAATAGAAGATTGAATTATTCTGTTGATAGTGAGGGTAATAAATATAAAAACTTTTTCTTTGAAGAAAATAAGAAAATCACTAATGAAATAAAATATCAAAAAATATTAGAAAGATATCTTAACGAAGAAGTTTCATTAAATCCTAAGGCAAGAGGAATAGATGGAAAAAGATTTTCAGACTATTGGATAAAGAAAAAATCTAAAGCATGGGATTTAAAAACACTTGATGGGGAATCAACAGAAATAATAGATAATGTTTTAGGAAAGGCTTGCAAGAAAAAGCAAGCTCCTAACATTGTTATGCATGTAGGAGAATGTCCTCATAGTAATAATTATTTAAAAGAAAAACTAATTGAAACGTTTGAAAAAGGCAAAAGACCTTATGTGAAAGAAGTTATGTTATTTAGTAAAAAAGATAATTTACTATTGCATTTAAAAAGAAAATAAAAAAATGAGTTCCCTCGGTCCTCTCGGTCCTCGACAACTCATTCATGTAATAAATTATAGCAAAAAAACCATAATTTGTCAAATTAGGAGCATGGAAACCTCACAGTATGCTCCTTTCTTAGTATATGTAAAAGTTTACAAATAATCCATTATTGTTGTGTGTTGTTGGTTGTTATTGTTTTAGGCAAGGGATTCACCTCCTTTCAAATATTATTATTCTAATAGATTTTAAAAACTGGTGTGAGGCAAGTAGTTGATGTGATGGTTCAGCAACTACATTTTTTATTTGAGGTGTTTATGAAGAATATAACGAGGGAAATGTTAAAAATATATAAACCAATCAGTGAATTAGATTGGATGAATTATAAAATAGTAAGAAAAACAGATCTAACATTCCATCATATACAAAAAAGGTGCGATGGTGGAAAAGAAGTTATAGAAAATGGTGCGTTACTATTACCAGTTCCTCATCAATATCTTCATTTAATAGAATACAAAGACATAAACACTTATATAGCAATAAATAAGATGTTTGAATATATAAATAGGCAACAACATGAACCAACAATGGAACAAAGAGAAATAATTGAATATCTATTAAGAGAATTTGAAGAAAAACACAAATGGGATAAAGGATCTAAAGGAAAATTAATGATAAAACGTAAGTACCTAGAACGAAGTTTATAGGTAGTGTACTGATGATATAAGACAGGTCTATAAAAGTGCTAAACAGGTTAGTTTGTAGGTAGTTCTAAATGATAGCACTATAAAAATAAAACCTTCGTTACCGTTATATCATTGGTACAGTACTTATAAAAGTACTTACACATCTACCTAGAGTAGAATGTGTCCTGAAGAAGTCGATAGTGAAATATCGGCTTTTTTCGTGTCCTGAAATGACTCTAAACTTATTCAAAATATAGTTTGCCTGTATCTAGAATAACAGGGTGTGGATGACCTTATCCATGAAAAGGAGAGAAAGATGGAACAAAAAGTTCTTATGCCACTAAATATTCAATTATTTGCTGATGGTGGGGAAGAAGCAACAAACACTGCAGATAACACTGCAAAAGCTGCAGAGGAAACTGCAAAGACTGAATCTAAAAAGGAAACTAAATCTGAAGTATCTGATGAAAAGAAATATTCAGATAAAGAACTTAATGATATCAGTTTAAAAAATTCTAAAAAGGCTGAGGCTAAGTTGTTGAAAGAACTAGGAATTGATGATGTTGAAAAAGCAAAATCTATTCTTGCTAAAGCTAAAGAGGAAGAGGAAGCAAATAAGTCAGTTGATGAAAAGACTAAAGAACTTACTCAATCTCGTGATAAAGCACGATTAGAAGCTATGAATAGTAAGATCGAGAATGCTTTATTAAGAAAAGGTGTTAGTGATTCTAGAGTAGAACGTGCAGTTCGCCTAATAGATAAAGCTAATATTCTTGATGCCAATGGTGACATTGACAGTAGTAAATTAACTACAGAAGTTGAAGATGTTATCAAAGATTTTCCCGAACTTATTTCCAAAACAGAAGAAACTAAAAAAGGGTTTCAAGTTGGAGGAGATGGTAAGGAAGATAAAAAGGATGATGACATGGATCAAATGAGAAAAATAATGGGATTAAAGTAGGCATTGCACCAATAGGTGTTTTTTTTAATCTCAAAAACGAAAGGGATGATATAAATGCCAAATGTAATTAATAAGTTTGCAAAATATGTACCTTTACTTGATGAAGTGTACAAGAAAGAAGCATTAACTTCAGTACTAGATAGTGATGAAAGTTTAGCAAAAGCTGGAGCAAATGCAAATGAAATCGTTATTCCTAAAATCGATATGGATGGTTTAGGAGATTATGACCGTAATAGTGGTTATACAAATGGTGATGTAACATTCACTAATGAAACAGTTCAATTCAATTATGAACGTGGTAGAATGTTCACTGTTGATGCAATGGATGATGAGGAAACTGCTGGTTTAGCATATGGAAAATTAGCAAGTGAATTCATCAGAACAAAAGTTGCACCTGAGGGTGATGCATTCAGATTTGCACAATATGCAGGAACTTCAGGAGTTACAACTGCAACAGGTACATTAAGTACGGGAGCTGATGTAATTGCTGCATTAAGAACTGCAACTACAAATCAGGATGAAGCAGAAGTTAATACAGAAAGTAGATATCTATTCATTACTCCAACATTAAAAGGATTAGTTGATGATCTAGATACTACTAAATCTAAAGAAGTATTAAAGAGATTTGCACAAATAATCGAAGTTCCACAAACTAGATTCTATACTGCAATAGATTTAAAAGATGGTAAATCTACTGGAGAAACTGCTGGTGGTTATGTTAAACATGTTTCTACTGGTGCTGGTAATGAAGCTGGAAAAGATATCAACTTCATGATTGTTGAAAAATCTGCAGTAATGCAATACAACAAACATATTGCTCCAAAAGTAGTAACTCCTGAAGCAAATCAAGATGCTGATGCATGGAAATTCGGTTATAGAAAATATGGTTTAGCTGATGTTTATGAAAATAAAGTAGCTGGAATCTATGTACATCACAAAGCTTAATAAAAAATAATAGAGAGGAGAGGATCTTAATGAGAACTGTAGGATTAGTTATCAAGAAAGAATCTAAAGACAAAGAAGCTAAGAATCAAAAGAAAGATTCTAAGGTAAAAGAAGAGAAAGAATCTAAAGACAAAGAAGAGGTGTCTGAAGATGGCGAAGTTCAAGAATAAAAAAACAGGTTTAGTTGTTGAAGAAACGTTAGGATTTTATATCAACAAAATGAGAAATAATTCTAGTTTTGAAGAAATAAAAGAAGAATCTAAACCTAAACAAAATAAAAAAAATAAAGAAGAGGAAGTAGAATCTACTCCTCAAGAATAAGGGAGTGATAATATGACTCTTTATGTAAGTGTTGCTTATTATACTGAAACTTATCATGGATCTATTCCAAATGATAAAGTTGAAAGTATGTTAAAAGAAGCACAAGAAAAGATTGATAGTATAACTTATAACAGAATTGTAGGTATTGGTTTTGATAATTTAACTGAATTTCAAAAAGAAAAGGTAAGAGATGCAATATGCACTCAGGCTGATTACATATATGAACATGGCTATAATGATGAAAATGATGCCGACATATCATCATACAATGTTTTAGATATTTCTGTTAATGTTGATAGAAATAACAAAGAAACATCTGCTAGCAAGGCTCATATGAGTGAGAGAGCGTATGATCTAATAAAACAAACTGGATTAAGTTGTGGAGTTCTTTAATGGCTAAAAACATTAAAAAACTTCCTTTTCCTGATTGGCTTGCTAATGTTGATTATGAATTAGTATTAAATACTGAGGAAATATCGGAAGATGGTGAGCCAATCGGTTCAGTTGAAACAAGTGGAAAATGTATTTTTAGTGAAAAAGCTAAGAGAGTTATAGATTCAGAGGGAAAAGCAATTATATTGAATGGAAAAGTCATTATTAAAGGAGATATAGCACCATCACTTAAAACAGTTAGTGATGGCAATATTACAATAAATGGCAGAGTATATGAGATATATGTAGGAAATAGACCTCGTAATCCTGATGGAACTATTCATAGCACGCAATTTGAGGTGATGTAATGAAAGTTACAACAAGGCTTAATTTTGGTACTATAGCTAAAATAAACAAGGCTGCTGAATTAGCCTTAATTGAAACTGCAGATGCAACAAAAAGTGATCTTATGGAAAGTCAAACAATGCCGATGGATACTGGAGCATTGCAAAATCGAAGTACATACATCGATAAAAGTAATAGTTCAAAGGGAACAGTAAGTATTGTATCTGATACTCCATATGCAAGAAGATTATATTATCATCCTGAATATAATTTCAGGACTGATAGAAATCCTAATGCTGGAGGCATGTGGTTTCAACCTTATATTGATGGGAATAAGAAAGCTTTTTGTAAGAATGCATTTAAAAGACTATTAGGGAGTAAATTTAAATGAAAATTTCATTAAAGCAAATAAAGGATTATTTTAAAGCTGAATCTAGTTGGACTGATTCTATTTCAATTGGAAAAATAGACAACAATCAAGAAAAGGCTTTATGTTTTTATAATTCAAAAAGAAATTTAGCTTATTCACCCGTTATAGGTGGAAAAAATAATAAAAGTACATATATAAAACCGATTACAATCTTATTAAGATATACAAAGAATCAAGATAGTGCTGAAAGCAAAATACAAGAAATATATGAGTTCTTCGAGGGAAGAACTTTTTTAATTAATCAAAAAAGAATATTCGTAATGATGAATACTGAAGAACCTATTAATTTGGGAACTGATGAAAAAGGAGTTTATGAGTATTCGATAGAGATGGATCTATATATAGAAAGGTGATGATATAAATGGCTACAGTTACTGTAGGACAATTCGCAGTTAGTCAATGTACTGTTGCAGTTAATACTTCTTCAAGCGGTACAGCTGTTTGGTCTGAAATAGCAGATCTAGAAGAAGTAAATTTATCAGTAGAAAATAATATTGAAACTTGGTATTCAATTGCTGAAGAGGGATGGCAAAATGCATTACTTACTGCAAAAGCATTAAGTGGATCATTTAGTGGAAAAAGAACTCTAGGTGATACAGGAAATGATTTTCTTGATGGGAAAAGATTTGCAATTGGAAAAGATGCAGAAGCAGATTTCAAGATTACATTCCCTAATGATGCTACGTTAGAATTTACTGCAATTGTAGGAATTACAGACATTTTAGGAGCAGCAACTAATGTTGCACCACTTAGTGGAGATTTAATTGGTAAAGGTAAACCAACTTTTACAGCAGCTTAATTGCTTCTTAAAATCAATGAGGGAAGCTAAAAACTTCCCTCTTTTTTTTATAAAAAAATATCTTAAAAGAAATGAGGAATAAATATGAGAATAATTGAAACAGGAATTACAAAAGAAATGTTAAGTGGGGACAATCATCCACAAATAAAGATTGTAGATAGATTATATACAGTTGATGATAGACAAAAAACATTTGAAAAAATACAAGAAGTTCAAAAAAATGAAGAACTTGAAGAAAATGAAAAAACAAGACAAATCTATGAGTTAGCTTTAGGAAAAGAAGCAACAGAAGAAATAATGAATCTAGATTTATCTGTTGAAAAAACAATATATCTTTCATATTGCATTATGGGAGCAATAACAGGAGAAGATCCTGATAAATTATTGAATGAAGCAAGAAACCCAAAAAACTAATTATCCCAGAGAGTTATTATGATATAGACTTTGACTGGGATTTAATTGTTTCATCCTTTGCCCAGCAATATGGAATTAGATTACATGATGAATATGAAACAATATCACATCAGGAGTTTAATCAGTTATTAGTAGGAATAAGCGGAGAAACTCCTCTAGGATATACAGTTCATATTAGATCAGAAAAAGATGCGAAAAAAGTTCAAGAAATGACAAACAAGGAAAAAGAGATTAGGAGAAAATGGGCAGAATTTAAAAATAATAATAAACCACAAGAAAAAGTATTTGTTTCAAAAGAAAATATTAATGAAATATTTTCTAATATTTTTAAATAGAAAGAGAGGTGAAACAAATGGCAACAAATAGTGCAGGATCAGTTGCTTTTGATTTAACGTTAAATAAAAGTAATTTTAATAGAGATATAAAAAATGCTGCAAAAGGAGCAGATAGTGCTTTTAATTCTGCTATGAGTAAAATAAAAGGATATATTGTTGGAGCTTTTTCGGTTGCAGCAATTGCTAAGTTTACTAAAGCTTCTGTAGATGCAGCAAGTCAAATGCAGTCTGCATGGACTGGATTAAAATCTATTGCAGATGGTTCAGGTAAATCTTTTGCAGAAGCACAGAGGTTTATAAATGAATATACAAAAGATGGTTTAGTATCAATCAATGAAGCAGCAACTGCATATAAGAATTTATTGTCTAGAGGATATGATACATCTCAAATAGAAAATACCATGAATGCATTAAAAGATAGTGCAGCATTTGGTAGGCAAGCAAGTTATCAATTGGGAGAAGCTGTAGTAGGTGCTACTGAGGGTTTGAAAAATGAAAATTCAATCCTAGTCGATAATGCAGGTGTAACTAAAAACGTTGCTAAAATGTGGGAAGAATGGGCGAGAGCTCATAATACAACCACAAGTGCTATGACTCAGGCTCAAAAAATTGAAGCTGAATATAATGGTATTTTGCAAGAAACTAAATTCCAAGTGGGAGATGCTGCAACATATACTAAGACATTTGGTGGTCAAGTACAAATGTTAAAAGCATCATTTACGAGCTTAAAAGTTGCAGTTGGATCTGTTATAGCTCCACTTGCATCACTCTTTATTCCAGTTATTAATTCTGCGTTAGTTGCTATAACTAACTTTTTTAATGGAATAAAAAGTCTGTTATCTGTATTTGGTTTAGAATTTCCACCTGTAGTCAGTAAAACAAGTTCTAGTATATCTGATATAGGAAGTTCAGCAAGTGATGCTGCAGGAGATATTGCTTCTACTGGAGGAGCTGCTAAAAAGGCAGCAAAAGAGATAAATAAAGCCTTTTCTAGTGTTGATGAAATAAATGTATTAAATACAAGTAAAGATTCATCAGGTGGAGGATCAGGTGGAAGTGGAGGAGCTGGAGGTGGAGCTTCATCATCAGCCGCATTTCAATCTGATGCAGTTACAGGAGAGGTTAAAAAGACTAATGGTGCTATTGATGCAGCAATAAAGAAATTTAAAGAACTAAAAGATCTATTTATGGATGGATTTGATATTGGATTCAAAGGAACTTCTTTTGATGGAATATTAAAATCACTTTCTAACATAAAAAAATCTTTAGTTGATATATTTACTGATCCTAAAGTATTAGGTGCAGCAGATAGTTGGGTTAATACAGTTGCTTTTAATATGGGAAGAGTAATAGGTTCTGTTGCAAAAATAGGAACCAATATAGCTGAAGCATTAGTAGGAAGTGTAGATAATTATCTTTCACAAAATGGAGAAAGAATTAAAGGCTTTATTACTAACATGTTTAAGATAAGTAGCCAAGATATTAATATTACTGGTGCTTTATTTGAAAGTTTTGGAACAATATCTGAAGTACTAAAAGGAGATGTTGCAAAACAAATAGGTGCAGATATTATGGCTATGTTCTATAATCCGTTGATGTCTGTAACACAATTATTGGGACAATGGGCAGTAGATGTAAAAGATATATTTGCAACTCCTATTATTGATAATGTTGAAGCAATAAAGCAGACATTTGAGGGAATATTAGGACCTATTCAAACTGTTACAGGAACATTGGCAGAAGCCTTTACTTATGTTGGAGATACTCTAACAAAAGTTTATGATGAACATGCAAAACCATACTTTGAGAGTTTAAAGAAAGGATTAAGTGATTCTTTTGGAAAATTCTTAGAAGTGTATAACAAATATTTCCAACCATTCGTTCAAGAAACTGCTAACGATATAAAAGAGTTATGGAATAACAACTTAAAACCATTATGGGATAATGTGTCAGAAATGATTGGAGCACTAATTGATAGAACAAAAGCTATTTGGGAACAATGGGTAAAACCATTTATTGATTGGTGTGTTCAAAATATATTACCATTACTAGTTCCAATTTTAAGAACAATAAAAGATACAGTATTTAATGTTGTTAGAACAATTGCTGATGTACTAAGTGGATTGATAAAAACATTCACAGGTATTATTCAATTCTTAACAGGAGTATTTACTGGAGATTGGAAAAAGGCATGGCAAGGTGTTCAAAATGTATTTAAAGGATTGATAGATGCTTTAGTAGGTATCTTCAAATCTCCTCTTAATGGAATAATAGATGGAATCAATAACTTTACTCAAAGTTTAAAGAAAATAAAAATTCCTGATTGGGTTCCAGCAGTAGGTGGAAAATCAATTAACATTGGAAGAATTCCGCATTTAGCAAATGGTGGATATGTAGAAAGAAACAATCCACAATTAGCAATTGTAGGAGATAACACTCGTGAGGGAGAAATAACAACTCCTGAAAGTAAGATCTATGAGCAAGTAGATAAAGCTTTAAAAGAAAATAGAGGAAATGGAATTAAAGAATTAGCAATAACTATTTATCACAAATATGAAGATGGAAGAACAATAATTCAAAAGGTAAATCAAGCTCAAATTGATGCTGGAGAAGTATTGTTATTAACTTAGGAGGTGTGACATGAACAAATATGAAATTCAAGTAGATGGAATAACTTATATAGTTGATGATATAAGCTTTGAATATTCTCAACAGGATGGAGATAATGCTGGTAGAAGTGATGATGGAACAATGTATAGAGATGTTGTTGGATTGATAAATAAAGTATCGTGTGACTTTAAAGATTCTGACAAATGGAATGGAGCAACCTTATCTAATTTATTAAAACTAATAAAGAAGACAAGTTGCTCTTTTAATTACTTTGATGTTGCAGAAAATCAAAGACTAACAAAAAATATGTATGTTGTTTCAGATCCTATTAAAGTTTATTTAATTGATGGTGTTTTTTATGCTCAACCTTTTCAAATAAGATTTATTCAAATGGATGTTGATACGATTTGATAAGTTCAAGTAACGCATATAAAAATCAATTAAATCTAAATGCTATATCTCCAAAATCAAAAATTGTAGTTGATGGAGTGGAATATTTAGGAGATGTAATAAAGGATGCACCTAAAATAAAACACTCCTCTACTAAATTTATTGGAACATTTCCAGTTAAAACAGTTAATTTTTCTATTTATGATTTAGAAAATGAACTAGATTTTGAAAACAAAGAAATCGAAGTATATAAAGGTATAGTTGTTAATAATTCCATTGAATATTTAAAGCAAGGAATTTTTATTCCTAGAGCTTCAGATATTAAAACAAATATTTCTGAAAGAACAATTTCTTTTACTAATGTGCAAGATAGAACTCAATTATTAGAAACTGCTTATACTTCACAACTAGATTGGAATAACAATCAAACACATACAGGATTAGAAATTATTCAAGAAATATGCACAAGAAAAAATATAACTTTAAAGAATACAGATTTTGCATTTGCAGATTATGACTTTAAACAACCTAATTTTAGTGAAACTATAACTGATAGAGGAGTTATAGCAGCAATGGCTGAAATAGGTGGAGAAATTGCTATTTTTGATTCTAATGGTGAATTAGAAATCAAGAGCAAATATAATACAAATCATACTATTCAAAGAAAAAAGTATGAAAAACTATCTTATGAAAAACTAATTACAATCAACACTGTGGTTTTGGGAAGAAATGGTATCAATAATGATATTGTTTATCCTGAAACAATAGAAACAGAACGTGTAGAAGCTAAGATACTAGATAATCCATTTGTAGATTTATATAGAGAAGAAATGATTGAAGATGTTGCGGAACATATTATTGGTTTATCATATACTCCATTTCAAATTGATGGATTTGTAGATGGATATATGTATGAATTAAATGATTCTGTGACTATTGTTGATAAAAATAATAATACATTTGAAGCTATTATTTTAGATCTAGAAAATACATCTAGAATAAAATCTAAAATATCAGCTCCAAAACAAGACAATACAAAAACGGAATATAATTTAGCAGGAAGTAACAAAGAAAGCATAAACCAAGTTAAGTTAGATGTTGATCATATTAATCAAGAAATAACTGCATTGGCAGAAGATGTTTCAGAAAATACTAGAGATATAGCAACAGTTACACAAACTGCCAATCAAATAAGACAAGAAGTAAATAGAACGGAACAAAGAGTAGAAGATTTGGCTGATTCAATAGAATTATTTAGTGTTGATTTAGCACAAGAAAATCTAGTTATTTCAACGGATAAAAATTCAAAACCATACAATGATGCTACTTATAATATAAATTATTATGGCTATTTTAAAGGAACTCAAATAACCCCAAGTGTGTCTATTTCAGGTTCACAAACAGGAATTACTGCAAGTAGTGATTCAACTAAATTGATGTTTACTGTTTCAAATTTAACTGCTATAGCAAATAAAACATTTACTTATGATGTTGCTTTTAGTTATACAGATACTGATACAGGAACTTCATATAGTGTATTAAAGAAAGTAATGGTAACTCTAGCATTGCAAGGAGAAACAGGTCCAGCAGGTCAAAACGGAGCTGATGGAACAAGTACTTATTTTTATGTAAGGTATTCTAAAAATGCTAGTGGAAATCCTATGGTAGTAACTCCCACATCTGAAACAGAGTATATGGGAGTTGCAACTACAACAAGTCCAACCGCTCCAACTTCATATTCTGCATATACATGGTCAAAAACAAAAGGAGCTCAAGGGATTCAAGGACCATCAGGAGAAGATGGAACAAGTTCTTATTTACATATAAAGTGGTCTGAAGATGGAGAAACATTTACTCCCGCAGAAGATGGGGTGCCTGAGGGAAAAACTCCAGCTAGATGGCAAGGAACGTACGTTGATACAAATCCAACTGATTCAACAGTATTTAGTGATTATGATTGGGTAGATACATCAATTTATGTTCAAGAAGAATTAAATGGATTGCAAAATGAAATCAATCAATCAAATGCAAATATAAGTGATATAAGAACTGATTTGCACAATAATTATTCTACAACTGAAGAAATAAATGCAATTCAATCACATAATGAAGAATCTATAAATCAATTAAAAGAAGAATATGCAACTCTTCAACAAACTTCAAATCAAGTTCAAATCCAAATTGGTTCTATTTTAAGTAACGGTGTTAATAAAATAACAACTGCTACAGGATACACATTTGATGAGAATGGTTTGAACATATCTAAAACAGGAACAGAGATATCAAACACATTAGATAATACTGGAATGTATGTTAGAAGAAATAATGAGGAAATGTTAGGTGCAGATACAACAGGAGTTAGAGGAATCAACTTTTGGGCAAAAAAGTATTTAAGAATAGGAACAAATTCAAGATTAGAAGATTATAAAACAACCCGTACAGGTTGTTTTTATGTTGGAGGTGATAACTAATGGCTACTTATTTAAAAGAAGCGACATTTAGTGGCTCAAATGGTTCACACTTTTATATTCAACTATATTATGATATTTCACAAAATACGAATACGAATCAATCAACACTAACATATTATCTATATGTTGGATCAAGAGATAATTATAGCGGTTCAGGTTCTGCAGGAAATGGATATATAAATGGTAATTGGGTAGGATCACTTTCTTCAGTTGGAAAAAACTCATTCAATTATATAGGTTCAAGACAAGAAACAGTAAATCATAATGCTGATGGAACTGGAACTGCAAATTATAGTGCAAGTTTTAGTTTCCCATGGTCTAATCTTAGAGATGCAAGTTTAAGTGGATCTATAACACTTCCAACAATTCCTAGAGCTAGTTCAGTAACCGCAACTGATGCAAATGTAGAATCTGCAACAAGTATTAACATATCAAGAGCATCTACTTCTTTTAAACATACACTTACATATAGTTTTGAGGGATTAACAGGAACTATAGCAGAAAATGTTGCTACAAGTTATGGATGGACCATACCAACAAGTTTCTATAATAAACTAACAAATAAAAAGAGTGCTACATGTACTATTACATGTAAAACTTATAATGGTTCTACCTTAATAGGAAGTAAAACAACAACTTTTAAAGTTTCTGTAAATGAAGAAACAAATAAACCAACAGTAGGAGCAACTATTATTGATTCAAATAGTACAACAGTTGCTTTAACTGGATCAAATAGTAAGTTAGTAAAGTATTTTTCAAATGCACAAGTTACAATGTCGGCAACGGCTAAAAATGGAGCAAGTATAGTAAGTAAAAGTATAGTTTGTGGAGATGGAAAAAGTTTAACTGATAGTGGAACTATAAACAATGTTGAATCAGGAACGTTTGTAATTACTGCAACTGATTCAAGAGGAATAAGCAATTCTACTACAGTAACATTAGATATGAAAGATTACATCAATTTATCTGTAAATGCTAATTTCTATCGTACTCAGCCAACAAACAATACAATTGCACTTGAATATAATGGTAACTATTTTAATCAGAGCTTTGGTTCACAAAATAATACATTAGGGTTGAAATATAGATACAAATTAAGCACTTCATCAACATGGAGTAGTTATACTAATCTAACTCCTACAAAAAGTGGAAATACCTATAGCAATGGTTCTTCTGCTTTAGTATTAGGAACAAGCTTTGATTATACAAAAGAATATGATTTTGAATTAGTTGCTTCAGATAAGCTTCAGACAATAACATATGCAACAAAAGTTACACAAGGAATTCCAGTATTTGATTGGGGAAAGGAAGATTTTCAATTCAATGTTCCTGTGAAATTAGCGAGTGGAAATGAAATTCTAGACTACACAGTAGTTGATGAATGGTAGGAGGAATAAATATGAAAAAATGGCTTGAATATATATATATATATATATACCATTTCAACGAATTCGAGAGAGGAGGTACACTTATTATTTAAGTATATCTCTTCTTTCAAAATCTCCTGTAAAGGAGGTTATTGGTTAGTAGGTGGTTTAGTTGTCTAAAGCAATTAAACTGGATAATAATGTATATCTAGATTCTAGTGGTATAGTACATAATAAAACAAAACTAAGTAATATTCTTGATTATTCATTAAACGAAAGAAAAATAGGCACTTGGATAGATGGAAAACCATTATATAGAAAAGTAATTAAACATACTATAAATGGAACTACAGCAAATGTAGACATAGGATTGTCAGATGTAAGCATAGTAAAAGCAGAGTTTTATATTACTAAAGGATTGACTGCATTTGATGCAAATACTTATAGATGGGAATCTACAGTTAGTAATCTTAATTGCTATATAGCCAATGGAATATTAACGTTCAAATCTTATTCACAAGATAGAACTGGTTATGATTTAATTGCAATCATAGAATATACAAAAACTACTGATTAAGAAAATAATGAGTAAATCAATACAATTAAAAAAACAAAATGAAAATGTTTATCCACATCCTTATTATCCTGTCGGAAGTATTTATTTAAGTGTAGTAAATACTAATCCTAGCATATGGTTTGGAGGAACGTGGGAACAAATTGCTAAAGGTAGAACTTTAGTAGGTGTTGATACAAGCGACACTGATTTTAATACTGTGAAGAAAACAGGCGGAAGTAAACAAATTCAAAAGCATAGCCATACACTATTTGAAACAAAGTATAATTATACTACTGGTGGACAACCAACAGCAAATTCAGTTGTTTTGGCAGGTTCAAATGCAACAAGTCCATCTGTAAAAACTGATGACTATGGATCAGGAAATAGTGGAAATCTTCAACCTTATTTTACATGTTATATTTGGTGTCGAACTGCTTAAATAATAAGTTAAAAAACTTATGAATAAAATATTGACAAGTATTCATAATACTTGTAGCCTTATACATACATACATACATACATACATACATACATACATACATACATACATACATAC
>OCTW011382449.1_pt1 | contig 22692 bp, 50 predicted proteins | sample 1539671 | NCBI WGS metagenome assembly OCTW01 (sample SAMN02144230, study PRJEB22623) | gut metagenome | biome: sheep rumen | host: Ovis aries | place: New Zealand
GGTGGACAACCTCACCGAGGACAACCTGCCGGACATGATCTTCCTGCTGACCCGGGCCCAGTTCATCGAGATGCTGACCGTGACCGGGCGGAAGGGTCTGGAGTCCAGCCTGAAGTACAACGCCAAGAGGGGCACGGTCGAAATCCAGCAGTGGAGCGTGTTCAACAAGAAGACCCAGAAATGGGTCAGCGCCCGGCTGAACAAGTACTACGACTACCTCGAGGCGAACAACATCCCGACCTTGAGGGACTGGGTGGAGGAAGTGAGGGGCTAAGGCCCCTCCCCTCCCTCCCGGGAGGGCGAACGAAAGAAAGGAAGGTAAGCACAATGAAGGAAATGATTATCGTGGACGGCCGGAAGTACTTCTACACCGTGGACAAAACCCGGGAGCAGATCACCGCCAAGAAGGCCGACAAAATCTTCCAGGGTTGGCTAAAAGCCGGGCGATCCATCAATCGGAAGTACGGCATGGGTGGCAAGGTCACGTGGGTGTGGCCGGAATAAGGACGACGGGCCGGGAGGGCGGAAGCCCTCCCGGAGAAAGGAGAAGGCAATGTATACCGCAGAAGTTAGGATGGAAAACGAAGGAACCTGCACCCTGCAGGCGCCGACCCTCGAAGCAATGTTTTCACTGATTTTTCAGCTGAACGAGGATATCTTTGTGAAGGGCGTACAGGTTAGCGCAAAGAACGGAAAAATGCCGGGCGTGAAGGGCTATTTTTGCGGATACACCCGGGACGGTCTCCGGGCCGTATATGAAAGGAATTGATAGAAAGAGGGCGGACGCCCTCTTTCCTTTGCCCAGCAGTTAGTCATAACTAACCGGATAGATTATTTAGGTGTTAGTCATGACTAACTGGATAGATTATTTAGGTGTCAACCGGAGTTAGTCATGACTAACTCACTATCAATTATTTAGGTGTCGAACACCTAAATTGAACGATTGAAACGGCGCTAAAATTATGGTATAATAGGGTATCAAATGAAGGGGGAACGGATGGATGGAATGGTTGATAGGAATTGCCGGTGGGCTGATACTGTGTGGCCTGGTATTCGGTGGCGTGCTTGGTAATATATGGATTGTAGCGATAATGGCCGCAGCTGGGTTTATAGTAGCTGAAGCTGGAAGCTGCTATCAGAAAGCACAAGCTGAAGCTGCTGAACATGAGCGTCTCTCTCAGTACCCTTCATATAAATATTAAGCGCTTCGGCGCTTATAGATATTTAGGTGTCTTACACCTAAATAAAAGTGTTGCACAGAATACTAATCTATTATATAATCTACTTGTTCAAAGGAACAAGAAAGGAAGGTAACTAACATGTACACCGTCGAACTGCAGTATTTCAATCCTCGCACTGGTAATACTTGTCATTTCTTCTTCCCTGCTCTTGAGGTAAAACTCGCCCGTGATTATCTTGATGATGCTATGCAGTGCGATTGCACCATTCAGATTTGGCGCTTGGTGCCGAACGAGAAAATCCATGTTGGATAATCTATGGGGCATTTTGCCCCATATATTATTTAGGTGTTAAGCACCTAAATACATAGTTTGACATATACCATTCAAACGTGTATAATCAAGGTATCAACTAAAGGAGGTACTTACCATGTTCACTCTGATTACCGTCACCGCCGTTTCTGGTTTCTTCTCTCGCGCAGGCGAGGCACGAGAAGTGCGCTTCTATGAAGAGGCGACCGCCGTGGAAGTCTTGCGCGTTGCACGTGATCGCGCAAGCAACCGCTTATATAAAGCGGTTGGAATCCGCGTGGGGAACCGGCGTAAGAGTCCGGTAATGTGGATTAAATAATCCACTTTTCATAATATTTAGGTGTTATTCACCTAAATAGATGGATTGACATATATATACCTATAGTGTATACTATACTTGTCCGAAGGGGCAATAGAGAAAGAGAGGTAAGTACAATGAAGAACAGCACTCTGATCAAACTCGTTACCATCACTTGCGCTTGTATCTTTGCGCTCTTTGCATGTTTTCCGGTAGAAGCTGAGCTGGATCATGATGAGATGTATCCTAAGCTCACAGTAGTAATTGACTCAACCAAAGTAGATGATCTATGGCTTGTCTCTTGCCGCGACAGGGAAGGCAATGTATGGGCTTTCTGGGATGATGAAGGGACTTGGGCCTATGGCGATATAGTCAATCTTCTTATGTGGGATCTTGAAGAAGATGAAATTATTGAAGTATACTGGGAAGGATATACAGAGAATGTACAATTATTCTTCCAGACTATGGGATGGCGCTAACGCGCCTTTCTATCTATTTAGGTGTAATACACCTAAATAAAGAGGTTGCAATTTCATTTTTGTTTTGGTATAATTCTACCAGAAACAGGGAAGAAAAAGATTTCCCGAAACGAAGGAGGATTTACCCATGATGACAGCAAATGAAGCCAGAACTATCGCCTATGCCGCTTTTGAAGCAAAGAAGACTCGTGTTGAAATGGTAGCACAGGACACCATGGAAGCGGTTGAAGCCACAATACGTTGTGATGCCGAAGAAGGAAAATTTGAATCTATTTTCCACCTTTACAATTATCGTAATTTCATTTTCGATTGGGAGAAAAACGTTTATAAAGACACACTAATTAAAATTCTCGAAACCAATGGGTATAGGGCTAAATATAATCATACTGGTGACTATCTTGAAATTAAATTCTTCTAATGGCCGCAAGGTCATTATTTCATTTTCAAATTTAGGTGTCATACACCTAAAGATTTCCCTTGCACAATTCCCAATTCTATGATACAATTTCATTGTCCAAAGGGGACGAAGAAAAGAAAGGGGAATTTCAAAATGAAAACCTATTACTGGATGCACAAAGAATATGGTCACCTTGTTCCCGAAACCGAACTGTATAAGGACGCCGAAGAGTTGGGTTATGACGATGTAACAGATCCTTGTTCTGTTGAGTATGGTAATTTCAATCTTTATTATGAGAAAACCAATATGGTTGTTGAACGTTAATCTCTTCCCAATACTGGGCCTTGCCCAGTTTCATTTTTAAATTTAGGTGTTATACACCTAACTATAAGCGTTGACGGATTCCTATATCCATGATATACTTAGCACGTAATCAAGGGAAGGAAAACCCTAAACCAGAAGGAGAAAAGCATTATGAAGACTGTTGACATTATGAAGTGGGGCAAAGGATATTATGTGACCATGCGGCAGGGATGCAATGTGCGGCGTGAGTGGGTAAAGACTAAAAAGGCCGCTGAGACTCTCAAGACGCAATGGGAGAAGGCGTAAGCCTTCTTTCCTATATTATTTAGGTGTTGTACACCTAAATAAATCTCTTGACGATTCTATATATCCATGTTATAATAAGGCATCAAATGAAGGAGGACGAAACCATGAAGATCACCGTTGAGATGTTCCTGAGCCTGCGCGAGGATGATGGCCTGACTCTGAAGAATTACCAGTCTGTTACCTACAAAAGTGGCTATCAGGTAGCGCTGCGTGGGCTGGAGTGCCGGACAGCTGAAGAAGCTGTGCAAGCTGTTGAGCAGTTTCATGGGAGCTGTGGCATCTGGTACAGCAAAGGCATCTACTATATTGATGAGAGCATCCGAGTAGATACAAAGGCCGCCGCCATTGCGATCGGTAAGCATTGCAATCAGATTTCAATTCTCCGGTGGAAAGACTTCGGTCTGGTTTACTGCTGAAATTCGCGCCCGAAACCGGGCGCAATTTCATTTTCAACTATTTAGGTGTAGTACACCTAAATAATTTGCTTGACGGTTCCCATAATTAGATATATAATTAGGGTACCAAATGAGGGGAGGAACGAAACAATGACTTACTACGAGATTTACAACTGGGACGGCCTGTGGGTGATCTGGAAGTGGACAGGCAACGGCGCGCACGCCGAGCGCTTCAAGTCTTTCAAGACTAAGAAGGGCGCAGAAAATTGGGCGGCGAAACAGTGGGACAGGGTTATCTGGCGGTAACCCTTCCCTTCTATTTATTTAGGTGTCGAACACCTAAATATTACTCTTGCCAAATCTCTATAAGTATGTTATTATATACTTGTCCCAAGGGACAAGAAAAATAGAAAAGGGGTAGCATTATGGATACTATTTCTTATACCTATCGGGCCGAACGTGTGGATACTCGTAATTTTCATGGGTGGATTGTCTTTGAATGCGTTGACGGATACGAAGAGGAAATTTTTTCCAGTACCTCACTTGACGAGGTAAAGGTATTCATGCGCGATCTCGGCGCATGATACCTTTATATTTAGGTGTCATACACCTAAATCAAATCTTGACAAATCAATATGAAAAATGTTATAATTCCTTTGGAACCAAGGAACAAAGGATAAAAGAAAGAGAGGAACAAAGAACATGAAAACCACAGTGAGAGCAACCGTTATTATCCCCGATTCCTATGTAACAATCCAGCGCCTTTATGATGATGGTGTATCTTTTAGGCTGGAAAAAGAAGTCAAGACAGGACATGAAGCCGCTAATTTTATTGATAGGTTGTGTGCGGCCGGCGGAAAAATGGTGGATGTACATGAATTTATTGACGATGATGATTTCAAGAATAAACTCTGTGCGCGGTTTGAATATATTTCAGAATAAGGCTCACGGGCCTTATTTTATTTCATTTCAGATTTAGGTGTTCTACACCTAAAAATATGGCTTGACTTCTACTCCCGTTTCTGTTAAGATATACTTGTCCGAAGGGGACAGAGATAAGAAAGAGAGGGAAAGAACAATGAAGAAGTACATGTCGGTTACCGTAACTATCTGCGAGGGCTCTTCTATCCATGGTGCTCGGCTCTACTACTCTGATGATGAGCTGGGGCTGGAAATTGCCACCACCATTCCCTATGAAGATGGAATGAAGCAGCTGCGCCAGCTGGAAAAGCGTTTAGGCAAGCCTGCTCAGATGAAGATCAATCAGTTTGATCGGGGCATTGCTTACAAGGAATTGTATGGATTCATCGACCGGGAGTAATCCCGGCTTCTTATTATTTAGGTGTTCAACACCTAAATATATCTGTTGACATATTATAGGGGTTATGGTAATATATAATCGTTCCAAGGGGAACGAAATAAAAGAAAGAGAGAGGTAAGAGAACATGGCACGGTATCAGTACAGCAAGGCGGTCGCAGGGCATGAGTACGCACAGGCGCAGGAGAACTACTTTGACGATGGCACGGTGCAGCTGCAGAGCTACAGAACGATCATCATTGAGATCGACCCGGAAGGCTGGCTCCATTGCACGGGCACCTACAGCATGACCACGATCAAGCACATCGGCTGGTTCATGAGGGCCAGGGGCATGTCCTACCAGCTGGCAAAGCTCCTGTACCTTGAGAACAAGGAATACAACGTCAACACCGGCGAGTGCCGGGACCGGGGCTAATGCCCCGGTTTTCCTTTTGCTTAAATTTAGGTGTTCAACACCTAAATACGTGTATTGACGTTCTTCCTATAGTATGATAATATACTATCGTACCGAGAAGGTATAGAAAGAGAGGAAGAAGAACATGAGAATCGGAAGAACCATTATCGACACGGACAACATAAGCGCGAAAGACATGGATGTTATTATCAAGGAACTGCGCGCTATTCGTGCCCGCAAGCTGAAAGCTGAGGAGCTAAAGACCCAAATGCTTGAACTGATCGCGGATGCCAAAGAAAATGGCTTCACCTTCATTGATAAGGATTTCGGTCAGGTATGGTCAGGCAATGATGTTGAACTTTATGATGAAAGAATCTAAGCGCCTTCGGGCGCCTAACTTATTTAGGTGTTCTACACCTAAAAACATTTATTGACTTCTATAAGAAATATGTTATAATGATATTGTCCTCAGAGAGAGGAACAAGAAAGGAGATTGAAAACATGTACCTGTTCTATGCTGATCGCACCGGTTGGATTCCTATGGGGAATGATGGACAGCTTGTCGTGCCGAAGTCTATCCGGTCTCGCCGTGCCCTGCTGAAGCTGGCTGAAAGCTTCCTTGGTAATAGAGCTGGTCGGGTATACCTTATGAACAGCTGGACTCAACAGATGTGCGAGCTGGGCCCGCGTGCTTTTGAAGAATATATTGCGCGCAACGGAGAGGTTGTGATGTATAAATGATTTCCTGCTTTAAATTGTCCCGTCCGCCGCCCTTCGGGGCGGTTATTTTATTTTGATATTTAGGTGTTCAACACCTAAAAACATATGTTGACTTCTATCCCATAATATGATATTATAATGATGTCGAAAGGGGGAAGGGAAAGTGATTCCACCGGACTGAGATGCCGTATGCAGTAGGAACGGATACTGACAGGCTTACTTACTTAACGGCGCCGTTATCGCCCTCATCAGTGCCTCGGCTGAGAACTTTTCGAAGTTCATTGAGGTGCCCAAGCTGGTGTTGATATATGGGCAAGAGCGGACTGATCACCCGCTCTTTTTTTCTTATATTATTATTTAGGTGTTCTACACCTAAACTTATTACTTGCAATTTAGTATGAATTATGGTAATATAATTTTGCGGAAAGGAAGAGGGGCTTCAATCCGAAGTGAGCAACTCCATGGACTAACCCACCAAGCCCTCAAAGGCCACGAGGATGGAGTTGTGTAACCCAAATAAAATATATTGGAGGATACGATCATGACAATTACGATTGAAAAGAAGCTGAGAGATTTCCATTTCTGGGCAGGTGCCGCTACCAACGCTGCCAAGCTGACCCCAGAAGAACTCGACCAAGCTGAGGAATACATGGAAACGCTTCCCTTCAGCGAAGAAGAATACTGGAGTGCCACTGAAATCAATGATACTTTCTGGTTCGACTTTGAAAGTGTGTGTGAATGGTTGGGCCTTGACTATGAGGAAGTAATGGCGAGGGAGTAATCCCTCGCTTTCCTTCGATATAAATTTAGGTGTTCAACACCTAACTTTATTCATTGACTTATACCCTAACATATGGTATATTATACTTGTTCCAAGGGGAACAGAAAGGAAGGACAGAACATGGTAAAGATCACAAAGGCTCTCGCTCGTAAGATGTACAACAACGGTGAAGAAGTTATGATTATCCCCAACAAAGTCCGCCCCAATGGGATGCTTGCCAGCTGGACTACAAAACCTGCCGATGACCCAGATGCAGACTTTGATAAGCTGTGCAATGCAATCTTCTACTACAACTGCTCCCCGGAAACGGGCATGAACCTTGCCTACTATGCGAAAGAGGTGTAAGTATGAGTGAACTGTGGGACGAACTGGTTAATGCCGCCATCGAAATGGATGACCAGCTGGGTACTCTTCATATGCCCCACTCTATGGGGTATTCAAAAATAGTCAGTATCAATGATAAACAGTATACAATCCGTATCACGGTAGAAGAAAATGAGGACGAGTAATCGTCCTTATTTCATTTTAAATTTAGGTGTTAGACACCTAATTATATATATTGACTCTATTCCCATAATATGATATGATATCAGTGTTGAAAGGGACGGACTCAAGAGCATGAGTCTTAAAGCGGTTAGCATAACGCAATTGTTTGACGGGCGATGACCCTATAGTAACTGAAGCGAAGCCGCCGCCCCAATCTAATTCTGAAGGGAGCAATGAAGATGAACGAGCTGTATGTATTGATGAGAGACAGCGAGCTGGTCGGAGTTTATACTACGCATCGGAAGGCCACACAAGAACTGATTTTGTCCACTCAAAAAGAGGGCCTCACTCTTAGAGACTATTCTTTTGAATTTGGAGTTGAGTTCTTTACCTATGTAGGCGCCCTCCCGTCTAATCTTTATTGTTGGGAAATTCACGAAGTTACACCCGATAATCGGGTGTAATTTCATTTTCATTTAATTTAGGTGTTCAACACCTATATAAGAATGTTGACTTTCCCATTACTTCGTGGTATCATATAACCATGAAAGGGAGGTATTGAACATGAAGGAGCAGATGACTTACCATGTAGCAGTTCAAAGAGCAGAACGAGTAAAGCATATTATTGAGGATGTAGGTCTGGGTCAGATTGTCAAGGAAAAGTATACTCGCTTCAGTCTTGAACAAGCTGGGCGCTGGGTTTGCATCACCGATACTGGTATTACCATTATTAAGGATGAGCCCAAGGAAAAAATTATTACCATGTATGTCACTACGCAGAGAGAGCTGGTAGCTGTGTTCGGCGGTGCCAAGAAAGTTCCTGCTTACCTGCGGAAAAAGGTTGATTACAATCAGAGTAAGTATACTGAAAGGGGTAAAACGATATGGAGAAGCTGAGCAGATGGGGCAAGAAAAGCTACGCCAATGATAGGAGGCGGCTTAACCGCCTTCTAAAAAAGGCAGGGATTCCTTTTGAGTGGGAAACCATATGGGATGGATACAAGTGGACTTTTCCGCAGTCTGCTTATCCGAATGGAGATGCCGTTATCCATAGCTTTTCCTATTGTAATCGTCAAGGGTACTTTGAAACTATGGGCATCGGTCCCGAAGATGATTGTGTTCCACGCACCGCCAAAGAACTCATTGAATTGCTCCGGCCAACGGAGTAATTCCTATTTAGGTGTTTAACACCTAAATTTGTTATTTGACAATTATCTAATTTTATTATATAATGCTAATGTAAGGAGGGGATAGTATGAGTAAGAAGAAAAACTCGAAACAGAAAACATGGGTTGAAGTATTCCAGTCTGAGCGCAAGGAGTTTCCGCAAGGGTATTGCGTAACTCGCATTATCCCCGATAAGCGCAACAAGAAACCAAAGCATAAGGGAAGGGAGTTTGATGAATAATGTCGTGGTGGTTGGATGTTCGTGATGCAATCAATAATAAGCTAATTCGCTTTCTATTGAATCATTGTTGGATTGATTGTGCTACTCTTCGAAAGTTTGTTTATCAAGTACCCACTGGTGAATTGCAAGCAATTATGAATGAGAAAAAGGAGTGGGACTAATGAAGTATAAATGGGTAATTATGCAGGAACTTGAAGATACCAATTGCGCGAATCCTTATTTGATTGTAGATACCGAAGAGCGTGCCGAAGAGTTATGCTATAAGTTGGAATCCGAAAACCCGGGCTTTATCTTCTGGTCTTATATGTGTGAGGAGGAATAAAAATGAAAGTATATTCTCTTACTCAAGTCGGCAATATGGCAGAAGTTGGTTGCTATGGTGTATTTTCTTCTCCAGAAAAAGCAACTAATTATGCAATTGAGTTTGCCAAAGATAATGGTGAAGCTTTCTCCGAAGAAACCGTATGGGATGGTTTTACTAAAACTGTTTATTGCGGTGAATATGAATTTGAAATTTGGGAGCATCGTCTTGATGAAACCGACTGACCCAATTTGGGTCTAAAACTATTTAGGTGTTCAACACCTAAAACAGATTGTTGACATTCCTATAACTATATGATAAGATATCATTGTTCCGAGAGGGGAACACGAAAGGAGATTGAAAGATATGAACACTCTGTATGCGGTAAAGAATTTCGGACGCTATCACTTCTTCAAGACCGAGGAACTCCGCAAGGCGTATCTGGACAGTCTGCCCGAGTGGGAAGCTAAGCACTGTGAAGTCTATGAAGTGCGCTATGGAAAGGTGGTGTAAGCTGTGACTACTCGTACTTATTACCTGCCGAAGAATCGGATTGCTCTCCATGTTATTAACTACATGGTATCCAAAGTAGGATGTAGTATCGGTGAGCTGAAAGTCAATCGTCAAGCTGATACCATCCGTGTTCCCGTAACCTGCAACGATGTGGATGTTGCTAAGATTGAGCGCATCCTCAAGACTTATGATATGTTAGGAGAATGAATATGGAAAATAAGAATAAGAATATCACTATCCGCGGCCTTGGTTCTACTCTGTTGCTGATTGCCTTCATTGTCCTGAAACTGTGCCATGTGATTGAATGGTCATGGCTCTGGGTACTTTCTCCACTATGGATTCCGCTTGCGTTTTCCATTATTATAATCGCAGTTGTTGCGATTTGGGCGAACCATTAAGGTTCTCCCTTTTAACTAATTTAGGTGTTTAACACCTAAACTAAGTAATTGACTTTTCATCAAATTTGAGTATAATAATAATTGTTCCAAGGGACAAGAGGTAAGAACGAAGTACAAGTTCCCAGTCCTCAACCAAGTTGCAAATTGGTCAATGCTTGTTCCCAAGAACAAAAAAATAACAGATTTAATACTTGACAACAAGTAAAAAATCTGATATAATATAATCGTTCCAAGAGGAAACAAAAAATTTGTGCAGGGTGGTCTGCCGAAACTAAACCACTGAGAAAAAAGGAGTAATTATGACTAACGTAGAAATCCTCAACACTATCCTGTCTATCCCCGGTGCTAACATGGCTCGTGCCAACAAGACCAACTTTGTGGTTATCCCCACTGACGAAGGCTTCGTGAAGGTTGCCGTAACCAACGCTCTTGCGAAGGATACCAAGGCTCATAAGGCTTTCAATGCCGAAGCGGCGATTGCCGAGTACAAGGCTTATGAAGCCGAAGTTGCTCTGCGTGAAGCCGAGAAGGCTTCCAAGCCCGTCAAGGTTAAGGGTGCGAACCCCGAAGCACAGGCTCGCCGTGATGAACTTGATGCCAAGGTTTCTGCTCTGCCCGCTTTCACCGAGTATACCGCTACCGACATTCTGAACGCTCTTGCCGGACAGGTTGCCGAGAATGTTACTGTAATGGCGGTTGGTCAGAGCGCCAAGCGCCTTGTGGAGAAGGGTGTCCTCACGGTTGGCAATCGTGAAGGCGACAAGAAGTCCTACTACACCAAGGCTTAATCCCAAAGCCCAAAACTCCCCTTCCGATGGAAGGGGAGTAATTTTATTTTCAATTATTTAGGTGTTAAACACCTAATTTTATTAGTTGACTTTTCCCTTAACTTCTGTTATACTAAACATGCTCAAGAGAGAGCAGAAGGAGTGAAGAGAAATGAGTAAGAGAACAATTTGGTTCGACATGGATGGGACTATTGCCGACCTGTATAATGTAGAAAATTGGCTTCCGAAACTGCGTTCCTATGACCCCTCGCCCTACGCTGAAGCTAAAGTCATGTGGAATATGAGCCTGCTTGCACGGTATCTGAATAAGCTCCAGAAGCTCGGATACTGGATTGGAATTATCAGCTGGGCTTCTAAGGATTCCACCAAAGAATATGACAGAGCTGTAGCTGATGCAAAACGCCGTTGGCTGGCTGAGCATCTCTCCTCTGTAGAGTTCGACTTTACACTGATAACGGCCTACGGAGTGCCGAAAGAATTATGGATGAATACAACCGATGACATTCTGTTCGATGATAACGAAGAAATTCGTAATGAATGGGATGGCGAAGCGTATGAGCCGACAGAAATCTTCTCCGTTCTTTCCTCTCTCATCAAAGGGAAGTAATCCCCTTTTGATGGTTTAGGTGTTTAACACCTAAATTTAATACTTGATTTTTATCAAAATTATGTTATAATATAATTGTTCTAAGGGATGAGGACTTCCTAAGACCACACATCAAGGACTTCCTACATCGCCGTTAGACTGGGGTGGTTTGAGGCAGTACTTCCGCCGAGCTAATAAAAAAGGGGATTGCTGACGCTTTGCTGCGATGGGCTAGCATGTTCTAAATAGGTAGAACTAAACTCGGAGCCATCATAAGGGGAGTGTGTGATGCCCTTATGGAAATTAGGTACGATTAGAGTACCTAATTTCAATTTTAATTATTTAGGTGTTTGACACCTAACTATAAGGCTTGCAATTTTCCTAATATGTGGTATACTATCATTGTTCCGAGGGAAGAACGGAACAAAGAAATAAAGAAAAAGAGAGAGGAATTAAAACGATGAAAGTATCTGAAACGATGACCATTACCAAGCGGAGTGCTGACGGTGCGTTCTACGGCGAACACAACAATGTCCCCTATGTGATTGAGCGTTCTCACGCTGACTACAATGCCTATGATGGCTTCTATAATGTTATGAGAGCTACGGCTTTCAGCGATCGTCCTCAGCTTTTCAAAGAAATCCTGCTGACCAACCGCTATCCTATGATTTTTGGTAACTCTGAGTCTACCCCGGCTACTCCCGTGGTTCAGCGTGACCCCAAGGATATTCTGATTGACGGAATCAAGCATCTGATGGACTTCTTCACCGAGTTCAGCTTCACTCCTTCTTTCCGGTTTACCAATACCTTTGCTTATATGGCTTGCAAGGGTGCGAAACAGGCAACTGAGTATGTGACGAACTACTTCGCTCTGATGGATTCTTCCTATGTGAAGGAAGTTCAGCAGAAGGTCAAGAGTTCTGAATTTAAACAGATTATCAAAGACATTGCTCAGTATGGTGAACCGACTTCCCATATCAATACCCGGTTTAAGGTTTACTTTGGGCCTGCCGGAACAGGCAAGACCACGATTGCACAGGAAGAAAGCGACAATCGTTGTATCGTGTGCAACTCCTCTATGTTGCCGTCCGATCTGATGGAAGATTTTATCTTCAAAGATGGCAATCCCGACTTTAATCCTTCCCTTCTGTGGGATTGTATGGAACAGGGCAGAACCATTGTCCTCGATGAAATCAATCTTCTTCCCTTTGATTCTCTGCGTTTCCTTCAAGGCATTGTGGACGGAAAGAGTGAGTTCTATTACAAGAACCGTCCGGTGCATATCCACGAAGGTTTCCAGATTATCGGGACAATGAACCTCTCTCTTGGCGGTATGATCTACGGTTTGCCCGAACCGTTGGTTGACCGTTGCTCTGAAACCAAAGAATTTGCTCTGACCGCAGAGCAGTTGACGAAAGCCATTGTCGGGTGGGATGGGGTCTAACCCCATCTTTTTTTATGAACGGGTTTAGGTGTTTAACACCTAAACCAGTATTTGACTTTTTATATAACTTCTGATATACTTATATTGTTCCGAGAGAGGGAACGGAAAGAGAGGATTTGAAATGGAACTGAGCTTTGCAAGATGTGAATCTATTGTAAATACCCTTCCTGTCGGTTTTTATACCGGACGGCGAATCAATGTCAAGATTGACAAGGATGCTGAAACTTCCTATTATGACCCGATGGAAGATAGCATCGTGGTTTCCTATCCTATTATTGCCCATCGTATGAAGGTTATGCCCGAAGGTTCTTGTGATGAAGAAGAAGCCGTTCGGTCAATGATGTACCATGAAGTTTCCCACGCTATTCTCACTCCTGCCGAAGCATTGCAGAATAGCTTTCAAGTCAACTGTATGGAAGATGAACGTATTGAAACCGTTCTTAAAAACTACTACCACGGTGTGAACTTCCGCAAGCAGTTGCTCGATGTGCATGGTGGAAAAATTCCGCAGGCAACTGATGGAAAATCCGCTTTCTTCAATGCCGTCCGCTTTGGCCTTGGAACAGGCAAGGTACAAAAGGAAGTTCAGCGCATTATCAACAAATATGCTTCTATGAATCGCACCACTTCACGTTGGGAAAGACCCCTCGGTGCAGGGTTCTATGAAGATGATATAGACGATTTGTATAAACTCGTTCAAAAAGAGTTCAAAGATAATCCCGAAGAGTTTCAGCCCAAAGAAAATGGCGGTGAAGGTGAACCGCAGGAAATGGATAAACTTACAGAAAAGAAACAGGGTTCGGGCTCTGGTAAAGGTCAGCCGTCCAATGAAAAAGGCGAAGAAAATGAAAATGATTCTGAGGATGGCGAAGGCGAAGGGGATAAGGAATCTGAATCCCAAAACCCTTGTGGTGAAGAACATGAAAGTCCTCTTTCGCCCGAAGAACTTAAACGCATGGTTGGTGCTTCTCTTGGCAAGCAGTCCGGCTTGGACGAAGCGCAGGTTGAGAAACTGAATGAGTTTCAGAAAACCGTTGAAATGATTATCGGCAACTTCAACAAGAAGAACAAGGGTGGTAGCGGAATTAACGCTTACTCCGGCGTGTTCAATCCTCGTGCCGTTGCTCGTAAAGATTATCGGTACTTTGAACGTGCTATGACTACACAGGGCAATAACAAGTTTGGTACTTGCCATTTGAATCTGATTATTGATTGCTCCGGTAGTTATTGCGAAAACGTGAATGTAACCAATGGAATCCTTGCGGTTCTGTCAGAGATTGAGCGCAAGAACAGAAACTTCTCTATGGATGTTGCTTTTATCAACCATGAGTTCAAACTTTGTCAGACGGTCAGCGAACGCAAGATGACCGCATGGGGTGGCAACTCCATTCCGGAAAACATGAAGGAAATTCTGATGAAGTTGCAGAAACCGCAAACGTGCAATTACAATATTATCCTGTTTGATGGTGATGCTTGTTGTAATAATATGTACACAAGAGATTGTAATAAGGCATTTAGTGTATTCGACATGAAGCAGACCACGCTTATCACAGACCCCGACAATGAAGAGTACATGAATCCGCCTTTTACTTCCACCAAAGTTGTGGTTACTCAGAATTATACCAAAGAACTGATTGACCATATTATCCATGCATTAACCATCGCTTTCGGTTAAGATTAGGGGAGTTAGGCTCCCCTAATTTCATTTTTATGGGTTTAGGTGTTCAACACCTAAATATGCAGTTTGACAATCCCTATACTATATGATATACTATCTATGAAATAAGGGAAGGAAAACCCAAGACAAACCAAAAGGAGTTTTTTGTTGAATGTCTGATTACGCTCTGATTCTGGATACAGAAACCACAAGCCTTGACAAGCCTTTCTGTTATGATTGTTCATGGGTTATCATGCGGAAAGCTGATGGAAAGCTGATTGACTTCAAAGCGAATGTGGTCGAACAAGTTTGGCACAACCTGCCCCTGTTTGAGTCCGCATATTATAAGGAAAAACGGCAAAAGTACATTCAGATGATGCGGAAACACGATGCGGTCATGGACAAGTGGGGCTACGTTATGCGTAAGCTGAAGCAGGACATTATCAAGTACGAAATCGAAGAAGTGTACGCCTACAATTCCGATTTTGATGATAAAGTGATCGCCTACAATTGCGATTGGTTCAAATGCAACAATCCCTTTGAAAATATCGAAGTATATGATATTTGGGGATATGCAAGCGAGTTCATCACCGGAATGGCTGATTATCAGAGTTTTTGCGAAACCTACGAACGCTTCACTGATACCGGGAATTACAAGGGTAGCGCCGAAGTGGTTCATCAGTTCCTGCTGAGTGACCCCGACTTCATTGAAGAACACATGGGTCTGTTTGATTCCGAGATTGAAGCAAGTATCCTGTTTGAGTGCATAAGCCGTGGTGCTGATTGGGGCAAGAATTACAAGGTTAATAAAGTTTTAGTTCGTCCGATTCTTCACCCCTTCACCATCAAGATTGACGGAGTTGAAATCTATAGTGGTGAATACGTAAAAAAATATATTCGGTCTGATGTGTACAACTTCAAGAGTAAATAAGAAGGTGGGACAGAAATGTCCCACCCTTGCCCAATCGTATTTAGGTGTTCAACACCTAAACCTATTTGTTGACTTTTACTGAAATCTGAGTATAATAATAATTGTCAGAGGGAGCGAGGGACGGAAACAAAGTCCATGGAAACAGTAACCTCGCTTCAAAAAGATTTAGACTCTGTTGGATGAAGAGCTAAAAAACTTCTTGACAAACTACAAAAATTATGATACAATAACTACGAAAGATGAAGAGAAGGAAAACTCTTACAAAACCAGAAAGGATACCGCTATGAAGAAAGCGTCTATGGAAACCCTCGTTAACTACATCGACAACCACAATCTGACCGACCTGTTCCCCATCAAGGATGAACTGACCGCTGAACTGTCCAAGGGCAAGGCTAAGGCCGATGCCAACCGCGCTCTGTACGATGAGTACCATGACAAGGTGGTCGAGGCTCTGAGCAAGGCTTCCGCTCCCGTGACCGCACAGGAAATTGCGGACGAAACTGGAATTGCTCGTGGCAAGATCGTGTATGGTCTGACTAACTACTGGAAGTCCGAAGTGGTTCGGGATGATTCCGGTAAGACCGCCACTTACGCTCTTGCGTAATCTACCGCCCTACGGGGCGGTTTTCTTTTAGGCATACTTAGGTGTTGAACACCTAAAATTGTATCCAAAATACATAGTTGACAAATATCAAAATTTATGATATAATTTTTTCAGAAACAGGAGAAGGATACTCCACAAACCGGAAAGGATATGCGTATGGCAAGTAAAGCAAGTTTGGAAAATGCGCTTCGTGCAGAGATTCTGGAAGTTATTACTAATGCACTGTCTGAGCACTTTGATGTGGATATTATCACTGTTGGTAGTGGTGAAATTTCCCTTCCTCTGACCGATGCGGAAGGGAATGAAAAGTATCCCAAGATCAAAGTTTCTATTCCTCGTGGCACTCGTAATGGCGAAGGCGGTTATACTCCCTATGATGGATACAACGCCGCCGAAGAGTACAAACTGGAACAGGAAAGCAAGGCGCAGGAACGTGCTGTTCGGAAAGCCATGAAGGAAGCCGAAAAGGGTAAGAAAAAGGAGGAGAAGGAGGAGTAATCCTCCCTCCCGCTTGTTTAGGTGTCAAACACCTAAATATACCTATTGCATTTTTCCCTCATTATGATATAATACAATTGTTCCAAGGGAACGAAAGAAAAACGAGAAGGACACTCGATAAACCGGAAAGGAAATATTGGTATGAAGATGAATCTGGACATGAGTTTTGAAGAAGGTCTGAATGTTGTTAACGCTCTGCGTGAGTGCGCCATTGAAAATGGTTGGGACGAAGATGAACTGGATGAAAGCGGCGTTATGGAAGAATATACTGCCGCCGTGGATGCCGCTCTGACCGCCATGGGTATTTCTGTCAGCATCGCAAGTGAACCGGAAGTCGAAGATGATGATAATGATGACCCCGATGATGAAGAGTGGGACGAGGATGAAGAAGGCGGTTACTTCAATTCGGATAATGAAGATGAGGATGAAGAAGATAACTGCCTGTATTCTCTGACTCCTAAGGGCGAGTTCGTTGCACGTGCTCTTGAAGCAGGTATCGCTTTTGAGGACGCTTGCAACATTGCAAATTTTCTGTTCGATGATGGCGAGGGCAAGGGCGAGTAATCGCCCTTCCATCTAATTAGGTGTTTAACACCTAAAATATCTTCTTGACTTTTTCTTTAGATATGATATAATGTGTATGAACCAAGAGAGAAAGGATGATGAAGAATGGCGAAGGTTACGAAAAATATTGTGGACAAGCATCTGCGTGACATGATCTTTGGAGACTTGATTGAATCTGCTGATACTCTTTATCCTTATGAGCGTATCAATGATCGTCAGTATGGTACTATTCTTACTGATGACAATGGTGTTCAGCGCTATTGCCGTGTTGGTGTTATCGTTGCCGAGGAGCGTGATGACATGACCGCCGAGGAACTCATGCAGTCCGAGATTGACGCTTATCGGGCAAAGCAGGATGCCAAGGCCGAAAAGGCGAAAGTCAAAGCGGAAAAAATTGCTAAGGATAAAGCAAAGCGTGAAGCCAAGGAAGTTAGCGAAAGCTAACTTCATTTTTATTTACTTAGGTGTTAAACACCTAAAATTATCTATTGTAATATCCCAATACATATGGTATACTATACTTGAAAGTGAGGGATGAAAGATGACTAAACTGCAAGCGATTCGCCATTTTACCACATTTGTACTGTCTGAGAAAGTTACTATCGCAAGAGATAGATTTATGGGTTCTAATTTTGGTATGGGAATTTTAAGTAGTAGTCCTCGCTTAAAATTGCCGGATTCATTGGATTATCCACCAGACGAATGTGATAAGGCTTTTCGTAAAAATTTTGTAGAGCGTTGTCCTCTCGCTCGTGGATTTAGTTCTATCACGCTCACACTTTTGCATGAGTGCGGACATTGGGCAACTCGTTCTATTATTGATATAGTAGAATATGAAAAATGGCACGAACGTGCTGAATCACAAGAAGAATATATGAAAATTCCGTGGGAACATCTCGCTACTGAATGGGCAATTTGTTGGTTACATTCTCCTGCTAATCGCAAGGCGGCGAAAGCATTTGAAAGAGAATACTTCGGTTAATGCCGAAGTTTTATGTTAGGTGTCTAACACCTAAAACTTATTATTGATTTTTCAATAATATATGATATAATAAGATTGTTCCAAGAGGAACGGAAAGGATGGATTGAGAATGAAAATCCATGAAATGACAATTTCAATGGTAGCAGATAATGGATTGATGCCAGTTACCATCATACATAATTCTCCGAAACGGATTGTAAGTGGTATAAAGATGCGATTGGGTTGGTTCTTCATACGGATTGGCGCCGGAATACTGTATGGAAAAGAATGGAAATATCTATCTGACTCATAACTTTTCTAATAATATTGAGAAAGTAGAGAAAAATAAAAATGCGTACACCTCAGCAAAGAAAACAACGAGCCGAAATGCTTCAAGCGCTTTGTGATATTATTACTAATTGCGACAATGACGCTGAGTTTTTTACTCGCCTTCTCTGGGCGAATGAATGGATTAGTAATCAACTATTAACATTTGAAAGCGAGGAACAGGAAGATGCAGACGATTAAAAATTGGTTTGGCATTGAAACCTCTTACCGCTTTGAATGGAATGACCTTCGGTGTGGAATTACTATCCTTAATGTAGTTCTGATTATGCTTTTCGGCTTGCAGGTATCATGGTTTGGACTTGCAGTTGCACTCTTCGGCGTATGTAAAGACCTCTCTCAGCATCGGCACATTAATGATGTTTTGATGCATTGCTCAAGCGTAGTTCTCAATCTTTATTTCCTTTCCCTCCTTTATGGCGGTTAAACCGCCATTATGTGCTTAGGTGTTAAACACCTAAATCAAACAATTGACTTTCTCTAAAATTGTGGTATACTATAATTGTTCCAAGGGGGGAGCGGAGAAAACAGACACTCACTCCAATGGGGATGAAACTCCTACCTTCTGACCGAAACTGAGTAAAGGTTGGAGCAGAAAAGTTTTGGAAACCCCTTGACAACAAGCAAATCCTGTGCTATAATAAGGATGTTCCAAGGGAGAGAGGACAACACTCCTGCTCCATAAGAACCAGTCAAGAGTCCGAGAAATTGCGAAAAACGATTTCGAATCCCTTGGAAAAACACTTGACATTATAAGCACAAAGTGCTATAATGAATACGAAATAGGGGAAGGAAAACCCCAACAAACCAGAAAGGTATTTATTATGAAGAAAGCTACTCTCGAAACCATCCGTACCGCTCTGACCGATCTTGGCTACGACAACGAGAATGTTCTCGCTGAACTGGATGCCGAACTGAACAAGGGTGCCGCTGAGAAGGCCGCTCGTGCCGCCGAGTACGAAGCTATTCACGCTCTGATCGTGGATAATCTGACCGACACTCCTGTGACCGTGGCCGATCTCGTTGCTGAGATCGAAAGCGAACTGCCCGAGGGCATGAACCGCCACAAGGTTCAGTACGCTCTGAACAATCTGTGGCAGGATGAGATCGTGAAGATCGCCGGCAAGCCCAACACTTACCGCCGGGCGTAAGGTACAAGGTTTCAAGGGGCTTATCCTTAAAACCCCTTTCCACTTACAGGGTCTGGGTTTGGTGTGATCGACCCTTGATTAAATTAGAACACCGCCGAGCCGTAGGCGAATTCGGTACATGCCTGTCGCCCATGCCGTGGGACAGGCTAATTTTTTTATATAAATATATTTAGGTGTTTAACACCTAATAAAAAAGTCCTGCGGATTATATCCGCAGGATTCTTTTTATATTATCACAGAGGGTATTCCACCAAGTTTTTTCATACCGATAGAATGTATCTACATAAATACGATAAGTAGGCAACTTGAATTTAGGATTATTGGGGTCGACTGGTGTAAGAAGCCAAAGTTCATTCGCCCAATTATCTCCCGGGCCAATCCATAAAGAAGGACGCCATTCTGTTTTGCCTACTTCATGTACAGACCCGAGAATATTCTCATCAGACAGATTACCGTCATATTCTTCACCGCCATAGATAACTTCACTACTTCCGAGTTTGGAATACACAAGACGCTTTACTTTAATTACTTTCACGTTCCCAACACCTGCCTATATGCTATTTCCCAAGCCATATGCAATGCATCATGACTCGTCAACTGTTGAGTTTTTCCTGTATAATGCACCAGAAGAGCATTATTTATTTGCTTATATTGTCTTAAATCATCATCGTATGCGGCAACAAGATTTAGAATACGTTTCTGATAGGTTTCAATCTTTTGAAGTTCTATATTTTTATCCGGCCCATCGGGAAGCATTTCTGCGCTTCCTTTACATAGAATAATCTTGCGACAATAAGTTATCATTGTTTGTCTATGTTCACACAGATTATCTAATAGTCCTTTCATGTGAATATCTTCGCCACTCCAAGTATCAGATTCTTTTTTCCTTCCGAACATATCCTCATCTCCTTTCCAATTACATACATATTATATCATAAACTAATGAAATGTCAAATCAGAAATTTAGGTGTTTAACACCTAAGTAAGAAAGTAAGGCTTCCGCCTTACTTACACTCCTTTACATAATAGCACCATTGCCCATTAAATTTATATTCAAGATGGAATCCCGCCGATTCCAATACTTTTCGCATAGCAATATTATCTTCCCACGGGGTTGCGCCGACCTTGCAGTTATGTAGATACTTCAGAATTTCATGGATGGCAAACCGAGCAATTCCCTTACCATGATTTTTCTTATTCAGAACGCATAACCGCTTTATTGCAATATACTCCCACTGTTCATCGTATACAAGAGAAAAAGTGCCGAGTACCTTATCTCCCTCATATACACAGTATAACCGACCTTTTACGAAGTCATCAGCAATCTGACAAGGGGTACAATAAGGTAAATTCTTACGGCGAACCGCATTACGAATCTTTATAGCATCTTTTTGATTTGCTACTCTAATTCTCATTTTTCTTATCCCTTTCGTTCGTTCTGAATCATTTCAATGCCGATACGAGCCAACTCGCATCCGATAACTGTCCAACATACCGCTTGAATAGACACATTTCCGGCAAGACCGAGGATTGTGAGAACGATTTCTGCCAACTGTAACATTTAGCATCCCTTCCTTTCATGTCTATTATATCATACGAACACGAAATGTCAATCTCAATATTTAGGTGGTCAACACCTAAATCTAACACTTGACAAATTTCCTAATTTGTGCTTATCCCTTGTATACAGTATACTGTATACTGTATTTTTATGGCGACCTTTCTGGCATAAGCTTCCTGTAGTTGTCAAGTACTTGACAAACCGCTGCATCAAGCTGCATAAGCTGCGCCTATAAGCTGGGCGAGCTATGAGCTGGAAAGCTGGAAAATTTCTGTGTAAATAAGCTGGGAAGCTGGGTCGTAGGAGCTGCTGTCAAGTATGTATACTGTATACATGTTTGAGCTGGAAAAGTTGAAATTACACATAATAAAATTTTTGTTTGGAACTTCTATACTGATGGGTGCCTCACTCATTTTACATTCACGAAAAAACCTATTGCGGAAAGCTGCGCTATACCCGATATTATCGAGAACTCAGGAGTTGGGCGCGATAGGATTTTCCGTAAATGCCATTTTGAGAGGGCATCCGCCCGCAAGACATGCCTCTAAAAATATGCACCCTTTTCCGGCTGATTTGATATTTTTCTATTTCAGCCTGAAATGGGGTATTAGCGCGAACAGTAGGAAAAAGCTCGCCTTTCTGCTGTTGAGAGAAACTGCAATTTAAGCTGCTTAAAGTAATATTATAGCGCGACAATGCGCAAGCCATTTCACCGTCTTATCCCCCACTTCCGACGGTTTTGATATATATATACTATTTCCGTCGGATAAGGGGGATTTTACGTAGAATCAGCTTGCGGAAGTTCGTTCTATCGGTTAGTTTAAGCTGTACTTTTTAATAGGTAGAGAAGCTGGGAGGCAAGCTGAAAAATAGAATCAATTTATTATTTGACTTATGCTGTCAAGTATTTGACAAATTATTTTTTCTTGTGATATAATAAGAAAAAAATAAATATTTAAAAATATTTTTTATTTTTTAATTAATTTTTTTATTTGACAAAGGTAAAAATTAGGGGCACACTTCTCCAATTTCCCGATTTAGAAACCTCTATACCGATGCTTCCCGATGACCATCGAGAAATACCAATACACGTGTGCAAGTCAGAACATCATAGCACTATAATCCGTCCACCTTTCCGCTTTCTTGCTTATTTATTGTAGAATGAGTGAGAGCCGACTTCACTATTAATTTTTCTAGGAGATGAAAAATATGGCATTTATTATAAAAGCATATAATAAGTATGATAGGTGGGATAGAGAGCACGCTACTCATGTCTTTAGTATTAATGATGTACCATATGCAGTGATGAGGGTAAAAATGGAGTGGGGATTGCCGCAGGTTCCTAGCCCAATGGAGTATGAGGATAATTTGGAGATGTATTAGGTATATGATACGGAAGAATAGGCTATGGAGTTTGTGCATTTAATGCATTCTTTGAATTGACGGCGCGAATTCATACATAATATGGGCAGCTGGGTATATTTTTTATAGCATCCTATACTATATTTAGTTATAGTGAAATGTTTGACATATTTAAAAAATATGGTATACTTATAATGTAAAGAAAGTACACTATAGGTAGAGGTGAGAATATGAGAGAGCATTAGGATGTGAA
>OCTW011617326.1_pt1 | contig 22692 bp, 35 predicted proteins | sample 1539671 | NCBI WGS metagenome assembly OCTW01 (sample SAMN02144230, study PRJEB22623) | gut metagenome | biome: sheep rumen | host: Ovis aries | place: New Zealand
CCGCTCAGCATCGACATCAGCCACGTGAGCACGCAGTCGGGAGACTACGCCGCGGGCGAGCTCGGGGACACGCTGGAGCCGTACCTGGGGGCGATAGCCGACGAGATGGTGGGCGCCGGGTGCGGCCACCGAAAGACCGTCGTGTTCCTCCCGCTCGTGCGCACGGCCAAGCGTTTCGCCGAGATCCTGAACGACAGGGGGCTTCGGGCCGCGGAGGTCGACGGCATGAGCGAGGACCGCGCGGAGGTGCTCGCCGACTTCTCGGCCGGACGCTACGACGTTCTCTGCAACTCCATGCTGCTCACGGAGGGCTGGGACTGCCCCGAGGTCGACTGCGTGGTCGTGCTCAGGGCGACCAAGAGCCGCGCGCTCTTCTGCCAGATGGTTGGTCGTGGCACCAGGCTCGCGCCCGGCAAGGACCACCTGCTCCTGCTCGACTTCCTGTGGATGACGGGGCGCCATGAGCTGTGCAGGCCCGCTTCCATCATCGCGGGGTCGCAGGAGGTCGCTCAGAGGATGACCGAGAGGCTGGCCGAGAGCGGCGAGCCCGAGGACCTGCTCATGACCGAGGAAGCGGCCGAGGACGACGTGCAGGCCCAGCGCGAGGCGGCGCTCGCCGCGGAGCTGGAGGCCCAGCGACACAAGAAGGCAAAGCTGGTCGACCCGCTGCAGTACGAGATGTCCATCGCCGACATGGACCTGCAGGACTACGTTCCCGAGTTCGCGTGGCAGATGGGCAAGCCAACCGACAGGCAGCTCGCGACCATCGAGAAGTTCGGCATCAACGCCGAGGGCATGGACGCCGGCAAGGCGTCGCTTCTGCTCGACAGGCTCTTCAAGCGCATGGACCTGGGGCTCTCGACGGCCAAGCAGATCCGATTCCTGGAGGGCAAGGGGTTCCTGCGCGTGGGCGAGTGGACCAAAGAGGACGCGAGCAAGATGATCTCGCGCATCTCCATGAACCACTGGCGCGTGCCCTCCGACATAGACCCGCACACGTACGTGCCAAGCAGATAAGGAGCAAGGAGTGGCAAGCAATACCATGGGCAGGCTCACGGACCTGCTGTTCCAGGAGCTCGACAGGCTCGAGGCAATGGACATGTCCGACCCCAACGAGGTCGCGACCGAGATCAAGAGGGCCAAGGCCATGCAGGCGGTCGCCAAGGAGATCAACGAGTCGGCCAAGACCGTGCTGGAGCACGCGACGCTCAAGGTCGAGTACAGCCGCCAGCGCGTCGAGACGCCCAAGCTGCTGGAGGGCTAGCGTGGCCGGCGGCAGGTGGGCGCCCGAGGAGGACGAGTGGCTGTCCCGAGAGTACCCGACGCATTGCAACGCGTGGCTGTCCGAGAACAAGCCTGGCACGCTCAGGAGCGAGAACGCCATCACGGCACGCGCGAAGGTGCTCGGGCTCGCGAAGGACAGGGCCGCGGGCTACAAAAAGCCACAACCAAGGAAGTTCTGGACGGAGGAGCGCGTGGCATGGCTGCGCGCCTTCGTGCCAGGGCACACCGAGCAGGAGATCGTCGCGGCGTTCGCGGAGAGGTTCGGCGTCACGCTCACGAGGACGCAGGTCAAGAACGCCAAGCAGGAGTACGGAGTGAAGAGCGGCACGCACGGCGGGCAGTTCCCGAAGGGTCACGTTCCCGCGAACAAGGGCAGGCCGCAGGCCGAGTGGGCGTCGCCCGAGGCGCGCTCGCGTATGGCGAAAGGGCAGTTCGCCAAGGGCATCCGCCCGTACAACCAGGGCGAGCTCCTCGACGAGCGCAAAGACCGCGACGGGTACTGGCAGGTCAAGGTCGACCCAAGGAACGCAAAGAACACGATGGGCTACTGGATAGGCAAGGGCCAGTTCGTGTGGATGCAGGCGAATGGCCGCGACTGGCCCGAGGGCCACAAGTGCGCGTTCGCCGACCACGACAAGGAGAACTTCGACCCCGATAACCTCGTGCCTGTGCCGAGCGAGCTCTGGCCCGTGGTGATGGGCGCCGTGAAGGGCCAGATGGAGTACCACGACCGCGAGACGCTCGAGGCGGCGATCGCGTCGGCGCGCTTGACCGTGGCCGCGGAGAAGCTGCGGAGGTCGCTGAAGATGAGTAGGAGGTCACTGTATGGGCAAGCCTGAGACTCTGGGGCTTCTGCGCTCGCTCGCGGGATCGTGCTCCGAGGTGCCGGAGGGGTGGTGCAAGGGCCACGACAACTGCAGCGCCTGCTGGAACGACGCCCTCGACATGCTGGAGGAGGAGCTGGACGATTACGTTGGGCTGCCAAAGGACGCGAACGAGGCGTCAGTCAGTCCCGGCGACCACATCCATCTGCGCCACAACGGCGAGGACAGGCGCGTGGTCAGTATGACCCTGTGCGAGGACGGCACGTGGCTCGTCCACTGCGACTCGGGCGGCGGCTTCGAGATGCCCGCCTCGAAGGAATACGTGACGCACGCCGAGCCCGACACCTTCGGGCGCATCATCGGCGACGCGCTCACCATGCCCGTCCACGACAAGGCGGCCATCGCAGAGCTCGTGGCGCGCTGCGAGCGCCTGGCAGGTGGTCGTGCATGAGCTGGGAGGGCGGCCAACGCCTGCGCAGGCTGCGTATGATGACGGGCTACGACATGCGCGACGTGGCCCGGTTCGCCGACGTGCTGTACGCGTCGTGGACGGGTTGGGAGCGTGGCGATTGCAGGCCCACGCCGAGGAACCAGGAGAAGATATGCCGCGCGCTGTCCAAGCTGCTCGGGCGGCGCGTGGCGTGGGAGGAGGTGGACGGGTGAGCGCGCTTGACAGATTCATCGCCTACCAAGCCGAGAACGTAGATCACGCCGACGAGGACGCGGAGCTTGAGTGGGAGTGCCTGATTGCCGAGCTTCAGGACGAGCGCGACAGGCTGCGAGAGCTGGTGCGTGCGGCATGGAAATGCATCCACTCAGGGCTGAGCTGCTCTGACTGCCGCCTGATAGCCGGAGGTTGCACGCTGCAGACGGCCATGCGCGAGCTGGGAATCGAGGTGGGAGCATGAGCGCCGCGATGATTGGCTTCTTTCTGGGCATGCCCTTCGGCGCGTGCGTGGCCGTGGTGGCCGTGGCGTTGGTGATTGGAGGCAGGGACGAATGACGGAGCAAGACGGAGTAGGACGGAGTCCCAGCGAGATCTTTCGAGCGATGCTGGACGAGCGCGGGGTGAAATATCGCACGCACGGAATGGCTGACCGAACATGGTTCGAAGCCGGGAACGTCTCCTGGTTCATTATCGAGAGGGAGGACGGGAACCTCACGGCTGACGCGGTGTTTCTCACTCCCGAGCAGGCCATCGCCATTACGCTGGGCGACGATGACGCGACAGGCGAGCGACACGGTGGCGCGGGGACGTGCCACATCACGGTACAAGACAACATGGCCGAGACCGAGGGCATGGGTGACGTATGGCTCGAATGCGACGCTTGCCACTGGCAGATGCCGCTGGAGCCGAGCACGCCACGATTCAATTACTGCCCGAACTGTAGAAGGCGGGTGGTGAACGAATGAACGAGACCGACGAGCTGCAACGCCTGTGCGCAGAAGGCGGTTCGCACGCAAGGACTAAGTACCTGCTAAGCAAAATAAAGCGATCAACGATAGCAGAGCTGAGGAAGCTGCTGAGAGAACGCGGCGTGAGGTTCAACGAGTTCAAATTCATGACGCAATGGACAGGTGCGCTCGGCGAGAACGTGGAGGCATACCCAACCGACACGTTCCCAGACACGCTGCTCGTGAAGCACGTATGCCTCACTCCCGAGCAGGCCATCGACGCCACGCTGGGGCGGGGGACGTGCCGCGTTATAGCTACCAAGAAGCTCGGAGATTTGTTCGGCTACAAGTTGAGCTGCGGGCATAGCATGGTCAACCCGTTTGATGACCATCCTGACTATTGTCCGTGGTGCGGGCGAAAGGTGGTGAGCGAATGAGCGAGACCGAAAAGAAGATGCTCAAGTGCATCGAAAGCCTGTACTCCGTGCTGGCAGTCGTGGCCGTCTGCGTTGATGACGGGAGATTCAGCGAAGAGGACGGCAAGGCGATAAACCGCGCGTTCGGTGCCTACAGTTCTGCGCACTATGACCTGCTGCATGAATGGGTGGTGAGCGAATGAGCCTTTTAGAGTCACGTGAAGTGACTACGACCTACAGCAACACCATCGGCGAGTTCGTCAACAAGAGCACGACTATCGTCACTCTGCCCGAGCCTGGGCACATGGTCTGCTTGGAGATGGAGGACAGGAGCGTGTCGTTCACCATGCGCGAGCTATTCGACGCGCTCGAATGGCTGATGGACGGGGGTGAGCGCGAATGAGCGAGGGGGCTGGGCTTCTTGGACGTCATGGCGCTTTTCTGCTTCGGACTGTACTTGAACGCCAAATCAGCGACGAGTGGCAGGCGCTGGCTCATTTTCGTCGGCGAGCTTTGCTGCCTTTTGGCGGGGTTCGGACTTATGAGACTGCTAGCGGGGGTGGGCGAATGAGCCTTTTAGAGTCACAAAGGAGGTTGGAACTGTGATCCTGCGGCGATGGAGCGAGTCAGAGCATCGCTATATGCCCTATGTGGTGCCAGACGATTGGCATGTGAGCACCTATGAGACCGACATGCAAACGCTGGTCAACTGCGCCCAGTGCGGGCGCGAGCTGCCATTTGGTGAGTGCTACACGAGCTATCAGGTGCATACGCCCATCGGCATGGGCTACGCGGTTTGCGGCGATTGCTATTTCGGCTACGAGGTGCCGGAGCGGCTGCGCGGGAAGGTGGTGGGCGGATGAGCGATGAACTGAGAGTGCTGTTGGACGAGCTCGGGGTGAAGTGGACCTTGCCAAACCCCTGCATGGACCAAGACCAGATCACCACTCAAGTGGGTCACTGCTTCATCACCGAGACCTTCTTGATGTTCAGGACGGGGACTGGCCACTTCGTCAAGACGCCGGCGTTCCTGGTCGAGAACATGGCAGCAAACCCCGTGATAGTCGACGGGTCTTACGAGTGGTGGGCGATTGCCCTATCCCCCGCGCAGGCCGTCGAGATCTTAATGGTGCAGGCCATCGAAGCCGGGTCGGAGCTGAGATACGAAACCGCCAAGCGCATCAGCGCCATCGCCGACGAGCGCGGCACCATCGGCCACACGGAGTGCTCTGCGTGTGGCGGTAAGGTTGACCAAGACGATGCCTTTTGTAGGCATTGCGGAAGGGAGCTGACATGAGCTTTCACGATGAGTTCGTCCTCGCCGCGATCATCGGAGCCGTGGCGGGACTGTTCTTCGCGGCCATATCGCGTGAGAAGCCGCGCCGCGACCACTGGGGCGACGAGGACGAAGAGGACGGGTACGACGACGATTGGTGCGACTGGTGAGCGCGGCGAAGTGGGCGCTGCTGGTGCTCATCCTCTGCGCGGTTGGCACCATCGCGGCTGAGTGTGAAGCGGTTCACCACGAAGACCTCAATGACGCGGCGCTGTGGTACGTGCTGACGCTCTGCCTTTTGGGCGCGCTGCTTTGGCTGCTGATGAACGTCGACGCGTACGACACGGGCATCATCGACACCGATTGGGAAGCCTTTCACGACTACACGATGGAGGTGCGAGAGTGACGAGCGGACAGCTGAGAAAGGCGATGGACCTATACGCCGCGCACGTGCCCGTGAGCTGCATAGCGTGCAAGGTCGGCGTTCCCTACACGACGCTGCGCAAGGCCATGGAGGCCTACCCCGAGGAGTTCCCTGGGCATAAGGTGCGCAGGCGGGCCACGCCCAAGGAGCGGGCGAGGGCGGTGCGCATCGCCGACGCGCTCGGGCTCGAGGAGGCGGCGCGCGCGACCGGGTGGAGCGAGGCGTCGATAAGGACATGGCGGAAGGACCCGAAGAGATGGCTGAGGTGAGGGGCTCGCACGCGCACCTGCTCGACGCGCTGGGAGCCATCGACCCCACGCGGCTCTCCTACCAGGAGTGGGTCGACGTGGGCATGGCGCTGCACGAGAGCGGTTTTGCGTGGGGCGACTGGGACTCGTGGTCGAGGCGTGACCCCGCGCGCTACCACGAGGGGGAGTGCGAGCGCAAGTGGTCGGGCTTCGGCTCGGGCATGGGCGAGCACGTGGGGAGCGGCACGATCATAGCGATGGCCGAGGCGGCGGGGTGGTCCCAGCCCTCGAGGTCGGCCAACGAGGCGTTGGGATGGGACGACACCTTCACCGTGGGCCCCGACCCCACCTGGGTTGAGGCACAGGAGGTCGAGGAGAGCGCGAAGGCGCCCGCGTCACAGCTGTACGACTACCTCAAGGCCCTGTTTGATGATGACGACTTCGTGGGCTACGTGACCGAGTCCTACGAGAAGGACGGCCGCCACGTGCCCACCAAGGGCGCCTACACGAGGACCGCGGGCGAGCTCATGCGGGAGCTTTCCCGCGCGGGCGAGCTCGCCGAGGTGATAGGCGACTGGGACGAGGGCGTGGGAGCGTGGATCCGCTTCAACCCGCTCGACGGCAGGGGCGTGGGCAACGCCAACGTCACCGAGTACCGCTACGCCCTCATAGAGTCGGACGAGCTGCCCATCGAGAAGCAGCTTCCCATGATAAGCGCGATGAACCTGCCGTGCGCGGCGATCGTCTCGAGCGCAGGCAAGTCCGTCCACGCGATAGTGCGCATCGACGCGGGGCACGACTACGACCTGTACAGGAAGCGCGTGGAGCGGCTGTACGCATACTGCAGGCACCACGGGTTCGAGCCTGACACGCAGAACAAGAACCCTTCACGGCTGTCGCGCCTACCGGGCGTCACCCGCGCGGGCAAGGTCCAGAGCCTGCTCGCCACGCGGTCGGGCGCCGAGTCGTGGGCCGCGTGGGAGGACTGGGTGGCCGAGAGCGAGGACGAGCTGCCGGACGAGGAGGTCGGCAACTGGGACTCGCCCATCACGCTCAAGCCGCCGCTGGTCGGCCAGACGGAGCGGGACTGCATCCTGCGGCAGGGCCAGAAGATGATCGTCGTGGGCGACTCGAAGATGGGCAAGTCCTACACGCTCATAGACCTCGCGGAGGCCATCTGCGTGGGAGGCGACTGGCTGGGGATGGGATGCGCCGAGGGGCGCGTCTTCTACGTGAACCTCGAGATCGACCCCGAGGAGTTCAGGTGGCGCCAGCACAAGGTCTGGGAGAACAGGCCCGAGTCCTCCGAGGAGGGCATGTCGGCCAAGGTGGGCGCCAACTTCGTGCACTGGCCCCTGCGCGGGCACGCGACCACCATGGACGAGCTCGCGCCCAAGCTCATCAGGCGCGCGCTGAGGTACGGACCGCCGGGCACGTTCAAGGCCGTCGTGGTCGACCCGATCTACAAGGTGAACGGCGGCGACGACAACGACGCCAAGGCGGTGAGCAAGTTCACGAACACGCTCGACAAGGTCGCGGCGTCGCTCGGGTGCGCGGTGATCTACGCCCACCACCACCCGAAGGGCGCCACGGGGTCGAGGAAGTCGATAGACCGCATGAGCGGGTCCGGCGTGTACGGCCGCGACGCCGACACCGTGCTCGACTTCTCGCCGCTCTACGCAGACCAGGAGGCGCGCGAGGCGTGGCCGGGCGTGCCGCTGTTCCGCGCATCCGTGGACTGCAGGTCGTTCGGGTGGCGCAAGCCCATCGACGCCGCGTTCAGGTGGCCGAGGTTCTACCGCGACCACGACGGCTCGCTCTCGCGGCTCAAGGTCGTGGGCGAGGACCCGAGGGCCGAGGGCGCCGACCGCGGCAAGGAGGGCAAGCAGCGGCAGGCGGCCGAGGCGAGGCAGTCCAAGATTGACGCCGTGCGCGAGGCCATGCGCGCGTGCGACCGCGACGAGGTGCTCGCCACGCGGAAGAACGTCTACGAGCGGCTCGCACCAGAGGTGCGCCCCGCCGAGAGGACGTTCAAGGACTGGACGAACCCCAACTCGAAGTCGTTTTTGGGGCCGTTCACGATGGAGCACCTGGAGAGCGGCAAGGAAGTCCTGGTGGACGACATGACGCATAAGAACTTTAACTAAAGCGATTGGGCGCGTGGGTTGCGACTACCCTTAAAAAAGGGTACTCGCAGGGTAGGTTGCGACTACCCTTAAAAAAGGGTACTCGCAGGGTGCGACTACCCCTATTAATAATAGGGTGTTCGCACCCCCTCCTCGCAGGGGTACGCGCTACGCACGGAGAGCGCACCTAACGTGCGCGCTCTCCTTTGCGCGCAGGGGCGGCAAGCGTGCGCATACCCACTTGCGAGGTCCGCGCGAAGAAGGACGAGACTAGATGGAGAGTCACGACGGCGCACGGAGGTGTGGCATGGTGAAGAAGAGGGAATCAGACGAGAACGTGCGGTGGTGCCCGATGAGCAAGGACACGTGCTGGGACAAGGACTGCGTGTGGTGGGCCGCGTCCGACGACGGGTGCTCGGTCAACTACGCGTTCGCTGACCTCGCCGTTTTGGGTGACAGGTTGACGGACCTCATCGAGGGCGTCGACGAGCTCAAGGACGTGATGGAGAGCGTCATCACGCGGGACGGTGACCTGAGCGTGGTGGTCATGTGAGCGAGCGTGACGAGTGGTCGGCGTTCCTCGCGATGGTGCCGCCGACCGTGACGCACAACGACCTCGAGGCGTACGTTCGGCGCGGCAAGGGCGGCAGGCTCGTGCCGGCCATCCGCAAGAGCGAGGCGCTCAAGGAGGCCGAGGACGCGGTGAGGGCGCGCATCATGGCGCGCGGCGTGCCCAAGGAGCCCATCGGCGGGGCGGTCACGCTCACGTGCGTCCTGTGCTGGCCGAGGGGAGGGCACGCCCAGGGCGAGCCCAAGGCGACGGCGCCCGACCTCGACAACTCGGTCAAGACGCTGCAGGACCTGCTGCAGGGGTGCGGGGTCATGGCGCGCGACTCGCAGGTCGCTAGGATAGACGCGAGCAAGTGCTGGGCGGATCCCGCGGGGATCTACCTCAAGGTCGAGCGGATCGGCGCAAGGTGAGGTCTGGGAGGTCTCCATGCGGGCTTATTGTTTCCAGAACGCGAGGGAGCTCTTCGAGGGCGCGCGCGAGGCGTCGAGGGACGCGGAGCGCATCCGCAGGCAGCTGGTCGCGATGGAGGATAGGGCCACCTCGCTCGGGGGCGGCGGGCTCGGGGCGCGCGTCCGCTCGACGGGGGAGCCCGACCGCATGGGCTCGAGCGTCGCCGCGATGGTCGACCTCGAGGACAGGCTGCGGGCGCGGCAGGAGGAGGACTACGAGCTCATCGACTACGCCTGCAGGGTGCTCTACGGGACCGACAACGACGCGGGCTTGTGGGCGCTCGTGGGGTGGCGCGCCGACGCCATCGCCCAGCACTACCTCAACGGCATGACGTGGGAGGAGGTCGGCGAGGTCATGGGGTACAGCGCCCAGCACGTGTGGCAGCAGGCGCAGGCCGCGTTCGACGTCTGCGACGGGTGGGGGATAGCCAGCGTCATGGCGGGCAAGGGCGGCGCCGAGGGATAGGCGAGAAATCAGTTAGGCCCGCTTAGGGCTGGTTGGTTGAAACGTCATGGTCGCATGTGGGATGGTTAGGGTGCAGGAAGTCAGGGCCTCGCGCGAGCGGGGCCCTTTCGCGTTTGGGGCAAACCCCGGCCGCGAACGTCGTGACCCCTCGCGGGAATGCGCGACGAGATCCGCGAGCGTGCCCGGCAGGTATCACGGCATGGCGCGCCCGCGATCGCGGCACGCGGCAGGGCATGGGAGGTCGCTCATGTGGCAGCGCATAGGCGAGGTGCTCGTGGCGCTCGCGCTCTACCACGTGGGGCTCTCATGCCTGCGCGGCGTGGCCAAGCTCGCGCTCAGGCGCCTGCGCAGGTGGGACGACCCGCGTGGGTGACGCCCAGGCGCCCGCCTACGACTGGGCGCTGCACGCCAGGCTCAAGTCGGAGCTCGAGCGCGACGGCGACTGCCACAGGTTCTACAACCGCGGGCCGTGGCGCAGGCTCAGGCTCAAGGTGCTCAGGGAGTCGCACTGGGAATGCGCCGACTGCATGGCGCTCACGCCCGCGCGGCTCACGCCCGCCACGTGCGTGCACCACGCGCACGAGGTGGAGGACGAGCCGGGGTGGGCCCTCACCGAGTGGGTGCCGGACGGCCACGGCGGCGTGGAGCGCAATCTGTGGCCGCTCTGCCACGACTGCCACGACCGTCGCCACGGCCGCTACGCGGGCATGCCCCTCGAGCAGCGGTTCAGGCGCTCCTCTCCCGAGCTCACCGACGAGTGGTGGTAGGCACCCCGGGCACCCCAAAACCCCGTTTTTCGGGCGCCCCTACCGAACGACGGCCCACAACACGGATTTGTATTTTTCGACAAGTTATCGACATTTTCGGTCAGAAATTGTCGAAAAGTGAGGTCTGATGGGCGATTTTGACTTCTCTCTGACGGAAGCGTGGGGCGTCGACGCCGAGAAGTTCGACTTCGACGTGACCAAGCTCCGCCAGGAGGACGGCGACGACGGCCTGGGCTCCCCGCGCTACCGCCTGCCCAGGGTCTATGGCCAGACGGTCAGGCGCCCGGTCCTCTACGAGTACGCCGAGGACTTCGCGCGCGGGTTCAGGTTCGCGCCCGGCTACCGCGAGATGTGCTTCGTCTCCGGAAACTTCGTCTACGGCGACGTCATAGAGGCGCTCGTGGCGATGGGCAAGATAGACATCCGCAGGCTCACGATCCAGACGCTCACGCTCTCCCAGGAGAACGTCGACTCCCTCTGGAACGTCTGCGACATGTCGCCCGGGCTAGAGAAGCTGAGGATCATCTGCGGCGGCTACTTCTGGGCGCACGAGCACAAGCCCGGGGGAGTCATCCCCTACATGTACCAGGAGCTCGACCAGGGCGACGTGCTCGACGTGGCGTTCGCCGCCATACACACAAAGATCGTCTCGATCGAGACCACGCGGGGCAACCACGTGGTCATGCACGGCAGCGCGAACCTGCGCAGCTCGCGCAGCATAGAGCAGGTCATGGTCGAGTGCGACGACGCCCTGTGGGAGTGCGTGGAGGACTTCGCGGACAGGGTCCTGGAGTCCTACTCCGTGATAGACAAGGAGAAGCCCAGGGGCGCGGGCCGCGGCATGCTCGCGGGACGCCTCTGGAAGTGGCTCGAGGAGGGACACGATGGCTAACTACGACGTCGGCGGCGGCGCCAGCTCGAGCAAGGGCACGGCCGCCAAGGCACGACGATCCAACCGCAGGCGCGCGAAGTCGGACAACAAGCCGCTCACCAAGAAGGACCAGGAGGCGGCGCGCAAGTGGCTCGACGACTTCGAGGACCTGCCCTTCTAGCACGTGGAGGTGAGACATGGCGACCAAGCGGCCCGAGCCGTGGGACGAGGCGCAGAAGGCGCAGGCGCGCGGCGTCATGACCGCGTTCGCCACCAGCGGCGAGGACGGGCGCCTCATCATGTGCGACGTGATGGAGTGCGCGCCGCGCGACCTCGACTGGCTGTGCAAGGAGGCGTTCGGCCTCACGTTCTCCAAGGCCCGCGAGAAGTACGAGCGGGTCGGCAAGGCGCGCATAAAGAGCGCGATCTTCCAGGGCGCCGAGGGCGGCAACGCCAAGATGCTGGAGCTCGCGTCGAGGATCTCGGGACTCTACGTCGAGACCCCGCGCTTGAAGCCGGGCCCCAAGCCAAGGCCCAAGGCGGAGGACGAGGGACCAGGTGTCGACTTCTAGGCGCGCGCGGGAGCGCGTGGCCCAGAGGCTCGACCCGGATTCCATCCCCGAGATCGCCGGGTGGCTGCACATGGTCGAGGGCGGCGAGATCGCCGCGTGCCTCGAGCAGCACCTCCTGTGCTCGCTCGTGCGCTTCGTCTTCGAGCGGGAGATGCTGTGGCTTGACCGCGAGCGGCTCGACCGCTACGTCGGCTACCAGCGCTACTTCCCGTTCGACCTCGAGCCCGACGAGCTGTTCATGCTCGCGCTCATGCTCTGCCTGTACACGGCCGACGGCGTGCCGCGCTTCAAGACGCTGTTCCTCTACGTCGGGCGCGGCTACGGCAAGAACGGCTTCATAACGTTCCTCGTCTTCTGCATGCTCTCGGACGCCAACGGCATCCTCGAGTACGACGTGAACGTGGTCGCGACCACCGAGGAGCAAGCCAAGACCAGCTTCACCGAGCTCTACAACCTGCTTGACCGCGACAAGGACCGCTTCAGGCGCGGCTTCACGTGGACGAAGACCGAGATCAAGAACCTCTCCACGAGCTCGGTCTTCAAGTTCCTCACGGCCAACGCCAACTCCAAGGACGGCGGGCGCCCCGGCGCCCTCGTCATGGACGAGGAGCATGCCTACGAGTCGAACAAGACGATGGGCGTGCTGCTGGGCGGCCTCGGCAAGAAGCCCGACGCGAGGGTCTTCAAGATCACGACCGACGGCGAGGTGCGCGAGGGGCCGCTCGACGAGGACAAGGAGCTGGCCGAGGCGATCCTCAGGGGGGACGAGCCCGACAACCGCTTCCTCCCGATGATGTTCCGCCTGGACTCGCCCGAGGAGATCCACGACGAGGCCATGTGGCCGAAGGCCAACCCCTCGGTCACGCGACGGCCCGAGCTCCTGCAGGAGTACCGCGACGACTATCGTGATTGGTGCCGCCACCCGGCGAAGCACCCCGAGGTCCCGACGAAGCGTTTCAACTGCCCGCAGCAGCGGACTGACATAGCCGTGACGTCGCGCGACAACCTCATGGCGGCGTCCCGTGACGTGGGCGACCTGCGAGGGCTGCCCTGCGTGCTCGGCATCGACTACGCCCGCACGACCGACATGGTCGGGGCGTGCCTGCTCTTCCACCGCGACGGCGAGTGGCAGGCCCTCCACCACGCGTGGTGGTGCACGCACTCCTCCGACGCGGGCGAGGTCAAGGCGCCGCTCGAGGACTGGGCGGCGATGGGCCTCGTCACCATCGTGGACGACGTCGACATCTCGCCCGCGCTCCCGTGCGAGTGGGCGCGCGACACCGCAGACGCGCTCGGCGCCGACATCGTCATGGCGGCCCTCGACGACTACAGGCTGGCCCTGATGAAAGGCGCGCTCGCGGACGTGCTGGGCTTCGACTCCGCGCTCAAGGGGGAGGACCAGCAGGTCTACGTCGTGCGGCCCTCCGACCAGATGCGCATCGTGCCCGTCATCGACTCGGTCTTCGCAAACCAGCTCGTGGCGTGGGGAGACTCGCCGCTCATGAGGTGGTGCGCGAACAACGCGATGCTCGTGCCCGCGCCCAACGAGAACTTCAAGTACGGCAAGCAGGCCCCGCACTCGCGCAAGACCGACGTCTTCATGGCCTACGTCGCGGCGATGTGCGTGGGCGACCGCATCCCCGAGTCGTACGACCTCGGCTCGCTGCCGATGCCCGTCATGTTCTGATGCCCCTCTGGGCCAACGTGGCTATGAAAATTGGCCACCAAACGACCAAACACGAATACTTGCCCGATTCTATTGGGCAAAGCCCTTAAAACGGCTCTCAGAGCCTCGGCCCCGCAAGGGGCCTTTTTCATGCCGACAGGAGGTGGCGAGATGGCCATCAGGCACACGATAGTCGACTGGCTCGGCAACGTGCTGGGCGAGGACGGCCAGCCGGCAGATGCCCGGGTCTTCGAGCAGAAGCAGCGCTGGCTCTGGATGGAGGTCGCGCGCGCGGTGCTCGAGTCCTACGTGATCGCGGCTATCCAGCGCTCTCCCGTGCGCATCTACCGCGCGGGAGGCGAGCCCGAGTCGCGCGACCACGACGCCTATCTCTGGAACGTGAGCCCGAACCCCAACCAGTCGCGCTCCGACTTCATGGCGGAGCTCCTGCACGAGTCCCTGCACGACGAGAGGGGCGCCCTCGTGGTCCCCATGAGCAGGGGAGGGTCGACGTCGCTCTTCATCGCAGACGGCTTCACCGTGCGCGAGGAGTCGACCCGCGAGGACCGCTTCGAGTACGTCTCCATCAACGGCTCGACGGCCGCCACGCGCAGGTCATACCGCGCGAGCGACGTGTTCCGCTTCCGCCTCACGCCCGTGCCAGGCTGGGCGAACCTCATGGACCTCGTCACCGAGGAGTACCAGAAGCTCGGCGAAATGGCAGCGGACGCATTCGAGGACGGCAACGCGTCGCGCTACAAGCTCATGACCGATGTGCCCATCTCGAGCGGCCAGGCCCAGATGGACAAGGTCGCCAAGTACATCGACAGCTCGCTCAAGGCCTTCATCAAGGGCGAGCGCGGCGTGCTTCCCGTGTACAAGGGATTCGACCTGCAGCGGCTCTCCAACGCCTCCAACGCCGCCTCGTGGCGACGCTCGGAAGACATCATCGCCATACGCCAGGACATGTTCGACGCCGCGGCCGCGTGCTTCCGCATGCCCGCGAGCCTGCTCTACGGCAACACCAACAACTTCGAGTCCGTGTGGACCAGCTTCATGACGTTCGTGGTCGACCCGCCCGCGCAGGCCATGGCCGACGAGATCGCGCGCAAGACCCTCTCCGAGGCGGAGTGGGCGAGCGGCGGCTTCGTCGACCTCGACACCTCGCACGTCAAGCACGTCGACCTCTTCGACGTGGCCGACAAGGTCGAGAAGCTGGTCGGCAGCTCCGTCGACACCCCCAACGAGATCCGCGAGTTCACCCGCCAGCGGCCCGTCGCCGCGCCCGGGATGGACGACTACCAGAGGACGAAGAACTTCGAGACCGCAGGGGGAGGTGAACAGTAATGCACAACGCAATCCCGATGCAGCTCCTGGTCGCTCACGACCAGACGAGCGCCGACCTGTACATCATGGGCGACATCTCGCGCGGGCACTGGCTCTTCGGCAAGGGCGAGACCGACACTGACGCCTCCGACGTGGCCAAGGCGCTCGCGGACCTGCCCGAGACGTGTGGCGAGATCACCGTCCACATCAACTCGATGGGCGGCGAGGTTGCGCAGGGCGTGGCCATCTACAACGCGCTCAAGGCGTCCAAGGCCCACGTCACGACCGTGTGCGAGGGCTTCGCGTGCTCCATCGCCTCCGTGATCTTCATGGCGGGCGACGAGCGAGTGATGCGCAACGCGTCCCTGCTCATGGTCCACGAGGCGTGGATGGGAGCGCAGGGCAACGCCAAGGACCTCCGCAAGGCCGCCGACGACCTCGAGACCATCACCGAGCTCTCCAAGCGCGCCTACATGGAGCACGCCACCGACGAGCTCACCCGCGAGAGGCTCGACCAGCTCATGGCCGACGAGACGTGGATCCTGCCCGAGCAGGCGCTCGAGTGGGGCTTCGCGACCTCCGTCGAGCAGGTGGGCGAGGACGAGGAGCCCGAGCAGAGCGCGATGCAGTCCGTCATGAGCAGGCTCACGGAGGAACCGCTGAAGTTCAAGACCACGCAGGACGAGATCGAGCGCATGGCCCAGAGGGTCGCCGCGCTCGTCTCCGAGTCGCTGGAGACGTCGCAGGCGCAACAGTCTCAACCTCAAGTCGAGCCTAAGACAAACGAGCCCGAGCCAGAACACAAGTCGTTCATGCAGCGCGCCGCGCTGATGTTCGCAAACGACGCCCGATAGGGCAGAAAAGGAGGGCAAGATGCCCATCAACCTCAACGGCAAGGCCACCGAGGCCCGCCAGCAGCTCGTCCAGGCGTTCATGGGCGAGGATTCCGAGGCCCTCGAGGCCGCTTTTGCCAACTTCCAGCAGCAGGTGGCCGACGACCTCGCGGAGCAGTTCCGCGATGCCATGGAGTCGCATGACGAGATGATCCTCGCCCAGCGCGGCTTCCCCCAGCTCACCAAGCAGGAGACCGAATACTTCTCCGGAGTGATCTCCGCGCTCAAGTCGGACAACCCGCGCCAGGAGCTCACGCGCCTCGCCACCATCGGCGACGGCACCGGCGCGACCGACGTCAAGACGCGCATGATGCCCGAGACCGTCATCGACGAGATCCTGCGCGACATCGAGGAGGCCCACCCCCTGCTCGGCGTCGTCGGCGTCACCAACGTCGGCTACGTCACCACGTGGCTGCGCAACAAGCACTCCCGCCAGCTCGCGGTGTGGGGCGTCGTCGAGTCCGCCATCTCCAAGGAGATCACCTCCGCGTTCGACGTCGTCCAGGTCACCCAGGGCAAGCTCTCCTGCTACGGCGCAGTCTCCCAGGACATGCTCAACCTCGGCCCGCGCTGGATGGCCGCCTACGTGCGCGCCACGCTCGGCGAGGCCATGGCATGCGGCCTCGAGAACGGCCTCGTCAACGGCGCCGGCCCCGTCAAGAGCGAGCCCATCGGCCTCGTCCGCGACATCACCGCCGCGATCAACCCGACCACCGGCTACGCCGAGAAGACCGCCGTCGAGGTCACCGACTTCACGCCCAAGACCTACGGCGGCCTCGTTGCCAGGCTCTCCAAGACCGACGACGGCAAGACCAAGCGCTCCGTCGCCGGGCTCACGCTCGTGTGCAACCTCAACGACTACCTCACCAAGGTCATGCCCGCGACCACGCTGCTCAACACCAGCGGCGACTACGTCAACGACCTCTTCCCGGTGCCCACGCGCGTGGTCACCTCCGAGTACGTCGCCGAGGGCAAGGCCATCCTGTTCCTGCCCGGCGAGTACGACCTGCTCGCGGGCGGCAACCGCGGCATCGAGTACTCCGACGAGTACCAGTTCCTCGAGGACAACCGCGTCTTCAAGGTCGTGCAGTACGCCTTCGGCCTGCCCTGTTGGAACACCTCCGCCATCGTCCTCGACATCTCCGGCCTCGACCAGGCCTACGTCACCGTCAAGGACATGGCCTAGTACCGAAAACGTCACGACGGGAGGTGACGCCACATGGCAGCTGACCAGACCGTGGTCGACGCCGTCCTGCGCAAGCTGAACGTCACGTGGGAGGACGAGGTCACGGAGGCGCGCGTCAACGACGCTATAGAGGCCGTCTCCCCGGCGCTCGCTCTCAGGCTGGGGCTCGACGCCGCCCACGAGTTCGCCCCCGGCGAGCCCGACTGGGGATTGTTCCTCAACGCCTGCCTCTACGAGTTCTCCGACGCCCTCGACGACTTCTTCCGGAACTACGCCGAGGAGGTGGGCGCCGCCCACTTGCGAAACGTCATGGAAACCATCGAGGTGGTGTGATGCTCAAGCGAAAGCGCGAGGTCTTCGCGCCGACTGACGGCGTCCTCCACGTGATGGCCGAGACGCCCGAGCGCTCCGAGCGCGGCATCGACTTCTCGACCTGCGTCGGGCTCGCGCGCGGCATGCGGCTCGACTTCCGCTCGACAAGGCTTCGCACCTCCGACCTCGCGCTCGCGGAGTCGGAGGGCGTGGCCGTCACGCGGAAGGTCGTGTGCAGGCGCCCGCCCGCGGGGCTCGACGCCCACGACGTGGTCGCCATCGGCGACGAGGTCTACGAGGTGACGCGCACCGACGCGACGCCGAAGCTCGCCACGCTCTTCCTCGACCGCCTCACCTGCGACGGCACGTGCCTGCTCAAGGGCACGTCGACGTCAAGGAACGCGCGCGGCGAGGCCACGAGGACCGAGGGCGGCACCGAGGTCTACGTGAGGCACGCCCGCATGGGCGACCGCGCGACCTCCAAGACGGGGGTCGCGGCGCCGTGGCCGACGCTCGCGCTCACCCTGCGCGCATGCGACTGGGCGGGCGAGCGGCAGGTCGAGTACAAGTCGCTCACCTACGCGGTCACCGCCTCAAAGGGCGACGGCCAGTGGGTCGAGCTCACCTGCGAGCAGGGGATGGTGGAGCGATGAGCGACGAGGTCTGCACGATCGAGGGATTCGGCGAGACGCTCAGGCGCGTCTGCATACAGCACGCCAAGGCCCAGACGAGGGCTGGCAAGGCGGTCGTGGAGCGCGCCGCGCGCAAGAGCGCCAAGACGCTCCGAGAAGGATCGGCCACCCCGAAGGACCACGGCGACTACGCCAAGGGCTTCACGTCGCGCAAGACGGCCGACGCCGACGACCTCGTGGAGTACACCGTGGGCAACGCTGGCAGGGAGACGCCGCTCGTGCACCTTCTCGAGGACGGGCACGAGCTCGTCTTCTTCGGGCGCCCGACTCACACGCGCACGAGGGCTTTCCCGCACGTCGCCCCAGCGTTCGAGGAGGGCGCCGAGATCATAAGGAGGGCGAGCGTATCGTGAGGACCTACGACGACCTGTGCGCCGCGCTCGCGTCCTGCGAGATACCCATCGTGAGGATCACGTGGGACCCCGACGACGCCGACGAGCTTCCGCCGCTCCCGCACGCGATGCTCGTGCCCAAGGAGACCGACAACATCTTCGCGGCCAACCGCGTGGTGTGCCGCGTCACCGACTACGACGTCGAGGTCTACGTGCGCGGCTCCGACATCCCGCTCGAGACCGAGGTCGAGGCGGCCCTGGCTGCCGCGGGCTTCGCGCACAACCGGAACACGTACCCGCTCGAGGACGGCGTGACCCAGTACGTGTGGCACGTGACGTGCCTAGGAATCTAAGAACTGACCGACGCGCGAAAGCGCAGACAGGAGGTCATCATGCCTGATGACAACACCACGCCCACCGACAACACCACGCCCACCGTCACGGGCACCAACGCGTACGAGAACTCGGTCGAGTACGGCCTCTCGCGCGTCATCGTCTGGCCCATCAAGGCGGACGGCACCTACGACACCGAGAACGTCATCGACTTCGACGTGCCGACTAGCTTCAACCTCGACCGCCAGTCCTCCTTCCAGGACTTTTTCGCCAAGAACCACAAGGTCGCGACGGTCGAGACCGACCAGGGCTTCTCCGGCTCCATGGCCGCGCTCATCTTCCCCGACGACTTCAAGGAGAAGGTGCTCGGCTGGGTCAAGCACTCCCTGGGCGACCTGCTCGCGGGTGGCAACGAGCGCGCCGCGTACTGCGGCATCGGCTGGCAGTTCGAGGGCGACATCCACGCCCGCCGCTGCTTCGCCCCGCGCGTGCGCTGCGCGAACCTGCGCCGCACGCACAACACGACCGACACGGGCGTCCAGGCGGCCAGCGAGACCATCGACATCTCGGCGAGCCCGCGCACGATGGAGGACGGCTCCTACTTCGCCGTCTCCTACATCAGCGACACCGAGGCCACGCACGCGGCGTACGAGGCCTACTTCACCAAGCCGCCCCACTCCACCACGGAGTAGGCGCTCCACATCCGACCAAGAGAACGCCAGGAGGGCGGGGCGCTTTTGCCTCGCCCTCCTCGCATATGGGAAGGCATGACGAATGCTCAACACCGCAGAGATCACGCTCAACGGCTCGGCCGTCAAGCTCAGGGCTTCCAACTGGGCGAGGCAGCTCTACGCCGAGGAGTTCCAGGGCAAGCTCCCAGACCCGTGGACGGGAAGCCTCGACCGCGATGGCGCCCAGCTCTTCTCGTCCACCACGAAGATCGTGCACGGCGAGGACGGCGAGTCCTCGGTCGTCGTGACGGTGCCGCCCACGGCCATCTGGCCCATCGTGTGGGCGCTCGCGGCGGCGGCGGGCTCGGTCGAGGAACCCTACCAGCAGTGGTGGCAGGCCGAGGTGCGCGACGAGTGCCCCTCCGACGGGGAGCTCGCGGAGATCGCTTCGGTGGTCATCGACCTGCTCATGCGCACCTTTTTTCGAGACCGATAGGAACCGCGGCGCGGAGAGCCTGCACGACCTCGACAGCCAGGAGGGCGGCGTCGCTCCGCAGGCGACGCGGGACTTCCCCGAGGAGGGGATGATCTTCGCGCTCATGCGCCTGGGCTTCACCTACGCCGAGGCGCGCGATATGGCGCCCGCGGAGTCCGACCGATACCTGGCCCTGCAGCTCGGCTACATGCGCGCGGGCTCGGGACGGCAGGAGGTGCCGCAGGGGCCACAAGGCCCGAGGAAGGCCACGCAGGAGGACATCGACGCCTTCTTCGGCAGGTTCTAGCGACGCCATAAGGAGGTAGCCCCATGGCGGGCGAGTTCAAGAACATCACCATCAAGTTTCGCGGCGACGCCTCCGAGCTCACGGCCGCGCTCGCGCGCATCAACACCGACATGCGCGGCACCTCGCGCGACCTCAACGACGTGCAGCGCCTCATGCGCTTCAAGGAGGGCGCCGACTCGGTCGAGATGCTCGGGCAGCAGCTCAGGCTCACGACCGACCGCGTGGGCGAGTGGCGCGAGAGGGTCTCGGCGCTCGAGTCGGCCCAGTCCGCCCTGGGCGACCGCACGGAGGACAACGCCGAACAGTACGACCGCGTGACCCTGCGCCTGCAGGAGGCTCGCGTGCAGCTCGAGCACTACGTCAGCGAGATGCACGAGGCGGAGCAGGCCTACGACCGACACGCGACCAAGCTCGGGTCGTTCGGGCTCGCGCTGAGGGACGGCGGCAGCGCCATCTCCAAGGCGGGCGAGGGCATGCAGCGCGTGGGCGCGTCGCTCACGACCTCCGTGACCGTGCCCCTCGTGGCGCTGGGCACGGCAACCGTGCGCGCCTCGACCGAGATAGACACCGCCCTCACGAACGTGCGCAAGACCGTCGACGGCACCGAGGAGGACTACGAGCGCCTGCGCGAGGCGGCCGTGGCGGCCTCCGAGACGCAGCCCGTCGACGCCGCGACGCTCCTCAACATCGAGGCGCTGGGCGCGCAGCTCGGATTCGACATCGACGAGCTCTCGGAGTTCGCGCGCGTGGCGTCCGGCCTCGACGTGGCCACCAACATGAACTGGGAGCAGGCGGCCACCGAGATGGCCCAGTTCGCCAACGTCATGAAGATGGACCACGACGACATAGGCCGCTACGCCAGCGCCATCGTCGCGCTGGGCAACAACTTCGCCACGACAGAGAGCGACGTGTCGGCCATGGCGCAGCGCATCGCGGGCGCCGGCGCGCAGATCGGCATGTCCGTGCCCGACGTGCTCGGCATGTCGGCCGCGCTCACGTCGATGGGCATCACCGCCGAGGCGGGCGGCTCCGCCATCTCGACCATCATGGCGGGAATCGACAAGGACGTGGCCACGGGCTCCGAGAACCTCTCGCGCTGGGCGGAGATAGCGGGCAAGACCCCGCAGGAGTTCGCCGAGTCGTGGAAGGGCGACGTCGTGGGCACGCTGGGCGACGTCCTCACGAACATGGGCGAGCTCAAGGACGAGGGCGGCAACCTCTCGGTGCTCCTCGAGGATCTGGGAATCGGCTCCATCCGCCAGACCGACACGCTCAAGCGACTCGCGGGCAACTCCGAGCAGTACGCCGACGCCATCGGCATGGCCAACCAGGCGTACGAGGAGAACGTCGCCCTGCAGAAGGAGGTCGACAACCGCAACGAGTCGACCGCCTCGAAGTTCCAGGTGCTCGCGAACAAGATCACCAACATCGCCGCCGAGATAGGCGCGCCCATCGCCGAGGCGCTGCTCGACGTGGTGGACGCCGCGGAGCCGCTCATCCAGAAGGTGGGCGACCTCGCGCGCGCGTTCGCGGAGATGGACACGGAACAACAGCAGCAGATCGTCAAGTGGGGGCTCATGGCCGCGGCCGCGGGACCCCTGCTCACCGTGGTAGGAAAGCTCACGTCTGGTTTCGGTGGCTTCCTCATGAACCTGGGCACCACCGCCCAGAACATGGCGGGCTTCTTCGGCCAGATCCAGCGCGGCGAGGGCGTCATGACGGCGCTCGAGTCGTCGTTCTCGGGCGCCGGGACCGCCATCTCGGGGCTCAAGGTCATGCTGGGCGGGCTCGCCATCGGCGCCGTGGTCGCGGGCATTGCGGCGCTCGCCAAGGCCTACCAGGACACCATCAAGGAGCAGCGCGACTTCCACGAGGCGCTCGCGGGCATGGGCGGCTACCTCGACGAGGGGGCGGGCCACCTCGAGGGCTTCGCGGAGCAGGTGGGGCTCACCTCCACGCAGGCCAAGGAGCTCTCGACCTCGACCGAGGAGCTCACCAAGGCCATGCAGGAGCACGACTCCGCGATGCGGGAGATCGAGGGCGGCGCGCGCACGACGAGCGCGCAGCTCCAGCGGTACCGCGACGTGATAGACGAGCTGGGCGGCAAGACCGAGCTCAGCGTCGACCAGCAGTCAAAGCTCCAGTGGGCGCTCGACGGCCTGAACGAGCAGCTGGGCACCAACTACACCATGGAGGACCTGCTCAAGAACTCCTACGAGGACGAGCAGGGCACCATCGACGACCTCGTGGGCCACATCGACGAGCTCATCGAGAAAAGGCAGCAGGAGGCGCGCGTCAAGGCCGACCAGAGCCTCTACGACGAGGCGGTCGAGAACGAGACCCGCATGCAGGACGCCTACGCGAACAGCAAGCGCGCCCTCGAGGAGTACACGCGCGGCCAGATCGGCTACTACCGCCAGACCGAGCAGTTCGCGAACGCCTCCGAGGAGGAGATCATCGCGTTCATGCGGGACCACGACGAGACCTATAAGCAGCTCGAGCAGGACATGCGGAACGCAGGCTTCGCCGCTGGGGCGGCGGCCGACGAGGTCACGACGGCGGAGCAGCGCATGGCGAACGACCAGGCGCTCATCAACGCCGGCTACAACATCGATGAGTTCCGCGGCGCGATGGACCGCGCGCAGGTCACCTCGCGCGACCTCGCTGACGTGTCGACCAGCGACTTCCAGAGGATGCTCGACCTCTGCGGCGGCGACCTCGACAGGCTCGCGGAGATGGTCCGCAACTACTCCAGCCTCAAGGTGGGCGGCCAGACCGTGGAGATCAACGCCGACGGCGCGATGCAGACG
>OCTW011560144.1_pt1 | contig 22689 bp, 7 predicted proteins | sample 1539671 | NCBI WGS metagenome assembly OCTW01 (sample SAMN02144230, study PRJEB22623) | gut metagenome | biome: sheep rumen | host: Ovis aries | place: New Zealand
GTTGTTGTTTTTAGCCAGCTGATAGCGGCCCCCCTCCAGTTCAAAGGCCGCGCCGCCGATCCGGTTGGCGTTCCGCCCGACACATTCGCCGCAGCTGGTGGGATTGTGGTAATAGGCCTCCGCATTGTCATAGCCGATCACAACGTCCGCGAATGCCCCGTTCCGGTCCCGGACCTTCATCGTGACCCAGGCCGCCCCCAGATCGATCAGGGAGCACTCCGTCCCATTTCCGTTTGTGATCGTGTACTGTGTCACCTCCACACCGTTTTCTGTTTTCCCGAAGGACTGGATCTTTACTGCCATTTGCTTCTCCTCTCTTGTTCTGTTAACAACCAACCTTTATGCCGACAGCTCAATGCTGCCTGCCTGTATTCTCTGTTTTCCCCTATTTCCTGTTCCTGTCCGCGCACACTTGCCTCAATGTATTGATTGAGCGAACCTGTCTCACGCACTTATCCTGGCGTATTGATTGAACGCGCCTGTCTCACGCACTCATCCTGGCGTATTGATTGAACATGCCTGTCTCACGCACTTATCTTATCGTACTTTTACAGTTCTTGTAAATGCCCGGATAAGCGGCTAAAATATGCAATGTGGTCATGGCCTGATGCTGTTTTTTGTTCAAGGACATATGCTTACGCGTATAGTCTCCGGCATCTAGCTTCGGACATAAAAATAATCATCCTATCAGTCTGCTGCTCCGTGAGCGGCATGGCGGGAAAGCAGGTAAGCATGGAGACGATTCAGTCAGAGCAGTTCACCATAGATGGCAACAAGGACCCCAGTGTCAAGGAATCTCTTTTCTACATGATTTTTCTGCTGACCATCTATCCCATGATCATGGGCCTTCTGAGCGATTATTTCTCCCTGCAGCATCTGAGTGAAACAGCCATATCCACCATGGGGATCACCGGCTCCATTGATACGCTGACCACGGCTATGTCAGCGGTGTTTGCAATCGGCGCACAGGCAGTGTGCGCAAAATATGTGGGCAGCAGGGATGAAAAAAAATCATCCGAAGCCTATACATCGATCCTTCTTACAGAAACAGGGATCCTGCTGGCCTTCCTCTATCCGCACCTGGCTGATCTTTTCCTGGGAGATATCGGCGCAAACAGGGATATGATCCTCTATCACGCAGACTATTTCCTGATCTGCACCTGCATCGGCCTTCCCTTCTACGTGGGGAATAACATCTTTACCAGCATCTATGAGGTCCGGGAAATGCTGGCCCACGCCCATTTGAGCTACTTCCTGGAAATATTCGGAATGGTCACGATCTACTCGCTGGCTCTGGGAACCCTGATCGGCATCAAAGGAGTCTGGATCGCCTACCCGCTCGCCGAAGCGACCGTATTTGTCCTGAACATCGTCCTTCTCATCCTGCATACCAGGGGCCTGCCCCGAAGATGGCTGGACCTCAGCTTTCCAAAGCCGGAGGCGCCGGAAAAGGGCGCTGCATGATCGACCGCCAGGGCGAAAAAAAACACCTGCGGCCCCTGCCCGGGACGGTTCTCCTGGTTCCTTTGAAACCTGTAAATTATAGAAACGAAACCACCCGGGACGGTTCTCTGGTCTCTTTAGAACCGGAGAGATAGGTCCCAGGTGGTTTTAGATTCAAGTCTCTGCTCATTTGCAGAATTGCAGGATCACTTCCACTGCCTCCTCCTGCTGATCTCGCGCGGAAATGACCGCCTCTCCGTCCCCTTTCTGAATGCCATAATCTCCAAACTGCGCGTGGTTGCCTCCCCGGATCACATATTCCGTATGATCTGCAGGCGCGTAGTCGTCCGCCTTCCGCAAAGCATCCATATTGAGGACGCCGTCCTCCGACCCGTACAGCACCAGCTCTCGCAGCGGTTCCTCCAGCCTGACCGCAGGGTAGGCCGCGCAGAGAATCACAGCGTCCAGGGAAAGAGATGAATCCATACAGGAAGCCGCAAAGGAGGCTGCCATGACTCCTCCAAGCGAATGCCCTCCGACATAGCGCCTCTTATACCCGGCACAGGCCGGATCCTCCAGGACTGCCCCTGCCCGGTCAACTCCGAAGACAGCCAGATGAAACGGCATTTTCACCAGACACACATCCATCCCCCGCTCCGCAAGAAGATGCAGAAAGGGTGCGTACGCAGTCTCCTCCACCTTCCCACCGGGATAAAAAACAAGCAGATCCTCCTCGGACGGCCCGTCAAAAAGCCATCCGTAATCTGTCTTTTCTACCGAGACAGCCTCGTCTGATACAAGCGCCTCCGCCACTGTTCCTGAGTCATCCGCATGATAATATGCAGACACATAGACAAAAAAGGCAATCACAGCTAAAAACGCCAATGCTGCAATCGCAAATAAGATATTTTTCAGGATACGTTTATGCGGCGTATGCCGTTTCTCACTGTTTGCATTTATCATTATCATCTCGGTGTCCGTTATTTTGAGTCTGTGAATTGAACCACCCGGGACGGTTCTCCTTGTCCTCTTATGAACCGGAGAGATACGTCCCGGGTGGGTTTGCTAATGGTATCGAATCGACATGAATTCTGTGCGGACATAATCCTGAACCAACCGTGGTCAGTGACAGGAAGAGGCCACGCCCGCGGCGTGACCTGCTTCCGTCCTCATACATTCTTCTTCATTATGGGCTGAATCGTGTGTAGTGTCCGATGATGAACTGGTCCTTCACTGCTGCGTCAGCTTCTCCGGCGCTTTCCAGCCAGCAAAACTGCACCGGCCAGGACCGTGAGCAGAGTTCCGAGGAGATAAATCAGCCTGGTTCCGGGGCCGCCGGTGGAGGGAAGGGAGACGCCAGCATCATTTCGAATCGTTATAATCCAACCCTTAGTTAAATCGTTGGAATCAACAAGTTCAGCTCTGGCAAATGCACTCGTTTCACCTCCCACTTTAGCGGAAACGATTATCTGTCCTGTGGATTCACTCTGTGAAACTACAATAGTCACATCCTCCGCAAGTGGATTATAGCCAGCGGGAGCTGATTCTTCATGAAGCGTATAATTGCCAATTATTACTGCTTCCTCATCAAAAATAACAGCTTCAGGCTCATCTTCCGTAGCTGTAAGTACAGTGGTAATTGTACCTTCGATAAGATCTCCTGAAAAAACAGCGCCACTCAAAGCTTTACCGGACTGATCTGTTTTAACCGCTTTAACGGGAACACCCTCCAACTTATTAACAAAAGTTATCGTATCTCCATCCTCAGGGATTGTTATCGTATAGGTCTTTGAGTTTTCATCATATTGTCCGGTTTCTGCAGCTGCTGTTGTAGTGTAAACAGTTGCGTTTTTCTCCGTAATCGCAATCTTCCTGCCAATCAGGTTACGGATATTCTTCTCTTCTCCGTGTTTCAACGTAAAAGAAGCTTCTCCATTCGTAAAGCTCAGGTCGCCATAATTGCCATTAAGAGATGAATCCTTCTCACCAGAAGCATTCAAAACAGTTGCTCTAAAACTGAAGTCCTTTTGCAAATCTGCTTCAATAATGCTCTCAACTGTCTTGGTCACAGCCAGAGTCCCTCTAAGATGGTTTTTAATAATAAGTGGATTCTCTGAAGTATAGCTTCCATCGATTGTGAAAGATAACGTATGGTTTCCATCTTCCGACTCTGTAACCACAACTGTATGCACAGTTCCGTCAAGCTTATACCTGTTGTCAACAGATGTTTCCTTGAAATAATAAGTTCCTACAGGAACTTTGGGGAATGTAACATTTTCTCCCGGAGTACTTGTTGAAGTAGCACTGGCCTCTGAACTGCTTATGATTCTACTGAAATTCTCGTCACCACTAATCAACGTGCTGCATTCTTCATCAATAAATAATTGAAATGTTGCTCCAGGAAGCTGTTCAAAAGAGCCATCCGCATGCTCACCCTGTTTCGTGAAAGAAACCGGCATCCTCAGGAGCTCCCAAACAGCATAAAGAGTATTTCCCTCCGGATTATCTATACCATATATTCCTCCTAACTCAAACTTAACTTCCTCATTGTCTGCCGCTTCCTGGTCGTCGTTCCAACCAATCAACCTGTAATTCGTTCTTGTAAAACCAGTACCGTTACTTAGTGTAAGCTTGGAATTTAGTTCCAAATCCCCTATCTCATTTGTGCCATATACCGCATTTTCGCTTTCAGCAGCTGTTCCGGAAAGATCCGATAATGTTCCTGTACCGCCATTTACATCATAGGTAAGGGATGTCACATTGAGCTGCTTATATACAGCTGTAAGCACATAAATATACTTGGGCTCACTTGTGTCCGTTCCGTCCTCCAGTGTGGCGAGGGAGGAATGAATTGTTATCGTATCGTTTGGCTGGACTATTTCCCCGGCAGGCGTTCTCCATCCGACAAATGTATAATTATCAGGAACTATTGTCGGAGCCTCGCCAACAATTGCCTGAGAAAGATCACCGTAAGTATACAGTGTTGTCGGTGGCACTCCCGCATCTTCTACACCAGGAACAACAATAGTATTTCCTTCCTCATCGTACATGTTTTTATCATAGCCGACTCTAAAAGACCCGACTCTTTTCCAGACAGCACGAATTGCCAAAGGCTCTGTGACAGGTGTGTTGAAACTCCAATGAGTAAGTTCATCTCTTTCTAAAATCTCTGGCGGAATCGTTTCACTGATTTCCCCTTCTACACGAAACCATCCAACAAAATCATAAGCACCTTTTTGATAGCTGTATTTCTTGCCATCCGTCCATTCACGTTCATCATAGACATCATTAATGATATTGCCGTTCTCGTCTTCTTTTTGAAGTGTGATTACTCCTAATTCTGATGTCTTTTTATAATATGCCACACGAGCCTGATCATGATTCTCCGGATCACAGATATAGATGTAACTGTATTCACCATCATCAGAAGCGTAGTAATCGCGACCGGTCATCTCCACATCGCTGTACTCCTGAATCAATTCACCATAATCTGCCCGGAAGAAGGTCGATTCTGTGGGACTCAGAATTCCTCCGTTGGGCTGAACCCATATTCGGAAACGCTGTTTCTCCCACCCTGCATAGAGCACAAGGTTATTGGCAGGCATTGTCTCAGCCGAGAAGTCAAACAAGTTTTTACAATCCGGATCTGTATACCAACCGGTAAAAACATATCCCTCATGAGTCACATCAGGTGTTCCTGGATTGGCATCAGCTACCGGGCATCCATATAACACGCTGGCAGGCTCAGCAAGTTCAGTATTACTGTGGCTAAAGCCATCAAGAAAGTCTATCGTGTATGTGTTACGGTCATAACGAATTTCAAGATCAGTATATCCACTCGAGATATACTGATAGCCATTTGTATTCGGGTCTGCATCGTAATAATAATTGCCATTTTGCAGCATCAATTCACCCGGCTGAATCCAGGATGACCAAATACCGTTCCTTCTCGTACGATACTCTGCAATATGAAAACCGTTATACTTGTCTGTCAGGTTAAATGATGCATTACTTGTAGATGTTACCGTTCCTCCACTTGGCAGAATATATGTCTCTCCGTCCACGTCCTGTTGGTAGAATCGAATATTGGAAGTGCCCGTCCCGGTATTTCCATAAAAATTCACCTCTGTATTAGTTCCGGACGGTAAAAAAGCATCAAGAAATGTCGTTCGTGTTCCATTTCCGGTACTACCACTATATGAAGAATACCACCAATACTCAGAAGGCCATTCGCCATTAAGCGAAGAGCCATATAAACCTGTCATGGACTTCCAAATATACCAGCGAGTTCCTGGCTGGGTTTGAATCTGTCGATAGAATATCCCATTGTATTCATTTCCATCAGGTGTATACCAGGTATAGATGGTAGTCTGACCGTTTACCCAATATAATCTTGTATAGCCGTTGTCCCATCTATTATTGTAATAATACCTATAATATGTTGTGTTCTGATTGTAAGGTTCTGATGCCTCTGTATAATATCCAAAAAATCCACCGGAATATTGATAAATTGTTCCTTCATACGGATCTGCATTGTTACGATTTTGTGCAGATAGATATCTGGATGTTGTTGTTGTCCTTATGCATGATAGTTCTACTTTCTCGCCATTATAATCGCCATAAATTGTTCCTGAATTATAGGCGAGATCTGCATCATTGCGACTTATCACAGTATAATTAGTCGTTGCACCAGTTGTTCCATATAAATAGAAATTAAAGGTGATAATTCTCCGGTCATAATAAACATACAGAACCGTACTTCCGTCAGCAGAAATCGTAGTATTTTCATCACACCGTGCATAATCAAATCCATCATAATTCAAATTCTTATACTGATTCGGAACTGATGCGGTATCACCAGTCGTTCCATGAATAGCATAGGATGTCTCATAATCATAGGTTTTTTCTGCCGCACTTGCAGTGACGCTATCGGAAATACGCTGTTTCAGAATAACAACAGTGTATGTCTGATCCGCAGGAATCCAGTTTGCATATAGTGTAATGTCTCCTGTCAAATGGGTGTTCATGTCAAAAGGCGTTGAACATTCAGGGTCAGTATACCAGCCACCAAAATCATATCCTGGCCTGGTAGCTTCCGGAAAAGTTGCGTGCCGGTCTGATACTTTGTCATCTGTTTGCAGAACCCACACAGGTGCTGTATAAGTTGCTTTGGACGTACCACCAGCGTCGTTCTTATCAAAATTTATCCAAAACACCTTGGCCTTGGCAGGATACAATTCAATCTTCTTATCTGCATCCCCTGTAAAATCCACTTGTGTCACAGTGTCTAAAGAATGATCCTCCAGAGACCATCCCATAAAAGCTTCTTCACTGTCATCTGGCTGATAGATGATTCGGTACTCTTCTTCCTCCATCAGACTGGCTGTCTTGCCGTTCATAGTGAAATCGCCATTTACTGAGCTTTCTGTCTTATAAATATTATGATGCTCATCATAGTATTCCAGATAGTAGACATCGTCATATCGGGGATACAGCTTGATAACTGTATCCGTTCCAGCCACTCCAGTGATTACTGTACCTTCCGTACCTGGCATAATGATAACGCTTCCGCTTTCATCAGCCCATCCCACAAATTGTTTCCCTGCAACAGAATCAGCAGGCGCATCAGGGTTATAGAGCATGCCCCCTTCTGTTACATATTGTATAGATGTATTCTCACCTTCTTTGTTTACAAATGTAAATGCTGTTCCGAATGTGTTATCTGTATAGAACTCGTATTTCCGTGAAACTGTACCGGATGGATCTGTATCTGCTGTATCAATAATTGCGTATACGCTAAATCCTCCAGCCTCAAAGCTTACAACCTGTCCTTCCGTCTTCGCTTCAATAACATCTCCCTCTGCATTCGCATCTGCAAAGTGCACGATGCTAAGTTCTTTTTCATCTTTGACATCCGCCAGTTCAATTTTTACGCCAACGCTTGTTCCCGGCAAAGGCTGGTATTTTGCAGTATGATCATTCTTGTCAACGATGCTGATGTCAAACAGCCGGATATACCCCGCTGTTCCTTCTCCCATGCCAAGTGCACTCTCTGTCTTTGAAACATACTCGTCATAAATGGAGGATGTATTTCCACCGTTCTGATCGGACGGAAGCATTTCCTCAACAGCAAGATCCGCATTTTCCGGAATTCCCGTTTCCGTCCCATATGTCACTGTCAGCTTATAATTATGCCCGTCACTCGCCAACACAGTCTTCTCAATCACTGTCCCAACAACGGCAAAAACAGAGAACCCATCGGTCTCGAAGGAGACCTGCTCCGTGGCAGTGTCAGTGCCTTCAGCTGCGGTCTCGAGAACCTTGGGGGTCTCTTTTTTGCCCTCGAAGTGGACGGTGTCGACGGTGGTGTCGGCGGCCTGTTCGATGGCTTCGTGGTAGGTGATCTGAACGGAGACGGGGCCCTGAGGTTCGATGGGTTTTCCGTTCTTTTCAATGGTGATGTCAAAGAGGCGGATCCAGGAGACCTTTCTGCCGGGCTCATGAGCGACAGCCTCCTCGGCCTGGCCGCGGTAGCTTTCAAAGGCCTTGCGGTCGTCATCCTCGGTGATTTCGGACACGACAAGGGAGGCACCCTCGGGGATGCCTGCATCTTCGGTGTAGGAGGCGGTGACAGTGTAATCAGCGCCTTCAAACGTCAGGGTGTCTGCGACGCCCTGGTAAACGGTCGTGCGTCCTTTTTCCTTTGTTTCCTCTTCGTTTTCCTTGTCGGAATCCGCAGCCTGCTCCCCAGAGGACTTTCCTTCCTGATCCTGTTCTTCCTGGTTCAGATCCTCCTGGCCTTCCTTCGCAAGTACTTCAGCAGGAGCTTCCTCTCCACCCACAGCTTCTTCCGCAGGCACATCCTCCTCAGCCGAATCTTCCACCGAAGCTGCATTTTCTTCTGTATCCGAGTCTTCTTCTATAACTGCATCCTCTTCCGCAGCTGCGTTTTCTTCTGTGACCGCGCCGTCTTCCGAAACTGCACTCTCTTCCACAACTGCTTCATCCTCAGCAGCCGCAAATTCCTCCTCCACACGGGCTTCTTCGTTCAGGATCTCCGGGACCGCCTCCGCCTGCTCCTCTCCGGCTTCAATGACACGGATCGTTCTGCGGATGGGGGCGATGCCAAGGTCCTTGTTTTCCTCCACAAGAGTAACATCTGTTTCTTTTTCTCCGTCACTGTCGCCGCCCCTGTCGAAAGAGATCTGGTCTGTATTGACGTCGATGGAGAAGAAGCCGCTGACTTCCTGTCCGGGGTCGACAAGAGCGCCGTCCTTGCCAAAGACCTTGCGGTTCTTTTCGATGGTGGCGGCGTCAAAGGTCAGGACCAGATTCTGGCCGATGGGGTCTTTATGCTTCTGATCGGAATCTTTGTAGACATTTTCAAAGAGGATCCAGGCGGAGACATATTCGTCGCCCGTCTGCTGCCGGTCGGGGGTGCGGGTGCCTTCCACTGCCTGGGCACCTCGGCCGCCGTTCATGGCATTGACCTCACGGATCTGGTCGTCGGTCAGGCGGACGTTGTCGGGGAGGGCATAGCGGAGTGTCTGGTTGCCCTCGGTCAGGGTGCCGGCGGGGATGGTGTAGGCATAGTGGAGACGGACAATGTCGATCGCGGTGATTTCTGCCGTATCGTCGACCCGCAGCCAGCCGCTGCCGGAATTGTCATAAGTTCCCCCATCAACTGCATACGCGCCGTCTGTTATCTCACCGTCTGCATTCCCGCTATCGGCATCCCCGTTGGCTCCATCTCCTGTATCCCCCGCGCGCACGTAGATGGTGGTGTCGCCGGTCAGGTACTGGGCGATGTTCAGGCTGCGCTCCACATAGCACTCGGGGCTGTGGATATGGACAGGCTTTTGGCACACCAGGACAGACTCGTAGCAGGTGTCCGTATGGTGGTGGGGCTCCGTCTCCTCTTTTTTACATGACAAAACCCTGTCCTCCCGCCAGCATCCGTCATCGTGCGAATGCTCTGCGAGGGCACAGGTGAGCTCTCCTTCTTCATTGAAGCACTCCTCCGTATGGGAGTGTTCTTCGATAGTACATGCCAGGACCCGGTTGACCGTGTAGCAGTCGTCGGTGTGCTGATGTCCGTCCGTCTCCTCCAGTCCGCAGATCAGGTGCTGCTCAAAGCAGGACTGGTCGTGCTGATGTGCCTCTATCCCGCATGCCGCTGTTTTTTCCAGCGTAATGGCGGGAAGAAGGAGTGCGTAGGTGGTGACAAAGACCACCACGCATGACAGGACACTGAGGAGCCTTCTCCAGAATCTGCGGTTCCGTCCGTTTCGCATGTACGCTCTGACACGCTTCTTCATAAATATCCTGTGATCCTTATCAGCCAAAAAAGTCCCGGTATTCGACGGCACCTGAAATGCCGGTGCAATATCAAATAGACGGAACCATAGACGCAATTGCAATGTTGTTATTATATCATTTATACCATATCTGCGTGATAAAAAACCGTCAATATATAGAAAACTATATACATTTTTCAACTATCTCCTATGACTTTGCTTCGCTACAACTAAATTGTCAATATCCGCCCCTATAGATGGACTTCTCCTTTAAACATACTGGTTAACGATGTTATTTCTGTGTTCTCCCCGGTGGTTTCATAGTTTTTTAAGATTCCATCCCATGTCTATTCTGCCCCGAAAAAAAGGCTCCACAGAGATAAATCTGCAGAGCCTTTGCCTTTATGATGATAATCTGTCCGCCTCCTTCCCGTTCATTCCTCTCTCCAAAGAGGCACCCTCTTTCTCAACAGGCCTGCGCCGCCGATCATTGCAAGCGTCGCGCCGAGGATGTAGATGAATCCGGTCCCCGTGCCTCCCGTGGAGGGCAGCTCATAGCCGGTCTGGTTGGTGACCTTGAGGGTCCATTCGCCGGTGGCGGGGTTCTGCGCGAGTTTCGGATAGGGGATCTCCACCCCGTTGACGGTGGCGGTGACCCGCATGCCGCCAGCTCCGGTCCCTGCTTCATCCGTGATCGTGATAATAATGGGATGCTCCGGCAGGATGTAGCCTTCGATCGTTGCGGTCTCGGTCAGGATGTAGGTTCCTGCGGGCATGTCTCCGTTGATGTAGATGACGGCATCGGTGCCGCCGACCGGGATGGCCGAGACCAGGTCGTTCCTGTCCTCGATCCCGTCGCCGGTCAGGGTGAACTGCGCGCCCTCCAGAGGTCGGTCGCTCTGGTCGACCTTGAGGATGCGGAGGGCGGCGCCGGTGGTCACGTTGTTGACGGTAATAGTATAGGTCAAAAGACCGGTATCAGGGTCGATCTGCTCGTCGAGCGACGCCATGGAGTGGTCCCGCAGGGTGACCAGGCCGGTGGGTGCTATGGTGAAGCGGACATGCTCGCTCAGGAGCCTGTAGCCGTCCGGGGCGTCCTTCTCGACCAGGTAGAAGCTCCTGGTCTGGCGGCTGTCGTGCAGGTTCTGATCCACCAGAGGGACCAGGCCGGTCCCTTCCGCGGAGACCAGGTTCTCATAGCCCGCCATGGGCGTCAGATCCATGCTGGTGACGTTGTCGACAGTGACCTCCCTGTGAAGGGCGAACGTGACGCCGCCGAGCGGGAAGCCAGTGCCGTTTCCGGGGGCGGTTCCGCTGGCACTGCCTGTTCCGTTTCCGGTTGTGGTTCCGTTCCCGGCTCCATTTCCAGTTGTAGTGCCTGTTCCGTTCCCGGCTCCATTTCCGGGCGTGGTGCCGGTTCCGGCTCCGCTTCCGGACGCTGCGCCGCTGCCGCTGACAGCACTGCCCCTGAGGCCCTGCTTGACGACTCGCAGCTCGAAAGGCCGGTTTTTGATCGTCAGGGTCGTGGTCCTGCCCTCGCCCTGGTCGAGCGTGTAATAGGCCTCGTCGATGCCGCCGACGGTCAGAAGACCGTTCTCCAGGGTAATGGTGACCGGTGCCTCCAGGCCGTGGAAGCCCCGGGGCGCGCTGGTCTCGGTCAGGGTGTAAGGGACCTGCTCCCGCAGGAAGGCCGTGGTGATCGTGCCGTCCGCGCCGGAGGAAAAGCTTCCGATAGCGTCGTTCATTTCGTCGGTCAGGGTGAATCCGGCGCCCTGCAGGGGATTTCCGGCCCAGTCCTCTTTTCTGAACACGATGCCGGGGCGGCTGTTTGTCACTTCGTCGATGCGGACGTTGGAGTCCTCGGTGACCTGTCCCTTTTCGTAGTGGACCGTGTAGCGGATGTGGACCGGGCGGTCTCGCCCTTCTGCAGGCCGGAGATCAGGACGGTCCCTCCATCGGGAACCGGCTCGATGGCAGCCCAGGAGACCACCGTGGTGCCATCGTCACCGATGACGGGATTTTCGATGGCGACCTCCCGGACCTCGTAATGGTCGAAGGAGACTTCCGGCAAAGGCAGCGGGAGGAAGTACCAGTAGAGGGTGTTCTCTCCATAGGGCATCTGCCGGACGGTGTTGCAGGTATCCGGATCGATCAGGGTCAGGTTCCCCTGGCCATCCGATGTGTACACGGCAAAGAAGGCAGGATCCTGGTCCGCCATGTATTCGGCGTCCGTCCAGGTCTTGTTGACGCGGATCCCCCATCCCTTGAGGTTGCAGACCTCGACGCGGGGATCCACATCGGGGTGGGCGATGTCCTGAACGCCCGTGTCGGCGTCGATCAGAATGCCCCGGCCGTCCCTGTAGTCATTGCCGTTGTAGATGTATTTCTGGAAGGAGTATCCGTCCGGGATCTCCGTGGAGCGTTCCACCGCGCGGAACTGGGTCCCAGCCAGGATGTTGCGGACCTCCACAGTGTAGCCCGCGGGGATCCTGGAGATGGCGCCGTTGATGGAGGTCGTGAAGCTGACAGCGGCCTTCTGCTCATCCGTCAGGCTGTGGTAGCCTTCAAAGTTTATTTGCGATATATTTTTTGAGGTATATAGATGTAGTTTTATGTCATCATTATTATATCAAAACGCCCTATAACAAAGCGTCAAAGGCATGTTTTATTTGTATGAACAATCTGTGTATCATGGACCAGAGGGACGGTTCTGTGGTTCCGTCTTTTCCCATCATTGCGCCTTGGAGAAGGAGCCGGAGAACCGTCCCCTTGGCCCCCCGTCCCCTTGGCCCCCCCGGAATCCCCCAGTCAAAAATTTGGAAGGATTGACGCCCTCTTTCATCCATGATATATTAATTGCAGAAAAAAAAGTGCTGCCGATAGACGGTCAGCCCTCAGATTTTTTAGTCAGATGACCGCAAACCTTTGGCTGAGGGGCGGTCATTTCTGTTTATCAGAATCAGAGTTATTTCCTCTTTCCGACATGTCGAAGCGCTCCTGCGCTGAGACACCCGAGGCGAAATCACATTTCAAAGCCTTACATATAAGGGCTTTGAAATTGGTGATATTCGGCGATGGGATCCGGCAGAGGTTTGCGGCGCTTCGACGCAAACCTCTTGAGTGAAAAATACTGTATCGACAGTATTTTTCACTCTTCTGTCTTTGCCGATTGCATATCCGAGACTCACCGCGCCCAGTACGAGACTGATTACGGAAATGAGCCTTCAAGTGTCAACATAGCCAAGTCCTCCTTTCGTCCGGATTCCCTTGCGGGTTTCTATCTGATCGGAGGTTCACAGATCCTCCGTAATACCCTTGCGGGTTTTCAGAAGGGCTGACCGCCTACCGTTATTGGCAGCACAAAAGCAGTTTATCACTCTGTCCAAACATACGTCAATACGGTTTTTTTGTTGCATTTCTATCTACTAACCTGCATCAATACAGATTAAAACGCTCCTCTTGGTCAATCAAAAAAATCCGGCAGAAGCCGGATTTTTTTGATTTGTAATCTGTGCAATTTTGAGCACTATTTTTTCAATTCATCATGCCAGTATTATTGTAACACTTCAGCAGTTTTTTTCTTCTCATCAGGAACAGTCCTGCGAGGAAGGTCAATAAGCCTCCCGTCAGCCGGTAGAATCCTGTGCCGGGTCCGCCGGTGGCAGGCAGGATGGCCCCTTCCGTCTTGACATTGGAGATCTTCAGGGTATAGACGTGCGTCTCCGCGTCGTAACGGATCCCGCTTCCACTGTCAGACAAATTGGTCCCTTCCCGATAGGCCAAGCCCCTGATCGTCTTTCCCATACCGAATTCCTTACTCTCCGCGTCTGTCTCCTCCGTGATGGTGATCTCCACGGCATCCTGCCGCAGAGTGTATTCCTCCGGTGCCTTCGTCTCCACGAGCCGGTAGCTGCCGGGCGGGAGCGCAAACATATTGCTCTCGTCCTTGGCCAGGAGTCCGTCCTCGCCGGAGCTCAAGCCTGTGATGTAGGCGGAATCCTCGCGCTCACCGTCGACCACCCGATAGAGGTCAAACACCGCACCGGCCAGAGGGGTATCCGGGTATGTCTGGTCGACCTTGAGGAAGCTGACCTTCTTCATCTTGCCGTTGGGAATGGTGATGACACTGTCATGGCTGCCGGTCTCCTCATTGACCGTCGCCTGCAGCCAGCCGGCGTGGCCGTCGCTGTTGATGCTGACCCTGCCGTCTTTGCCGATCGTAAAAATGACATCCTCCGCCAGCTTCTCGTAGCCGGCGGCAGCCTTTGTCTCGGTCAGGTAATAGGTGTTGGCGGGCAGGTCCAGGGTCAGCTGGTCCAGGACGCCGTTTTCATCCGTCGTCATCGCCTCACAGCCCTTCATGGGCTCCAGATCCTTGCGGGGTTTGCCCTCGTGGTCCAGCACCTGGCGGTAGAGGGCGAAGGTGACGCCCTCAATAGGGTCTCCCGTGGAAGCGTCCACTTTTTTGACGGTCAGCGAAGCGGGCCTGTTCCTGACAGTAATTGTCGCCGCCATCTGCCCGTTGTCCTTTGTGACCGTGTAGAGGTCGCGGTCCGGCCCCTCGACCGTAACTTCATTGTTGTCTCCGACCCGGATGGTCAGGGGCTCTGCCATGGCCTCATATCCCTTCGGAACTTCCTTTTCCGCCAGGGTGAAGGTTCCCTCGGGCAGGTAGGCGATGGTGACCAGGCCGTCCTCCTCCCGGGATGTGAAGGTATTGGATGCGACATTTCTCTTTCCGGCATCCTGCAGTGTAAAGACCGCGCCCGGCAGGGGATCTCCCTTCCAGTCCGTCTTGTAAATCTCAAGGCCCGGGATGGAGTTGGTCACGGTGTCTGTGCGGACGTTTTCATTCTGGGTCGTCTGGTCACCGGGGACGTAGTGGACCGTGTAGGTGTAGCCCTGGTCCGCGTCGCGGTGTTCACCGCCCACCGGCGTACCGCCGATGGTGATCGATCCGCCCTCTTCGACCGGCGTCAGGTCCGTGTATCCCGTCACATAACCTTCCGTGTCCACCTGGAAATCATCGCCCTGCGTCAGGGTGACCTCCCGGACGACATAGTCCGAGAAGGGGGTCGTGCTGTGCAGGTTGCCAAAGAAGTAATACAGGGAGGCCGCCGGCGCCTGCAGGCACCGCACGCTGTCCTCCAGCAGGTCATAGGTCGTCTCTTCTCCGCTGCCGCTCTTCGTGTAGACCGCGAAGTAGACGTCGTCGTGGGCCTCCATAAAGTCGGCGTCTGTCCAGTTCTTCTCAATACTGAGGCCCCAGCCCTTCTGGTTGCGGACCTGGACCTGCGGCGTTTCGTCCACGTCCAGGGTGTCAGAATAGGGGGTCGTGCCGTTTGCCGTCTCGCTCCCGTCTCCCTCGATGCGGGTGTAGCCGTCACTCAGCCGCAGAGTGTAGCCCCTGGGGATCTCGTTGTCCCGCTCCTCCACCATGTACCGGGTGCCGACCACCAGGCCGCGCACCTCGACGGTGTAGTCCGCGGGGATCTTGGAGATCGCGCCGTTCATGGAAGTGGTGAAGGTTGCGTCATGGATATATTTCGAGCTCTGCAGGTCTGCAAAGTCCCTGATGCCCAGCGACCGGAAGCGCTGCGCCGCGTCGTCCCAGACACAGTAGTTTCCGTCCCGGTCCTTGACGTGGTAGGGGTACATGTTGGCGGCGGGCAGGCTCCCGGCCTCCTCATTCTCATTGCCCAGGTAGAGTCGGAAGCTGAAGAGGGTCTTATCCTCCTTCTCACCGTTCTTTGCGTCAAAATGCAGCCTCTCTGTGCCGTCCACATCGTAGAGGAGCTTGGTGATGTCCAGGGTCCGCATGGCGCCCTCGCTGACGCGATTGTCGTAATCGACCTCCGCACGCTCCTTCATGCCGGCCTCCGGAACAGCGTAGTCCATCCGGCCGGAGTCATCCGCGGGCGTTCCTTCCAGTGTCACGCCGTTGGCCTTCACCCGGTCGTAGACCTGCGGATTGACCCCGCACTCCACGATATAGTACTGCGTGGTGTCGTCCGGCAGGTCGATCACCGCGCTCTCGCCCGGCTTGAGCATGAAGACATGCTCATATTCCTTCGAGCCGCCTCGGGGCTTGAATTTCTTTATGTAGGTAACCGGCGTGATGCTGTCCCTGTAGGTCACGAGGTCCGTGTCGCCTTCTTTTTCTCCCAGGAGATGGTACTGTGTCTCTCCGTCCTCCTCCTGCCTGTAGTAGATCTGGTAGGGGAACTCGATCAGGCTGTTGGATTCGCTCTCGGCGCCCGACAGCTTCTTGCTCAGGACGATGGTCCCGGGCTTGACGGTGGCCAGGTTGAAGCGCATGTGGAGGTTGGAGGCGCCGGCACCGCGCTCCATGTAGAACATGGACATCGTATGATTTGTATAATCCTTGAAGACAGTGCTGCCTTCGTCAAAATACTGCGCCAGATAGTCCGCCACCTCTGCTGCGGCTGCGTTCGGATTTCTCGTCCGGTAATTGCTCTCAAATACTTCGCGGATTGTATACGTATTCGTGCTCTTTGTGCCTGTTGCTGTCTTCAGTGTGATCTTGCCGCTGCTGACGATCTGGCCCGTGCGGAAATTGACCGTTCCTGTCATGGCCGGGCGCACCCCGCCCAGGTCCAGGACAAGTTCTCCGTCTACATACAGCCAGAAATCATCATCTCCGGAAAATTCGAAGATAATGTCGTGTCCCCAGGCATCCAGGCCGCTTGCCGTCTGCGTGAAACCCGCCTCCATCTGCATCCCGAAGAAGTAATCCGCATCTTTTAGCGGTATGCTGTAAAGCGTTTCCCCCTTCCGGGGATCCGAATCCGGCAGCTCTTTCGCCAGGACATCTGTCTGGTTGGTCATCGGGTTCCCCCGGTCGTCAAAGGCATATTTCCCGGCTTCGATGCTGTTGTAGGGCATGAACTGGCCGTGGGTCCTGGTCGGGCCGGCACTGGTTCCGATCGCGGCCAGCTGATCATAGACGGTAAAGGTATCTGTCAGATTGCCCTCCTCATCCAGCAGGGTCGCGAAATTCTGCGTGCTGTCGTATTCGAAGTAGCCGCTTTCATTGTAGATGCTCTGCAGGAACAGCTCATTGACGTCAGTCATGCCGGTAAACAGGTCTCCGAGTGATCGTTCCGTCCCCGTCAGAGATGTGGTTGAAGGATATCCGGTCGTATCGTCCAGATCCGTGGACAGCAGTCCCGGCTCGTAACCGCTGGGGCGGGCTCCGAAAAATGCATGCTGAACGGAATCTCTGCCATTCACGATCTCATTTTCGAAATCGATCATCTTCATGGTGATCCCGTAATCATTGTTGTCAATGGTCGTTACCGTGCTCAGCTCATCATCTTCGTCGATCGGATTGATAATGGCAAAATAGAAGTCCTCCGCCTCAGACAGCGGGCAGGCAGCGACCTTCCCGTTCTCTGTCTTCAAGCCGACATACTGGTAATTGACGTCATCCCAGACGATGATCGTGGTGTAATTCTCTCCATAGCGGCGGCCGTTCAGATTGATGCCGATGGTATTGCCGGACATGGTCTGCCCGCCGGATACCTGAGGGGCGATGTAATTCCCGTACTGCGTGTTCTGCAGTTCGTAATAGTAATTCAGTGTCCCGTCACTGTTCTTGTATTCCGTGAATTCCCAGAGAGCCGTATTGACCTGCGTGCCGATCCACTCAATATTGTCGCCGGTGTCATAGCAGCGGACCAGGGTTCCGTCGTGATCCACGGCATAGAACTCATATCTCTTGACGGTATCGTTCCAGATGCGGGTATAAATCACCACCTGCTGCCCGTTGCCGACATTCGCGGTATCAGACACACTGACCTTTTTCGCGACGTAAAGCTTGAAATCGTCGTCACTCAGGACAGACTTTTCCACCAGATTCATCCAGGTGGTATCTCCGCCCCCCGTTGAGGCATTAAAGCCATTGGAGGAGCCGCCGGGCAGGTTCAGTGAATATCCGTTGACCGTAAAATGCCATTTCCCGCTGTTTGAACCCGTTCCCGGCGTGGCCGTGATCACAGAGCTGATCTCATCTGGATCATCTGTCAGCGTGACATTGCCGCCCGAGATCGTCAGGTACTTTGTCTCACCGCCCGCTTCTGTGCTGATATAATACTTGTCTTCGCCAATATTATGGAAGGTCCATTCCCGGATATCGCTGTCCTCAGCCACCAGCAGTACTCCGTCGTGATTCAGCACATCCGGGCGCATGAGCATGTCCATGGCAGACAGGCGGTTCTGATCCGCCTTATCCACTTTGACAGTCATGCTCTCAGCCGTCAGGGCAGCGGATGTCGCGGCTTCATCATGATAGGCAATGCCGTAGGTCTTTCCATCAAGGCTGTAGGGATCATCTTCCATAGCACCTTCTGTCGCATATGTAATGAAGATCCGGCTGTTTGTATTGTTGTTATTATCTGTCCAGAAGCGAATTCCGCTGCCGCTGCCGGAATGCTGCAGATATTTATCTTCATCGCTCTTTTTGAAATAGAACTTTCCGTCGGCCGCCAGACTGATCTCAAAGGAGACTGCTGAAGACAGGTCTGCGGTCAGGCCCGCGAGATTGCCGCCGGTGTTCTGCATGTACTGTTTTTCGTTATTGACATATGTATAAATGACATAGGTGTTCTCACTGCCTTCCACCGTTTCAAAATACCAGCGGCTTGCTTCCGCCATATTGGAGGTTTCCACGAAAGCACTGTTGCCGTTGAGGGTGTTTGTGAAATACTGGCCGCTGCCGTAGGAAAGGTAGAAACCGGACGCATAAGCATAGCGCCGCGCGAGTTCCTGGAGATTCTGAACCACAGTTCCTTCCGTAATGACCGGTTCCGGCGCGTCTACCACCGCGTACACGCTGAAGCCCTCCGCCTCAAAGGACACGATCTGACCTTCCTGCGCGGTCTCTGTCGTGATATCCACCACCTCTCCGCTTTCACTTCCATCCGCGAAGTGCAGGACCTGTATGGTATCCTCTCCTCCGGTCTCCTTATCCGCCAGCTCGATCTTCACATCCACAGGTGAAGTGATCTCTACCTTCTCACCCTTCTCATCAACGATCTTGATATCGAAAAATCTGGCGTACCCGAATACACCTGACTCTATGCCAAGTGCTTCTTTTGTCTTTTCCATGTAAATATCATATTCAGTGGCGCCGTCCTCAGCTTCTTCGCTCTGCAGGATCTCGACGGCTTCCAGCCTGGCACCCTCCGGTATCCCGCTGTTCGCGCCGCAGGTCACGGAGATCCTGTAGTTGTGGCCATCGCCTGCCAGGATGATCTTCTCGATCCTGGTCACGACAACGGCAAAGACGGAGAAGCCGTCGGTCTCGAAGGAGACCTGGTCGTTCTCCGCGGGAGAAGTGTCCGCGGTCTCCGTCCGGCTGTCCAGGACCCTGGGCGTCTCCTTTTTTCCCTCAAAGTGGACGGTGCTGACCTCCTCTCCCTCCTCCTGAACAATGGATTCCTGATAGGCGATCTGGACCGATACGGGGCCGCGGGGCTCGATCTCCACGCCGCCCGCCATGATCTTGATGTCAAAGAGTCTCACCCGCGAGACTGTTCTGACGACTTCAGATTCCTTCGTCCCCTCGTCGGGGACGACGGCTGCCTCCACCTGGTCACTGTAATTCTGAAAAGTTTCCTGATCGTCGTCCTCCGTGATCTCGGATACGACCAGCTCGGCACCCTCCGGGATGCCCGCGTCCTCACCATAGGAAGCGGTCACGATGTAATCCGGTCCTTCGAAGGTCAGGGTCGCCGCGGCACCCTGGAAGAAAATACCGCTCTCTTCCTCAGGCTCCTCGGCCTCTGACGTGGAGCCCGTTCCGGCCGCAGAGGCCGCTTCGGCGGTGCCGGCAGTTCCTGCATCTCCTGCTTTTTCTGCTTTTTCTGCCGTGCTGCCGGCGCCGGCTTCTTTTTCTTCGGTATCCGCCGCCGATGCCGTCAGCGTCCCTGTGCCAGCCTCGGAAGCGGCATCCGCCGCCTCACCTGTGCGGCCCTCAGACGCCTTGTCACCGCCCTCTTTGTCATCAGAATCGGAGTCCTCTGTTGTAAAGAAGGTCTTCGGGTCCAGTGTTTCTTTTCCGGGATCCCCTTCGTCTGCAAGCAAGCTGTTCTCTGCGTCTTCTTCCGTCGTAAAAAAGGTCTGCGGGAGACCTTCTCCATTATCCCGTCCTTCTGCATCCTCCTGCAGGAAAAAAGCGGTCGTCTTGTCCCATTGACCGTTTTCATCAATATTTCCCGTCTCCGCGTCAGCCCTTTCATCCTTTGTTGTGATCACATTGTGGGCAGAATGCCCGCCGGACGCGCCTCCGTCACCGCTGTCGGCTGCGTTCTGTTCGCTGTCCCCGTCCTGTTCATAGACGACCGCCCCGCCGCGATCGTCTTCCTTCGCATTGACCAGATCAGATAACTCCGCAGTTCCCTCATTTTCCTGCCTGTTTTCCTCTTCTTCACCTGCGGCGGCCCCGACCGGCTCTTCGTCCATCGCGGGAGACTCATCCTCAGCCTCCGGAACAGATTCCACAATATCTTCTTCCGTGGATTCTTCAATTTGATCCTCATAAACCGCCTGTGGCTCCTCCGGGTCTTCCTGCCGTTCCTCTTCTACCGGGGAAAGGTCTTCTTCTGCAGGCTCTTCTTCCACAGCTTCCTCCTCCGCCGGCTGGTCGTCCAGCACCAGTTCCAACGGCGTGGACTCCGTCGAAGCATAATCGGGCAGGTCCATCTCCACCTCCGACTGAGTCCCCGGCGTCATCCTCGTGCGATCGGAAAAATGCCCTGCCCGCAGTCTCCTGTCGTCAGAGTGGTACAGACAATAAGAGACCACGATCACGGCCGCCAGCAGCAGCGTGACCACTCTCTTGAAATTTTTCTTCAGCCAGTTTTTCCATTTATTGTCCATCATGCACGTCCTTATCTAATGCCTGACTATTTGTACTCTCCTTTAGCAGGCGCATGATCTGTATCTTATCCCTGGCAACAGGGTATACGCTGGATGTTATCTCAAGTATACCAGTTTTACCCATAAAGGATGCGTCAAAATAATGTGCAATCAACATGTAAAAAAATGAATTATCTGTAAAATAAGAACTCCCGGGCGCCAGCCCGGGAATTCCAAAATTACATCATTGCAGATATACAGGTTTATATACATATATACAAACCGCAAATATAAACGGACCATGTCAAAGGCAGGAACCGGAGAACTGTCCCCGTGGTCCCCTCCGTGATCGCTCACAGATGCAGGACGCGGTCGCGGATCTCCTGGGTGCGGCCCTGGTTCCAGAACTGGGTGCCGATGTAGCCGCAGGTCCGGCGGGCGACGCTCATGCGGGACTGGTCGCGGTTGCCGCAGACGGGGCACTCCCAGAGGAGCTTGCCGGCCTCGTCCTCGACGACCTTGATCTCGCCGTCGTAGCCGCAGCACTCGCAGTAATCGCTCTTGGTGTTGAGCTCGGCGTACATGATGTTGTCGTAGATGTATTTCATCACGGCGAGGACAGCCGGGATGTTGTTCTGCATGTTGGGCACCTCGACGTAGCTGATGGCTCCGCCGGGGGACAGGCGCTGGAAGTCGGCCTCGAATTTGAGCTTGTGGAAGGCGTCGATCTCCTCGGTCACATGGACGTGATAGCTGTTGGTGATATAGTTCTTGTCCGTGACGCCGGGGATGATGCCGAAGCGCTTCTGCAGGCACTTGGCGAACTTATAGGTCGTGGACTCCATAGGCGTGCCGTAGACGGAGTAGCTGATGCGCTCCGCGGCCCGCCACTCGGCGCACTTGTCGTTGAGGCGCTGCATGACCTTGAGGCTGAACTCGCGGCCCTCGTCGGAGGTGTGGGACTTGCCGACCATGCGGACGCACATCTCGTAGAGGCCTGCGTAGCCCAGGCTGATGGTGCTGTAGTTGTCAAAGAGGAGACGGTCGATCTTCTCGCCCTTCTTCAGGCGGGCGATGGCGCCGTACTGCCAGAGGATGGGAGCGACGTCGGAGACGGTGCCCAGCAGGCGCTCGTGGCGGCAGCGCAGGGCGCGGTGGCAGAGCTCCAGGCGCTCGTCCAGGATCTCCCAGAACTTGTCCATGTCCCCGTAGGAGGAGCAGGCAACGTCGACCAGGTTGATGGTGACGACACCCTGGTTGAAGCGGCCGTAGTACTTGTGCTCGCCGTTCTCGCCCAGACCCACGGTATCGGGGGTCAGGAAGGACCGGCAGCCCATGCAGGGATAGACATCGCCGTTTTTGTACTCCTTCATCACCTTGGCGGAGATGTAGTCGGGCACCATGCGCTTGGCTGTGCACTTGGCGGCCAGCTCGGTCAGGCCGTAGTACTGGGAACCGGGGTGGATGTTGTCCTCGTCCAGCACGTAGATGAGCTTGGGGAAGGCGGGCGTGATCCAGATGCCCTTCTCGTTCTTGACGCCCTGCATGCGCTGGATCAGGACCTCCTGGATGATCTGGGCCAGGTCGTCGCGGGTGCGGCCGGCGGGCACTTCGTCCAGGTACATGTACATGGTGACGAAGGGCGCCTGGCCGTTGCAGGTCATGAGGGTGATCAGCTGATACTGGATGGTCTGGATACCGCTACGGATCTCCTCCGCCAGCCGGTGCTCGACGATCGTGCTGATGATCTTTTCATCCATGGGCTCGCCACAGGCCTCGCGCTCCTCGATGACCTGTCTGCGCAGCTTCTGGCGGCTGACATCCACGAAGGGAGCCAGGTGGGCCAGGGAGAAGGACTGGCCGCCGTACTGGTTGGAGGCGACCTGGGCCACGATCTGAGTCGTGACGTTGCAGGCGGTAAAGAAGCTGTGGGGCTTCTCGATCAGGGTCTCGCTGATGACCGTGCCGTTCTGGAGCATGTCCTCGAGGTTGATGAGGTCGCAGTTGTGCTCCTTCTGGGCATAGTAGTCGGAATCGTGGAAATGGATGATGCCCTCCTCGTGGGCCT
>OCTW011618082.1_pt1 | contig 22680 bp, 24 predicted proteins | sample 1539671 | NCBI WGS metagenome assembly OCTW01 (sample SAMN02144230, study PRJEB22623) | gut metagenome | biome: sheep rumen | host: Ovis aries | place: New Zealand
GTATTTATTTTATTTGTATTAGTTTTTAATATTAAGTCTATAGATTTATTTAATCTATTATTAAAGTCATCTAATTTTAGTGATTTATTTTCATATAACATTAGTGGATTTTTTAAGAAGTATGAATTACTTAGTTTAGTTAAAGTTTCTTTATTTAATTCTAGTTTGTTTGTAATTCTAGAATATAATTCATTCTTCTTAGAACTAAATAATACTTTGACATCACTTAGTTCTGGTACTGACATTTCTGCTGCACCTGTAGGTGTTGGAGCACGCATATCAGCTACAAAGTCTGCAATTGTAAAGTCTACTTCATGACCTACAGCTGATATTATAGGTGTTTTAGCATTGTATATTACTCTTGCTAGTTCTTCATCGTTAAATGCCCATAGGTCTTCGATAGAACCTCCGCCTCGACCAATTATAATTAGTTCTAAGTTATAATCATCTGCTTGTTTTAGTTTCTTAATAATGTCTTTTGAAGCATCTTTTCCTTGCACTAGTGCTGGAAATAGATAAACAGTAGTAAGTGGAAATCTTCTTTTTATAGTACTTGTTATATCATGAATTGCAGCACCAGTTTCTGCAGTTACTACTCCAATAGTTAATGGATACTTTGGTATAGCTTTTTTGTGCTCTTTATCAAATAGTCCTTCTTCTTGCAGTTTCTTTTTTAGTTTTTCATATTCGATAAATAAATTACCTAGACCATCTTGTTCTATTTTATCTACATATATTTGATAAGATCCACCTTCTGGGTATACTGATACTCTTCCTTCAATTAATACTTTCATTCCATCTTCTGGAATAAATTTTAATTTAGATGCGTTTGTTTTAAACATTACAGCATTAATTCTAGAACTATCATCTTTTAGTGTGAAGTATAAGTGCCCTGAGAAGTGCTTTTTAAAGTTACTTATTTCACCTTTTATAAATATTTTTCTTAAGTGAATGTTTTCATCAAATATTCTTTTTAAATATAAATTTATTTGTGTTACTGAAATATAATTAATATTCATTTATATTAGCTTTCTAATTCTTTTTTATATTTATCTAAACTAGCATTAATCATTTTACTAAGTTCTGGAGATGCATAGTTTTTGGCAAGTTCTACAGATTCATTTATTGTAACGTTTTTAGGAGTGTCCATATTTTTTAATTCATATAAACCCATTTCATAGATAATTCTTCCTAGTCTATCTAATCTTTGTACTGTCCAGTTTTCTAAGTAGTTATTACCTAGTGTATCTAATTCTTCTTTATTATTTAATACTCCTGTTACGAAGCTTTTAGCAAACTCTGTTTTATTATTAGTATTTTCTTTTATTATAGAATCTAAATCATATTCTATCTTAGCGTTTTCATAAGTTTCTACTTGGTATAGAATAGTCATAACTTTAATTCTTTCATCTTTTCTTGCCATATATATGCACTTCCTTTTTAAACATAAATATTTTATCAAAAAAGACTAGTTAAAACTAGTCTTTATTTATTGTTTATCTTTTCTTTTAATTTATATAAAGTTTCTAGTGCTTCTAGAGGTGTCATTCTTAAAGGATCTAATTCGCTTATTTCTTTTTCTATAGAAGATTCTTTAGGTTCTTCAAAGTTCATTGCTAGTTGAATTTGACTTTCTTCCTTTTTCTTTTTAGGCATAGATTCGTACTTTGCTAGTATTTTATCTGCATCTTTTATGACACTTTCAGGCATACCTGCTAGTTTTGCTACATGTATACCATAAGATTTATCTATAGATCCATTTTTAACTTTATGTAGGAATGTTAATGTACCATTTTCTTCTTGGGCTGATACATGTACATTTTTAATTGAAGGTATTTCTTTTTCTAGTTCAGTTAATTCATGATAGTGTGTTGAAAATAGAGTTTTACATCTTATGTTTTCTGTAACATATCTTAGTATTGCTTCAGCAAGTGACATACCATCGTATGTAGCTGTACCTCTTCCAAGTTCATCAAATAATATAAGAGAGTTTTCTGTAGCGTTTACTAATGCGTTTCTTGCTTCTTTCATTTCTACCATGAATGTAGATTCACCAGATACTAAGTCATCTGATGCACCTATACGAGTAAATATTTTATCTATAATAGGCAATTTAGCGTCATCTGCAGGTACAAATGAACCCATTTGAGCCATGATAATAATTATTGCTAATTGACGCATGAAAGTGGATTTACCAGACATATTTGGACCTGTGATAAGTAATGTGTTAATAGATGGGTCCATGATACAGTCATTTGATACGTATTCCATATTAGAAACGTATTCTACAACTGGGTGTCTACCATTTTTAATTTGTAATTCATGATTATTATTTAGTTCAGGTCTTTTTAAGTGGTAAGTATCTGCATCTACTGCAAGAGATGTTATTGCATCTACTTCTGCTAAAACGTTTGCAGTGTCTTTAAGTGATAATATATCTTTTTTTACTGTTTCTTTTATATTATTAAATAGTTCATATTCTATATCTATTATTTTTTCTTCAGCGTTAAGTATTAAAGATTCTTTTTCTTTTAATTCAGGTGAGATATATCTTTCAGCACCTGTTAGGGTTTGTCTTCTTTCCCATTTTAAGTCTTCACTTACTTTACTTATTTGACCCTTTGTAACTTCTATAAAATAACCAAATACTTTGTTATAACCTACTTTTAGATTTTGAATACCTGTTTCTTCTTTTAGTTTAGATTCAAATGATGCAATGAATTTTTTACCACCACTTCTTATATCTTTTAATTCATCTAATTCTTTATTATATCCTGTTTTAATTAAGTATCCTTCTTTTAAAGTTATTGGAGGTTCTTCATAGATTGATTCTTCTAGTAAGTCATATATTTCTTTATGAGTATTTAATTCATAGTTAAAGCCTAATTTATTAATAATATCTTTTATTTCTGGTAATACTTTAAGAGACTTCTTTAATTGTAACATATCTCTTGCATTAAATTGACCATTTACTAATTTGCCACATAGTCTTTCTATATCGTATACGTTAAATAGTTCTTCTCTTAGTTTATCTTTTAAGATAAATTCAGTATTTAGTTTTTCTATCATGTCATATCTTTTTGTTATTAAATCTTTATCTTTTAAGGGATTCATTAACCAGAATTTTAGTTTTCTTGAACCCATGCTTGTTTTGGTTTTATCAAGTAACCAAATAAGAGAGTTAGTTCTTTCTTTTTGTCTTAGAGTTTCAACTAGTTCTAAGTTTCTTACTGTATGAATATCCATTTCTAGATATTCATCTTGATAAACTATTTCTACATTTTTAAAGCTTGCTATATCTTTTAGCTCTTTTTCTACTAAGTAATTTAGTAATGTTTTAGAAGCTTCTTTTAAGTGTTCTTCTTCTATATTTTCATATAAATTTAATCCATTTGTTTCTTTACTATTATAGATGCTTACTTCAATATTGTAGTGATTTTTTAAAGTTGTAATTAAGTCTGTATTTGAGTTATCTTCTAATACTACTTCTAGTACTCCTAGATTTAGAATAGTACTTATTAATTTTTCTTTATTATGTGTAATTATAGAAGCATAAATGTTACCGGTTGAAATGTCTGCATAGCAAATTGCATATATATATGAAAAGTCTATGATACTTGCTATGTAGTGGTTATCGTGTTCATTTAATAGTTCTAAGTCTGCTATAGTACCTTTAGATAGTACCTGAGTAACTCCCCTTTTTACCATTCCTTTAGTTTTTCTTGGATCTTCTAGTTGTTCGCATATAGCTACTTTATATCCTTTATTAACTAGCTTTTCTATATATGGAGACACTGAGTGAAATGGTACACCACACATTGGTATTCTTTCTTTTAAACCACCGTTTTTACCTGTTAAAGTTAATTCTAATTCTCTTGAAGCTGTTATACCATCGTCAAAGAATAATTCGTAGAAATCACCTATTCTATAGAATAAAAGTTCATCTTCATGATCTTTTTTGATTTCTAAGTATTGCTTCATCATTGGACTTAGTTTTTCTAGTTCTTCATTTGTAAGTTTCATTTTAACCACCTGTTTTTAAATTATAACATATATATGGACATTTAAGCGTTAAAATAAAGAAAAAAGAAGTAAATTTACTTCTTTTATTCTTCATAGTATTTAATATCTTTTAATATTTCTATTACTTGAGATTCTTTATTTTTATTATATTCTACATATATACAGGTTTTACCTTTTTTAGATATGATACCGTTGTAGGAATCACCTTCAAATTTAGTTATTAGTAAGTTATTGCTATCTTTTATAGTATTTTTAGTAGCGTTATCATCGTAGTTATCTATAAATAAGTTATAGAATGATTTAGCGTCATTATCACTTGATAGATCATAGAATTGAAATATAGCACTTTTATTCTTAGCATATGCTCCATTTTGTAAGTGAGTGTCTTCTATGTTTTCTTTACTAAAGTATGATACTTCATAACCTTCATATGTATTAAATTTATCTATGAAAGTCTCTGTTGAAGTAACTTCTCTTTCACATCCAGTTAATAGTAATAAAGGAATTAATAATATTAATAATTTTTTCATATTAAACTTCTTTCTATATTATTTTTAATAATATTTCATTCATTATATATAGTTTATTTTTAGGTATAAATAATCTATTCTTTTTAAGTTTTAAATCTTTTGATTTAATTAAAGCTTTTATTGGATAAGCTTCAAATATATCTATATTATATTTTTCTTTAAATTCATTAATGTCTATGCCTTTAGTTAGTCTTAGACCTAACATTAATTCATTATCCATGATTATTTTTTTAGATAATAAATCGTTTTCTAAGCCTTTATATTTACCATTTAGGTATTTTGTTAAGTTTTTAGTATTTGTGTATCTAAACTCATCTAAATAGCCTGAGGCTCCAAGTCCAAAGCCATAGTATTCTTCGTTATGCCAATACTTAAGATTGTGTTTAGATTCATAGCCTTTTAGAGCAAAATTTGATATCTCATAGTGAATATAACCAATATCTTCTAAATAATCATTTATTAATTTATACATTTTACTATCTAGTTCTTCATCTATTGGCTCTACACCGTTATTATGTAGGATTGTGTTTTCTTCTATCATTAGACTATATGTAGAAATGTGAGTTGGATTTAAATCAGTTATTTTATCTAAATCACTTTTTAATTCTTTAATTGATTCACCTGGTATAGCATACATTAAGTCTATATTAATATTATTTATATTATGACTTCTTAAAATTTCTATTTTTTCTTTAGCTTCATTATAGGTATGAGCTCTACCTAGAAAGTTTAGATTTAGCTCATTAAATGATTCTATACCAATTGATACTCTTGTAACACCTGCAAGTTTTAGTTCCGTAGCAAGTTTATCTGTTATGTCATTTAGATTACATTCAAATGTGAATTCTTCTAGATTCTTTTTATTAAATATATTAGTTAAAGCTAGTAATGCTTTTAGTTCTATAGGACCTAGGGAGCTTGGTGTTCCTCCACCTATGTAGATAGTAAATACTTCTTCACCTTTGTATCTTTCTTTTATTTCATCTCTTAACGCTAGTATATATTTTTTAGCCCATTCGCTTCTGTAAAACATTTTGCAAAAATCGCAGTAAGTACATATAGATTTACAGAATGGTATATGAATGTAAACTCCTATTTTATTCTTCTTCATTTACGTTATCACCTAGTACTTTTAAGAAGGCATCTTTTGGTACTTCAACATTACCTATCATTTTCATTTTCTTTTTACCTTCTTTTTGCTTTTCTAATAATTTACGTTTACGAGTAATATCTCCTCCGTAGCATTTAGCTAATACGTTTTTACGCATTGGAGCAATGTTTTCTCTTGCTATGACTTTAGAACCAACTGAGGCTTGTATTGGTATTTGAAACATACCTCTTGGTATTACTTGTCTTAGTTTTTTAGTAATAGCTAGTCCTCTTTGATATGCAAAGTCTTTATGTACTATTTGAGATAAGGCATCTACTGTTTCAGAGTTTAACATTACATCTAATTTGACTAAGTCTGATTCTTTATAACCTATTAATTCATAGTCTAGAGATGCATATCCTTTAGTGAAACTTTTTAATTTATCAAAGAAATCATATACTACTTCTGATAGAGGTATTTCGTAGTGAATGTTCACTCTATCTTCTGAGATATATTCTATGTTTTTATAGATTCCTCTTTTATCTTGGCATAGTGTCATTATAGGGCCTATATAGTCTGCTGGAACGATAATATTTGTTAATATGTATGGTTCTAGTATTTTAGAGATTAATTCTTTCTTAGGCATTTTATTTGGGGAATCTACAGTTATTTCTTCTCCATTTGTTCTTATTACTTTATATACAACTGATGGAGATGTTGTAATTACTGGAATATTAAATTCTCTTTCTATTCTAGTTCTTATTATATCCATGTGTAATAGACCTAGGAAACCTACTCTAAAACCAAAGCCTAGAGCTACTGAAGTTTCTGGTTCAATAGTTAGTGATGCGTCGTTAAGTTTTAATTTTTCAAATGCTTCTTTTAGGGCTTCATATTGGTTAGGTTCTAATGGAAACATTCCTGAGTAAACCATTGATTTCATTGGTTTATAACCTTTTATAGGTTCTGTTGCAGGGTTAGATGCAAGTGTAATAGTATCACCTACTGCTACGTCTTTAATTTCTTTTATAGCACCTACTATGTAACCTACGTCTCCACCTTTAAGTTTATCTATAGTAACTTGTTTTGGAGTATGTACACCTACTTCTGTTGTTTCATATGTTGCATCGCTTGCCATGAATTTAATTTTATCTCCAGCTTTTAGTTCTCCTTCTTCTACTTTAACAAGGATTACTACACCTTTATATTGGTCAAAGTAAGAGTCAAATATTAATGCTCTTAAAGGTTTATTATCTACTCTTTTGGGAGATGGTATTCTACTAACTATTGCTTCTAATAATTCATCTACTCCAGCTCCAGTTTTTCCTGAGCAAAGTATTATTTCATCTTCATTAAAACCTAATACATCATGTAGTTCTTTTTTTACTTCATCAATTCTAGCATTAGGTAGGTCTATTTTATTTATTACAGGAATGATAGTTAAATCTTGATCCATTGCAAGATAAAGATTAGCTAGAGTTTGAGCTTCGATACCTTGAGATGCATCAACAACTAAAATAGCACCTTCACATGCTGCAAGGCTTCTTGATACTTCATATGAGAAGTCTACATGACCTGGGGTATCTATAAGGTTTAGAAGGTATGTTTTATCTTTCTTTTTATACTCTAATGCTACTGCATTAAGTTTAATTGTTATTCCTCTTTCTCTTTCAAGATCCATGGAGTCTAGTATTTGATCTTTCATTTCTCTTTTTTCTAGAGCACCTGTTTTTTCTAAGATTCTATCTGCAAGTGTAGATTTGCCATGGTCTATGTGAGCAATTATTGAAAAGTTTCTAATATCTTCAACGTTGTAAGTATTTTTTCGCACTGTAATCACCTATAAAGTATTATATCTAAAAGGATTTAAAAAAGAAAGATTAGCTTAATCTTTCTTTAACTTTCTTAGAGATATATGACATGTCTCCTCTTGCTCCAACCTTAGCTTGAACAGCTTTAATAACTATTCCCATATCTTTAATTGAAGATGCATTGTTTTCAGTTATAGTTTCATCTATTATTCTATCCATTTCATCAGTAGATAGTTCTTCTGGTAAGTATGATTTTAAAATAGATATTTCATTTTCTAATTCAGATATTTTATCTTCCTTATTGAACTTTTTATATTCTTCAATTGTATCTAATCTTTGTTTTACTTGTTTTTTTACTACTTGCATTACTTCTTCATCAGATAGTTCGTGATTTTTACTAATCTTTTCTAATTGTAGAGCTGATTTTAGCATTCTTACTACTGATAGTTTTAATGCATCTTTTTCTTTCATTGCTATTTTTAGATCTTCTTGCACTTTATTAAACATAATAATTACTTCCTTTCAAAAATATAATAAAGCAAAATAAAAAAGAATACAATTGTATTCTTTATGTTATTTATTATTTCTGTTGCTACGACGATTTCTCTTGTGGCAGTTTTGAATGTTTTGTTTCTTTTCGTTTCTTCTTTTAACACCTGGTTTTTCGTAGTTTCTTCTTTTCTTTAGTTCAGAAGGGACACCACTTTTAGCGAAAGCAACTTTGAATTGTCTTAACGCTTTATCAAGATTTCCATCTTTAACAATAATCTTGTTAGAACTCATTATATTCCCCTCCTCTCATATTTAACTATTAGTGATTATATCACGAGTATTTTAGCTTAGCAAGGCAAAATCATGCGTTTTATTAAGAAAATTGTATATAAAAAAGATAGACTAAAGTCTATCTTTTAAAAATTATTAGAAGCTTAATAATTCAGTTTCTTTTTCTTTCATTTTATCATCACAGATTTTGATATATTTATTTGTTAATTCTTGGATACTTTCTAATTCTTGTTTTTCTTCATCTTCTGGTAATTCTAAAGCTTTAACGTTTTCATTTTCTTCTTGTCTTACTTTTCTTATTGCTACTTTAGCTTCTTCTACCATTTTAGATGCATCTTTAACATATTCTCTTCTTCTATCTTGAGTTAGTTCTGGAACTGTCATGATAAGCATTTCACCGTTGTTAGTTGGGTTAATACCTAAGTTAGCTTCTTGAATAGCTTTTTCCATATCTTTTAAGCATGATTTATCAAATGGTTTAATAAATAATTGTCTTGCTTCTGGAACTGTGATGTTTGCTAGAGATTCAATTGGAGTTTTAGCTCCATAGTATTCTACTTGAATTCCTTTTAACATTGCAGGATTAGCTCTTCCTGCTCTAATTTGTTTTAGCCTTTCATCTAGTATGTCGATTGCTTTTTGCATTTTTTGTTCTGTATTCATAATATTCTCCTTTATTTTACGCATTTATGAATGCGTTTATTTTATCTTTACTTGATTTACCTATTAGTTCACTTTCAAGTTTACCATCTTTAAAATGTGTTAAGTATGGTACGTAATTTAAGTGTTTTTCTAATCTAGAATCTATTTTTATTAAATCTTTATATAATTTATCTTCTTTATTTAAATCATTTAGACTCATGTAGTATATCTTTTTATTTGAAGAAGATGCTTCTTCTTTTAATATACTTATAAATTCATTACATATTCCACAATCATTACTTGATAGTAGAAATAGAAAGTCTTCTTTGTTATTATTCATTCTTATTAGATCATCTATAGTTACTTTAGTAAATGAATCTATATTATATTCACTATTATATTCATAACCAAATGCTCTTGTATTATTATTATCTTTCTTATTTAAGAAATTAAGCATTATTTGATCACCTGATAGAATCAATATTAGACTTATTGATAGTATCACACAATAGATTATATCCCTCTTATTCTTCATCTTTATTAGCCTCGAATATTTCTTTGAATTCTTTTATTTTCTTAGCTATTTTTTCTTCTGTCCAATAAATTTCTTTTGTTTCGTTACTCTTTGTAGTACTTGTTTCATCATCGTAGTATATTATTTTTTTATCTTTTAATACTACTAGTGTTGGTGCATTTATGTTTTGAACGTTAGTATCTGATTTTGATAAGTAGTAAGATAGTTTATTTACTATGTTTTCATAGTATGAAGTTCTTGATTCTCTATCTAATTTAAAGTTGTAGTAATATACTTTATCAATATCTTTATTATCTTTTACTGCATCATTTAGAATTTCAGCATATTTCTTTGACCATTCGTTTTGTGGAAATGCAAAGAATATAATTGCGTTCTCACTATTAAGTAGTTCTTGTACCTTTTTTCCATTTACATAAGTAAATTTGTTCTTTTCTTCTATTCCATATTCACTTGCAAATTGTTCTTGTTCAGATATTTTGTTTTTAGGAGCATTATTATAATCTTTTGTTCCTAGGAATATAAACAATCCTGTAAATAATATAAATAAAGCTGTATATAGTAATTTGCGCCATAAAGGAAACTTTTTCTTTTTGGTTTTCATAATCTCACTCCCATAAATATTATAATAAAAAATAAACATAAAAAAAAGAGAGATTTAGGTATATTACTTAAAAACTCTCTTATTTAAATTATCTATTTGCTTGAGCAGCTACTTCAGCAGCGAAGTCATCATGTCTATGTTCTAGACCTTCACCAACTTCGTAACGGAATGCTTCAACTAATTTAGCACCGTTTTCAGATAAGTAAGAAGATACTGTTTTTCCACCATCTTTAATGAAGTCTTGTTCATTTAAGCAGATTTCTTTATAGAATTTATGCATTCTACCTTCTACCATTTTTTCAGCTATTTCTTCTGGTTTTCCTTCATTCATAGCTAAATCTTTTTGAACTTTCTTTTCATTTTCTACTTCTTCAGCTGGTACATCTTCAATAAATGTATATCTTGGACGCATTGCTGCAGCTTGCATTGCAACGTCTTTAGCGTTTTCTAATTTACCACCATTAATTTTTACTAATGTAGCAATTTTACCACCCATGTGGATGTATGATGCAAGGATTTCTCCTTCACCAACGTTTACAATATCAAATCTTCTGAAAGATAATTTTTCTCCAATTTTAGCAGTTTTTGCAACAATTAAGTCTTTTATTGTACCATCATTTGGTGTATTTAATTCCATAGCTTCTTCAACAGTTTTAGCGTCACTATTTAAAATAGTTTCACCAATAGTTTTAATCATTTCTTGGAATTCTTCATTTTTAGCAACAAAGTCTGTTTCTGAGTTTACTTCTAAGATAACAGCTTTAGTATCATTTTGGAATACAGCAGCTAAACCTTCAGCAGCAATTCTTGCTTCTTTTTTAGCAGCTTTTGATAAACCATTTTCTCTTAAGAAATCGATTGCTTTATCAATGTCTCCGTTAGTTTCTGTAAGAGCTTTTTTGCAGTCCATCATGCCTGCTCCAGTTCTTTCTCTTAATTCTTTTACTAAACTTGCAGTAATCATATTTTTCTCTCCTTATATTCTAATTTAATTAATTACTTTTCTTCTTTAACTTCTTCTTTAGCTGGTTTCTTTTCTTCTGTAATGTAATCAACCATTTCTAAATTGTTTACTTCACAGATTGCGTTATTTAAAACACCTAAACAAATCTTAATAGATTTAACAGCGTCATCGTTACCAGGTACAACATAATCAACTGTATCTGGGTCACAGTTAGTATCAATTAAACCAAATACTGGAATATTTAATTTTCTTGCTTCTTTAATAGCAATGTCTTCTTTATTTGAATCTACAACAATAATAGCACCTGGTTTTTTATCCATCTTACGGATACCACCTAATAGTTTTTCTAATTTGTCGTGTTCTTTTTTAAGTTGAATAACTTCTTTCTTTGGAAGTGCTTCGAAAGTACCATCTTTTTCCATGTTTTCGATTTCTTCCATTTTCTTAACTCTTTTTCTGATTGTAATGAAGTTAGTTAATGTACCACCTAACCATCTTTCATTTACATAAAATGAGTTAGATCTTAAAGCTTCTTCTTTAATAACTTCTTTTGCTTGTGGTTTAGTTCCTACAAATAAGAAAGTATCACCATTTTTAGCAATATTCTTTACTTGTTCGTAAGCATTTTCTAATCCTTCTACAGTTTTGTCTAGATTGATAATGTAAATATCATCTCTAGTTCCAAAGATGTAATTCTTCATTTTAGGATTCCATCTTTTAGTTTGGTGTCCAAAATGTACACCTGCTTCTAATAATAAATTTTTAGAAACAACGGCCATAAATTCACTCTCCTTCGTTATTCATCTGCCTAGATCTACTCTAACTCTTCACCAAAGGCCTTTGGCACTTGAAAAGTTAAATCCCTAGTGCATGTCTATTAGCTTTATAAAAAGCCGAATATATAATATCAAATATCATTATAATTAGCAAGATATTAGGACAAATAAAAAGAAATGATTAATTCATTTCTTTATATATATATTTTATTCTTCTGTATATATTAACTTCATGTTCATATTGTAATAATCTTTTTTATTTTCTGCCTCTATTATTACTGACTCGCTTTTTTGATATATTGTTACTTCGTTTTCAACACTTATTGATTTGCCAGTTATTAAATTATATACAATAGTTTTATTTAAATCTTCATCTTTATAGTATATAAATGGTGAATCACTGTAGAAATGGATATGTTTTGCGTTAAATTTTGCTACTACTTTTCCTGTATTTATATTTAATAAATACTTTTTATTATCTTTTTCGGCAAAAATATATGATTTACCATTTCTTTCTAGCTTTTTATATAGATTTAATTCCATTAATATATCAATACTATCCCATTCACATGGTATCTTAATACCGTCTTCGCTTTCAAAGCCTTTTCCTTCGTCGCATGAAAAAACGTTCATTTTTAAATATTGTTCTAATTCTGTAGAGTATTTTGGGATTTCTGTTTTAGGTTTTTCATTTAATTTTTTTCCTGTTTGTGCATCATAATATGTATATTCTTCATTATCACTATCATATATTGTTATATAGTTATTGTTATATTCTATTGTGCTCGATTTATTATTAGATTTAAATACTATTTCGTCGTTAAAAATATATAGTCTTGAGTCAAAGTCATAGTTTTTTATTATTTCAAATCTGTTATAGTTTTCACATGATATGTGTGCATCAGTATAATCAACTATTATTTTTCCTGTATCTAAATTAATAATAGCGTATTTTTTATTATTAACTATTGCTACTCCATAATTATCTTTTAAATTATGATCATTGTCTGAAGGATGAATTGTAAATGAGTAATCATCGTTTAATAATTGATATGTATATGTTATTTCACCTTTACTATTCATTACACCTTCTGTTTTGTTAGTATTGTTTTTCCATGTAAAGTAACCATATCCTTCATAATATACTTTTAAATCATCTGAAGTGATTTTATTTAACTCTTCATCATATAATTGATCATTTATTAGCCATACATTGTAATCTGTAATATGCCTAAAATCACTTTGAGCTCCTCCGGTTGCTTTAATATTTCCTTTTTTATCTATCAAATAAGCTATTGTGTTACTGTATCCACTTTTTGAATCATCATATGAAACATATGTATAATCTTTATAAGAATCTTCAAATTCATTTGCACTTTTATATATTGGTTCGATAATAACGTTACCATTTATATCCATAAATCCATATTTATTATCCTTTGAAAATCTTATAGGAGTATCAGATTCATAAACAAAGTTTGAGTCTTGTTCACTAGTATTTATATTACTATTATTATTATTACTATTTTCACTAATTTTGTTATTGTTTAAAATTAATATAACTATGGATATTATTGATATGATAGCTACTATTATAACAATTAGTATTATCTTATTTTTTGAGTTTTTTAGATTTTTGTTTAGAATGGTTTTGGTTTGTACGTTATTATTTATATTATTTATTGCATCCATATTGGACGTTTCTTTTATGTTAGCTCCACAATAAATACAATAATTAGCTGTTTCTTCGTTGTTATTATTACATTTTGGACAAGTCATTAAATGTTCCTCCTTTTATTATTAACTGACTTTTTAAATAGTTGCTTTTAATACCTAGTTACTAAATTTTTACATAAAAATATTGTTAAATTATATATTTAACATATTCCTTTATTAACTCTATATTTATTACACCTATTCTTTATTAGTATATCATATTGCTAAAATAAAAATAATAAAAAAGCTAACTTTTGTTAGCTTATAAATTCTTTTAATTCTGATTTTGAAAGCAATCCAATATGCTTTTTTATTTCTTTACCATTCTCAAATATTATTAGAGTTGGTAGTGTCATTACTGCATATTTTTTTGCTAAATCTCTATATTCATCTACATCTACTTTAATAATGTCTATATCTTCTATATTATCTAGTACTTTAGAAAGCATCATACATGGATTACACCATGTTGCATAAAAATCTACTAATACTTTTTTATTACTTATTAGAGAATTAAAATCATTATCTTTTAATACTTTTATCATTAGTAGTTCTCCAATACTTTATTAGCTTCTTTTACTTCTAATTTACCACTGTTAATTAAGTCTTCTACAGTCTTTTTATCTACTACTTTATATTTTAATAATATGTTTAGTGTTTCTCTATTATATTTATCTTTATCTGGTTCTACTTTTGTTATTACATTTCTTATTTCATCTATTGCTTTATAAGAATCTTCCATCATACTAGATAGTTGTGGAGTGCTCTTAGTTATTATTGGAGTTAATTTAGAACCTATAAATAATTCATTAGTACCTGGTACATTTGCAAGTAAGAATAATGCTATAAATACAAAGATGTAACTTTCTATTAAACCAAATACTGCACCTAGTAGTTTAGATGGTATTGCAAGTATTATTGTGAATTTTAAGAATTTTTCTATTATTCCAGATATTCCTATTAAAACTTGTAATATACACATTAGTATCATATATATTATAAAGAATGCTATTCCTTCATATAATAGCAAGTTTAGAGATGTGACTCCTTCAAAATCTCCTCCAAATTGGAAGAAAGGACAAACGTTATATAAGAACTTAGATACTGGATTTTTAAGTATATATGATAGATATATTACTATTATTGCTCCAATAAGCATTACAAAGCTTTTTATTAAGCCTCTTTTAAAACCTACTACAGCACCAGATAGTAAACATAGTAAAATAACTACATCCATTATTTGAAAATTCATTTAATCACCACTTTCATCTTCAAAGTTATTGTATTATAAATATGAATGAAAAGTAAAGTTAATTATGGTATTATTAGTTATAAGGTGATTAGTGAATGAAAAAAGCAAAGCAACAAACATTTGTGTTTAAAGTTGATTCTGAAACTCAAAATGAAATGGAACATTTTTATAAAGATTTTATGAGAGAAAAGAAACCTCCTTATTCTAAGTTTCAAGCTATGAGTGGTGACTCAGTTGTTACTTTATATGAATCTGGTAAGGTTATGTTTCAGGGTATATCTGCTGATATAGATGCAAATATTTGGAAAGAAAGACAAAATAAGTTATTAAAAGATAAATATGGTGAAGATACTGCAAATAAAATGATTCAAGAAGAAGCTTTAAAAGAAAAAAAGAAAAATAAAACTACTAATGCTTTAAACAAGAGTGATTTTAAAGATGAGAAAGCACTTAAAGCTCACTACTCTGCTATAAATACTATAGGTAGTGATGAAGTTGGTACTGGAGCTTACTTTGGACCTGTTGTAGTTACTGCTTCATACGTTAATAAAAGCAATATTGATTATTTAAAAGAATTAGGAGTTAATGATTCTAAGAAATTAACTGATGATAAGATTATAGAAATAGCACCTGAATTAATTAAAAAGGTTAGTCATACTACTTTTATATTAACTCCAGATAAATATAATGAAACTACTTATAATATGAATCAAATTAAGGCAATACTTCATAATAAAGTATTGGTAAGTGAAGCCGAGAAACACGATGATGTAAAAGAATTTGTTGTAGATCAATTTGAACTTCCTAAAACATATTACACTCATATTGCACCTGCTTCTAAGAAGATTAGTAAAGTAACATTTATGACTAAGTCTGAATCAATTGTTCCTTCTATTGCTGTATCTAGTGTTATTTGTAGATATATATTCCTACTAGAAATTAATAAGTTAAGTAAAGAAGTTGGATTTAGCTTACCTACCGGTGCTGATAGTAAGACTGATGAAGCTATTAAAAAGATAATAAAAGAAAAAGGTTTGGATGCCTTAAAACATTATGGTAAATTAAAATTTGCTAATACTAATAAAGTATTAAATGAAATAGGAGCTAATTAATAGCTCCTATTTTTTAATATTCCATTATATCTATAATAAATTCGTTTAAAGCTGCGTATCTGTCTAGAGTTCCTCTTTTACATCCTTCATCTATTTTAGATAGTTTTACTATTATATCTTTTATTTCATCTATACTATAATTTGCTTGTTCATCCATTAGTTTTTTTAATTGAAAGTCAAATTTAAGATTTAAGTTATGCGCTATTTCATCTTGTCTAGTATTATTTTTATTATATATTTTATAGTATAACATTAAGTGATATTCTCTATTTAACATAGATATTAAAGTAAATGGGTCTACTTTAAGACTTTCTAAGTCTTGCATTTCTTTATATACTTCTTTTATGTTTTTAGCTATAACATCATCTACAAATTTAAATGTATTATCACTTGCACTTGGAAGTAATACTTTTTTAATATCTTCTAGGGTGATTGTATCACCTTTTTTATAAATTAAACTTAGTTTATTAATTTCACTTATTAGTACATCATAGTTATTTAAAGTAGCGTTTATCATGTACCATATAGTTTGATCTTGAATTTTATATATGGATAATTTTTGCTTAGCTGCATTTAGTAGATTATAGCCTTTAGGTGATTTTAATTCTATTAATTCATAATCTTTAGATATTTTCTTTGTAAGTGTTTTTCTTTTATCAATATCTTCATATGTAGCAAATATTATTTTAGTTAGTTCATATGGGTGATCTAGATATTCTTCTAGTTTCTTTTGATTGTTTTCTTTTAGTTTTGCTTTACCAAAGAAGTCTGCATTTTTAACTATTATTATTTTTTCCTCTCCAAAAAGTGATACGTATCCTGCTTCTTCAATGATATCTTCTAGTGAGTCTTCTCCATAGTGATAAGTGATTATATTTGTTTCATTTTTAACTATTTCATTTATTTTTTCATCCATTAGTACATGTGAATCGCTTTGAATTAAGTATATTTTCATGTTATCACTTCCTGTTTCTAAAATAAATTTTAACATATAAAAAGCTAGTATTAAACTAGCTTTTTCTTTTTAATATAGATAATTGAAGTTACTAGAGAAATTGTACTAATTGTAGATATTGCAATAGATGTTTTTAGGTTATCTCCTGTTTTGGGATTTTTTAATTTAGATTCATCTACTTTAGTATTTGTTTCTTCTTTAGTTTCTTCTTTTTCATCTTCTTTTACTTCTACTTCAGTAGTAGTAAATTCTCCACCTTCGAATCTTGCACATGTAACTTTATATGTGCCTTTTTCTTCTACTTCAAATGATCCTTCAAAAGCATTTGTATCTACAGAGAAAGATTTTAAATTTATTTCTTTATCATCTTTATCTAGTAATTTACACATTACTGCATAAACACCATCTTCTGTAGTACCTTTAAAGCTTATTGTATTTCCTGCTACTGTTGCTGATAGGGATGTTACTTTATAGGCACTTGCAGCAAATACACTTATTGGGATAAGTAATAAAATTAATAATAAATATTTCTTCATTTTCTTACCTCCCTATTCTTGATTTCCTAGGTGTACTTCGTTACCATTACCAGAACCAGATAATGCTCCAGCATAGTTATCTTTAGTACTTCCTTTAAATTCTACAAATACATATGCATTTTTAATACTTTCTTTTTCGTGATCACCTAAGTTATATTTAAATGATGATATTTTAATTCCTTTACCTTTTGTCCAATCTTGTCTTGGTGTATTTTCTGAATCTACTTCTTTTACATCGTAGATTGTATTTCCTAAACCATCATCTACGTAGTTGGCATTAGTCATTTCTACTGTTTTTGTAGTGCCATCCTTGTACTCAATTTTAGCTGTTACTATATAATCTGTATAGGAATCTTTTCTATCAAAATATACAGATGAGAATATAAATTCGTTACCTTTATTATCATGATCTATTTTAGCTTGAGCAGCTATTCTATTTATCATGAAATAGTATTTATTATTTGATGTATCAGTTAATTCAAATACTACTCTGTCATAGTATCTTGATTGGAAATCAATTTTATATTTACTATCTACTAGTTTTACTGTTACTGCACCAGCTGGTACATCTAGTGGTTTAATTGATTTGATTACTGTATTAAATGCTTCAGAATCAATTAATACTGTAGGATCTAAGATAACATTATTTATTACTACTGGGTTTTCTTTTGTTGTACCTGAAATAGTATATAAATCTTGGGTTAATAAACCATCTGCCCATGCACCTGGATAGTAACTTAAATCTTCTATTTTTCCTCTTGAGATAGCTTTGAATTCACTATCGTAGATGTATACTTTGAAGTTTCTATCACCATATGAAACATATGCGTGTTGAACCATAGGTTCATCTACTGGTCGTAAGTCAATACCATTCTCTCCAATTAATGTATTGATATCAAGTGTGTTCCAATTTGGATTATTAGTTGTAACATAATTGTCAAATTTAGAAGTTAATGCAAAGAACTTAGTGTTAGCATTAACGTTAAATGTAGTAGTATTATCTGTTTCTGATATAACAGTTGATGCTGCAACGTATGTTGTATTATTTGATAAACCTGTCATTTTTTTATAACATACTTTATTACCACAGCTCCATACTAGAGTTGCGTTACCATCAAAATTGTTATTTTGTGGTGGATTTTGATTGCTGTTATCATTTACTTGGCTGTTGTTATCGGTTACTGGTGGATTTTTTGTTTGTTCTTCTATTTTTAAATCTAAGTAATCCCCGTTTGCATCAATGTTAGTTAGATTTAATGTATAATTATATGTATCTCCATTTTGAGTTACAGTTTTAGTCATTAAATCGCTCCAATTTCCGCCATATACAAGATTTGGTATTTTTGTACCTGAAGTTTCTGCTTTTGTTACTGAAAATTCAATTTTATATTTATTATCTGTGGTATGGAATACGTCACTATCGTTAGTCCATATAAAGTTGTTTACTTTAACATTTGTTAAACTAAATCCTAAGTTATTTGTTATTCCTACTTTTAGAATTTTCTCTCCTTCTCCATATGTTGCAGCTTCTATTCTGGTAACTGGTGTAAATATTGATAATGCTATTGCAAATATAGTTACTAGAGATATTATTTTTTTGGCTAATTTCATTATATTCCTCCTTTTATTTACCAAAATGTTACGTAATAATATGCAAGTATTAATTTTATTATATTGTTTATGTTTTATATTTCAAGAAAAAAGAGTTAAAAATTTAACTCTTTTTTAGTTACTAATCATATTTTCTTATTTTTGTTGATTTAGATAGTAGTGTTAGAGATTTCTCTTCTATTTGTCTTATTCTTTCTAGAGAAATATTTAGTTCTTTACTTAATTCTAATAGAGTTTTTCTCTTATCGTTATCTATTCCGAATCTTTCATGTATTATGTATCTATTTCTTTTGTTTTTTATAATACTATCTACGTCTTTTATGAAGCTTTCATCTATTATTCTACCTAATGTTTCATCTATGTTATCAGTTTCTATATTATTATTTAAATTAGTTTTTAGACCATTATTTAGGAATAGTTTTATAAAGTCTATTACTCTTTGTTTTGCGATTCTTAAGTCATTAGTTTTCTCAAAGTTTAAATTGTTATACATACTTTCAAATATTATTAATAGTTTATCTTGTTTTTCTATATCTGGATAAAAGTATCTATAAAATTCTTTTTCTTTTATTAAAGATGTCATTAGATCATCAAATGTAAAATTTATTCCTTTGTTTTTTAAAATAATATATTCATTAAACATGTCTGATAGTTCTTCTGTTTTAATATTTTTGTCTTCTTTTATTATTCCTTTTACTCCTACTAGATTTCTATATACTTCATTATAGAAAGATTTTGTAAATATATTTGAATAATTATTTATTTTTAGTAAATCTCCATTTTTAATTCTTTTTATCCAACATTCTATAAATGCACTTCTAATATCATCTAGGTCGTATTCTCCATTATTAAATATCTTTAGATTATTTCTTTTAATAAATGTATTAGGTACATATAAAGTTTCTAGTATTAGTTTATCTAAGTATAGTTTCTTTTGTGTTTCATTATTGCAATTAAGATACTCCTTATATAGTTCTTTTGCATCTTCTAGTCTTAGTTTGTCATATGTTTTTATTTTATCTTCTAGTGTTTTTATTATTTTCATATTAAATTCCCCTTGGTTTTGTATTATAGGAATTGGTATTATTAATGTCAATTTTTATTAATAATAAAACTAGAGTTAGCTATTTAACTCTAGTTTAGTTATAAATTCTTTTGCTTTAGCATCTAGTTCTTCTAAAGTACCATCATTATTTATAGTGTAATCATACTCATAATTTAAAACATTTTTATCTGAGTTATTAGATGTTATTATTGGTACGTTTTTATTAGTTATTAGAAGAGTTTTAGCTTTTAGTAATCTTTTTACTTTCTTTATTTCTTTTATTTCTCTTATGTGAATAAACATTAGATTATTATTACTATTTATAAATGAATTATATTCTTCTTTTATGTAGTTTAGAGGAGCATCGTTATATTTAATACTTAGTTTTTTTAAGTCTACTAGGAGTTTTCTTGATTTTTCATCTTTTTCTCCATTCCAGTTAACTAGTATTTTAGCTGCTTCTTTTACTTTATCTACTGATGATATGTTTAATACATTTGTGTATGACTTACAGTATGATACGAATGTATCTTTTCCTGAAGCTCCACTTCCATTTATTATTATTACTTGTTTCATAGTATCCTCCCTTTTAAATAATTGATTTAGTATTTAATATATTTTTAGTGTATTCTTTTGCTTCTTCAAATATATCCCATTCTTTACTGTGAAGACTATATATTGTTATTTCTTTCATATAATTGTCTCCTATTTTTATCATCTATTAAAGTATATCATTTATTCTGCATAAAAAAATTATCAAACGATAATTCTTTATTTTATGTATTCTATTTTTCTTACTTTTTTTCTTTTTAAAACTTTTTCATCTTTTTTTAATTTGAATGCGTCTTGGCCAAGCATTTCAACACCTAAGCTAATTAATTCATCAAGTGAATAATCATATTGAGATATCCCTCTTACATTAATTGAATCCCTTTTTCCTATTTTTGCTTCTTTAGAAGTGTATTGAACAATCATGTTATTATTGTGTTCTTCATTTGTTACTTTTAATATTTGTTGTCCATATTCATTTGCTACAATACTGTAGAATTTACAGCTGCTTTGAAATTCTCTGAATATTTTTTTATTATTTTCCTTCATATTGTAATCGATGTTGCTAGTCTTCATTTCCTATCCTCCTGGGTAGTATTATAACATGATGTCTGTTTTGTTTTCTATATAATTTAAAATATATTTTATACATTAATTATAAATTTTATATAATTCTTTTTATTTAGTAAATGTAGTTTTAATATTTAATGTCGGATATCTTAATACAGATTTATTTGAGTTAAATATTACTGCATTAGGAAATAAATTATTTATTTCATTTAATTCACTTTCTAAATAATTATTATTTTTAATACATATACCATTTATTAGTTTTGATGGTATACCTCCTGGTATGGCTAACCAGTAGTTAGTTTTAAAATCAAATGTTTTTCTCATATCTTTACCTGCTGGAGATAAAGGTTCAATTAGATATTCTAGAATTTCTAATTCTAGAGGGCTATATAGTGATTTATAGTCTTTATTTACTTCTTTTTGATGTTCAAATTCAAAGTAATCTAAGTGTGTTAAATATTGCATGATTGGGTTTTCTTCATCAAAAAATAGTAATACATTCTTACCTATATTTAATCTGCTTTTATCATCTTCTGCTAAGTCACCATGATATGGATAATCATTACCTTTCATTCTTGATAGAAAAGCACAGAAACATCCTTCTCTTTCACTTTCAAGTTCTCCAAACCATTCACTTGCAAGTAAGCCATGCTTTGATATTTCACTTAAACTATTTATTGAAGAAGAACATCTATGATTTAGAACATTTTTTGGTATTACTACTTTATCTTCTTTATCTATATTCATTGGATTGATAGAATAATTATTTGTTTCTTCTTCTAACTTTTGATACAAAACTTCTAATTTTTTAATTATATTGTTTAATCTTTCATCATTTGTCCATTCATAGTTTGATAATTTTTTATATTCAACATTCTTTTTTCCTATATTTGCTCCTTCAATTATCATAAAACACATCCTTTTTTCTTTAACATTTCAAAAATATCTTTTTCATTTTCTTCTATTATATTTGATGGTAATCCATATAAGATGGCTATTTCATTATAAATGATTAAAAGTACTTGGTATTACTTATATTTTTCTTTAAAAATTCTATGGAATTTGTTTTGTCCATAACATATATCACCTAATTATATTATATCAAACAAGTTTATATTCTCTAACAGCAATTCTTTCATTGAAAATATCATATGCATGAATCATTCTTTCCATGTGTTGGTTGCCAAAAAGTAAGCCAAATTTAACCAAATAAAAAAGAACTATTATTTATAATAATTCTTTAGCTACATTTTATGATGACGTGATTGAATTTGCAATTCGTGTATTTGTTCTATAATATCATTTGAAATCTCTTCTGGTGATTTGTTAAGTGTATATTCTGTTATTGTTGCAAGACTTTCATTACATGGACTATATACAAAATGCCTATTATCATTTAATTGATGATTATTAGCACCTCGTTTATCAATTAATCTTTGATTAATAATATTTATGGATGTTTCTTTATCCTGAGTTGGAATTAAATAAACAATATTTTGAAATCTGCTTAAAAACTTTTTCATTTCTATGAACATTAAAGGATTTTCATAAATTGAATGACCAGCTCCAAAATCTA
>OCTW011563648.1_pt1 | contig 22672 bp, 17 predicted proteins | sample 1539671 | NCBI WGS metagenome assembly OCTW01 (sample SAMN02144230, study PRJEB22623) | gut metagenome | biome: sheep rumen | host: Ovis aries | place: New Zealand
AACTCATGCTCTGGCGCTTGGCCGGATCCAGGTCATGGTTGATGGTGGCCAGTACCACATTGTGGCCGATGAGCGCCCCTTCGTCGATGGTGATGCCGCCCTGGTCCTGGAACTTGCAGCCCATGTTGATGAACACCCGTTCGCCCACGACGGTGTTCTTGCCGCAGTCGGTATGGAACGGCGGAAACATCCCCACCGACTTGGGAAACTCGCGTCCCCATAGCTTTTTCAAAAGCGTATGCAATTCTTCGGGCGTGTGGTATTTCCCGTTTATCTCGGCCGTAATCTTCAGCGCCTCCTGGGAGAGTTGATGAAACATCATGTAAACATCCGATCCGTCAACGACCGGCTTGCCAGATGCCATGTAATCTCTGAATTCTTGTATTGTCATTGTTTAGGTTCTTTCCGCTTGCAAAAATAATCATTTTCCCTGGGATGGAGAGCCGGACGCGTGGTCGGATCGCGGGGTATAATGCAAAAAGTGGAAATCTACTTTACTATCTACAGCAAACTTAATCCTCAGCCCTAAGATACCCGTGCCGGACCAAATCTTCCCGGCCCGGACGGGCTGCGTCTTTTTGAGGCAGGCAACGCTTTGAAATAACACAGATTATTTGTATTTTCACGGGGAAAACAGGATATGATAAAAACCGGTATCAAGAATCATTTGGAATCCTTCACCACGAAGGAGCACTGTGCGGACAGCCTTGGAACGGGCAATGTCCCGGTCTTTGCCACCATCATGATGGTCGGCCTCATGGAAAAAACGTGCCTGGAGAGCGTCCTTCCCTACCTGGAGCCGGGTCAGGACACCGTGGGGACGCACGTGAACGTCTCCCACGCAAAGGCCACCCCCGCCGGAATGAAAGTCTGGTGCGACAGCGAACTTGTCGAGATAGACCGCCGACGGCTCGTCTTCCGCGTTTCCGCCTTTGATGAGCGGGGCCTCATCGGCGAAGGCACCCACGAGCGCTTCATCATTGACAAGAAACGCTTTGTGGAAAAAACTTACTTGTAACAGGCCATGGCAACAAGACCTTTCGGCACTTGCTTTTTCGAGCAGTATGCACAAATTTCACTCACCGCCCTTCTCGGCAGCGAGTTCTCCACCCTTGTGAATCGCGACCGTCCGGATCTGCAGACCCCGGACGGATGCACCTTCGGGATCGAAGTCACGCGCGCCATGGAGGAGAGCAAGCGGGCGGAAGAAGAGCTCCTGAAGGACATCTCCGGCATCACCCCGGCCCCCGGGGATGATGAAATCGGCCAGATTCTCGAATACGGATACGCTTACGGCCTTAAAAAAGGAAAATATATCGGTGTCAGGGAACTCTCATACTGGGCCATGGCCCTCCCCCTCAAGCGCATCCTGGAGAGCAAGGTGTCCAAGGTGGGAAACGGCTTCTACGGGCACTTCGAGAAAATGGGGCTCTTCGTCTTTTCCAGGGAAAACCTGAAAGAGGCGGAGGCCGTCAATGCCATGAATTATACCCTTCAGCTACAGGAGAATCAGGACATCCGCTACAACCGGCTCTACCTGGCCGATGTGAACGATCTCTTTGTCTGCAACCTGGACGATGGCCTCAGGCAAAGTTCCCGCCTGTCACGCCACCCCATCACCCAGGGTCAGCGACAGGAATTCTACCTGGAAGCCGTCCGGAAACAACTTGGACATTGACAACACCGGGTGGCCAATAAATACCTTATTATCAGCCAATTACATATAATCCTCTGCGCAAAAAGCGCAGAGGATTATTAGCAAATTGCTGATTCTCAGATTGTTGCCGGCCACCACATGGCGTAGTAACAGGCCGAAAAGTGAGCGGAGGGTCTGCGGAATGAACCGTAGCTTGAAAAGGTGCCGGCTACAGTTTCACTTCGACAAGGGCCGGGAAAATGTAAGAAAGGTCTCCGCGGACATTCAGGGTAGAAAGCATATTCTGGGGTGTGCGCGGGAGGACCCCTTCGAAGAGGACCTTTTCACCGAAGACAATCTTCACGGGCTTGTTCAGGTTGACCAGCGTGTCGTTCAGATAGACGGTAACCTTGGAATAGTCGCTCTTTTCGATGGTGACCGTGTTGTCCTTGACACTGGCAACCAGCATCTTGCCCTTCTGGGCTTCCGGCTTGGAAATGCCCAGCCAGTAGAAGTTCTCCTTCATGGCGTCACCCTGCACCCAGACCACCTTGTCGGGATAAGGATTGCGGGTGAACTTCTGCATCCACGGAACGGCCGCTGCGTCTTCCAAGTCCATCCAGTGCGGCTTTCCGGCCACGATGTGACCGTCATGGATATAACCTTCCGGATCGCCCTCCTGCAGGGCGTCCATTTCGGCAATGCGGGCAGCACATTCCTTGTTCCGGTTATAGTCCGCATCCAAAGCGCCGCACCAGATGGCAAAAGGCGTGTTGCGAAGGCTTTCGAGCCGCACATCGCCGGGATGCCCGGCCATCATGGAAGCGGCGGCCCAATGGTCGGCCATACGGGGGGCCAGGCGCCAGACACCGTCCCCGCCGGCCGAATAGCCCATGATGTACACCTTGTCGGGATTCACATCCAGTGCCGACACGGCATAACGGATGATGGCATCGTAAAAAGCGTCGGCTTCGTTCACAAAATGCAAGTCCCAGGTGTCCTGAATCGCCCGCGGGCAAAGATAGACTGCGTCGCTGGGCTGATAGAGTTTTTTCTGATTCTCCCACTGCTGGTTGTTGGTGGCCGCCGGAGCGCCGCCGCCACCGTGCAGGGAAATGAACAGGGAACGTCCGCCTGCAGGAATTTTTCCGTAAGTGGTCCACCAGACAGGCATTATCTTATTGCCGATAATGATTTTTCCGGCTTTGAAAGACGCTTCATAAGCAGATTTCACGGCGTCTTTCCATGCCTGCTGAAGAACGGCCATATAGGTTTTGACTTCCTCTGCAGTGAGGGTTTCCTTCGTAGCCAAAGGCGATCCTGACGGAGCCTTGATACTGACTTCGGTAATGGGGGCCGGATCTTTTTCCGGCTGGGCCGACGAACTGCAGGACATGGCCATCAAAACGATGATAATGGGAATCATTGAAATATAGATTAGTGATTCAGATTTTCGATCATGGCACGGGCCACGGCATTGGAAGCCCCGGAACCTCCCAGGAGGCTGCGAATCTCGTCATAATCGGCCCGCATTTTTTGCCGATAGGACTCATCCTCCCAGAGGCGGACCATCTCTGCCTCCAGATTTTCCACGGTGAAGTTCTCCTGCAGAAATTCCCTGAAAGCCAACCGATTGATAATAAGATTGGCCAGGGAGACATACTGCACCTTGATCAGGCGGCGCATGATAAAGGCGCTGGCCGCAGCCACTTTGTAGCCCACCACCTGGGGTGTGCCGATGAGCGCCGCCTCCAGCGAAGCCGTGCCGGAATTGATGACGGCGGCGCGGGCATGGCGAAGGGCGGCATACGTTTCGCCGAAAACGACATGGACATAGGTACGCTCGCCCAGATAGCGGGCGTAATCCGCCATCGTCCGGGAAGGACCGGCCGCCACCACGAAGTGACAGTCCGGATAGCGTTCATGCCAACGGTCGGCAAATTCCATGAATGTGGGCATCATCTGGCCGATTTCCATATTCCGGGACCCGGCCAGGAGAGCGATATAAGGGGCCTCGGGAAGGCCGGAACGGCGCAAAAAATCGGCCTTGGACTCCGTCAGGGCGGGGCTGCCGTCAATGGCGTCCACCAGCGGATTTCCCACATAGGTAAACGGTACCCCCTTGGACTCAAAGTACGGAATCTCGAAAGGGAAAACGATATAAAGACGGTCCACGAAGGCCTTCAGCTTGCGGATGCGCCCCTCCCGGGAAGCCCACACCTTGGGAGCGATGTAATAGAATACCTTGAACCCGGCGCCGTGAGCGAATTCGGCAATCTTGAAATTGAATCCGGGATAGTCTATGAGGATGACCACATCCGGCTTCCAGGCAGCGATATCCTCCTTGCAGAAACGGACTTTCTTCAACAGTGAGAAACCCTTCAGGAGCACTTCCAGATAGCCCATGACGGCCCCGTCCCGGTAATCCTTCACCAGACCCTCCCCTTCTTGATGCGCCCGGAAAACGGCATTCATCAGATCTCCGCCCCAGAAGCGGATATCGGCCCCGGGATCCTGCGCATACAGGCCCTTCATCAGATTGCTTCCGTGCAGGTCTCCGGAAGCCTCGCCGGCAATGATGTAGTATTTCATAGGCTTTGCAGGCGTTTGAGTTCCCGGTAATCGGTGAGATCCGCATTGAAAGGGACGATGGTAATCCAGCCCTGTTCCACCAGCAGATGGTCTGCGGCACAGGCATCATCGTCGTCGCTCACGAAATCACCCTTCATGAAAAAAGCCTGCTCCCCTTCCTCCAGCTTCACGCGATGCTGCTGCCAAAGGAACTGATTGGTAAGGCCCAGCTGTTCCAGACGCGTTTCGTCCCAGGTTTCGAATTCCCGGATCCAATGACCCGCACCCTGGCGGGTAAAGCGCACTCCCTTGATTTTCTCCAAGGGAAGAGGCGGGAAATTGATGTTGTAATAGATGCCCTTGCGGTCTGGCCAATGGTCCAGCAAGCGTCGGACAATGTCCGGCAGCAGGGCCTCCACGGCCGACAGGTCCACCCCGAAATCGTGACTGCAGATGGAAACGCCGATGGCTTTGATTCCATTGATGGCAGCCTCTTCCACACAGCCCAGCGTCGCGCTGTAATTGGCCCCGCTCGAGCAGTTGCTGCCATGATTGATGCCGGAGACCACCAAGTCCGGGTTGCGGGCTTCGTACTTGTACTGCAGGCCAAACTTGATACAGGATGCGGGCGTGGCATCCAGATAGCACCACGCTCCCGGCCCCTCTTCCGGCAAATCTTTATAAGCCAACTGCTTGACGCCCAACGATACAGCCAGGGAAACCGCGCTCTGATGAAACTTTGGAGCCACCACGGTCACTTCCCCGAACTGCGCCATCACCCGTGCCAGGGCATGAATGCCGGGGGCTTTATAACCGTCGTCATTGGACAGAAGAATTCTCATACTACAAAGATAAAAAAAAGGGGGCGAACTCAAAAACAAGTTCCCCCCTTGAAAGCAAAAATCTTGAAAGAAGATTATTTCAGTTCTGCCAGATACTTGATGGTGCGGACCATCTGAGAAGTGTAGGAATTCTCGTTGTCATACCAGGAAACGACCTGAACCTGATAAGTTTCCTCGTCAATCTTGGACACCATGGTCTGGGTGGCGTCGAACAGGGAGCCGAACTTCATGCCGATGACATCGGAGCTCACGATCTGGTCCTCGGTGTAGCCGAAGGACTCGTTGGAAGCGGCCTTCATGGCGGCGTTGATGCCTTCCACGGTAACATCCTTGCCCTTTACCACAGCAACCAAGATGGTGGTGGAACCGGTGGGAGTGGGAACACGCTGGGCACTGCCGATCAACTTGCCGTTAAGTTCGGGAATGACAAGGCCGATAGCCTTGGCGGCGCCGGTGGAGTTGGGAACGATGTTGCAGGCGCCTGCACGGCTGCGGCGGAGGTCTCCCTTACGCTGAGGGCCGTCCAGAATCATCTGGTCTCCGGTGTAGGCGTGAATGGTGCTCATGATACCGCTGCAGATGGGAGCATACTTGTTAAGGGCGTCGGCCATGGGAGCAAGGCAGTTGGTGGTGCAGGAAGCGGCGCTGATAACGGTATCGGCAGGAGTAAGGGTCTTGTGGTTGGTGTTGAAAACAATGGTGGGAAGGTCGTTGCCTGCAGGAGCGGAAATGACAACCTTCTTGGCGCCGGCCTCGATATGGGCGGATGCCTTTGCCTTGGAAGTGTAGAAACCGGTGCACTCAAGGACCACGTCAACCTTCAGTTCGCCCCAAGGGAGTTCTGCGGCGTTGGGTTTTGCATAGATGGTGATTTCCTTGCCGTCCACGATGATGGAACCGGGAGTGACAACGGTCTTGCCGTCTTCTGCGAGGACAGCGTCCTTATAATCGACAGTGTGCTTTCCTTCTCCGAATTTGCCGGCAAAGCCACCCTGGGCCGTGTCGTATTTGAGAAGGTGAGCGAGCATTTTGGGACTTGTAAGGTCATTGATGGCGACTACTTCATAACCATCAGCTTCGAACATCTGACGGAATGCCAGACGGCCGATACGGCCAAAACCGTTGATTGCAATTCTATTCATATTGAACTATACTAAATGATGATAAATAACTAACTACCTTTTTAATGCGGCGCAAAGTTACAAAAAAAATCCGATAATATCATAGATATTAACGGAAATTATTAAAATTTTTTAATGTGCCTGTTCCCCTGTTTCTCCAAAGAGACTCCGTTCCACAAAATCGCAGAGGATGTGCCCTGTCAGCGTATGGCATTCCTGGATGCGCGGCGTATCCGCAGACGGAATGTGGATGACGTGGTCATAGGCATCCATCTTGCAGGGAGCCGCCCCCACGAGGGCCACGCTCACCACGCCCTTTTCCCGACAGGCCTCCAGCGCCCGGACCAGATTTTCGGAATTGCCCGAGGTGGACAGGCCGATAAAAACGTCTCCCGGACCGCCGCATGCGATGATCTGACGGTAGAACACTTCCCCGTAGCCGTAATCGTTGCCGATGGCCGTAAGGATGGAACTGTCCACCGTAAGGGCCATGGCGGGCAGGCCGCTGCGATGGAGGCGGAACTTGTTCACCAGTTCGGCCGCCATGTGCTGCGCATCCGCCGCAGAGCCGCCGTTTCCGGCCCAGAGCGTTTTTCTTCCCCGGCGATACGTTTCCACCAGGAGGCCGGCAACGGCCGCCACACTGGCAAGAGCCTTCTCATCGGCCAGAAAGGCTTCCTTCACCCGGGCCGACGCCGCCACCTGCGTTTTTACGAAATCCATTTTATTTGTCATACCCTACAAAGATACACAATCCCCGCGACATAAAAAAAAGCAGTCCCCGGCAAAAGGGACTGCGATGTACAATACCGCCTGTGTCTAGAAGGAGTAATAGACCCCCACGATGGGCGAAAGGGTGAAAATACTCGTGAGAGAAGAGTTGATTCCGGCGATGAATCCCCCTCCGTAATATCCGATCCGCATGAAATGGCTCACCACGGAGAAATGGTCATTCAGATCGACGGCGAGACCGGGACGAATCCCGATGCCCCAACTGGAAACGCCGCCCTGGAAGGCCGTGGAGAAGTTGAAATGCGCATCGGCGAAAATGCGGGCAGGGCCGAACTCGATGAAATGATAACGGAAATAAGGGTCGATGGTCAAAGCACCGCCGCCTCCGCCGAACAGCAGACCCAGGGAGGTGCCGACCGCCATTTTCTGGTTGAAGCCATATCCCACCTCCGGAGAGACGCCGAAAAAGGCGCTGCCATTACCGGCTCCTGCAAACTGAATACTACCACCCACATAAAGCTGCGCTTTGGCAGTAAATGCCATCAGCATCAAAGCGAAAACTAAAATAACTTTCTTCATACTTCAAAGTAATACTAACGATAATTTCTGATTCAGGTGGCAAAATTATCATTTTCTTGCGGATTATGCAAACCTTGTTTCTCGACAGCGCATTTTTTACTACCTTTGCAGAACAAATGTAATCTTATGGAGCAAAGACCACCCATCTACCTTTTCACCGACGGAGCGGCCAGCGGCAATCCCGGACCGGGAGGCTACGGCATCGTCCTTCGCTGCGGCTCCTACGAGAAGGAACTGTCGGGCGGGTTTGCCCGTACCACCAACAACCGGATGGAACTGCTTGCCGTCATCGTCGGCCTGGAACAGATTCGCTGGGACAATGCCGAGGTGCATGTCTGGAGCGACTCCTCCTATGTGGTGAAGGCCCTCAACGAAGGCTGGCTGGACAAATGGAAGCGGACGGGCTTCAAGGGGAAGAAGAACGTGGATCTCTGGCTCCGTTTCGACACCGTTTACCACCGGCATCGCGTGGCATTCCACTGGCTCAAGGGGCATGCCGGACATCCGGAAAACGAGCGTTGCGACGCCCTGGCCGTCGCGGCCTACCACCGGGACGGGCTCCCCGAGGATACCGGTTTCATCCAAGAAGACACGAATTTACTATAAAACAGATATGGCACTCCCTAAACTCGTCGTAGGCATCACCCAAGGTGACAGCAACGGCATCGGATACGAAGTAATCATCAAGGCGCTTGCCGATGAGCGCATCCTGGACTCTTTCACTCCCGTCATCTACGGGTCGTCCAAACTGCTGGGCTTCTACCGCAAGACCCTCCACAACATCGGCCCCATGGATGTCAATGTCATCTCATCTGCCGCAGACGCACGCCAGCGCAAAGTGAATCTGGTGAACTGCCTGCCGGACAACATCTACGCAGAGCCCGGCCAAAGCACGCCGGAAAGCGCCAAGAACGCCATTGCCGCCCTGGACGCCGCCGTAAAAGACCTCAAGGACGGCCAGATCGACGTCCTGGTGACCGCCCCCATCAACAAGCGAGCCATGAATGCCGAGGGCTTCTCCTTTACCGGACATACCGAATTCCTGGAAAAAGAGTTCGGCGTGGATGACGTAACCATGATCCTGGTAAGCCACCAGATCAAGATCGGCGTGGTAACGGGGCACATTCCCCTCAGGGACGTTCCGGGAAGCCTTTCCAAAGAGGCCATCCTGGGGAAACTGCGCATCATGAAGGCTTCGCTGGAGCGGGATTTCGGCGTTGTGGATCCCAAGATTGCCGTCCTGGGCCTGAACCCCCACTGCGGAGACGGCGGCCTGCTGGGCCACGAAGAGCAGAACATCATCCTGCCGGCCGTGCAGGAAGCCCAGGCTGAAGGCATCCAGGCGTTCGGCCCGTATTCTCCGGACGGATTCTTCGGCCTGGGGAATTACAGCCGCTTCGATGCCACGCTGGCCATGTACCACGACCAGGGCCTCGCCCCTTTCAAGGCACTGGCCTTTGCCGACGGTGTCAACTATACCGCCGGCCTTCCCATCGTGCGCACGTCGCCCGACCATGGCACCGCCTACGACATGGCCGGTCGGGACGAGGCGGATCCCCGTTCCATGATGAGCGCCATTTATACGGCCATTGACATTTTCCGGAAGCGCCTCCAGTACGATTCCCTGATGGAAGGACGGCTTATCGAGAAAAATCGCTGACAAACACCGGTTTCGGAACCTCTATCCGGCGGCCTGTATCTTTCAGGGCGCCGGTTTTTTTATCGCGGGAATAAATCTCTATCTCGTCCGTGTCCCGACAGGCCACAAGGACCCAGTCATCCAGGACGGTGAAATTTCTGGGATGGGCACCGGTATGGGTGTACCCGGCTTTCTCCAGGGTTCCGTCCGCCAGCACCTTGAAAAGCGCCACGCCGTCATTTTGCAGGCGGAGACTGGCATACAGGAAAGCGCCGTCCGGGCTCAGATGGATGTCGGCCGCACCGCGGGCATCCGCTTCGTCGGCCCGGACCAGCTGCAAAAGAGCCATGTCGGGGTAACTGAACACCGCGATGTCTCCGGAAAGTTCGCCGATGCAATACAGGCGCTTCCCTTCCAGAAGCAGGTGCCGGGGGCCGAAATCGGCCGGCAGTGCGGCCACCCTCCGGCCATTGCTCACCCCCATCGGCGTAAGGTCCAGGGCGCCGATGGCGTCGGCACTGAACTCCGTGAACAGCAATTTGCTGTCCGGCGTAAAGAGGGCGCAGTGCACATGGGGCTTGTCCTGCCGGTGCTGGTCCGGACCGCCTGCCGTGCTGAAGACGAGGGAATCCAGCGGGGCGATGCCGCCATCCGCCGTCAGTTTGTAAACGGCCAGAGAACCGCCGCTGTAATTGGCGACGGCCAGAAAACGGCCGTCAGTTGCCACATGGCAGGGGTCCTCTCCCCCGGCCGGCAGACCGGTGGGCTGACTGCCCAGACTGTCAAAGCCGTTTCCGGTGTAACGCCAGGCCGTCACGGAGGCCCTTTCGTCCGGCATTTCGCTCACGGCATAAATCCGGCCGTCCCAGGCGGCCAGGAACGACGGATTGGGCACGGGGGCCATGGCTATGGAGCCGAAGGGGCCGTCGGCCGGAATGACATCCCCTTTACGCAAGTCAAAATCAAAGGCATAGAACCCGTCGGAATAGGTTCCGACAAACAGGGTCCGCGTGCTGCGGCTGTCACAGGCGCAGGCGACCATGAGCAAGGCCAGAAAGAAGGGCAGGTATTTTTTCATACCGACAAAGATACAGAAAAAATCGTATCTTTGTAAAAATGAACCTGGATACCGCCATACAGTATCTTCCGGGAGTGGGGCCCAAGCGGGCGGCGCTCCTGGAATCCGAACTGGGAATCAGTACGGTGGGAGACCTTGTGCGCCTGTATCCTTTCCGTTATATCGACCGCAGCAGCATTGTCCGCATCGCCGACGCACATCCGGACCTGGCCCAGGTGCAAATCCGCGCCATGGTCACCAAGGTGCGGCTGCTGGCCAAAAACGGGGCCGAAGTGCCCCAGGACAACGTCAAGTACAACCTGGTCAGCCGCCTGTCGGCCATCGTGGCCGACGACAGCGGGGAGATGGAAGTGGTCTTTTTCAAAGGCGTCAAATGGATGCACGCCCGCCTGAGGCCGGGCAGCGTGTTCATTTTCTTCGGGAAACCCACCGTTTTCCAGAACCGGCTCAACATGGTACATCCGGAGGTTGACGCCCCGGACGCGGCCAACACCGGCGTGCTCACCGGCGTCTATACTTCCACGGAAAAACTGAAGACCTCCGGCATCACCGGAAAAGTGATGCTCAAACTTATCGGAACCGCCCTGGAAAGCATCCTTCCCTCCCTGCAGGACACCCTGCCGGAATACATCCTCAAGGAAAAGGGGCTGGTGCCCCTCACATATGCTCTCCGGCAAATCCATTTCCCGGTGGACCAGCAGGCCCTGGCCAAAGCCACCTACCGCCTCAAGTTCGAGGAACTGTTTCTCCTGCAACTGTCGCTTCTCAAGCAGAAATTCGTCCGCAGCCGCAGTGCCGTGGGATTCAACATGGCTGCCGTCGGCGATGCCTTCAACGCCTGCTACAAGGCCCTTCCCTACGAACTCACGGGCGCCCAGAAACGGGTGATCCGGGAAATCCGGGAAGACATGCGCAGTGGCCGCCAGATGAACCGCCTGCTGCAGGGGGACGTGGGGTCCGGCAAAACCATGGTGGCCGTGCTTTCGGCCCTCATCGCCGTGGGAAACGGCTATCAAGCCTGCCTGATGGCACCCACGGAAGTGCTTGCCCAGCAACACTTTGCCAATATTTCCAAGTACCTGAAACCCACCGGGGTGAAAGCCGCCCTCCTCACGGGAAACACCGGCGCCGCCGCCCGGCGGGAAATCCACGCCGGACTGCAGGACGGCAGCATCGGCTTTCTGATTGGCACCCACGCCCTGATTGAGGACACGGTCCTTTTCCGGGCACTGGGGCTCGCCATCATCGATGAGCAGCACCGCTTCGGCGTAGAGCAGCGTGCCCGGCTTTGGAACAAAGGCTGGCAGGGCGTTCCGCCCCATGTCCTGGTGATGACGGCCACGCCCATTCCCCGCACGCTGGCCATGACCCTGTACGGAGACCTGGACGTCTCCGTCATCGACGAGATGCCCCCGGGGCGAAAGCCCGTCCAGACCCTTTGCGTGGGAGAGGGAAAGCGCCACGCCATGCACAATTTCATCCGGGACGAGATTGCCAAGGGGCGGCAGGCCTTCATCGTATATCCGCTCATTTTCGAGAGTGAAAAACTGGATTACAAGAATCTGGAACTGGGTTATGAGGAAATCGTGAAAGCCTTCCCGCTCCCGCAGTACAAGGTGGCCATCGTACACGGCCGGCAAACCCCTCAGGAAAAAGCCTTCAACATGGACGCCTTCGCGGCCGGCCGGGCCGACATCCTGGTCTCCACCACGGTCATCGAGGTGGGCGTGGACGTGCCCAATGCCTCCGTGATGGTGATCGAAAGTGCCGAGCGCTTCGGCCTGAGCCAGCTGCACCAGCTCCGCGGCCGGGTGGGCCGGGGTGCGGAACGCTCCTACTGCATCCTGATGAAAGGCACCAAGGTTTCCAAGGAAAGCCAGAAGCGCCTGGACCTTCTCTGCGCCTCCGAAAACGGTTTCGAACTGGCCGAGGAAGACATGAAGATGCGCGGACCGGGAGACCTGGAGGGCACCCAGCAGAGCGGGCTCCCCATCAGCCTGAACATTGCCTCCCTGGCCAAGGACGGTCTCATCCTTTCCGACGCCCGAGGGTACGCCCAGCACATTCTGGAACAGGATCCCGGCCTCTCCGATGCAAAAAATGCCCCGCTCGCAGCCGAACTGCGGCGGGACAAATATCTGACGAAAGATTATTCCCGGATTTCCTGATTACTTCATCCAGCGGTCCAGCCAGTCGAAGTAGCTCCGATGCCAATAGAGGGCGTTCTGGGGCTTGAGAATCCAGTGATTTTCATGGGGGAAGACGATGAGTTTGGACGGAACGCCCATCATCTGGGCGGCGTTGAATGCGGCCATTCCCTCGTCCACGGGAACACGGAAATCGGAACCGCCATGGATGCAGAGGATGGGCGTATGCCAGTTCTGCACCAGTTTGTGCGGGGAATTGTCATAGTGACGCCTGGCCTTGGGAAGATTGCTCCAGGGAGAACCGCCCTGCTTGAGCCCGCCGAAGGTGACTCCGTCTCCGGCCGCTCCCACCTGTCCTTCCTTGTAAGCATACTCGTGCAAACCGCCGTTGTCCCAGTTGGGGAACCACATTTCCTCGGTGGTCATGTACATGTGCTCTTCGTTGAAGATGCCGGCGTGGGCGATGAAGCAGTCATACACATCCTTGTGGATGCCGGCCAGGTAATAGACGCTGAAACCGCCATAAGAGGCGCCACAGGCAGCCACACCGCTCACATAAGGCTCGGCCTTGATGTGACGGGCCGCCGTGAGGTAATCCTGCATATTGAGGCCGATGTAGTCTCCGGATATCTGCTCACACCAGGGCTGGCCGAAGGCGGTGGTACCGCGGCGGTTCGGGAGAACCACCACATACCCCTGGTGACACATGAGCATGTAGTTCCAGCGGTAACTCCATCCCTGGGAAAGGGAACCTTGAGGGCCTCCCAGACAGATTTCAATGGCGGGATAGGTCTTGGAAGCGTCGAACTTGGGAGGCAGCAGAACCCAGGTGAGCATCTTTTCGCCGTCCACCGTAGTGAGCCAGCGGGCCTCGGTCTCGTGCTTGTCCAGCTGTCCCAGCAGATGCTCGTTCTCGAAGGTGATCTGATGGATGGCGTTGTCCGTCACGGCCACCAGTTCCGTGGGGAAATCCATGGAGGCGAAAGTGGTCAGGAGCGTTCCGTCCTGCAGCACGCCGAAGGGAGAGCCGAAGTCGAACCAGAGGTTGTCGGCCGTCAGGCGGACCGGTTCCATTCCGGGCACCACATTGAAAATCCCCTGCAGGCCCTCTGCAAGAGCGGAGAAATAGACAGACTGGCCGTCGGCTGCCCAGACGGGAGCGTCCACATTGTATTTGAACGAAGCGCTGAGTTCACGGATGTTCTGCACGGCAGGGTTGGCGCTCTGGCCCTCCCCTTCCGGTTCACGGACGATATCGGCCAGCATCAGGCGCACCTTGTCGGCCTCATAACCGTCCCGTGCCATCGAGAGCCAGGCCAGGCGGGTTCCGTCGGGGCTCCAGACCGGATGGGTGTCGTAGCCGCCCTCGAAGGTCACTTGCGAGATTTCCCCGGTGAGCGGGCAATAGAGGAAGATGCAGGTGTTAGTGGAGAAGGCATATTCCTTTCCGGTCAGGGGCTTGCAGGCGAAGGCGATGTACCGGCCGTCCGGGCTCCAGCAAAGGTCGGCAATGTCGGAGAACGGACCGTTGGGCAGTTCCCACTGGCAGTCCGGTCCCAAAATGTCCACGCCTTCCTTCACCAAGCCATTGGACAGCGTAGCCACAAAGCTGTGGGCGATCTCCGTGCGCCAATGGTCCCAGTGACGGTACATAAGGTCCTCGGTGGCATAGGCTTCGGCCTTGTCCAGGGCGGGATCCGAGTCGGCGGGGACCTCCACATGGCTGTGGACGCCCTTTACATAAATGAGCTGATTCTGATCCGGAGAAAGCAGGTAATCGTCGATTCCGCCTTCCACATCCGTCAGTTGCACCCGGGCACCCAGCACACCATCATGGTAGGCTGCCTTGTATAACTGGCCGCCCTGAAGATAGAAAATCGCCTGGCCATCCAGGGCCCAGCGGGCCGACGAGAGGCTCTTCCCGTCCATGGTAAGCTGCGTGGGCTCCCCACCCTCCACCGGAATGGTGAAGAGGTTGCGGACGCTGCGGTTGGCGGCGATATCGGTGTAGCTGACCCCATACAGGATGGTTTTTCCGTCCGGGGAGAGCTGGGGATCGCTCAGGCGTCCCAGGGACAGCAGCAGTTCGGGGGTCATGTGGCCGTCCTCCACCTTGAGAGCCGACGGGCCGATGTATCCTTCCTGTGGTTTCATTTCATTTTTTCCGGTGCAGGCAATGAGGGCCAGCACCGTGGCCGCCATTGCAAAATACTTTTTATTCATAGAGTTGTAAAGCTTTGTTCAAGGCAAGTTTCACGCTCTCCCGGACCGATGCCGGTTCCAGCACTTCCAGGCCGGCCCCGTGCTTGCACAGTTCCATGATGAAATTGGGATTGGGAATCACGCGGAGCGCGAACAGGCAGTGATTTCCCTCCTGTGACAGGAGCGTCTGGCTGGGATGAAGGGGAAGGTCCTGCAGATAGGCGGCCTCCCGCAAGGTCGTGCGCAGTTTCACCAGTTCGGCTTTCTGTCCTTCTTCCGGAAGGTAAATTCCGTAGCTGGCTTCAAACTCCCGGCCGACATCGAAGGATTCCGGCATGCGAAAACGCTCTCCCGTACGCTCCAGCGAGGCAATGCGGTCCAGCGCATATACGCGGAGAGCCCGGGCTTCCGCACTGAAAGCCACCAGATACCAGCGCTTGGCAAATTCACGGAGCGCGTACGGACGCACCGTGCGCAGGTCCACCTCGCTGCTCAGGTATTTGCGGTATTCCAGGTGCAGGACGGCGTTGTCCAGCATGGCCTGCATGATGACGGTGAGGTATTTCTGGCCCGAAGGGACATCCTCTACGGAGATGCGGCCGCTGAGCCTCTCCTTTCCCAGCGTAAGGAGGCTGTTGACGGTAAAGGTATTGATGAGATACGCCACGGCTTCACGCTTGTCCACGGCACTTTCGCTTTCGTTGATCCGGTAACGGTTGGTGCTTCGGTCACACGTGATGGCAATCCCGAAAACCTCCTCCACGGCCTTCCGATGGTTGCCGAAAGAACGGCGGGCATACGGCTCGGCGTAACGGTCCTCCCAACGGGCGGCCACCTCCGGCCACGAGAGTCCGGCATCCCCCGCTTCCACGAAGGTCTGCACCAGGAAAACGTATTTGCCCACCAGTTCAGGAACCATATCTCGTACAAAGATAATGATTATATCGCCTCGGCGCAATTGATTCCGTCCAGCGCCGAGGAAACAATGCCTCCGGCATAGCCGGCCCCTTCCCCGCAGGGATAAAGGCCGGGCACGTCCACGTGCTCCCAGGTTTCCGGGTTGCGGGGCAGCCGGACGGGAGAGGACGTGCGGGATTCAACGCCCAGCAGCAGGGCGTCGTTTGTATAATACCCTCTCATGGAACGCTCCACCTGCGGAAACACCTTTCGCAGGCGCGCGGCCACAGGGTCGGGCAGCAGTTCATGAAGCGGAGCGTTTACCGTGCCGGGATGGTAGGAAGTCTTTGGCAAGTCCTTGGAAACCAGTCCCCTGCAGAAATCCTTCATCCGCTGGGCAGGAGCCGTGAACGGGTGCCTGGCGCCGTGCTCCCGGGCATAACGGTACATGGCCCGCTCCACATCCCGCTGGAAATCCAACAGGGCGAAGGGACCTTCATACTGTGCAGGCTGGTCTCCAGGCTCAATCTGAACCACCACGCCGGCATTGGCCCACTTGGAATTGCGGGCCGCATTGGACATGCCGTTCAGGACCACGGTTTCCCCTTCCGTGGAGGAAGGGACCAGAATTCCGCCGGGGCACATGCAGAAAGAGAACACGCCGCGCCCGTCCACCTGCTGGACGAATGAGTATTCGGCCGTGGGCATAAAAGGCTGATATTTGCCATGGTAGCGGATTTGGTTGATGAGCCACTGCGGATGCTCCACCCGCACGCCCAGGGCAAACCCCTTGGCCTCCAGTTTCCAGCCTTTGGCCTGGAACAGTTCATAGATGTCCCGGGCCGAATGACCGGTGGCCAGGATAAGCTTGGAAGCCGTATAAACCGTTTCACCGCAGCAGACGGAAAATCCGCCATCGGCCTTCTTCACGATATCCGTGACACGGGAATCGAAATGATATTCTCCCCCGTGCTCCTCGATGCAGGTTCGGATGTTCTTGACAATCTCCGGCAGCCGGTCGGTGCCGATGTGGGGATGCGCGTCGATGAGGATGTCGGGGTGAGCGCCGAAAGCCACCAGCTGGTGCAGCACCTCCCGGATGTCGCCCCGCTTGGATGAGCGGGTATAGAGTTTTCCGTCGGAAAAAGCCCCTGCGCCGCCTTCTCCGTAACAGTAATTGGAATCCGGGTCCAGAACGCCGTCCACAGACAGCCTGGCCATGTCCACCTTGCGGCGCTCCACATCCTTTCCCCGCTCCAGGATAACGGGCCTAAAGCCCCTCTGGAGAAGTTTCAGGGCCGCGAACATGCCGGCCGGACCGGCCCCTGCCACGATGACGGGCGTGGCGCCATGCACATCCTGATAAGGCGCGACATGATAGGGTTCGAAGGGCTCATTCTCCCGATACGCCTGCACCCGGTAACGGTACAGGATATCCTGCCGGGCGTCGATACTCCGGCGGACCACCTGCACATGCCCCACTTTTTCGGGCCTTACGCCCAAGGCTTTGGCGGCCGCTTCGGTAAGCTGGGCGGCCGTCAAGTCTTTCCCCATTTTCTGGGCAAACTCGAATTCCTTCATAAAAGATTACTTGTCCAATTCCGCGAGGGCGAAATCATACGCGCCGACGGAAATGGCCGTGGAAGTGCCGATCTTGTCGATGGTGATGCCGATGCGTTTCTGAGGGTCATAAGTAACGGTTTTATCCGTACCGTAGATTTTCAGTTCACGGGCTTCTCCCTTGGCGAAAGCGGCGAATTCGGCTTCATCGTCCAGGTTGTACACCTTCATCTGGACACGCTGCAGGGTGTCTCCGGAGAGGGTTCTGACGGTGCCGCGCATCTCTTCGAGGAGATACGGCATGAAGAACTTGGCCGACGCGGAGATGCCGCCGCCGATGACGATGATGCCGTCCATCAGCTGGGCGGCCGTCGCCATGGCCCGTCCCGCCACCCTGCCCAGTTCCCGGAAGGAAGCCAGGGCGGCCTTCCGGTCTCCGGGGCGCTTTCCGTCCGCGATGTCGAAAATGTCCTTGGGGGTAAGGGCGGGATCCTGTACGCCGGCCTGCTCCGCATACACGCGCTTGACGGCACGGATGGCCACGCTGTCTTCCAGGATGACCCCGTTGATGGACGGATTGGGAAGACAATACGTCTCCACGCAGGAATTGTCTCCGCGGTTGAGCTCTCCGTTGATGACGCAGCCGATGCCGAAACCGGTGCCGAAGGTATAGCCGATGAGGTTGTTGAAACGCTTGCTGCTGCCGGCCGCAGCCAGTTTTGCATTCACTTCCGGCAGGGCGCCGCTGAGGGCCTCGCCGAAGGCGAACAGGTCGCCGTCATTGTTGATGAACACGGGGATGCCGAAAACTTCCTTCAGGTAAGGGCCCAGGGCCACGCCCTCCCGGAAAGAGGGAAAATTGGGGAGGAAGCCCCCGATGATGCCGGCCGGATAGTCCGCCGGGCCGGGAAAAGCGAAACTGATGGCCTCCGGCTTCACATCTCCCAGCAGATTGATGACACTCTTGAAACCGGTGACCATGGTTTCCAGGCACAGGTCCAGATCGTTGGCATTGGAAGGAAAGGTAATGGTTTCGAGGATGAATTCCTCTCCCCTCATCGCGTTGAAGCGAAGCGAGTTGCCGCCGGCATCCAGGGTAAGCACCACCCGCTTGTCATTTTTGTATTTTCCCATATCTGATCGTTGATTGTTTCAATCCAGTTTTCAAATATAGGGATTTTCGGCCGGAATTACAACTGCCCCGCGGCGCTTCAGAAATCGGCCATGCGGGAAACGGGCGCAACGTCCAACGGGGTACGGACACCGGCCTTGTACTGGAACCAGCCGGCCACGGCAATCATGGCGGCATTGTCGGTGGTAAACTTGAATTCCGGCAGGTAGGTGTTCCAGTGCCGTTTCTCTCCTTCCTGTACAATCCTCTCCCGGAGACCGCTGTTGGCCGATACGCCTCCGCCGATGGTGATTTCCCGGATACCGGTTTCCTTGGCGGCCCGGATGAGCTTCCCCATCAGCACATCGATGAGGGTTTTCTGGAAGCCGGCGCAGATGTCTTCCTTGTTCTTCTCCAGGAACTGCGGATCCTTGGCCATCTCGTCCCTGACAAAATACAGAAGGGAGGTCTTGACCCCGCTGAAGCTGTAATCCAAGCCGGGAATGTTGGGTTTGGCAAAGTGAAAACGGTCCGGATTGCCCTGCCGGGCCAGGCGGTCTATGACCGGGCCGCCGGGATATCCCAGCCCCAGCATCTTGGAGCACTTGTCAAAAGCCTCTCCCACGGCGTCGTCGATGGTCTGGCCCAGAATATCGTAGGACAGCGGACTGTTCACCCGCACAATCTGGGAGTTTCCGCCGGAAACCAGCAGGCACAGATACGGGAAGGAAGGTTCCCGGACGGGAACGCCTTCCTGCCGGATGAAATTGGCCAGGAGATGCCCCTGCAGGTGGTTGACCATTACCATGGGAATGTCCAGGGACAGCGAAAGCGCCTTGGCGAAGGAGGTGCCCACCAGCAGCGACCCCAGCAGGCCCGGGCCGCGGGTGAAAGCGACGGCCGTAAGCCCGGAAGCCTCCACGCCGGCCCGTTTCAATGCTTCGGACACCACGGGGACAATGTTCTGTTCGTGGGCACGGGACGCAAGTTCGGGCACGACGCCGCCAAAGTCCTTGTGGACTTGCTGAGAGGCGATTACATTGGACAGCAGGACGCCGTCCCGGATCACGGCGGCGGAAGTGTCGTCGCAAGAAGATTCTATGCCAAGGATGATATCTGCCATTTCTTTCCTGAATTCGATTGCAAAGATAGCAATTTATTGCTATTTTTGTAGTTTAATGAAGCGCTTCTTCAAAATACTGGCCTGGCTCGCGGGCCTGCTGTTCCTGCTGATACTGGCCGGCCTTGTGGCCGCACAGTCTCCGAAGGTACAGACATTCCTGGCCCGGAAGGCCACCGAAAAGCTGCAGGAACGCTTCGCGGCCGACATCAGCATCTCGCTCCTGACCGTCCGTCCCTTCGATGCCCTCGTCATTGAAGACCTTATTCTGAAAGACCCCCACCCCTATGTCGAAGGAATGGATACCGTCATCCATGTCCAAAACCTTACGGCCAAGTTCTCGCTCAAGGGGCTGTTCAGCGGGGGCGGAATCAACGTGAGGCGCCTGAAGCTGAGCGGCGGCGTGTTCAATCTGGGATACGAGCCTGACGAGGCTTCTCCGGACGGCGAACGGATGTGCCTTTACCGCTTGCTGGGCCTGGAAGAGTCCCAGGACGACGAGCCCTCCTCCTGGGGCAGCCTGCTCACCGCCAAAAACGTGGAGGTGAAGAATTTCGTATTCCGGATGTGCAACCCAGTCAATGCAAAGGAAATGATAGAGGAGGGGCGCTCTTACGGAGAAGGAGTCATCGACTGGAACGATTTTTCAGTCCTCGCCCATGGCATCCTGGTCTCCCACCTGGCCGTGGCCGACAACCACATTACCGGAACGGTGGAAAGGCTGGAAGCCACGGAACGCACCACCGGATTCAGGATAGACGAAGCCTCGGCCCTGAAAGTGGACGTAGGCGAGCAGTGCGCCCGCATGGAGGGACTCAACCTGCAATGCGGAGAAACCAGGCTCTTCTTCAACGAACTGGTATTGGACGGTCCCCTTGAGGACTACGGCGATTTCATCGACAGAATCTGGCTGGAGGGCGACATCCGTCCCGGTTCCTACATTTCCCTCCCCGTCATCCGGTATTTCTCCGACGGGCTGGAAGGCCTTACTTTTTCCGGAAACATCCAAGGGCAGGTGCAGGGATACGTAAATGACTTCAAACTGGAAAACCTCCTGATAGAAGACCCGGCCAACGGCGTGCGCGCCTCCCTCAGCGGACGCCTGTGGGGCCTTCCCGAAATCGGGGACACCCGCCTGGACTTTCAAGTGCGCCGGCTGGACTTCGGCCTGGAAAAACTGGGCGGATTCATACGGGCATGGTCCCCCGACACGGACCTCAACCTCAAAAACATCGCCAAGGGAGAGCGGTTCCATTTTGAGGGAAAGGTCGAAGGGTTCCTGAACAGGATGGACATCCTCGGACAATTCAACTCGGAGATCGGCTCGCTTCAGGCCGACATCATCCTTCAGGGAGCCGCCGGTGCAGGGGACCCCATCGTCATCGGCGGGAAGGTCGATACCGACAGGCTGGACCTCGGACGCATCATGGGGACATCCTCGCTGGGGCCCCTCACCATGAAATCGGGCTTGGAAGCCACCTTCCCCCGGGGCGGGGACATGCAGGTCAGGATTGATTCCCTGCATATTTCCCGGCTTACCGCCATGGGGTATGACTATTCCAACATCTCCGCGGTGGGCACCTACAATGAAAAGGCCTTTGACGGCCGAATCATCGCAGCCGACCCCAACCTGAATTTCCTCTTCCAGGGCATGTTCAACCTTTCCAGGGATACGCGCAATGCAGCCTATCGCTTCTATGCCTCGCTCGGATATGCCGACCTCCACGCCCTGCATCTGGACAGCCGTCCCCGCTCCAAGATCAGTTTCCAGGCCTACTCCAACTTCCTCCGGACAAAGAAGGGAGACCTCCTGGGAGACATCAACCTTTCCGGCATTTCCCTCGAGAGCCTCACCGGCCGGCACGATATCGGAGACCTCGTCGTGAAAGCCCACGCCAACGACAATGTGAACCGCATCAACCTGGATTCCAATTTCCTGGAAGGCACTTACGTGGGAGACGCCGGCCTGAACACCTTCCTCAACGATATGCAGGACCTCATCCTGGGGCGGGACATTCCCGCCCTCCTCAAGGAAAGGCCCGATCCCTGGAACGGCGACGGCTACGAGTTGGCGCTCAAGGTGAAATCGGCCCAGGAACTGCTTAATTTCCTGGTTCCGGGCCTGTATATCGAGAAAAACACCGCCGTAAACCTTAAAGTGGACCAGGAAGGACTGGTCACCGCTTCGGTCAAATCCGGACGTCTGGCGTTCAACGACAAGTTTGTCAAAGACTTCCAGCTGTCGTTCAACAACGCCAACCAGTCCCAGACCGCCACCGTCACCGGCAAACAGATTTCCCTGTCCGGCACACAGATTCTGAACAACAGCCTCACCCTCTATGCCGATGACAACCAAATCGGCCTCGGCTATACTTTCGACAACGGCGAAGAGCAGCAGACCCGCGCCCAGCTGTACCTGTCCGGAGACCTGTCCCGCGACGAAGGAGGGCTGGTCGTCAACGCCCGCGCCCTCCCCTCCAATATCTATTACAAAGGAAACGGATGGGGCCTTTCTTCCGATGACATCACCTACAGCAGCGAAGGCCTGCAGATCCGGCGCCTGGCCGCCCGGCACGACGACGAACAACTCCTCATCCACGGTGGCTATTCCTCCACCAGGGCCGATACCCTCTCCATCCAGATGGAGAAATTCGATGTCGGCCTCGTGAACACCTTTGGCGGACACCTTCCCTCCATTGAAGGGCACGCCACCGGACAAGCCATGCTCATATCGCCCACAGAGCCGTCCCCCGGCCTTCTGGCTTCCATCATCTGTGACTCCACCTACGTGGCCGGGCATCGCCTCGGACAGCTGCAGATGTCCAGCACCTGGGACGAAAACAGCAAGCGTTTCCTGATGTCACTGCAGAATCTGCTGGGCGGAAAGCGGAACATCCAGGCCGAAGCTTATCTCGAGCCCGACAGCCGCGCCGTCCACGCGTCGGCCCGGCTGAGCCGGCTGAACATGGGCTATGCGGCACCGCTGCTGAACTCGCTCTTCAGCCGGTTCGGCGGATTCCTGAGCGGTGAAGTGGGCCTGGACGGCACTTTGGACGAGCTGCACCTCTCCAGCCGGGGCCTTCGTGTGGACGACGGCTCCCTGGAGCTGGACTACACCCGCGTTCCCTACCAGATTGCCGGAGACCTCTCCCTGGATGACAAAGGGCTCCATTTCCAGAACGTCTCCCTGAGCGACGGCCTGAAAGGCAAGGGCACGGTTAGCGGAAGCCTCCTTCTGGGCGGATTCAAGAACTTCGCCCTGGATACCCACGTCCGGATTCGGGACATGCAAGTGATCAATCTGGCCGAGGGCGAGAACGACCTTCTGTACGGAAATGTCACCGCCACCGGCCGGGCCGATATCACCGGTCCCCTGAACCGGCTGCTGCTGGATGTGAACGCCACCACCTCCCAGGAGGGAGCCCTTCATATCCTGC
>OCTW013404880.1_pt1 | contig 22667 bp, 14 predicted proteins | sample 1539671 | NCBI WGS metagenome assembly OCTW01 (sample SAMN02144230, study PRJEB22623) | gut metagenome | biome: sheep rumen | host: Ovis aries | place: New Zealand
AGACTCATCATGACAATGCTGCCGATAAAAAGAAGCAGCAGAATAATCGTCGTCGCGCCGGGCACGGACCGCCCCAGAATATACGAACGCAGTGAGTCAATTCCCTGCAGAATCATCAGGATAAACATGATGATACCGAGCCATGTGACGATCTGCATCGGCAGTGTTGTAAACGAAGTGATGTTGAAGACCGCGTACCGGATCAGCGATTTCGTCGACCATTTGGAACTGCCTGCTTCCCGCTCGTGCACTTCAAAAGGAACCGCGATCGTGCGGAAGCCGACCCATGAGGAAAGCGCGCGGAAAAACGCGTGCTTCTCGTTCATGTTTAAAAGCGCGTTTACGACGTTTCTGTCCAGAAGCTTGAAATCAGAAGCGTTGGACATGTCAATGCCGGTCGCCGAACTGATGATTTTGTAGAAGGCTTTTGCCGCGAAAGAATGCAGCGCGGATTCCCTGCCGCGATCCTTTTTGACGCCTTCAACGACATCGTATCCCTGCTGCCAGAGCCGGTACATCTCGATCAGCTTTTCCGGCGGATGCTGCAGATCGCAGTCCATGACGGCCGTGCATTCTCCCTTAGCCTGCGCAAGGCCCGCAAAAACAGCCGCTTCCTTGCCGAAGTTTCTCGAAAACCGGACACCGCGGATTCTGGGATCCCCCGCTGCGGCAGCGCAGATTTCATCCCATGTCCCGTCTTTGGAGCCGTCGCTGACAAAGACAATTTCGAATGGGATTCCGGCCGCATCCAGAATCGAAGGGATCACTTTTGCGGTCTTAAACAGGGTTGCCTCCTCGTTATATGCGGGAAGCACAACGGAAAGAAGGCCGGAGCGCTGTTTTGCCGTAGTTGCAGAATTCTCACGCATGCGTTTACACCATGATTGTCATTCCTCTGGGAATGACCTCGATCGACGCGTCCTGATACTGACCGCCGAACTCACCGTCTACCGTCCAGTTCACGGGCTTATCTGTCCGGAAGCGAACATGGCTCGTCTGGAACACCTTGACGTACTCGTTATCTACCCGTCCCTTGCTCAGGGACTGCAGGATGCCATTCAGTGAAAGCAGGTCTCTTGGTGCGGAAATCAGAACGACCTCAAAAACGCCGTCGCTCAGATTCGCTTTCTCGAGAATCGGCGCCTGCACGCCGCCGACAGAGGTTGAATTCGTAACGCCGCAGAAAACATAATCTCCCTCTTCGGTCACGCCGTCATGCTCGATTTTCGCGTGAACCTGATAGGAAAGATTTCCGGGCAGTGTTCCGATGATGTTGAGGACGTAGGCGCCGTATCCGAAGATGTTCTTGATGTTCTGCGGCGTAGTATAGCTGACTTCGGTGAACGCGCCGAATCCTGCCACGTAATTGAAATACTGATCCTGCAGCTTCCCGAGGTCATACTGCATGGTCTTACTGCCGGCAATGACTTCGCAAAGCTGTTCCGTTGTCAGTTTGCCGTTGATATTGCGGGAAAAATCATTGGTGCTGCCGCTCGGGATATAGCCGATCGGCGTTGTGTTGCCGCACTTTTTCATGGCATTGACAAGGTGGTTGAGCGTCCCGTCGCCGCCGCTGCAGACAATTTCGTCAAAACGGCTGCCGGCCTTTGGAATAATCGCCTCCGAAGTCAGGCCTTCACCCGGAATCAGCGGGTAAACGGTCACTTCACAGCCCAGAATGGAAAGCTTTTCAATGATCGCCGGCAGGTGGCTGCGGGAGCTGTTCTGCCCTGAAACCATGTTGGCGATAAGAAGGATTTTTTTCATGGCATCCTCATGATCTCAATGCAGGTATGTGGCGTCGCCAAAAGAAAAGAATCTGTACCTCTCCTCAACGGCAGTCTGATACGCGTGCAGAATATTCTCTCTGCCCGCGAAAGCGGACACCAGCATGATCAGCGTCGATTCCGGAAGATGGAAGTTGGTGATCAGCCCGTCCATTACCTTGAACTTATAGCCTGGATAGATGAAGATCGAGGTGTTGTCTGATCCCGCGTGTACGATGCCGTTCTCGTCCGCTGCGCTCTCCACGGTGCGGCAGCTGGTCGTGCCGACACAGATGACGCGTCTGCCGGCAGCCTTCGTACTGTTGATCAGATCCGCGACTTTCGGCGTAACATTGTACCACTCGGTATGCATGTGGTGTTTGGTCACATCATCCACTTTCACCGGACGGAAAGTTCCGAGACCGACATGGAGCGTCACATACGCGAGGTTTACGCCCTTATCCTGAATCCTCTGCAGAAGTTCCTTCGTGAAGTGCAGTCCCGCTGTCGGTGCTGCGGCGCTGCCGTCGAATTTCGCGTAAACGGTATTATACATGCCGGGATCCTGCAGCTTGTGTGTAATATACGGAGGAAGCGGCATTTCTCCGAGCCGGTCCAGCACTTCTTCCCAGATTCCGTCATAGTGGAATTTCACAAGCCGGTCGCCGTCGTCGATAATGTCCAGAATTTCCGCAGTCAGGCTCCCGTCGCCAAAGGTGACTTTTGCGCCCGGACGAAGCTTCTTGCCGGGCTTCACAAGCGTTTCCCAGGTATCTTCGGTTCTGCGGTTCAAAAGAAGAATCTCGACATTCGCTCCGGTATCCGCCTTGGTTCCAAGGAGCCTTGCCGGGATAACCTTGGTGTCGTTGAGCACCAGTGTCTCGCCGGGTTCAAGATAATCAATGATGTCATGGAAAACCCTGTGCTCAAGTGCGCCGGTTTTTCTGTCAATAACCATCATGCGGCAGTTATCCCGCTGCATCATGGGGTCCTGCGCGATCAGTTCCTTCGGCAGGTCAAAATAATAATCTTTCGTAGCATAACCAACCGGAACGGAATGCTCTTCCGTTCCGGCTTTGTTCTGCATCTGTTCTTCTGACATAATAGCTTCTTTCATGATGTAAAGAGTGCCCGCCGCCTGCAAGGACCGGGCGCCGGGCAGTCTTAAGCTTATTCGTTTCTAAGAGACGCTTCCCGCAGGAATGCCTTGTATCCTTTGAACGCTTCGTAAATGTCCGCCTTGCTCGTTGCCTCCGACGGCGCGTGCATGTTCAGAACCGGTACGCCGCTGTCAATGACGTTCATGCCATACCGCGCGAGAATGTACGCGATGGTTCCGCCGCCGCCGACATCGACCTTGCCAAGCTCTGCCGTCTGCGTAATGACGCCTTCCTGATCGAAGATCGCGCGAAGATGCGCGATGTATTCCGCACTCGCGTCATTGGAACCGCTCTTGCCGCGGGAACCCGTGAATTTGTTGAATACCATGCCTCTGCCGAGGTAAGCGGTATTTTTCTCCTCAAAACACTGCGCCCATGAAGGATCAAACGCGCTCGAAACATCGGAGCTGAGCATATCCGAATTCGCAAGGCATCTGCGCAGGGAAAGTTCACTGTACTGGCCTGCGAGATTCATAACCTCGGCAAGCGCGTTCTCAAAGAAGTGCGACTGCATGCCTGTCGCGCCGACGCTTCCGATCTCTTCCTTATCGACGAGCAGCGTGACGCTGGTTCTCCTGGGCATCTCGACAGCAAGCTGCGCCCGGAAAGAAGGATACGCGCAGACTCTGTCATCCTGTCCGTAGCCGAGAATCATGCTGCGGTCAAAGCCGGCGTCTCTGGCCTTGCCTGCAGGAACCACCTCAAGCTCCGCAGACTCAAAGTCATCTTCCTTAATACCGTACTTCTCTTCGAGCAGCTGCAGCAGTGCTTTCTTGACTGCGTCCGCAGCGAGTTTCTTCTCGTCGTCAAATTTATCCTGTACGGTAAGGGGCTTTGTCTTCGCGTCAATGATGATCGGCTTGTTGCCGATGATCAGGTCGAGTGCTTCGCCTTCAATGACTTCGGACGCCTTCTTCTGCATCTGATCCTGTGCAAGATGGATCAGAAGATCCGATATGAAAAACACCGGATCGTCCTCATCCTCGCCTACGGAAAGGACAACGGTTTCGCCGTCTTTCTTCACAATGACGCCGTGCAGCGCAAGCGGGCGGGCAACAAACTGATATTTCTTAATGCCGCCGTAATAGTGTGTATCCAGATAACCGAAGCCGCCTTTTTCGTACAGCGGATTCTGTTTGACATCCATTCTGGGGCTGTCGATGTGCGCTCCCAGAATGTTCAGGCCGTTTTCCATCGGCTCCGTACCGATCTGGAACAGCACAATGGACTTGTTCATCCACGCGCAGTAAACCTTATCGCCGGGCTTTAACTCTTTCTTCTGCTTGACAGCCTCGCAAAGCTCGACATAGCCGGCCTTTGCCGCCTCGTTGACAAATGTGTCAACGCATTCGCGCTCTGTCTTGTTGTCCGAAATAAACTGACGATACTCCTCTGCAAACGAAAGGCACGCTTTCTGTGTGTCCAGATCGTAAGTTGTCCATGCGTTCAATCGTTCCATGCTAAAATTATTCTCCTTCCTCTTCAATCACCGGAAGCAGGTTCTCTTCCTGCACCGGCCGGGCCGTGATCACGGCCGGTTCTGTCTGTTTTGCCGCCGATGTATCAGCGTCCTCTCCGGCATCCAAAGACTCCGCCTTGTCCATTTGTTTCTGATCCCACTGATATTTCGGCACATATTCGGAATCAAAGTCCGAAAGCTGCTTCTCATACTCCTTTGTCTGCGCGAAGCCGTGATAAACAGCAATCTGATACAGCTGTTCGGTCTGCAGGTACAAAGAGTCCGTGACAATCACGTTTCTGCGTACAAGATCTCCGCTCCTGCTGTAATTGACGGGGTCCTGCGTTCTCGTAACCTGATATGTCTTCTCCGGAAGCCGGTATCCGTCCGGAAGAAGTCCCTTCTCCAGAAAACCGGAATACGAATCCGCAAAATATCCGTGATCAAGAAAAGCTGCCACCGCATTCTTCGTATATCTGCCGGCGAGAATATCTCCGGAAGCCGCGCTCTTTAATCCGGAGCGCACGCTTTTGTACGCCGTGTCGCCGCAGTTCGATTTGTCACTGTAAATTATCAGCAGGGCATCCTTCACGGTAAGCTGTGTAGCCGCGTTTGCGTTCATCGGCAACAGCGTTCCGGCTACGCACAGGGCAGCCGTAAGTAACAGCGCTGCCAGTTTTCCGGGCATCTTTCCTTTCATAAGATTTCCTTTCCGGATGACGTCCAGGCCGGCTCGTTCTGCAGCCGGCATTGTCACCACTACAATATGATTGTAGCATGAAGCCGGAAGAATAATCATCAACAAAAAAGGAAAACTGTCCCCCGGAATTTACTTTTCCCCGCGAAGCGGCGGTAAAACACCTCTTTCCACCAGCTCCTGCCTCGGCACCGCGGTAACGGAGCGTTTTCCGTAAAACGCTGCCGACGAAACGTTGTTAAAGTTGTCCGGGTCGCCGATTTCCGCCATGCACATGAAAGGTCCCTGCTCGTTGTTCATCTCCGGCACCAGGACGTCGCCGGTGTCGTCATTTTGCAGAATCGAGAGTTTCTCTTCCATCTGCCTTGTGTAGTCGGAAAGCTGTCCGCTTTTCCAGAACGTATAGCAGGTATAGTCAACGCTGCCTCCGATCAGATGTTTTCCGAAGATTGCGCAGAGTACCAGTGCTCCGAAAAACATCGACATGTTTAGAACATGCTGCCGCGTGGCGGAGCCCGCTTGATCGTCCTGCTGCCGCGCCGCGGAGCCCGCGCGGTGCGCTGCGCGATCCGCGCGCAGCCTCAGAGCGCACCCCGCATAAGACAAAGCAACAACCAGCATGACCAGCGTCACAAAATATTCCGTGTCCGGAACACCGCCGGATACGTCTACAGCGGAGTATACCTCCGGGGCATACACGCCGGCTGCGATAAGGAAGCAAAGAACCGCGACGGTAACCGGATGCCGCAGGAACGCCCGCAGCCGCGGCAGGCCCTTTACGCCGCACACGCCCGGCGTCAACTGATCCGGCACAGCGCCCGCTGCCGGTATAGATCCCGCTGACGAGGCGATGACTGCCGGCGAGGCCTCCCCGCACGCGTCATAGCCTTCCGCCGCAAACCCAAGCGTAATCGGGAGCAGCAGGATCAGAGGTCTTGCCCGCAGGAAATACCCGGCGCCGCGGACCGCACAGACCTTGATGGAATTAACAATGACCATCACAATGCCGGCTGCGCCGCGGCTTCCGAACCCTTCGCCGCCACGCACTTTGTTGCCCGGCGCCGCCGCCGAAACAGCAAAGCCCGCAAGCATAAGCGCAAGAGGCAGCAGAATCAGGAGACACCGGCGACTCATCCGTCCGTCTGCCGCCGCATACAGAATCAGCAGCAGGGTCAGCTCCAGTGAAAGTACAATCGCCGGATAACTCGCGCCGCCAAGATATGCCATCAGCAGGCACATGCCGGCGAGGTATTTGTTTTGACCTGACTGAAGAAACCGGTCCGCGAAGACGGCGCTGACCATCGCCGCGCAGTACGGTATCAGGTAGTGTGCGACGCTCGTGTACCAGAAGATGCCACCACGCATATAGGGCATGTACTGTATCGCAAGAATGGACAGGAGCGAAAAGATCGTTACGAACGCCGACCGGCTGATCCGCATCACCCGTGTCAGGAAGTGATACAGGAAATACCCTGTGCCGATACAGAACATGGCAACCGCAAGGAGCGGTACAATCGTATAAAGCCTTTCACCAAACACGCCCGGCTCGATGCAGAACAGGAAGATGGACGCCCACGTCCCCTGCCATGTGTACCATTTGGAGACAATTTCTCCCGCGATATTCGAAAGGGCGCCTGCAATGCCGGTGCCGTCCCGGAGCGCCTGCATGACATGTGCCCCGTATCCAAGATCGTCCCCGGTCGCATGGCCGAACGGCGCGATCAGAATGATCGGGATCAGCGTCAAAACAAACAGCGCCACACTGATAACCGCCGGCAGCCGCAGTGAATTTTTCTTCATCTGTTTCTCCTTGCGGCTTATTGCTTACGATCTGAGCTCGATACCCAGATTTTCAAGTCCGTTCAGGATCTTCTTCATCGCCTTGTCGACTTCTTCCGCCGTAAGAGTTGTGTCTTTATGACGGAATGTCATCGTGTAGGCCATGGACTTGTAACCTTCTTTGACCTGTGAGCCTTCGTAAATGTCGAACAGATGATATTCTTCGAGGATCCTGCCGCCCCGCTGTTCGATGACAGCTTCGATTTCACCAGCTGTCACATGCTTGGGAACCAGCATGGAAATGTCTCTGCTCATGGCCGGGAACTTTGCGATGCCTTCAAAGTGATGGGCAAAGCTTGCCAGTTCGAGGACATTCTTCAGATCGATCTGCGCGACGTAAACACGGTCGTTCATGCCGTAAGCCGCGGCCACGTCCGGATGAATTTCACCCATGAAGCCGAGGACTCTGCCATCGACCAGAACATCTGCCTGTCTGCCCGGATGGTAGAAGGACAGGGAGCTTCTGCGGCACTCCATCTTCGTCTTGATACCGACAAAAGCAAGGAAGTCTTCCAGGACCCCCTTCAGATCAAAGAAGTCGCCGTCCCCGTAAAAGCCGAGTGTAAACTGCGGGCGCTCGTCGGCATAGTCTGTCAGAGGGAGCTGTTTTGCGATATAAATCTTTCCAAGGTCAAAGAGCTTGACGTTTTTGTTGCGACGGGCAAAGTTTGTACCAAGCGACGTCAGAATACCGTTCAGCATGGACGTACGCATCAGGGAATAATCTTCGCCGAGCGGATTGGAAATGCGGATCGCGTTTCTCATCGGCGAATCTTCTTTTATCCGAAGCGTATCAAATACCTTCGGGCTCTCGAACGAGAAGGTCTCGGATTCCGAATATCCGTAGTCCATCGCGATATCCCGCGCGCCGTCCTGCAGATGCATCATCGGTGTAAGTCCGCCGATTGTCGCGCTGCTCCTAGGGAGTGTGGACGGTACTTTATCGTAACCATCGAACCGTGCGCACTCTTCGGCAAGGTCGCACATCTGCTTCAGGTCCTGCCGGAAAGACGGAATGACCAGCTCATTTGCCGCCTCGTCATAGACCAGCTCTTCCTTGCGGAAGATGTCCAGCATATGCTCTCTTGTGTAAGAAGTTCCGAGGTACGCATTGATCTTCTCCGGCTCAAACGGAATTCTGCGCAGCTGCGGAAGCTCCTCGTGCACATCCACGTACGTTTTCGCGACAGTGCCGCAGCCGAGTTCTTCCATCAGCTGGCAGGCGCGGTCCATGGCGGCCAGCGCGTTATACGGATCAAGTCCTTTCTCGAAAATTGCGGAAGCGTCCGTGCGCATGCCGATTCTCTTCGAGGATTTGCGGATATTTGTTCCGTTGAATGTTGCGGCCTCGAAAAGCACTGTTTTAACGCTGTCCGTGATCATCGAATCCTGGCCGCCCATGATGCCGGCGATGCCAACATACCGGTCCGCGTCGCTGATCATAAGGACGTTGGAATCAAGCTTTCTCTCCTGCCCGTCCAGTGTTGTGAAGGTTTCTCCGTCAGAAGCTCTCTTTACGATGATCTTTCCGCCGTGAATCTTGTCAAAATCGTACGCATGCATCGGCTGGCCATACTCCATCATGACAAAGTTCGTGATGTCGACCAGATTGTTGATCGGGCGGATACCGAAGTTCGCAAGGCGTCTCTGCATCCAGCGCGGGGACGGCGCGATTTTGACGTCCGTGCAGATCGCCGCGACATATCTCGTGCAGAGATCCTTCGCCTCAATATCGACAGTGACGCAGTCTTTTGTGTCTTTCGGGCCTTCATGTTTTACTGTAACCTGCGGCGCGCGGAACGGCTTGTCAAATGTTACTGCCGCTTCTCGCGCGATGCCGAGCATGCTGTAGCAGTCCACGCGGTTCGAAGTAATTTCATACTCGAAATTTGTATCGTGAAGTCCCAGTGCCCCGATTGCATCGCTTCCAAGCGGCAGGTCTTTCGCCTGATCCTCCGGGAAAATATAGATGCCGTCATTGGTCGATCCGGGATACATGGATTCGTCGGAGCCGAGCTCGGTAATGCCGCACATCATGCCGACAGAGGCAAGGCCTCTCATTTTGCCGGCCTTGATCGGGATGCCGCCCTCGGGAAGCGGACTGCCGTCATGTCCGCCAGCGACTCTGCCGCCGTTTAAGCAGACCGGTACGACCGCGCCCTTTACAAGGTTCTGCGCCGATGTGCAGATCTGGATGCAGCACGGAAGTTTCCCGTCCTGTCCGTCGGTCTCCTTTGTGTAATTTCCTTCATAGGCTTTTCCGATGTTGACTTCGCAGACCCAAAGATGTTCCGCGTCCGGATGCTTCTCAATGCTTTCTACCCTGCCGACGACGATCTTTTCGCAGTTCTTGTCAAGACGCTCCCAGCTTTCGACTTTGGTTCCGGAGAGTGTCATTTTGTCATAGTATTCTTTATCCGTGCATTCCAGTTCAGGAACGTAATCCTTGATCCATGAAAGTGGTGTGTTCATTTTGTCTCCTCTTTCTTCTGTTAATCCGCCAAAACAATGCCTTCCGTAAGCTCATCAGAACTGGTTGATGAAGCGGACATCATTCTCATACAGAAGACGCATATCATCAATTTCGTATTTCAGAAGGGCGATACGTTCCAGGCCGATGCCGAAAGCGAATCCGGAATACTCCTCCGGGTCAATATGGCACATCTCAAGTACATGCGGGTGGACCATGCCGCAGCCCAGGATCTCGATCCAGCCTTCTCCTTTGCAGAAGCTGCAGCCCTTACCGCCGCACTTGAAGCAGGAAATGTCCATTTCCGCGGACGGCTCCGTGAACGGGAAGTGGTGCGGACGGAAACGGACCTGCGTCTTTTCGCCGAAGACTCCCTTCGCGAATTCCGCCAGCGTTCCCTTTAAATCCGCAAATGTGATGCCTTTGTCGACGACGAGGCCTTCCACCTGATGGAAAACAGGCGAATGCGTAGCATCCACCTCGTCCGCGCGGTAAACGCGGCCCGGTGCGATCATGCGGATCGGGATCCTGCCCTTTTCCATTTCGTGAATCTGAACGCCGGATGTTTGTGTGCGCAGAAGCATGTCTCCGTTGATGTAGAAAGTATCCTGTTCATCCTTTGCAGGGTGATCCGCGGGGATGTTCAGCGCCTCGAAGTTGTAGTAGTCTTTCTCGACTTCCGGTCCGTCGACAACTTCATATCCCATGCCGATGAAGATATCTTCTATTTCGCGGAGAGCAACTGTATTGGGATGCAGATGTCCTCTCTTCATTCTTCTGGAAGGAAGTGTCACATCGATCGTCTCGGATGCAAGACGCAGATCCTGCGCTTTCTCTTCTATTTCTTTCTGCGCTTCTTCGAGCCTGGTCTCGATTTTCGCGCGGACATCATTGACCATCTGTCCGACCTTCGGGCGGTCTTCCTTGGAAACATCCTTCATGCCGCGCAGGATTCCGGTCAGCGCACCTTTCTTTCCGAGGATATCCACGCGGATGCGGTTAATGTCCTCCGAAGTCTTCGCGTTTTCCAGCGCTTCTTTTGCCTGAAGCCTGATCTTCTCAAGATCTTCCTGAATCATAATTCCTCCTCTTTCTGTGGGGCTTTGCACGTGCGCCGGCATTTCTGCCGGCGGTGTGGCCGGCTGCGCCGGCATTGCCGATGACAATCCGGCCGGTTGACCGCAGCCGCGCGGCGCGCGGCTGCGGTGTCGGCGGGAATGCACGTAAAAAAGCCCCGCCCCTGCTTCTGTTCAGGGACGAAGCTTATTCTCTGCTCCGCGGTACCACCCGTATTCCGTCATAGACGGCACTTCATTCATACCTGTAACGCCGGCTCTGCGGATCAAACTACTGGTTCGGTCTGCCTGCCGCTGCAATTTAAAGGCAGCTGCAGAATACCAAATGTTCTTTTGACCTGCTCGGGAGTGAATTCATGCGGCCCGTTCAGGAAGTCTTTCAGCCGGTGAACTTCCTCTCTGTTGTTCCGGGTACCGGATGTCTGTCTCCGTCAATGCATTTGTTGAAATTTTGAAAATCTGCATGAATTATAGGGCGGAAGCAGGGGAAACGTCAAGTGGGACGAGGTGGAAACTGCCGCGGCGTGGAAAGAAGAAGCGGTCGCGGCGGATATCAGAAGCGCGGCATGAATGAACTGTCGGTCGCGGCGGATATCAGGCACCGGCACAAGCTTGTCAATGCTGCTGCAGAATCAGTAAATGGAGTTTCTATGCAGTATGGCAGATGGGGCCGTTTTTGCATAGAATTTCCAAGACATCCTGGGCACAAAACCATCCGAAAATAAAAATCCGGTACAAGCCGCCGCCTGCACCGGTTCTCATCTCCTATTGACCTGTCCTCCCCCTGCCAGTTGACTCCTAGCCTCAAGCCAGGTGGGTGTCCGCAGAACAGTTTTTGCCTTCCCCTAACCATTGCCGCGGCCGGAGCCGCGGCCGAGGGCGTGACAGCTGCTGAAACAATTTAGAACTCCCGTTTAAAGTATTTGTAGGATCAAATAAAGCAAAAGGATTTCAGGCAATTCGAGTATAGCAAATCATTTCCCGCGATACAACCTGCTCCGAAATCTCAATATATTCTGTATTTTTTCCACATCTGTTTTGTGTCCAGCAGGACAGCCTCATGCTTCGCTTCCACTGCTTTCTCAAGATTGTGCAGAATCTGATCCGCGTTATCCGAATCCGCGATGTACGCAGTCAGTCCTTCCTCTGACTTCGGCAGGACATCATCCAGCGGCGCCGTGTTGCTTTCATCTATGCAGAAAAACCTGCGATAGGTCAGCAGCTCATTGCTCAGAAAATAAATATGTGATGTGTTCGCCGGATTATAGGCTACGACAACTGTTTCCTCCGCATGTTCCTTTGCATAGGCCATTCGCTGCCGGTCCTCCGGATACAGGAACTGAACTTCTCCTGCAGACAGCCCCGCCGAATCTGTCACAAGAAGAATACTTCCCAGCAGAAGGACTGCCAGCCGCTGCGATATTCCGGCCGGCCGCGGCGCTGCCCCGCTTGCCGCCGCATGCTTCGTAATCAGTCGGAACGGCGGCAGCAAGATCAGAAACAGCAGCAAAGGACACAAGTTTATCACGTACCGGATGGAGCTGGCTCCCAGAATCAGCGCAGTCTTCGACACAACAAGAAAAGAGGCTGCAGTGCTGACAAGCAGTATCGCATATTCAGAATGATATAAAGAATGTTCTCTTGCGTTCAGGGCGGCAGGCGTATTATCACCGGCCGGTTTCCTGCAGCGCTCTCTCCTGTACCGTAAAACCCATGCGGTAATCTCGGGGAGCAGGGCACAGACAGCCGCTGCAAGCAGAAACCAGCCAAGCTTTCCTGCAAACAGTTGGTCGTTAATCAGGCCTAGAAATGTTTTCCATCGATCCAGCGTGTTGGAAGGATCGATAAACTCGGTCTGCGCCTCCCTGCCGCGGTATCCATGGAAAATCTGCGACAGACTCGCCGGATAATACAGCACGCCGGCGGCAAGAGCCAGAAGCTGCGCGAGCGCATATCCTCCGCAGGCCTTCAAACGCTGTTCGCCCTTACTATGAGTGAGCGCATACAATTCAAAACAAGCCCCTTCGAAGAATAAGATGATCAGATAGTAATACTGGGTCAGAAAGCCGCAGAAGGTGCAGAGCGCCATAAGCGCAAGCAGCACGGTGGTCCTGTGCTGCCGCATCCGTTGCAGGCGCACGGGCGTTTGCCGCCGTGGCCGGCTTTCCGGCGTCCCGCCGGGCCGTTTCGACGCGCAAAAAAACTTTCCGGCGCCGCCGCACGGCTCGCTTCTGAACTTCATGTTGCTCCGGTATGCCGCAGTCGCTGGCGCCTCCGGCAGAGAACACCGCCCGCCCGCAGCCGGCCCGGACATCTCCTCCATAAGCAGGACCAGAAGCAGCAGCTGCAGCAGCGTCCAGACGATCAGCCACTGATACATTCTGATAAACATGACAGCGGAAAACGCGACGGGTGAAAAGCCCCACGCCGTGGTAATCATCAGTGAAAACGCACGTGAGCCGGATAGATGGTACGAAAGCGCGGCGAGAATCAGCTGCGCGAAGAAAAAACCAATAAAGTTTACGGCAAGCCCCTGCCATTTGCTGAAAACACCGGGTGTAAGATAACACGCAGTGCGAAGCGCATAGTAATAAAGCGGCGGGTGGACGTCCCAGCTTTGTACTGTTTTGACGAGGGCAAGGTCAAGACTTTCCCCCGGCAGCACGATAAATTCTTTCCGCAGATCGCCGGAGTCCACCCACGTGCGGTCCGAAAGGTAAAGTCCGGTGCTGCGGTTCGTTGAGTAATACGAGTAGTATTCATCTTCATGCATTCCGAATTTACGCGTACCGCAGTATCCCATTGACAGTAGCTGCAGGGCTATGATCAGAAAAAGAAGTGCCGCGGCTGCCCCGCGGACACTTCTTTCTCTGTCTTTTACATGCGTGCGCACTGCTCTTCGAGCCATGCTTTTTCCTCTCCGTCAAGAAACGGTGCAATCTTTTCCAGAACCTGCGCATTATAGGCATTCAGCAGCGCGAGAAGCTCCCCGGAAAGATAAGCCGGATCGATCAGATCGCGGTCAAACGGAACATAAGTCAGCGGCTCAAAGCCGTAGAACTCGCCGTCTTCGGTCGTCCTTTCATGGACGCACAGAAGAATCGTCTCGATACGGATACCGTACTTACCTGACTTGTAGACGCCCGGTTCATCGGAAACAACCATGCCCGGTACGAACGCTGTCATATCGGCGGCGTCTCTTTTTCTGTATCGGATGCTTTGCGGGCCTTCATGTACGTTCAGAAGGTAGCCGATTCCGTGGCCGGTTCCGCATTTATAATCCATACCCTCACGCCACATCGGCTCCCGCGCCATGATATCAAGCGTGATGCCGGAGCTGCCCGTGAGGAATTTCGTATCCATCAGCTGCAGCATGCTGGCTGCAGTCAGCGTATAACTCTTCTTCATGTCATCTGTCACAGGACCGAGAGCCATTGTCCGTGTGACATCGGTTGTGCCGCGCATATACTGTCCGCCGGAATCGACAAGCAACATACCCTCGGGCTTCACTTCCGCACCCTCCCCTTTCGGTTCATAGTGCATCATCGCCGCGTTTTCACCATAAGCGGAAATCGTGGGGAAGCTCAGTTCGACATAATCTTTGATCTTCGCGCGAAGGCCATCCAGATGCGCGGCCGCGCTGCCTTCCGTCATTTTCTCCCTGCCGACCGTCTTCTTCAGCCAGTAAATAAATTTGGTAACGGCCGCCGAATCTTCAACATAGATCTCCTTGAAGTTGCGGATCTCCGTTTCGTTCTTGACCGCTTTCATGTAATCGACAGGGCTGTTGACAGGGATCATAAAAAGCGAAGAGTCCGCTCCTGCGGCTGTCATCGCCTCACGGATCGTCTGGCAGGTCTGATATCCTGTAAATGCAGGGTCATATAATACCGGTCCGTCATAGACAACACGCGTTCTCAGGAACTCATCAAAGGCAAAATAATGACAGATAACGAGGCCGATTCCCTTCGCGTACTCCCGGAGCTCATCAGTCACTTCACTGTCCTGAATGAACAGAAACGCCTCATCCGGAGTGACAAACGTATAGGAGAGCGCCACCGGGTTGCAGGTCACATCAAAGCCGCGGATATTGTAGAGCCACATGATCTCGTCAAGCTTGCTGCTGACGTAAAACTTCGCTCCCTTTTCGTCCATGACCGCGCGCAGGCGCGAAAGCTTGGATGCCGCTGTTTCACCGGCATACTTTTCCGCATCCAGAAGAAAAACAGGATGCGAAGGAAGCACCGGCCTGTCACTCCACACCTCTTCCGCGAGATCCTTATCCGAGCGGATCTTCACATGCTTTCCGGAAAGGAGCCTTGCAATTTCTCTTCCCTGCGCTTCGTTTACACACCTGCCATCGAAGCCGAGGGTTTCACCGTCCCGCATTGTTTTGCGGAGAAATTCGTGCAGTGTCGGCACCCCCGGCTCTCCCATGCGCTGCTCGATAATGCCGCTTCCCTCCAGCTCATGCTCTGCCTGGATGAAGAACCTGCCATCCACCCACAGGTCCGCCTCGTCTTTTGTAACTACAAGCGTTGAATTTTCCCCTGTGAATCCTGAAAAATACTCTCTGACCTTGAAATAGTCCGCTACGTATTCACTGCCATGAAAATCCGCGGTCGGAATCATGTAGACATCAATGCCGTATTTTTCCATGGCTTTTCGAAGCGCGTCCAGTCTGGACACGCAGACATTCTGTGCCATTTTCGTTTCCTCCTATCTGTCTTTCATCGGTTTATAAGGATACTCCGTGCAGATCGAACGGTATGCCGGACGGATGATCTTGCCATTATTGGCAAGCTCTTCCATACGGTGCGCGCTCCAGCCGACGATTCTGGCCATCGCAAAAAGCGGCGTGAAAAGCTCCATCGGCAGTCCCAGCATCTGATATACAAAGCCGGAATAAAAGTCGACATTTACACAAACGCCCTTGTACATCTTACGTTCTTTCGCAATGACCTGCGGAGCCAGCTTCTCGACCAGAGAATACAGCCGGAACTCCCTGTCGTAGCCGTCCGCGTGCGCCAGTTTTTCAACAAACTTCTTGAATATAACCGCGCGGGGGTCAGAAAGCGAATAGACAGCATGTCCGACACCGTAAATCAGCCCTGCGTGGTCAAAAGCCTCTCCATGCAGAAGTTTTGCCAGATAATCGGCAACCGCATCTTCGTCGGTCCAGTCAGACACATTTTTCTTCATGTCCTCAAACATGCGGACGACCTTGATGTTCGCGCCGCCGTGGCGCGGTCCTTTCAGGGATCCGAGCGATGCCGCAACCGCGGAATACGTGTCCGTCTGCGTGGATGTAACGACATGCATCGTAAAAGCGCTGTTATTGCCGCCGCCGTGATCCATATGAAGCGCAAGGCATACGTCAAGAACCTTTGCCTCCATATCCGTATACTGACTGTCCGGGCGGAGCAGGTGCAGAATATTCTGCGCAATACTGCCTTCCATCAGCGGCGGATGAATGACAAGGCTCTTCCCGTTCACGTAGTGATTGTACGCCTGATATCCGTAAATGGACAGCATCGGAAACAGGCTGGTCAGCATCATACTCTGTCGCAGAACATTCGGCAGGGATATATCATCCGCCTTGTCGTCATACGCATACAGCGTCAAAACACTCCTCGCCAGCGTATTCATCATATTCGCGCTCGGAGCCTTCATGATGACATCCCGGACGAAATTCGTCGGAAGGCTCCGGTAAAAATTCAATGTTTTCGTGAACTCGTCCAGCTCTTTCCGGTCCGGAAGTCTTCCGATCATCAGAAGATACGCCATTTCCTCAAAGCCGAACCTGTTCTCCGATACAAAGCCGCCGATAAGATCCTCGATCGGATATCCCCGGTAAAAGAGATGGCCGTAGTCCGGAACTTCCTTTCCATCGACAATCTTCTTTGCCCGGATTTCCGCAATATTGGTTAACCCGGCAAGAACGCCTTTACCGTTCAGATCACGAAGTCCGCGCTTGACATCATATCTGGTATAAAGCTGCGGATCAATGCGATCCGCCACGCGTACGCCGTCCGCGAGCGCGTCAATTTCCGGTGTGACAAGCGAGTACGCGTTTATTTCTTTTTCTTTTTCCATTCACAGCCCTCCTTGACTGTTATTCCCGACGCAGTGCCCCTCCGCGACGGAACCGGAAGAATCAGAAAAACAACTTTCCCGCCTTTCTGACGCTTCGCAGATAATAGATAAAGGTACTGAAAAACAGAATCAATACCGCCAGCTCCGAAAACAACGCAAAATCAGAAACAATCTCAAACAGGCCGGTATACTTTCCGGCCAGTTCCCAGATTCCCAGAAGGATTGTAACAAGCGACAGCGCGAGCGTTCTCGGGAACATGAACTTCTGAAATCCTTGTATATTTTTGCAGTTTGTTCTGTCTGCCGGCTGTGAAGGAGAGATCATGAGGCTTTTATTAATCTGTCCGTCATTTTTCAGCCGGATTGCCGCGTACAGGACATAGATTCCGGAGGCGATAATCAGTATGCTGATAACTTCATCCATTTGCCGCTCCCTCACAGACCGAGAAACTTTTCAACCATGGACTGCATGGATGCCTTGTCTTTGCCGCAGACACCTTTATGCAGAATCTTTGCGCCGCGAAGGGAAGCGACAGCCTGCGGAACCGGGACGCCTGCTGTTCTGGCAAGTTCATCCGCAAGATCCAGATCATCCATGTCTGTCTCTTTGCCAAGAGCCCGCATGACGCTCGTCTCGAACTTAAACGGACTTGCCGTGGAAACAATCACCGTCGGCGTCTCATCCGCGGTTTCCGTCTGGTACTGCGCGTATACGCTCGCCGCGACGGCTGTATGCGGGTCGATCACATATCGGTGGTTTTCATACATCAGACGGATTGCGTCGGCTGTCTGGTCCTCATCCGCGTATCCGCCGTAAAAACAATCCAGTTTTGAGCGCATCTCATCCGAAATGCGGTATACGCCCTTCTCCGACAGATCCTTCATCAGCTGCGCGTTGACCGCCGCGTTGTCGCCGGCGATATGATAAATCAGGCGTTCCAGATTGCTTGAAATCAGGATATCCATCGACGGAGAACTTGTCAGAATGAATTCCCGGTTTCTGTCATAGATTCCTGTTCGGAAGAAATCGAACAGAACTTTATTGGAATTAGAGGCGCAGATCAGTCTGTGCACGGGAATTCCCATGGCTTTCGCGTAGTACGCCGCGAGAATATCACCGAAATTGCCGGTCGGAACAACGAAGTTGACCTCATCGCCGGAACTGATTCTGCGGTTCCGAAGAAGCCTTGTATAAGCCCAGACATAATAAACAATCTGTGGCACGAGACGGCCGATATTGATCGAGTTTGCGGAGGAGAACTGATATCCCGCAGCTTCCATTTTTTCGCGGAGAGCCTCGTCCGTAAAGATCTGCTTCACGCCGCTCTGGCAGTTGTCGAAATTACCTTCCGCGGCAATCACGCAGGTATTGTCTCCCTGCTGCGTGACCATCTGGCACTTTTGGATTGCGGAAACACCATCTTTCGGATAAAAGACAACAATCTTTGTGTCCGGAACGCCCGCAAAGCCGGCGAGAGCGGCTTTTCCTGTATCTCCGCTGGTCGCGGTCAGGATCACGATTTTCCTGTCCAGATGGTTCTTCTTCGCGGCAGTTGTCATAAGGTGCGGCAGAATCTGGAGCGCCATGTCCTTGAACGCAATCGTCGGGCCGTGGAACAGTTCCATGAAATAGGTGCCGCTCTCATCCTTGATCGGCGCGATTTTGGCGGTATCAAAGTTCTCTCCATATGCCTTGTCGATGCACCCGCGCAGCTCCTCCTGCGTGAAATCGGTAAGAACAAGCTTCATGACTTCATAGGCGACTTCCTTATAATTCATTCCGGCCAGCTCTTCAAAGCTTCTGTCCAGCGCGGGAACGACTGTGGGAACGAAAAGTCCTCCGTCATCCGCAAGGCCCTTCAGGATAGCTGCGGAAGCCGTGATCGGTGCCGCGTCAGATCTGGTGCTCTTATACATAACTTCCATTCTCGTCTGTCCTCCTCTTCTCTTCCTCGCGGCTTTGTTGCCGCGTCTTCTTTCCTTCGCAACAATTTCCTGCAGTTCTGTCATATCGCTGTCCCGGATCTCCGGCTCTCTATGTTCGACGGGCCGGCGCTGTCTCTGCGCGTTCAGTGCCTCATCACTGATCGTACCGGCTGTCTCCGAACCCGTGACCTGCGCGGCAGGAATCCGCTCCGCTTCTTTCTCCGTCAAAACACTGCCCGCAGGCCGCTTCTTCGGCGTACCGATCCGGATAATCTTTTTCGCCTGCACTACGCCGAAAGGCTTTGTCATGGAAGCCTTGTCAATCAGCCTGACAAGAGCGTTCGCGGCGAGAAGCCCGGCCACCGCAGACTCTTCCTGAAAAGACGCCTTCCGGAGAATAAAGACAAAAGCTCCGAAAAGCATGGCAAAATACACCTTCCCCCTCTTCGACATCGGGGTGGTTGTATAATCGTTTGCCATAAAGAACGCCGTGAACAGGAAACCGCCGCCGATCAGCTGAACCAGAAGATAATACGGGCTCAGTCCCTGCCCGCCAAACAACGAAAACAGGACCGCGAATGTCAGAATCGAAACGAGAGGAATCAGGATATCCACGATTCCGGCCGCAAATAAAAAGGCAGCACCCAGCAGGATCATAACAGCGCTTCCGGTGCCGATTCTACCGGGTGTATTGCCTGTGATCAGCGCCTTCAAATCAGGAAGCGTACCTGAAAGGAGTGCCTGCAGCGGTTCTTCCCCGGCTGCAAATACGCCGCCGTGAAAATCACGCATCCTTATGCGGAAAACAATCATCAGAAGCAGATTACCCGTCGCCGCCGGATTCAGAATGTTCTTCCCGATTCCACCGAAAAGCATCTTTGCGCCGATAATAGCGGCAACATTTGCAATGACAGGATAATACAACGGGACGGAAGGCGGAAGCAGCAACGCTCCGACAAGCCCTGTCACGATACAGGAATAATCGGAAATTGTAACGCCCTTCCGCAGAACCGCGTCGGCAGACAGTTCACACAACACCGCGGAAGCAATGCTGATGAAGATCAGCAGCGCTGCATGCATCCCGTAATTGTAGATTCCGTGACCGGCTGCCGGAAGGAGCGAAAGGATCACGCAGAACATGCACTCGGAGGTTGTAAGTCCCGATCTGGAGAACGGCGCATGCCGGTAAACATTGTACACACGTCTTCTCATTCCCTCTGAAACCTCCTCGCATAATCTCCTGCCAGCTCCGGCTTTTTGAGAAGTGCATGCCGCATGGCAATGATCGGTGCCGCCAGAGAAATCTTGGACGGGCAAATGTAACTGCAGCAGCCGCAGTCGCAGCACTCAAGGCCGTTATGGTCGATAAAAGAACGCGCGCTGCTCCTTCTCGCGTCCTGATAGAGCACAACAGGCATCAGGCGGTTCGGACATACGTCCAGGCATCTGGAGCATCTCGTGCAGGCAGTTTCTTTCTGGCGCTGCATCTCTTCCTTTCGAAGACACACGATTGCGGAGCTGAGCTTTGTAATCGGTACATCCAGATCCCTGATCGGAACGCCTGTCATCGGGCCGCCGTCGAGAATCAGGGCATCCTCTTGCTTTAGCCCGTCCGCAAGTCCGCCTGCCTGTTCCAGTACCTGCCGGTAGCTCATTCCGATTCTGACGCGGAAATTTCCCGGCTGCGCGGCGGCGTCTCCTGTGACCGTCACAATCCTCGTAATCAAAGGCTCATGCATAATAACAGCCTGATTCACGGCAACCAGCGTGTCCGTATTGCAGACCAGGCAGCCAATGTCCCGGGGCAGCATTTTCGCGTTCAATGTTCTTCCCGTCAGTGCATAAATCAGCTGGCGTTCGGCGCCCTGCGGATACTTGGTCCGCAGACGCTTCACATAAATCCGTGGATCGTCCCGCAGCAGTTCCCGCAGCAGCCGGTAACCCTCCGCGTTGTCTTCGCTGACAGCAATATAACCGCGCGCACCCGGGTAAATCTGCAGAAGCACCGCGAGGCCGCTGATCACCTTCCAGGGGTTCTCAAGGAGTCTTCTGTAATCACTCGTAAGATAAGGCTCACATTCCACGCAGTTGGCGATGATGGTATCGATATCTTCCTCCCCTGCGCTCCGGAGCTTGATGTGCGTCGGAAGCCCGGCGCCGCCCATACCTACAATACCGGCGTTTTTAACTACAGTTAAAACAGTTTCTCTCGTTAAAAACGACAGTTCCCTGTTCTGCGGATAGCCGATTTCCAGAAAGATTCCGTCATTTGCGATAATAATACAGGGCTGTAGTGAGCCGTCAGCCGTTCTCCTTTTGTCTATGCCAAGTACCTGCCCGGAAACGGAAGCATGCAGATTTGCGCTCGGGTCCCTGTCAGCCCTTGCAATCAGCTGACCGGTGCGCACGTAATCGCCGCGCCGCACGACCGGAACCGACGGGTTCCCTATATGCTGAAGAAGCGGATAAACCATCTCCCCTGTGTCGGGGAGGAGCGTCTTGATCGGCACGTCTCTCGACATATCTTTCCCCTCGAAGGGATGAACTCCGCCTGTAAAAGTATGTTTTGCCATAAAAATTACACCTTTTTCCGCCGCCCGGTCCGTTCCGCAGCCGGCGGTAAAATATATTCCATTATACAAAACGCAGTACTTTTATGCTAGACTGGATTCATATTCAGGGAGGTTGCCATTATGCAGATCATAACCAGTACAGTTCAGGAACCTGCCGCGCAGGCTCTGTCTTTCGAGACGCCGCTGGAAAACGCCCTTTATATTGACATTGAAACAACAGGTCTTTCGGCGCAGCAGGACAGAATCTGGATGATCGGCTGCGCATGTTTCAAGGGAGACAGCTGGAACATTACGCAGTGGTTTGACGATACCGGAAACAGTGAAAAAGATCTGCTGGTTTCTTTCCTCGCGTACGCGAACCCGTTTGGCGCGTTCGTGCATTATAACGGCGACCGTTTTGACATCCCGTTTCTGACCAGGCGGATCGAAGCGCACCGGATTGAGAATACGACGATCAACAAACGCTCCATTGATCTTTACAAGTATGTGAAGCCGTTCCGCAAGCTGCTTGCGCTCCCCAGCTACCGTCTCTCCTCGGTTGAGGAATTTTTCGGCAAAACAGAGGTACCCACGCCCTCCGGCAAAGACCTGATCGCGCTTTACAGCAGCTATCTTGGAAATCATCTTCCTGAAACCGCCAGAACTTTATCCTCCCACAATGCTTCCGATCTTGCAGCACTTCTTCGGATTTCACCGGTTGTGCTGCTGCGGAGGATTTTTGGTGCCGGGCTGACCGCGGAAAGCGCCCGGGCGAACCGTTATCATGACGCGGAAGGCGTTTTCCGGCAGGAAGTCATCATAAACTGTGTCCCTTCGCTGGACATAGTGACAGTGCAGAAAGAACTGTGGACGCGGCCGGTTACTGCTTCCGCAGATGGCTGTTACTTCACAACAGACGGGACGCACGTTACGATCAAAGTTCCGCTGTATTGTCAGGAAATGAAATATTTCTACGCGAACTACAAGGACTATTACTATCTGCCCGGTCAGGATCTCGCGATGCACAAATCAATTGCCTCTTTCGTTGATAGTTCAAGGCGGGAGCAGGCAAAAGCCGAGAACTGTTATACCCGGAAGACCTCCTCGTTTCTTCCCGAATGGGATGCGTTCAGAGCGCCGTTCTTTAAAACGAGCTATAAGGACAGCGGTATCTTCTTCGAGTTCACGCAGGAAATGAAAAGGGATAAAGATTTCTTTTCTGCCTACGCGACCTATATCTATCGGCATATTGTACAGGCGTAAATTTGTCCGCGCGGCGGTACTCTCCGTATAATCCAAAGGGGTCGCCGCGCGGCCTGATTTATTCGGCGTCGCTCGCTCTTATTTTTCCTTACAGGTAGGATGCATCTATGCTATAATCACAGCAGTGACATGCTCTTCGTCTTCTGATGAACGCCGGCTTTTGCCGGTCCTGTCTTTCCATCACTTCTGTTCATTCGAACGAATCTCATGCACGCAGACTTTTTCATCCGCAGGAGTTTGCCGCAGTCCGCATTTCTCCTGCTATTCACATTTCCTCTATCGAAAGTATCCGGACTGAGGGTACAATAGAAGCAGGACCGGACTCGAAAAGTGTTCGTCTGGATATCCTCTGCTCTTCCGAAA
>OCTW011576996.1_pt1 | contig 22664 bp, 18 predicted proteins | sample 1539671 | NCBI WGS metagenome assembly OCTW01 (sample SAMN02144230, study PRJEB22623) | gut metagenome | biome: sheep rumen | host: Ovis aries | place: New Zealand
AGTCTCTTAAGAAGAACCTTGATGGTGTATCAGGATGTTGGAACAGTATGAATGGAGGCACATTTTTGTTCTGGGGAATTGATGATAAAGGCAGAAGATATCGACTCTTGGGTGAAACAGACAATACATCGGGTTCAGGAATTAATAGATTGATTCTTGCGGGAAACGATTTGGACGGTAACATACGCAGATTCGAGCTTGATAGAGAAACTCTTATATCTGCTTTAGAATCAAGAAGATTGTTGCCAGGTCTTTTTATGACATTCTTTACTCTTGGAATCGTACGTCACACCTGCTTAATCGGCGGTTGCTATCAGGGAGAATATCTTACGAAAATGTGTGATGGAATCAAGAAATCCTGGACGGATAACCAGTCATTTATTGATGAAGACGTTAGTGAATTTCTATCAGCTCTTGATGAAAAGAAATTCCCATACATATGCGGCTCTCTATACTTAATGGGTACCAATAATGGGACATATTATCCTTATGGAAGTGTTGAGATGTGGAATAGTCCCTGTAACACAACTGGGTTCAACGAAGCTGTTAATATCAGCTTTAACAGAGCTCAAAAGCTTGGTTTATACTGCTTCTATCCCGACTCTGTTCCTCCAAGCTTAAGAGAGGATAACTGGTGGAAGAACATATGCAAAGAACTGTTCTAACATATCCTTAGTCAGGCAAGTCAAAACAAAGGCTCTAGCACTTATACATGATAGTTGTCTCAGTCTTCCTACTTAAGAAATAACTGTCAAGGGATGATGTCATAAACCTGGATATAATATTCTCTCTAAAGGATTGTTCATATGTTGTATCTTCCACAAAATCAGTGAGAATGCAGTCACTTCTTATAATAAGACTAATATCTTTGTTAATATCATCAGGACGAATTATGCTAATCTCTATATTATAAGTTGTATCATGTGCGTGGTCTAATATATTCATCATATTTTCCTCTGCCATAAATACTATTCTGCCCCATCTTACAGAATCCAACCTCTCATCCTTAATATCTGTTTTTAGCTTTTTCAGGCAATCTCTAATATCATTTTCAGTAGCTTTTAGATTATAAGACAATTGCCTCCTTAGAGCATTTACATCAATAAAAAATCTGTTATAGTTTCCATCCATCCTGCGTCTAATGACACCTATTATAATTAAGTTAAGTATCATTGATATAAGATATCCTGCTCCCAGTCCAATCCATATCCCTGCCGAACCATATATTTCTCCAAGAATGAATTGCATAATAATTGGAACAACAGTAGTTGTATACAATATAAACACAAATCCATATAGACGTTTTCCCATATATACATAATATCTCGAAAGCATGGTTCCAATACCAAGGAATATTATAAATGGTGTATATAGGCGTATTGACAAAACACTCGCGCTAATTGTTGCCTCCTCCCTTACACCGAAAAACTCCGGAATGAATGGTGACAAAAGCTGAATAATAACAGTAAGCACAACTGACAATTGTATAAAGAATACTAGCATGAACTTTATTGCTCTGTATATATTGACATTATTATCTTCTGCCTTGTATCTGTATATACTTGATTGTACGCAATTGGCAAGGCAAGAATACAAAGACATACACATAGTTTCAATATTAAGGATAATTGAGAACACAACCGTTCCCATTTCTCCCATCTCATATATAACTACTTTATTCATAACTGTGGCAAAGATAAACGGACATATATAATCAGCACACAGTATTAATCCTTCCAGGGTTAAGCGCATCAAACGTCTTATATCCACATAGACTCTGAATTTGAGACTGAATTTCCTTGAAAACATAGGAATGCTCTTAACAATAAGAGACGCAAGATATCCTACTGTTGTAGCAATACCAATTCCAAGAGTCCCCCATATGTCACATAGAATTATATTAAGTATAACAGTAACAATAAGCTTCGCTATAGATGATGCAACACATACACCCTCGAAGCCCTCGCCTATATGTATAAAATACAGAAAAGTATTAAGAAACATAAAAAAAGGCGCAAAAACAAGCCCCAGACAATACTGCGACGCATAATCCGAGACTTCTCCTGAAATATGCATATTCCCATAGTAACTGCTACCTAAAATATATACTATTGCTGAAAAAGCAACTCCCAGTACTATACATATAATCAGTCCCTGTCCAAACAGGCGATTGGCATCATCGGTGTCTCCTCTGCCCTCAGCATATGCTATTGCTGCAAGGGTACCAGAAGGGATTATAATGTTAATAAATGTAAGAAATGTTATGAGGGGATTAACTACAGTTATACCGGATAGAGCCTGCTCTCCCAACATCCTTCCTGATACAGCAAAATCCGCAAGAAACAAAGCGTAATCAATAATTCCAAGTAGTGCACCGTAAGCAACACATGATCTTATTCTCTTATGTAATAAATCATTATGAAATGTGAACATCATTACTCCTGTATTTGTCTTTCCGATGCCCGGTACGATTTCAATCTGTAACAATAGATGGCAAAAAGGACAAGCGCAAATACGATTCCTGCCGGATAACCTATGGTAGAAGGAAGCCTAAAGCCTTCTCTAGCCATAATGATATATGTCAGACTAACGGCACTCATAAATGTTGCCGGAACAGCCGTAATAAGACTGTATATCTTTCTTTTACAATTCTTGACAAGATATACTGTACATACCCACAGTGCAATCATAGCAAGTGTCTGATTACTCCATGAGAAATATCTCCACAGAGCCGCGAAGTCAAGTTGAGTCAAGATTCCGCCAGCCACAAGAAGGGGAATTGTTATAATAAGTCGATTCCTGATCTTCTTCTGGTCAAGCCCCGTCCACTCGGATAGAATAAGTCTCGCACTGCGAAATGCCGTATCACCCGATGTTATAGGGCATATTACAACACCTACGACTGCAAGGACACCGCCTGCTGTTCCAAGCATCTGTGTACTGATATTATATACAACACCTGACTGTCCGGATACATTTATAGCCTCCATCAGACTACCTGTGTCCTGGTAAAATGCTACTCCTGCAGCCGCCCATACAAGAGCTATAACCGATTCTATTATCATAGCTCCATAGAATACTTTTCTTCCGTCCCTTTCTGATTTAATACATTTTGACATCATCGGAGACTGGGTAGCATGAAATCCGGATATGGCACCGCAGGCTACAGTTACGAACATAAACGGCCATGTAGGAAGTCCTTCAGGATGCATATTGGTAAGTGTAAGTTCTGCCATTTTGTAATCACCGCTGAGGAAAATTGCCCCTGCGATACTTACAGCCATAATTATAAGTATTACACCAAATATAGGATAAAATTTTCCGATAATCTTATCTATGGGAAGAAGTGTTGCCAAAACATAATATACAAGTATTACGATGGTCCAAAATGTCATATTAAGGGCATCAGGAGTAATCTTATCTAAAAGAACTGCAGGACTTGTAACAAACACTGTTCCTGTAAGGAGAAGCAATACTACTGAGAACACTCTCATAATGTATAGTGCCGGTTTACCCATATATATACCGGCAAGCTGGGCAATGGATGCACCGTTATGGCGTTCTGATACCATTCCCGTCATATAATCGTGCACTGCACCGCCTAGTATTGAGCCGAATACAATCCAAAGGAATACTACAGGGCCATAGCAAGCACCCATAAGGGCACCGAAAATCGGTCCTGTTCCTGCAATGTTCAGCATCTGTATAAGTACAGCCTTCCATGTTTTCATAGGCGTATAGTCAACGCCGTCATTTATCGCCACCGCAGGCGTCGCACGATCATCAGGGCCAAATACATGCTCTGTGAGTTTTCCATATGTAAAATATCCAATTATAAGTATAAGTATTGCAATAAAAAACGTAACCATAATTACTCCTTAGATTTTTCTCATCTAATATTATACACATAATTATGATAATTTTAAGTACTCTGCCTTACTTTTTTTTAGATAAGTACTGCATCCCTAAGGACACAGTATGTGTATTCGCCTTCCTTATATGTGTCGAATGTTCCGCTGACACATATATTCGTTATACCATCACTTACATTGTTCAAGATATTCTCACATGCATGAATGCATAGACAAGTGTTTTGTAATATGATATATTACATAAGGAGTGTCGTAAGGAGGCTCACCCCATTTTAGTTTTCGCTTCGCGAAAAGGGGTTCGTAAGGAGTGTCGCAAAGACGCTCACAAGGAGGCTCACCCCATTTTAGTTTTCGCTTCGCGAAAAGGGGTTCGCCGTGCAGCACGCTTGCTTCGCAAGCATGCAGCGTATCGGGATGTAGCGCAGGTGGTAGCGCGCGTGGTTAGGGACCACGAGGCCGCAGGTTCGAGTCCTGTCATTCCGACTAAATAATACGAAATCCCGGGATAGAAAGGTTCATCTATCCCGGGATTTTCTTAGTTCGTTGTATACCACCTATGTCCGCAATCATCACATTTATAGTCATATCTCGTTTTACCTTCGTAAAATCCATAGTCGTTCCACTTTCGCACATTAGTTGATCTACAATTAGGACACTTAGTATCCTCAAAGAAGCAACCTCCGCCTGATACAGCCTCAAGCTGTTCGTCATTTAGTTCAACACCTTCAGACTTTGCGAGAGCAAGAATCTCTTCAGGACTCTTACAAGCTTCAACCTTCTTGATTTGCTCATCAGTTAAACCTTTTAATAATTCTTTCCTCATAATTGATACCTCCTAATATACATATTCATAATAATCTATCATTCCTTACTAACTATCTTACATTAATATATACACACCTGCAACGCAAAATGCGACATTATTCTATGTAGATGTCGCCTATGATATTATAAATGTGTATATTATTGAAGAGTGACAGGTTGACAAAAGAACTGTCCCCCTGTTACATTATATAATAAAAGGAGGTCTTACTATGAGGAAAGAATTATTAAAAGGCTTAACAACGAACAGCTTGAAGCAGTAGCCGGCGGATGCAGTGATGTCGGTAATGCTCGCAAATGCCCTGAATGCGGCGCTGACAACGCTAAGCTTGAGAAGGATTACGACACCAATCCGGGTAAGTTATTACTTCAATACACCTGTAAAAAATGCGGTCATAAATGGACTAAATAATAAAAAACCGGGATAGATAAGTTTATCTATCCCAGGTATTTTGTTAGTAAGCGAAAGGGGGGAGTGCTTTATGTTGCAATTCTGGGGCGACGGCAGTATATCTGCCATGGATTTAGTTGATGCTGTAAAAGTGCGTAGTACAGAGAATTTCAATTGGACATTTATCTTCATACTGGCAGTTGTGTTCTATGTATATTGGAGCGAGATTCACAAGAAGAATTACGATGCGGTTATTGCGGGACTTGCTCTCTACGGGGTACACTGGATTTACGAGATTGTAAATGCAATAATCGGCCATGTCACAGGATACCCACTGTGGACTGTCAGCAATGATTCAACAACATTTATACTATTAATCGGTGTATCTTGGGAATTAAGTATGATGTTCTCACTGGCAGGAATAATATCCTATAAGATGATGCCCACCGACAAGAAGAAAATGTTTGGTCTAGACAAGCGAATAACCGTTACTATAATGATGGCTCTGCTATTTGCTCTCTTTGAGTCATTCCTTGCAGGAACAAGTAACCATTCATTTATATGGGTTTATAAATGGTGGGGTGTTCTTCCTGTATTTATTACAACATATGTGCCTTTCTTCTTGGCTGCGAACTTTGTTCCATCTATGAAGCCTAGGAATAAGAAGATATTCCTAATATGCTTATGGGCACTTGTTGCAATACTTCTTGCAACACTGATTCCTTTGGGGATAATCTAGACATTACTTTGAAACTGACTTTTTATTTGAAAACTATAAACACTAAAAAACCGGGGCGACTTGCCCCGGTTTCTCTTCTAAATCAGCCCATATTAAACAATGTTTTTTCAGAAAAATTTTTATCTTTTCTGCCGACATTAAGCTTGTTATGAATGAGTTATCTAAAAATCTTATTTAGAAAGTTATAGAAGCACTGCTCCCAAAACGGCTCATCATGTCCATAGCCTTTCACATAATCGGTTTGATTTTTCACACCCATTTGACCTAGTACATCACGATAGTAAAGCGTACAATCGATATTCCATGGGTCTTTATCTCCCACCGACATATAAAGGTAATAAGGAGTGTTTGCCTCTGTCGGCTGTGGGAATTTGTCGAATACAGGTGTATTCCAAAAAGTCCCCTTATAGAATTCAGTAGGAATAACTCCCGTATCCGGTGCAAATCCGGCAATATAGCCGAACTTGTCTAACCACTTAAATCCTGTACAAAGGGATTTCGCACCACCCTCAGACAAACCTGCTACAGCTGTGTTTTCCCTGCCTGTTTTTACAGAATATGTCTTCTCAATAAACGGCATCAAATCAATTGCAACATCATCTATAGCCTTGTCATAAATATATCTAAGCTGTTCCTCACTTTTCGCACTCTTCTCACTTTGCTTGTCTGTATACATATCTACATTTACAATAATCATAGGAACAGTCAGTCCTTTTTGAAGCATATTGCCGTATAGCAATGTAAGAAATGAACCATCGTTAATCTGGTCACTATGACTTCCATCAAAGCCATGAAATACATACATTACAGGATATTTTTCATTCTCATTGTAACCTGCCGGAAGCAAGACATTACATTGCTTATAATCACCTGCTACTGTTGAATAATAACTAACATCCTTTTCTACTCTTCCATAGTCTACGCCGGATTGCCTTTCGAACATTTTATCCTCAACATCATAACGGTTCTGCGTTCCATATGGGTCATAATTCGATGTAGTGCTCTCTTTTAGAATGCTAAATGTTATTGTAACATCTCCATTTCCAAGTAATTCCTTCATCTGCGATTCAGACTTATCTGTTATCTTGCCAAGTCTTGTGTATGCCCACGAGTTAGAGCCGTAGAAAACAGTAAGCTGATTGCCCGAATAAAGCATAATGTCTCCGGCACTAGTTATAGTCTGCACATCATTTCTTGGAAGGTTTTGTCCAATAGAACCCACCTGTTCAAATCCTCCATACATCGACATATTTATTGTAAGCGGATTCTCTTTAGCAAGTTGCTTTAGCGCATCTACCGACTCATTATCTTCCCAGGCAACATTAACCTCTGTACCATTAATAGTCATCTTCAAATTCTTCATAGCATCTACATTGTCAACTGTCTGAGAAGTATTCTCATTTGCGTCATTAGAAGCCGCCTTATCCTCTGAATTATTCTGACAACCGCATGCAGTTACAGAAACACATACTATCATTATTGCTACTAATAGACCTACCTTCTTCATAGCTGTGATACTTCCTCCTGCTTTTAAATTATATGTGTATTATTATAACATCGTCATATACTTCTTACGATCGCTCTGAGGTACTCCTATTGCATCCATCGCCTGCTCAGCGGTCATCTTAAGATTCTTCATTAAATTTTTAATTGAATCAATAATACCTTTTTCATATTGTCCTTCTGAATACTTTTCTGCATACTTTTTCGCATATCTTTCTACAGCTTCACTCATAATCTCTCTCCCTTCGCTAGTGTCCTTAAAATGTCTCACACTTTCTTCTAGTTCTTTGTAATTAAATCCTTCCTTAGTTCTATTCCTCATATCCTGTAACAATCTACCTAGGTTGTCATTACCTTCATACGAGGCATTAACATATATTATATGATTTCCATCTTGAAATGCTTTATCGTTATCAACTACCCTTTCAACTAGATAGAACGCTTTGCCACTGTTATAATAGTCCTTTTCAGTAATGAATATCACATACGAATCCTTAATCTCACTGAACTTCTGTCCGGCTTCTAACATCCTTGAATCTAACATCGCAGAATGAAATCTTGCTCGTGTAGGTGTTGCACCATCATCTGACCTTTGCACTTCACAATTAAAATAATTACCTTGTTCTTCCTTAGCAAGTATATCCAGCCTGATATTCCTTCCACCCACTATAGGATTCTTCATATCAAACTGTCCCTTAGTACTTACAATTACTACATCCCTACTTAGTATAGTACTAATAAGAAGCTCAGTTGCAGGTATATTTTCATTGAACACCCTTGCCATCAATTCGTCATCCATAAGAGACATATTGTCAACCAGTTCTTCTACCTCCTTAGGATAAACCTTATTATTCGTACATATTTTCTTATCATCTTTCTCCATAGGCTCTTCCTCCCTTCATGTGTATGCAGGAGTATTATTGCCTATAACTAAAACCCCCGCTTATGTTGTAAAAGTGGATTAATAAGCAGGAATTTCTGATTTGAATTAATAGATATATTAAATAATTAATAGAAATTGTATGAAATTATCTGCTTGCCATTATACTAGCATTATTAGATATAAAGTGCAATAAAAAATCGGGGCAATCGCCCCGAAATGTAATTATGATATACATTATATGTAGTTAAAGTCTATTGTTTATCTAGTAACCTATTTGTTGCTTCAGCATACGAACCGTCGTCTTGATATATCTTACCATTAACTACTACAGAATTTGTAACGTATTGATTCACATCGGCTCCTGGTGTAAATATAACAATGTCATCCATTTGTTCAGGAATATTCTTTACAGATATTTTTGTTGTTCCAATTACTTTATTGCCAGTTTCATCTTTCGAGGTGTCGGTCGGTACAACCGCGCTTCGTGCTCCTAAATAATTATCAAAACACTTCAACTGTGTTCAAACGAAGGCAAAGAGAAGTTTCTCAAGATATATCCTAGCAGTATTTCTTTCCATTTGACACTATCTCAATCATTTCTATATGTAAGTTATACTAAGCTCAGGAAATGTGCCGAATATATGCTAACGACATTAGCTTAAACTTAGTATATGTTAGTAATTGATGCATCTAGAGAAATTCTCGACATGGATGTCGAGAATAGGTGCAAACTGGCTGAGCCAGATTGAGCACCGGTTCTCGTCAAAAACAAGTACGACATCCAGCACACTTCCGAAACTAGTATAACCTACTTCCTGTCACTCTCATCAAAGCACTTCGATATGGAACTTCCCGGTGCTACCATCGGCCATACTTTATCGTCCTTTGCAATAACACAATCTATAACTACAGGTCCCTTTGCTTTAAGAGCCTTATCAATTGCTTCGTCGAATTCCTCTTTAGATGTTGCACGATATCCGGTTGCACCCATAGCCTCTGCCAAACGAACATAATCTACATCGCCTTCTAATACGGTATGTGAATATCTCTGCTCGTAGAAAAGGTCTTGCCACTGACGAACCATACCCAATACCTGGTTGTTGATTATAACTTCAACCACATTAACTTGTTCTTTTGCCGCTGTTATAATCTCATTTAAGTTCATTCTAAAGCAGCCGTCTCCTGCAATATTGATAACAGTTGTATCAGGATTACCCACCTTGGCGCCGATACTTGCACCCAGTCCGTAACCCATGGTTCCAAGACCTCCTGAAGTTATAAACTGTCTTGGTCTTGAATACTTATAGTATTGAGCAGCCCACATCTGGTGCTGTCCCACTTCTGTCGTAATAATTGCATCGCCCTTCGTCTTATCATATATCTTGTCTATGATATACGGTCCTGTCAGTCCGTTCTCATTATATGTGACAGGATATTTCTCCTTGAGTGAATTAATCTCATCCATCCACTCGCTGTTATCTTTCTTCTCAATCATCGGATTGATTTTTTTCAGAATCTCTTTTACATCACCAATTACCTGAGACGTAACAACCACATTCTTATTAATCTCAGCCGGGTCTACATCGAATTGAAGTATCTTTGCTTTCTTGGCAAATGTCTTGGGATTACCAAGTACCCTGTCAGAAAACCTTGTACCAATGGCAATAAGAAGGTCACAGCTGCTGACGCCTAGGTTAGATACTTTGGTTCCATGCATACCAAGCATTCCTGTATATCTGTCATCTGTTCCGGGATATGCACCCTTACCCATAAGTGAATCACATACAGGTGCGTCAACTAATTCAACAAAATCTTTAAGCTCCTTGTCAGCACCGCTTATAACAGCGCCACCACCGACGAATATGTATGGCTTCTTGGAATGCTTGATTAACTTCACAGCATCCTCTAATGCCTCACTTGTTATATCTTTCGTTAAAGGCTTAATCTCAGCCGGCTTTACAGCCTTATAATCGGTCTTGTTAGCTGTTACATCCTTCGTAATGTCCACAAGCACAGGTCCCGGTCTTCCGGTCTTTGCTATTGTAAATGCGCGACGAAGAGTAGCCGCCAAACTATCAACATCCTTAACAATAAAATTATGCTTCGTAATAGGCATGGTAATTCCTGCAATATCAACCTCCTGGAAGCTGTCTTTACCAAGAAGTGGTGTTGTTACATTACATGTTATTGCAACAATAGGAACAGAATCCATATATGCAGTAGCAATTCCGGTTACAAGATTGGTTGCACCGGGTCCGCTTGTAGCAAAGCATACACCCACCTTACCTGTACTTCTTGCATAGCCGTCTGCCGCATGAGAAGCACCCTGCTCATGTGATGTTAAGACATGTCTGATCTCGTCGCTATGCTTATACAATTCGTCATACACATTAAGGATTGCTCCACCCGGATATCCAAATACCGTATCAACCCCCTGTTCCTTAAGACATTCTATTACAATCTGTGATCCTGTAAGTTGCATTGTTAATTTCCTTTCACTGATATATTAGTTTAATTCCAGCACAGCTCCTCTGTTACCTGAAGTTACCATCTTAGCATATCTTGCAGCGTATCCTGTTGTAACCTTAGGTTCTCTTGGCTGCCACTTGGCTTTACGAGCTTCCAACTCTTCATCAGACACCTTGATATCCAGCTTCATATTAGGAATATCAATTGCTATAATATCACCTTCTTCAACTAATGCAATAGGACCTCCCACTGCAGCTTCCGGTGATACGTGTCCGATTGAGGCTCCACGAGATGCTCCTGAGAATCTTCCATCAGTAATTAATGCAACTGATGAACCAAGTCCCATTCCTGCAATTGCAGATGTTGGATTAAGCATTTCTCTCATTCCCGGGCCACCCTTAGGTCCTTCATATCTTATTACGACAACGTCACCTTCTACAATCTTACCACCCTTAATTGCGGCGATTGCATCCTCTTCGCAGTCAAATACTCTTGCAGGTCCTTCGTGAACCATCATTTCCTCTACAACAGCAGAACGCTTAACAACTGAACCGTCCGGCGCCAAGTTACCCTTAAGTACTGCAAGTCCTCCTGTTTTAGAATATGGATTGTCAAGAGGTCTTATTACCTCAGGATTCCTATTAACAGCACCTGCAATTGCTTCGCCGATTGTCTTACCTGTTACTGTCATGCAGTCTTCTTTCAGAAGGTTAAGTTCAGATAATTCCTTCATAACCGCATATACACCGCCGGCCTCATTCAAGTCTTCCATATATGTAGGACCTGCCGGTGCCAGGTGGCACAAGTTAGGTGTCTTTTCTGATATTGGATTGGCAAATGATATATCAAAGTCGAATCCAATCTCATGAGCAATAGCTGGAAGATGCAGCATTGAATTAGTCGAGCATCCAAGAGCCATATCTACTGTAAGGGCGTTAAGAATTGCATCCTTAGTCATAATCTGTCTTGCTGTAATGCCTTTATTATACATATCCATAACAGCATATCCTGCCATCTTGGCAAGTCTGATTCTCTCAGAATATACAGCAGGAATAGTGCCATTTCCGGGAAGTCCCATACCGATTGCTTCTGTAAGACAGTTCATGGAATTAGCCGTATACATTCCGGAGCATGAACCACAAGTAGGACATACCTTTCTCTCGTATTCCAATACATCTTCTTCAGTCATCTTGCCAGCTGCATGAGCTCCTACCGCCTCAAACATTGATGACAGAGAAGTCTTATGTCCATTAACATGACCTGCAAGCATTGGTCCACCTGATACGAATACTGTAGGAAGATCAAGTCTTGCCGCAGCCATAAGAAGACCGGGTACATTCTTATCACAGTTAGGTACGCATACAAGTGCGTCGAATTGATGAGCTATAGCCATACATTCTGTAGAATCGGCAATTAAATCACGAGTTACAAGTGAATACTTCATACCCACATGTCCCATTGCAATTCCATCACATACTGCAATTGCAGGAAATACTACAGGAACACCTCCTGCCTCTGCAACACCGATTCTTACTGCCTCTACTATCTTGTCTATATTCATATGACCGGGCACAATCTCATTGTACGAGCTTACAATACCGACCATGGGCTTCTTCATCTCCTCCTTAGTAAAGCCTAGTGCATTAAACAAACTTCTTGCAGGTGCTTGTTGCATTCCCTGTCTTGCGTTATCTGATTTCATAATGTATTCCTCCTACTATTTTATACAATTCCTACAGTGAGTGACAAAACGCCTACAGGCGCTCTACTATAAGATCACCCATGTCAGTCGTCCCCACTTGCTTTATAGAAGATGCATCCTTGCCTGGGGCTGGCATAATATCAATTGTACGGTATCCTTCGTCTAGTACCTTGTTAATTGCATTTTCAATTGCATCAGCTTCCTTATCCATGTCAAATGTAAATCTAAGCATCATCGCTGCACTAAGGATAGTTGCAATAGGATTGGCTATACCCTTTCCTGCAATATCCGGTGCCGAACCGCCGCTTGGTTCATATAGTCCGAACTTCGTCTCATTAAGGGATGCAGATGACAACATTCCAATTGAACCTGTAACCATAGACGCTTCGTCCGACAATATATCTCCGAACATATTCTCAGTTAATATTACATCGAATTGCTTAGGGTCTCTTACAAGCTGCATAGCCGCATTGTCAACAAGCATATGTTCAAGTGTAACATCTGAGTAGTCAGCCGCAACTTCCTCAACAACCTTTCTCCAAAGTCTTGAAGAATCAAGCACATTTGCCTTATCAACAGATGTAACCTTGCTTCTTCTCTTTCTTGCTATATCGAATGCCTTAATTGCAATTCTTCTTATCTCATCTTCATTATATGTAAGGGTATCATACGCTTCTATCTTACCATTCACTTCACGGGTCTCTCTCTTACCAAAATAAAGACCTCCTGTAAGCTCACGCATAATTAACATATCGAATCCATCTCCGATTATATCATCTCTTAAAGGACATGCCTCGTTAAGCTGTGGATACAGATATGCCGGTCTTAAGTTGGCGAACAGATGAAGCGCTTTTCTTATGCCAAGAAGTCCTGCCTCCGGTCTCTTATCAGCAGGAAGCTTATACCATGGTGAAGTCTTAGCATCACCTCCGATAGAACCAAGAAGTACAGCATCTGCTCTCTTAGCCTGCTCAATGGCTTCCTTCGTAAGAGGCTCACCTGTCGCATCAATAGAGCATCCACCCATAAGAATCTCATCATATTTGAAATTGTGACCGAACTTAGCCCCAACTGCATCTAATACCTTGACGGCTTCAGACACAATCTCAGGGCCGATTCCGTCACCTCTTATAACTCCTATATTACAATCCATAGTCTAGTCTCCTTCATCTATTGATTTGCACACTCCACATCTCTACTCTATATTAGAACATTATAGTTGTGTAGCTAATAATATAAAACCGCCTCGTGATGTACATCTTATTTCATACAAACATACTAGCATATTATATAGCATTATACTCAAAATTACAAATGAGGCTAACTACTTGTTCTGAATTCCAATGTTTTTTATGTTGCAAAAACTAATATTAGTGGCAATTGCTTTATATTATTAGCTGGTAGCTACTCAATTCAGCTCTGATTAGATTGTTCCGGCTAATATTACCCAGTCATTAGCTAGTATTATTAGCTGGTGGCTACACAATTCAGCTCTAATTAGGTTGTGACGGCTAACATTACGCAGTCACTAGCTAGTATTATTAGCTAACGGCTACTTAATTCAGTTCTTATTAGGTTGTTCCGGCTAATATTACGCAGTCACTAGCTAGTATTATTAGCTGGTGACTACTCAATTCAGCTCTGATTAGGTTGTGCCGGCTAATATTACGCAGTCATTAGCTAGTATTATTAGCTGGTGGCTACTCAATCCAGCTTTTATTAGATTGTTCCGGCTAATATTACGCAGTCATTAGCTAGTATTATTAGCTAATGGCTACTCAATTCAGCTCTTATTTGATTATGACGGCTAATATTACGCAGTCACTAGCTAGTATTATTAGCTAACGGCTACTTAATTCAGTTCTTATTAGGTTGCGCCGGCTAATATTACGCAGTCATTAGCTAGTATTATTAGCTGGTGGCTACTTAATTCAGCTCTGATTAGGTTGTGCCGGCTAATATTACGCAGTCATTAGCTAGTATTATTAGCTGGTGGCTGCGTAGTCCTACGCTACTTACGTTGTATCGGCTAAAACTACGGCTTATATGTTGATATTATTAGCCAGCAACCGGCATTAACATGTATAAACCAAATCAAAAATATATAAAATAAATGAATCTCAATCAGAATTCGTATAAAGGAAATACAAAAAAGCGTGGCTTACGCCACGCTGAAACCTTCGTGCAATACACCTGCAGCGCAAGTATATTGCCATCACACCAAAACAAACAAAAGGTTATATAATGTTAAGCAATAAACGATCCTTATAAATCGATTCTAAACCATCTAAGCACCTTCTGGCTCTTGTATACTCATTTCTATTAATCTTAATTACGCACACCTCACTAGCACCGTTATAATCATCCCTTCTAAAAAAAGGAATGTGTTTCCATCTCTTAGAAAAGGAGATAGAATCCTTAAGCAAGGCTTTACTCGTGCAGTTACTTGCTCTATGGTTAGTTGTCTCACAAAGTACTACATCTTTGTTAATGTTCTTATCACATCTAATTCTTTTCTTCATGAATCCCCCCACAGTCACATACTAATCTAGGCGAATAGTGACACGTTTCCCTAAACTATCCGCTACCTTAACAATGAAATCCAAACTTGGATTATATCTACCCGATTCCATTCTAGATATGTTGGACTTCTTAGTACCAGCTTTGTCTGCCAATGTCTGTTGCGTCATATGAAGCCCACACCTTGCTTCCTTTAACTGAACAGCCATTTCCATTCGAGCTTTGCTGCTACTGCTTGGGACGATGCCATCTTCATACCTCTTCTTCATGAAAAGCACCTCCGCCAACTGATTAGAATGTTATCATATATGATAACTTTATGCAATACTTTTTTCACATTTTTTTCACATTTTTTCACACAAAAAAAGCCAAGTACTGCATAAGACTTAATCAGTCTTGCACAATACTTGGCTTTTATCTCTTGTTATATAATTCTATAAATTCTTCAAGGTTGATATTGCATTCTTATCTATAATACATTTACCATGTTCATAAATAATTCTAGCCCCTTGATGCTCTAAGAATATCTCCTGACCGAACTCGCATAGGCTTAAGAATAGCTCCCCAACCTTCTCTGTATTACTAATCTCCATTCTAAAATAATATGCACCTTTATAAGAATATAAAGAAGAGGTGCTAATCCATTTCTCATCAATGATCTTAGCAATATCAAGGCATACTTCAAGAGATTCACACTCTACCCAGAAAGCTTCAGACACACTAACAAAGCTCTGTATCTTCGTGCCTTCTTTAGCCTTGTCATTATGCTCAATTACTTTCCCTTCGAGTACTTTCTGAAAATCCTCAAGATAAGATTTGAGCCTGTTCATCTGAGCTTCTAATTGTTCCGGCATAGCTTCAGCAATTGTCATCGCAACATCCCCTTCAGGAAGAAGGGCAATCTGTACACTAAGCGCTCCGCCATTAGTCTTATAATTAAGCTCATATCTGGCTTCTTGCATTACCCGACGAAGGAAATCTTCTGCCTTATCCCTATTATCAACAAGTTCAGAGACTTCTAAGCCATAATCATACATTTCTTCTTTAGAAACTACGCATCTTATTACATTTTCATTAATTCTTTTAAATTTCATATAATCACATCCTTAAAGGTATATTAATCATTATGAAGAAAAATTTCAAGTAATTTCGATAGTATATCCATATCTATCTTTTCTTAACTCGTTTCTTAGCCGGTTTAATAGCATCTTCAGGACAAACAAGTGCACATAGGTGACAGCCTACACATTTTTTGCCATCTAATACAGGCTTTCTGTCCTCATTAAGTTTAATTGCCTGATGTCCGCCATCACGACAGGATAATACACATCTTCCACAGCCTACACATTTATCCTTCTCAACTACTGGATAGATAATGGTATCTCTAGAAAGTACATCGGTTGTATCACTAATATAATTAAGAGATTTACCCACAATCTCAGAAATATTATTATATCCCTTAGCCAATAAATACAGCATAAGGCCTTCTTTGAGTTCGTCAATTATTCTATATCCATGCTTCATTACCGAAGTTGTTATCTGAATACTTGATGCACCAAGCAACATAAATTCTAACGCATCACGCCATGTCTCAATGCCGCCCATAGCACTAATGTGCATGCCACTTAGCTTATCATTCTTAGACAATTCTTCTATAAATCGAAGAGCAATTGGTTTAATAGCTTTACCACTATAGCCACCTACCGCTGACATGCCATCTACATCTGGAGAGGTAACAAAAGTATCGACATTGACGCCAACTATACTCTTTATTGTATTGATTGCGGCAATACCGTCAGCCCCACCGCGTCTTGCTGCCTCTGCCGCCGGGCTCATGTATGTTACATTAGGAGTGAGTTTTGCAAAAATCGGTATATTCGCACCGCGCCTTGCACATGAAGTAAATCTCTCTACTAGCGAAGGTTCAAGTCCAATATCAGAACCAAGGCCTCCATCTGCCATATTAGGACATGAGAAATTAAGCTCAATAGCATCTGCTCCATTTTCTTCGCAAAGTCTGGAAATCATCTCCCATTCTTCGTCATCTTTACCCATAATTGAAGCAAGAATAAACTTAGAAGGATACTCTTTCTTAAGACGACGAATCATATCCATATTCTCTTCTATGGACTGCTCTGATAGTTGTTCTATATTCTTAAATCCAATTATACTGCCATTATCCCCCTTAATAGCAGAGAATCTCGGAGAAGCTTCTCTGATATCAAGCGAACAAATTGTCTTAAGCGATGCACCTGCCCATCCAGCTTCAAATGCACGTGCACACATATCATATGTACTAGAAATAACCGAGGAAGATAATAGAAAAGGATTCTCAAGAGTAATACCACATATATCTGTTTTCAAAAGTTCTTTGTAGTCAACACCTGAGTTATCGTCTAAATTATTATCTTTAGATTTAATTTTAGACTTAACCTCATCGTTTAAGCGAATCATAAGCTTACGAATTGGCACTTTATTAGGCTTTACACAATTATCCTCACAAGGCGCATCACAGGTAACACAGGGATTACTAGAAGGATACTTGATTGCGGCAACATTTTCATTATCAAACCAAATATTCCTAAGTAGTTCATCTGGCTTACCCTTAGGACAGACTTTACTACAAGGTGCATCATCACACAACACACAATTAATCATATCTCGTCTTAATATTATACTTCCATCCCCCATCTATCTCTCCTTGTCACACATACTACACCTTCAATTTATCTCAGACTATATAATACCTGCTTCTTACACAATTTAGTTTTCCTTTAAAAATTTGATTGTTATATCTACATATATCAAATATACAATAAAGGATATTATCTCTAGTGCCTCTGAAATACCATACAAAACTTTGTTATGAACATCAGTTAATAACGATGATGCTCCCAACCCAAAAGAAAATACCACATTAATAATAATCAGCCATAATACTACTCTCGATTTTGTGACATGGGCTGTTCCATTAAGTGATTTTGCAAGTTTTGATGAAACTACAATAACTACAACCATTTGAACCAATTCAACCACTTCTTCTGCTACATCAATTATTTTATCAATATTTCCTTTATTTGTAATAAATAGAATTATTCCAATAACAATATCTGTTAATATAATCATAATTGACAGAACATATGGAACATAAAACATCTTGTCATCTCGACCTGCAATTCTAAGTCCCCAAATGTTAAAAATATCTCCTGCAATCATTAATATCATTCCAAGAATAATCATTATTGCTATTATAACGCCAGGAACTTCTCCAAATTCACTAATTATAGTCTTAACATCCTGCACAGAAACAATTGCCTGAACTATCCCCATCAAAATGGTTCCAGCAATAATCATAATCTCTGCTATATGGATTTTTTCTATACCTCTATGGGCGTTTGGATATGTCATATATAAACCTCCATTCCATCATCGTAAAAAAGTTATACTACTGAAGAGGAGCCATATATCATGTACTCACCCAGATCTTTTACAAGTGTGTATTTGTAACTCTTTGCTGCCGCATTAAGCGAATCAACATTGGTTGTTCCTAGGTCGTCTTTCTTCTTGATTACGACGTAGTCGACCGCACTTACTGCAGCAAATCCAAAAACACTTTTCACTTCGTCTGTATAATCACTCGAAGCATCTTTTAAATCATTTATATTATAATCATAGGATTTAACCATTACTTTATAATTATTTGGAAGCAGAACAGAATGTGTACCTACCGCATTAGCTATCTCCACAACATCAGAAGGATATTTATTAGCTGCTCTACTTGTTGTAAAATTTCCGAAAGTCCATTGAACAGGCACACTTGCTTCTACAAGAAATACTAATGTTACACCTATAACTATTCCCACACACCAGACTTTTTTCTTTTTTTCAGATGATTTTCTAACTAAAAATGGCAATAAAATTGCAAACCCCAGCAAAATCAAAACTAGAACTGGAAGGACATTAAAGATCTCCCCTGCATCATCCTCCGGCAAGAATTCAAATGCATAGTCTAAAAATGCCAGAACTAATATAGATACAAGAATTACTATACAATAAATAATATAGCTTCTTATTGCCCTGTTCTTTAAATTACAGATAGCAATAACTGCAAGGGTAATAATAATCGCCAAATAAAATCCCTTGAATTCACTTCCATAAGTATTTATTATTTTTCTAACAAAATCAACACTTTCAATCAAAGCTGTCATATCTTATTTTCCCTTAACATCTCTTCTTGCCATATTAACTATTGCCAACACAATTATTGAAACAACAACAATTCCACCAAGAATAGCTACAATCTGGTATCCAGTATTACTCATTAAGGCTGCTATAGGTAGCATAAAGAGGAAACGTATAAGCCACACTGATGCTCTGTATAGCTTTCTATTTGCCACTTCACAAATTGCTACATATCCATATATAAAACAAAGGGGAACAATAATAGCAGAAAGCATTGTTGTACCATTCCATATATTCTGAGGTACTGAAACATTTAATGAACCATTTACAAATAGCAATACAATACAGATTCCAGCAAATAGTAGTTCTGTCCATTTTTCATATTTTGAAAGTTTTATATTATATGCAAAAAATATACGTTCAATTCGCTTATATACACCAAAGAATACTAAAAGCAAAGGAGCAATCATAAGATTTAGCATATATTGCATATCACTTATTCCTAAAAACTTCGAAAATAGAATATAGAATACTTCAATAAGTTTTGTATTCCCCTTTATATCACTTATCATTTTCCCGTCTATAACATTATATATACCTATTATATCGTTTTGCTGCATCGTTATAATACTAAGATATGTTTCATCTTTTGGACTAGGTAAAACAAATAACACTGACACAACAATATAAAGAACAATAAATGCAATAACTGCAATGTCACTTTTAATAGGCTTTAGAGATTTTAAATCATCACCAATCTCTGAACGAACAGCCTTCATTACAATAAGAATAATGGTAATAACGATTGCAATTACTACAGTAACCACAAGGAAACTACCTGTAAAGTTCATCATGGAATCAACAAATTCTGATAGATTATTAGTGCTATAAATTATATATAATCCTGCTAATTCAAAAGCAAAAAACATAATCAAGAAACCACTCACATAGTCATCAAGCACTTTTGTAGCAAGGCGCAATCCCCCCATGTTCTTATTTCTTCTAAATATGAAATTAAAAACTATACCTAATGCTATAGGAAGAATTATTAAATAAAGAATTATACTAAAAACATTTGTCATCATTGTTCTATCTCTTTAAACTGAGAAGCGTCTGCGTTATACGCTTCTATTTCATACTTACCCTTGTTGTATTTTATTACAGTTATAGATGCATTATCTGGCAGCTCCGATTCTGATATTTCATCAGGGAATAGGGTTTTTAACATCCAGCTAAAACCTCCATGTCCTACTATAAGCACATTGCCATTATTTGGCGTATTGCTAATTGCACTTAGCAGTGCAGACTTATACTTATTTACCATCGTATATTTTGACGTTGCACCAACTGGCGACACAAATTTTGAATCGCTTATTGTTCCATAATACTTATCTTCACTAAAATCAGGATACTTTTCCATAACCTCATCTTTGGATAGTCCCTCGAGTTGTCCCGCGTAAATATCATTCAAATCAGCCATTTTACTAATTGTAGGTTTTTCATTTTTGTTCGTATCTAGTATAAGTTTAGCAGTATCATTTGTACGAGTTAGCTCTGATGCAAAGGCTGTATCAAAGCGAATATCTGCTAACGCGTCCCCAGTCTTTTTTACATCAGCAATTCCCTTAGATGTAAGTTTTGCATCTGTCCCACTTCCAGCAAATATTCCATTAACATTTGTCTCTGTCTGTCCATGACGAACAAAATATAATGTGAGTTCTTTTGTATTCTTATATACTACGTAATCACCAGCTTCATCAAGCAATTCAAACCCATATTTTTCAGCCTGTTGTCTTAGATAAGTATTATTAGCACATACAAAATACTCATAATTTAACAATGCCGCATACTTAGATATTTGGAAGGAGCTAGAATCGTACAATGTCTTCGGTATAACAACTGATGTTAATACAGGAGGTGAAGCATACTCTCTAATACCATGAAAGAACTCATTTCCCATAGACATATCTATCTTTTCATCTAGCTGTACTAAGACCTTAGGTTTAATCCGTTTACCCTTATCATCTTTTGCGACCTGTCTCATTCCTAACAAAGCATCGTCACTATAACATTTTGAATCCTCAACAATTGAATCTGCAATCTTTAATGACTCATCCGGAATTTTATACACATTATCTGCTTTTTTAAAACCACGTGTAATAATAGTTGATGTACCCAAAAAAAGACATATAACTATAAACGCAAGAATTATTTTTTTCTTCTGAATTCGACTAAATGAAGTGTAAGCACACACAAACGTATATGATATTATTGGAATAGTAAAAAAAAGCCACGACAATCTCTCGTATTCTCCGTAGCCTGGCAGAAAATTATTTATCATAATTTTAGCAAAAAAAGGACAATAATATAAAATCATTGACATAGATACAAATGCAACAATTTTTTTAATATCAACTCCCCATCTAGCGCGATTCTTAAATAAAAGCAATAAACATATTACAAATACAACCAGCCATACCGCATGTCCCCATTTATGAATTTGTAAAGTATACCAAAAATCCATGTTAACTCTTTTCTATAAAAAACTATTTAAATACAAAATATAACCCAACATATATTAAAGGTGGTAAAACTGAAATAATATACTTGCAAATCAGTTTTATATCTAATTTTCTAGCAAAAACGGATGAAACTATTAACAAAAATGATAGCTCAATAGGAATAATCATAAATCCCATATTACTCGCTGCGCATCCCGCAAATGATAACATCAACAATTCTCCTATATTACCCAAATTGTTCTTATCATTATCTACAAGCAATATCCATTCATATATTATAAAGGGCACAACAATCATAGCTGTGATATTCTTTCCCCAAGTCGGCCACATCAAGAAAATAGCCGTTATATCATCTGAAACCACTTCATATAGTACTATTAACACAATCATAAATAAGGACATTTTTGATACGTCATTCTTAAAAAACTTACTACAAAGGCTCCACCATATCAAGTATGTAACTATAATTAGAAAACCTGGTAAAATAGTATTGTTTAATGTAAGAGGTTTCTTATTAGTTAATACAGCAAGAGCACTTTCGAAAGAATACCATGTCGATAGCCTTAGCTTCGTTGTCACTTTAGATACATCTGTTATTTCAGCTCCCGTCAATTCCGCAACATCATTAAAAGAATCATTTTCTATTATGTCATTCGCAACAGATGTATAACTCTTCGAATCACGATGCTCAGATGGCTCAAATATAGTAACTCTCCCTGCCTGATAAAGCACCAACACCAACATTATTATAAAGAACACATTTGTAAAATACTTCTTTGCATCACTATAAAAGAAGCATTTTATCTTCTTTATTACTTCTTTACGCCTCTTAATCAACATAAAAACCAGAAAACCGACAAGCAAAATCATTACCACTATAAAAATATAAAGCGGCACATGAAACTTTGTCTGCGTAAGTGCACATGGAAGGGATATCACTGTCCAAAGCACAAATATGATTACAAGAGACATTGGCATCCAATATGCAATTGTTCTGTCCTTATCGCCGAAGACTAATGTCATGGCAATAGGTAAACCTATGAATAATAACAAAAATAC
>OCTW011564758.1_pt1 | contig 22651 bp, 34 predicted proteins | sample 1539671 | NCBI WGS metagenome assembly OCTW01 (sample SAMN02144230, study PRJEB22623) | gut metagenome | biome: sheep rumen | host: Ovis aries | place: New Zealand
CCTACCTCAATCGTGTACTGATGATCGATGGTAAAGTCGGCAGATGTCTTGCTGTATTCCACCACATGGGCTGCTGACAGCTGGTTAATGAAAAACACCTCGCGCTCTGTACCTTCGTTCACCTGTGTGGTCGCGAGGGCATGCAGCATATTGGTGTTCTCCAGATATATCTTGTCAGGTTTCTGTAGTCGTTTCACGTTGGTGACATCTGAATAGAGCAATTGAATGAGCCGTGCTTAAACCAAGAATGTCCATGGAAGTATGGATAGGCAGTTGAATACTCAAAGGGAATCCCAATGCGGGGTTCTCTTTTTTTGCCAGAATCTGAACCCCCTTGAAGTTCTTATAGGTATGAAAAAGGAAATAATGCAAGCCTTCCCGCTTGAAGGGAAGGCAAATAGAAAAGTAAATATATGAAGAAAAACAACAGGAAAATTCAAGAAAAACACCTTCCAAATTTTTCAGGAATCGTGTTTGGCCAGGGAAACGCTAAGATTCCCGAAAGCACACTCATTGCGAACCTTACGTCTGCCGAAAATTGCCCTAGCAGGAAATTGGGCCTTTGTCGTGTTGAAGAGTGCTGTTACGCTAGGAAGTGTGAAAGGATATATCCAAATTACAAGAAAAGGAATCTTGCTATCGAGGATTGGATGGAAAGCGCTTCTGCAGATGAGATTTACGAGTTAATGGAGGCATATATTGATCAATATGAAAACTAAGATTACAAAGCTAAGATTAAATGAGGCTGGTGATTTTAGAAATCAGGAAGAGATTAAGAAATGGAATAACATCGCTGGTCGTGTCAAGAAAGATTACGGCATTGACACGTATACCTACACCGCTCGAAGTGACCTTGACTTTAGTAGAGCTCCAAATATAGTCGTCAATGGCTCTAATCCAAATATACGTGGAGCGATTAGGGAATTCCGTTGTGTCTCATCTGAGGAATACAATTCAATTAAATGCTCCAAGGGCATGTATAAGTGCCCTGGAAATTGCAGAATATGCAACGTCTGTTCTGAACGTAAGTTCAAGGGCATAATATACTGTAAAAAACATTAGAAGCCTGCTGATAATTTCCTATTGTTTTAACCATCTATAATAAGGAGTGACGAAATAGTACTGACTGATAATATTCCGCTCAAATCGCCTCACTTCCTTAGTATATGTAATACATACAGGCCGTAGCAATTTTGAATTATATATTGCTGTGTGCCTATAACGTGACTGGCGGAACCCAGCGGTCACTATAATAAACATCCTGGGGAAAAGGCATATTCATTTGGTAGCCGCAGAGGTTAGCAAATGAATTTGTCTGTGTGGAGCCTTTGGTTGAAACATATATCTTATGTATTGTGTGGATGCTATCGGTAAAAGCACGTATGAAGACACATGCAAGCATCCGAAGAGGAATGGCTGACATGTGGTTTCTTTTTTTTTGCCCCGAAAACTGGACTCTGTATTGATTTTTAAAGGATTTCAAACGTCCTGATAATAGGAATTGAAGCCCTTATATATGAGAGAATTAAAACATATTATTAAATTAAAACTTAAAGAATTATGAAGAAATTATTGAATGTATTAGCAATCGTAGCAAACATCGCGATTATCACCGGTTTGGTAACTGACACTTGTCATCGCTTTGGAGCTACAAAACGTAACAAAGAAGTGACTCCCAGTTTAGATGACGAACATGACGAGGTATGAACGGGTTGAGGAACTTATTATCATTGCCTTGGACGTAATTGTATTCACGTTGAAGGGCACAAAAAAATTCCGGGCGACACTGAGAAAAAAAGTCAGCAAGCCCAAGTAAATAACCATTAATAACGTAAAGTATTATGGCTAAACAAGAAACAACAACAATTGATTCAGAGAACGACAACACCGCAATGGTGGTAGTCGAGCCTGAAAACGAAACACGTAGTCCGTTTATCCTGGGTAACACAAAGGAGATCGGACTGACAGAATTAGGCGACATGTTAACACCTGTTTTCAGCAGGGACAACGTGGAAACTATCAGCCATACGGAAGCTATCAGCACCGTTATGGACGCAGTGAGTACATTCTTTGATGGGGAGGAAATAAACGCCCCCGTCGTAAGAGTATCACACGAAATGAAACTTAGAAATCGCTTCGGAATGGGCAAACTGGTTGAGAACCTACGCCCAGAAGACAGCGATTCTTACTATCAGAGAATGATGGCTATGATTGAAATTCCATCAATCTCACACGAAATTAACGGAAGCATCTGCCACCTCCAGATTGGAATTGTGAGGAATTATGCAGATTGCAACCTCTTAGGGAACTCATCACAAAAGCAAACCATAAAAGCTTGTTGTGGTTTCCTTAATACGCAGTGTACGAATATGATGTGCCGTAGCCTTGACGGTGTAAACCTGTCAATAAAGGTAACGAACACAGCAGATTTGTATAAGTATGTCATTGAGCTGTTCAAGCAGTACAACTATAAGCAGCACATTGACGAAATGAGACGTTTAAATGATACTGTTGTCAACGTAAGCACATTGGCCCAATTCCTTGGGCGTGCTCGGATGGCAGCAGCATTACCGACAAACATGAAAAGCGAGCTTGGCCTCCCGGAGTTCATTCTTCCAGAGGCTCAACTGAACAACATGATCCGCGATTATTATACCGATGAAAACTTTGGAGGATTCGGTAGGGAAATCACGGCTTGGCAGTTCTATATGCTGCTGACTAATTACAAGAATAACTACATCGATGTCACTCTGGAGCGTTCATGTAACGCATACCAGTGTGCGACAGGTATTGCATCGGCTATCAACCATGACGATGATGCCTGGGATTGGTTTATCGATTAAGAGCGACGAGGTCGAAACCCTCACCGTTCGCCCGAAGAGGGGAACATTCACCGTAATAGGTGGTGTTCCCCTCTTTTTCCGTTTATTAGAAATTTTAATCCATTTACAACTATGTTATTTATTACAGCATTCAAAAATTACAACGAGTTCCTGGAACTATTTGGTGTACGACAGTTCGACAACGACCAAAAGGCCAGGAAGAACAAGATTTTGCTTGCACTCCTGAAGGACAAGGCTTTCTTCAAGGAGGCAGTAAAGAGTGGAGATTTGTACCCATTCAGCATCAAGAACATGGTCAATCTCAGGAACTATCTCACTCACAGGATAACAGTGAGTGGAGCTAAAAGCAAGAAATTGTGTCATAAGATATGGCTTCTTGATAGGTACTACTATAGTGATAAGTACACCCTTGATGACATGGCAGGAGTCTGTGAAGATGGAACGCCTAATGCTGTCCGTTATGTCAACACAGAGAATAACCGCCCTTGGAAAATGAAGGCAGGTAAGTTCTATAAGCATCTTATCGAGTCAACGGCATTCGGTAAGAAACTAAATCAGACACTCGTGATATGGCTCTGTGAAGAGTTTTCGCGCGATTGGACGGCTCATGTGATTGGTCGTTTGCCTAAGAATAAGTTGTATGTCAACGATAACTTCGCCGACATATATGACTCAGAGAGGCTTAAAGGATATGACGTGAAAAGCGATTGTTTCATTTCGTGTATGGTCAACAAGGGCCTACATGAATTCTATCGTAATGCGGTTAATGCCAAAGCTGCTTACCTAGAGGATGAGACGGGAATGATTATTGCCCGGTGCGTTATCTTCACTGACGTATATGATGAAGATGGAAACACTTGGCGTTATGCGGAACGTCAGTACTCAGTCGATAGCAACGATGTCTACAAGCAGGCTCTGGTCGATGCCCTGATACAAGCTGGGGAAATCGATTGCTTTAAAAAGGTCGCAGCGTCATGTCACGACAGTAGTGCGATTGTCGATATTCACGGCAATTCTTTGGCCGACAAGAATTTCTACATCGATTGTGACCTTGACTGGGATGACACTTTATCCTATATGGACACCTTCAAATGGTATAGTATGCATAAGCGGAAAGCCTACAATTACGAGACTGGCGATTATTCGCTTGATATAACAGAAGGAAGTCTGGAGGCATCTGAAAACTGCGATGATGACGAGCCCCAGGAATACGATAGCTACCACGATAGAGACGCGTGGGAGGTATGTACCTGTTATTATCACGGGAATGAAGAGACCGTTGATGTAGAGAATCGAGAGGACTTCAAGTTGTTCAAAGGAAGGTGGTATCACGAGGATGACATTGTGACATGCCCTAAGTGCGGCAATAAGATGCTTAATCCTGACTATTACGGGGCTGACGATGACGTGTATTACAGCGAATTGACAGGCAAGAGCTATTGCGACACTGATTGCCGAGACGAGGCAGAAGAGGATTACAAGAAGGAAAACTGGTTCTATTCTGACTACGATGGCGAGTTTTTCGAGAATAAGGATGATCTCGTTACCTACCAGAAATACAATACTATCACTGGCGAGTACATGGAAAAGACGATCTCGAAGGACTCGTACTTTGACCTCATTGACAACAACGAACTTCATCCCTGGGGTGGGCTCTACTTCGACGTAATCAACGAAGAGGTTGGCAAGCCCTATGGCTACGAAACATTACTAGAATTTGATTTAGCAGCATGAAAGAAGATTTCACATTATTGAAACAGCTCTTCTGCATCCACTCCAAGAGTGGCAAGGAGGGCAAGATCCGCAAGTTCATCTGGAACTGGGTGCGACAGAACGTACCTAATGCGAAAATTGTGTGTGACAAGCCCGGTAATCTATATATTACCAAGGGCAAGTCGGAAACGTACCCCTGCATTGTAGCCCACCTGGATCAGGTGCAGGATAAACACTCGAAGGATTTTATGGTTTACGAGGCCGAGGATATTATAATCGGTTTCTCACCCAAGCATAGACGGCAAGAGGGATTGGGAGCCGATGACAAGTGTGGCCTATGGATCGCAATGAAGTGTTTACAGAAATTTGATTGCCTCAAAGTCGCGTTTTTCGTCGGCGAAGAGGTAGGTTGTAAAGGTTCTGAACAGGCAAATATGTCATTCTTTGACGATTGTCGATTTGTGATTGAACCAGACCGTAAGGGATCTGACGACCTGATAACACAGATTGGTTGGACTTCCCTGTGTAGTGATGATTTCCTGAAGGACATCGGTTTCAAGAAGTTCGGTTACAAGGATACCGACGGCCTTATGACCGACATAGAAGCCCTGAAGGATAATGGACTTATGCTGTCTTGTATGAACGTCAGTTGTGGATATTACGAGCCACACCGCGACACTGAGTTTGTCTACAAGCCAGCCCTCTTGAACTGTCTCGCATTCGTTGAGCATATCATTAAGACCTGTACCAAAGTGTACCCGCATATTGATAAGACAGCTCAGTACGAACGCGAGAATTATTATTATGACGTTTACGATGACCTCTACAGTGAGATTTACGACCTCTTGACGAATAACCCTAGTATGTCCTTTGGCGAAATCGAAGCCATGTTCAAGGACTGGTATGGCCCTGACCATATCAACAAGGGTGATTTAGAGACGCAGTATGAACTCGCTCGTGAGGACATTCTCTTCTACAACGAAGAAAAAGAGAACAAAACAACTAAAGTATTAATTTAAAAACAATTAGAATTATGTGTAAGATTGAAATTCCCCAGAATGCTACTCTTGATGAAAAGAGAAGCTTGTGCTTTGATGCACTTTACGAAATGAGTCTTGGTGACAAGGTGGAGAAGAAAGACGGACTTTCATATCTCACATGGAGCGAGGCTTGGAAAGCCTTCAAGGAGATTTATCCGTCTGCAACATTCCGTGTTGTACCTAACCCTGATACAAAATTACCATATTTCGTTGACAGTCAGATCGGCATCATAGTCTTTACCGAAGTGACTGCCGATGACATGACTCAACAGTGTTTCCTGCCTGTCCTCAATTCTTCCATGAAGCCTATGCGTTTGGAAGCATACAACTATACCGTGTATGACAAGCAGAACAAACGCCAGATTGAAAAGACTTGCGAAGCAGCATCAATGTTCGACATCAACAAGACGATTATGAGGTGCCTGGTGAAAAATCTGGCTCTCTATGGACTTGGTTTGAAATTGTACCAAGGCGAGGACATCCCAAGTGAGTCTTCCGATGATGCAGCAACAAATGCAGCAGAGCAAAAGAAAGCACAAAATCGGCGTGCTAAGACGACTCCGGCATCACAACCAGCCGCACCCGTCGTAACAGATCGTTTTGCAGGTATCAAGAACGCCATCAACGGCACTCAAAATACCGATGCTCTCTTAGACCTCTACCTCCAGCATCAGAATGAGGTTGAGGGTAATCCTGAAATTAAGGCACTTTTCACTGCCCGAAAGCAACAACTCAAACAAGCAGCTTAAACCACTATGGCAAGAGTTAAATTGAAGGATAGTGGTGTGTTATTCGATGAAGAACAGCACACCTATCTACTTGGTGACAAGTATCTCTCTGGTATTACAGGGATGTTACAACGTCAGTTTTTCCCCAATGAATTTGAGGGAATACCAAAGGATGTGATTGACGCAGCCGCTCAGTATGGCACAGACGTTCATCACTCATGCGAAGATTTTGATTTCTCGTGGATCAACGATGGCACCCAGGAGGTGCAAGACTACATCCAGATCTGTAAAGAGAACAACCTCACTCACGAATGCTCAGAATATACTGTTACTGACGGTTCTGATTGGGCTTCACGTGTGGACAAGGTGTATAGGGCTTCTGATGACACCTTCGACCTGGGAGATATTAAAACGTACGGAAAGATGACTGCCGAGAAACTGGAAAAGGCTCGGTGGCAGCTCAGTATCTACGCCTACATGTTCGAACTTATGAACAAGAAGGCTAAGGTTGGTCGCCTCTTCATTATCCACTTGCGTAACAAGCAGAAGAAGGATGGTACATGGGATCATATCTCAAACATTATCTTTGTGAACCGCATCCCCTCTGAAATCTGTGAAGATCTACTTGCTACAGACCTTCGGGGAGAGCAATTCGTAAACCCGTTCGGAATTCCTGATGAGTACAAGGCTCAGGAGGCAGAAATCCGTGAGCTTATTCAGACAAAGGCCGAAGTGGAAGAGAGACTGAGCCAGATAAAGGCAAAGATTCTCGAAGACATGACCGCTAAGAACGTAAAGCTCTGGGCGACTGACACTATGAGGTTAACGAGGAAGTTACCAACGACCCGGACAGCCTTCGACCTACAGAAGTTCAAAAAGGATAACCCCGACTTGAACTACGATGATTACCTGAAAGAAAGTCAGGTGTCAGGCAGTCTACTGATTGCCGTCTAAGACCAGCAACGAGAGCTGGGAGAACAACAACTAGAAGTTTTCTCCCGGCTCTCTTTAGTTTAACAATTTAAAATTCAAAAACATGAACATCAATCAATTAATTTTCAGTAAAACTCAGCCAAAGAAAAAGCTAGAAGTTATCGAAAAACTGTCTAACGACGAGCTATTGGCTGTAAGCGAGTCAACGGTCAAAAAGATTATTCAAGAAGTTGGCCGAAGACGCTATAAGAGCCGCGATAAGGAACTACGTATCGACTATGACAGACGGGTAGGAAACAACTGGAATAGCACCGTTGAGAGTGTCGATTTGGTAAAGGGAAAGCTCTATATTGGGTTCTATATTCAGTACTCCAACACTGACACGAACACCTCAGATGACTACGAGGACTTCTTTAAGCGGGGCAATTACCGTGGAGAGATTCGCCGCCTGGATAGATATGGGAACGGACGAACTTACTACTTCTGTTACGACGAGAGCGACAAGGCCAGGGTTATGAAGAGCATACTCCTAGAGTATATACATAGCAAATACGCTGACAAACTCAAAGCCGAGGCAGCATGAGGCAAGTGAAGATTGGCGACCAGGTGGAATACGCTACCTGGTCGATCCCTGGCAGAAAGGCTACCGTAAAGGTTATCGAGATTTGCAAGCATGGTGAGAAAGATGGCCGTAGTGTTGATAGCTGCGACCTTGATAGTAGCCCCGACATAATTCTAACAATGAGTGATGGCCACTGGTGCTACTCTGAGCAAATTGAAAGAGTTATTAAAACATAATGATTATGGCAAAAAGGAAAGAAACACCAGCCCAAAGCTCTCGTCGAAGTACTCTTGTGCGCTGAAGTCCTTTGGTATTGTGAATGTATCATCCATGATAGAGAGGTAGCAGATTCGGTCGATGGAGAACACTGCGAGGTGTGGTTCCGTCTCGCCGTCGCGTACGACCTTCATCAGGGCGTACCAGCGGCAGCGGAATAGTTTCAGACAGTACGGACATGCCGTATATAGCTTTGCTTCCTCCGCCTCGTACTTCCTGTAGGTCATCCTCATCTGATGGTTGTCAACCATCGCCTGCAGGATGGTTTTCAAGTGTTCTCCGGCAGACGGCACATACTCCAGTATGATGCGGTCGAAGAGCAGTCGCTTATCCTCCAATGCCATATTGATGCTCAGCGAGGAGTACATCCAGTTCTGGACGGTATCCTTGGTGAGTTCCTCTTCATTAGCGATGTAATACTTGTTTCCTCCGCGCCGTTGGCAGTCGATGATAATTCCGAACATATCCAGGATGGCGTCCTTATACCTATAGAATGACGCTCGTGCCAATGGCAAGCCACCAGACATCTCCGTCCTGCTCCACTTTTCACTGAGAGCCTTTAGGGTAATCCGGCGGTTATGCCTGATGACTTCTACGAGCCAAGTCAGCTGTTTAAAGATGTAAGACATTCTCATACTTCCATTAAACGCTGACCTTTTGAAATTATTTTATAATTCCACATTGTTTGTTTTCTATCTCAGCATCTGTCCAATGCGGGCATTCAGTTCCATTACGGTCCGATCTGCCTTATCTTTCATGCGTCTAATCATCCTCTGCAGGGCGCAATGGAGGATACCGAGTTCCTCGTCAGTGAACAATCCCCGGTAGATGGAGAATGTCGGGTCACGATAGAAAAACAGGATTCTGCATCCCACACGTCTTCTGTCGATGACCGTATTCCAGGTGTTCTCGATACGCATCATATCTGCAGCAATAGTATTTCTTGCAGATACTGTCGGTCTCTGTTCCATTTCCATCACTCGGTTGACCTTTTCTTGCAGTTCTTCCAATGTAATTCCCTTTCTGTTTCTAAGATAGCGGTCGATGACCATTTCTCTAACTCTGATGTCTGAAATGCTGCTCATACTATAACAATTTTAGGTTGATAATTTCGGTGGCGAATATAGGTGTAAAATGTACCATAAGTTGAGACATTTCACACCAATTAACAAAAAAAAATAAACCATGGAAAACTCGATTACGGAGCTTTCCATAGTTCAATATGCTGTTATTTGTGTTGGCAGCGACCTATTGAAGGGGGTTCAGTTGCCTTCTGGGGCTGATACTGGGGAGTCGTCGGCCTCGAACTCAATATCTCGGCAGGCGAGGAAATAGTCATTAAATGCTGCTTCGCAGTCCAAATTCGGGTCTGGATGGAAGTTGTAATCCTCATCCAGTCGGATGAAGGAGTCAACGGTTCTTGCCAGTGCAAAGATTGCCTCGCGGGTACTGAGCTTATGTTTCTCCAAAATATGCAGGATGCTCGACTCTATTTCCTCGGCAGCCTCTGTCGTGCGCTCGTGGAGTCTGGCCATCTCCACCAGCTCGTCGTCTGAATATTGTGTTCCTATTCTCATTGTTCTTATATTTTTAGATTTGGACTTTTACGAAGAATTCTCTGTACAGAAACCAACTTTCCCTCCAGTTGAGAAGAACCACTCCTTCAGTTCTTCAAAAGTCGGAAAAGATATAATCTCATACCTGTAACTAATATCTTCTGGCAAATGAAATTCAGTGATGGTACCACGTAAATGAGACGTACCGTCTTCGCCTATCTGGACATATAACGTCAGGGAATCAAACAAAGACTCGTCCATCGGTGCTGATGATATCGTTGTCCTTATCACTAAAGGACGCTGAGAGGTATCTATATCCTTTTTAAGAACGTCCCTTAATGAATCAATTTGGGCATCAACAGCCCAGCTGAGTTCCATTTTATATCTTCCCATCACTAAGAAATTTTCTGCAAAGATAGTGTTTTATTTCCAAAACAAGCAACAACTAACTAACAAATTTATAAAACACCTCCCATGGCGATGGGATATACGTCATGCTGCGGGAACTTCTCGCAGCCGATGTACAATGTGTCGAAAGCATCCGTACCGTCGGTACGGTGCTCGAGCAAGTCCTCCTCGGACTCCGGCTGCTTCTCCATAGACTTGTTCTTGCGGAAGCCGTTTCTCCCCCGCTCCACTCCTGCGGACTGGATGGCCAGTATCAGGTCATCGTTGTTCTGACGGTTGAAGAACGGCATGAGGCGCTGCTTTCCAGCAAAGCCCTGGTTGATGAGCAGGTACTTCTCATCGTGGCGCATCGGGTTGCCCAGGTACACATCCTGTACCTGCCACCCGTGCCGCTCGAATTCATGGACGACCACATAGCGGAAGTCCTGGTCGTTCACGGCATAGTTGCTACCCAATGCCGTGGCGTCGTAATAGAATACCACCGTCTTGTTCTGGTGGTAGGCATAGTACGCGCAGAAGTCGTCCACCAAAGCAGGAATTTTCCGCTCAAACTTCACATAGAATGACTTCAGAATGTTCAGGCGGTTGCCGCTTGGCTGACCAGCTACAATCCAGTTGATATTGGCATTGTAATCCATGCCAATACAAATCGGGGCCAAAGGATTCACGTCCTCATCGGCGCGGGAATCGAGGCATCCCCCGATGGTGCTGAACTGCGACGCTGCCTTGATGTCGTAGTTCTGCTGGCTTGTCTCCTTCAGGATACGGTCGTATCCCAGTTCGTCCAAGTACGCGAAGTTACTGGCGTCGTACTTGTGATGCTCCTGCATCGACGAATAGAAGCCGTCGTGCGAGATGCCGATGCGCTGACAAAGGATAGAGGTCTGGAATGTCTTCGGCGTGAGGTCGCGCTTCATCTGGCGAAGATACTCCTCACCCAGCAGCTGCAGATTCTCGATGGTCGAGTACTCCTTATAGTACACCGCTACGGAGCGGAACTTGTTCAGCGACTGGTCGAGCCATTTCAGATAGCCCTTCAGGTACTGCGGTACCGGCTGATGGGCCTCCTTCATCCGAGCGATACGTTCCTTTGTTTCCCAAATCTTGTAGATGGTCCCCTGAATCGTTTCGATGAGCTGGGGATCCATCTTCTCGCGATAGTGCAGGAACCAGGAGCCCTTTTGCGTCTGGGGCATATCGCTGAGCACCATCATGGAGTGGTTGAACGAATGATGTCCGAAGTACGAGCGAATGCCGCCGTTGGCAGGCAGTGTCTCGTCCTTCAGTTTGTTATAGTCAATGAACTTTGCTTCGTCGATCAGCAGCCACGACAGTGTCAGTGAGTTGCTGGAGCCCGGGCGGTCCTGTGAGATGATGACAGCCACAGAGCCGTTGTAGAACGTGATGACATGTTCATAGTCAGCCGGTTCAGTAATCGGTTTTGCGAAGGACTTTGGCGGTTTACGGCCTACCACATAGTGTATGCCGTTAAGATAGCCCCATCGTTTCCATGCCGCCAACAGTCCTGGAATCGTGTTTGTCAGACCATGCTTGAAGGTCGGTACCACGATACCGCCCGTAGAGCCCGGCATTCGTTGCATGTTACGCAGCACGAATGGCGAGGCGATAGAGTCCGTCTTACCCGTACGACGGCCAGCGACAATGACAGTTGTCTTGGCGCCGATATACTGAGCCATCAGCTGGGGCTTGTTGAAGTACACGCGCTTCTCGTGCTGACGGGCTTCAATGTCCCAGGATTGTATATTGGGTTGTATGGGTTTCATGGGTCAGATGGGCTATTATTAAGTGAAAAGTGAAAAATGAAAAGTGAAAAATTGGCTACCGCTTTTACTATTCAGATTCAGTTTTTTCATCAAATATCTCCTCAAAGTTCATGTCGGCAGACTCATATTCGATATTGAGCGTATCAGGGTTAGAAGCGCCCAGTTCCTTGGTAAGCTTCTTGATACGCTCGTCGATATTCGGCACGGGGTTGATGCCCACGACACGCGGGTCGGTGGTGGGAAAGAAAGGCTGCACAACAATCATGTGATATGGAACCGATTGTTCGTCTTCCACGTCAATACGGTTGTATTTGGCATAGGAAGTAGCAGCCTTCTCCATCGTCTTCGTGTCCTTACGTTTCTTAGCCATCTGATACGTCTCGAGTATCATCTCGTTATAGCGCCAACGATGATAGTCGCGTGAAGCTTCTCCCAAGTTCGGGAGCAGGGACTTCACGATTTTCAGGTCAGCGTATGCCGTCACTTTAGAGATGCCGTACCGCTGCATGATTTCATCCACGAACTGTCGGTCTTTAGCGTCGCAGTTCGCAATGCACCACGTCACCATGTCACGCAGGCGCAGAATGTGGTCAACCTGTGTGATGGCGTACTTGGCCTCTAAATCCTCTTTAGCAGTGTAGAGGTCAGCACGGGCGATTTCTATGATAGATGGTAAAGGCATGAAAAGATGTATGATGTATGATGTCAGATGGAAGATGTGGGATTACTCATCATCCTCCATATCCATGAGGTTTTTCTGGGCGTTCTCCAAGGCTAGCGGGCTGCCCACATATGCCAACTGCATTTCCTGATGCAGCAGTTTCACCTTGGAAGCAGCCTTTCCTTTATGGTAATGCTTGCTGACCTCTGTGGAGCGGTCGGCAATATCCTCGCGGAGCTGTTCAGCGGGGATGTCGAACAGCACAGCCATATCTGATATTTTCAGATAAATCGAGGCATATTGCTCGATTTGAGTTAAAATTTCTTCAGAATAATCAAATTTTACCATAAATATTAGGAATTATCAAGAATAGTTTTTATATTTGCAACTGGCTGCAACACTCCCTCTTGAATTTGTCGAATACTACTAGTGCCGAGGAGTTTCTAGATTTTTTTTAGGAACTCCTTTTTGGTTATAATGGTTTTCATACACTTTGAACTCGCTGTCTAAAGAGGTCATGCAGTGGTACACTATGGTTGTCTATCAAGTCCGTCACCTGGGCATGGAGCGTATCGAAAACGGCTTTGTCTGTAGAGATAAATGCTGACTCGTGGCGGTTGCCTCGGGTCAGATTCTGCGAGGTAATGACTGAGACGGTGGCACCCGACTCAGCTTGTACCAGCAGTATTTTCGAATGGTTGTCCGTGAGAAACGTGCGCTGAATCACCTGCGTCATGAACGACCAGAGTTTCAGCGTTTTGTTCGTGGCCTTATGGTCCAGAACCAGGTTGAACTCCGACACTCTCCCACTCTTCTCTATGAAGAACAGACGGCGAAGGAACTCCTCGGAAATGGAGAACGACGTCTGCCACACCTTGGCTGTGCCTACTTGCTCCAGGATCCATTCCAGCAGGTCAGCGACCTGAACGGCGTTGGAGAGGTAGGCTTGTGAAGGGCACTCAGCGAGCGGCTTCACAACGTCAGCCATTGATGCGGTACGTTTCATGAGAAGTTAGATGTAAGATGTCTGAAGTAAGATGTTACTGCTTCTTCGAAGCCTTCTTCGTGGTACGCTTGGCTGCTGTGGCCTTTTTAGCAGCGTGCTTTGCAGCCTTAGCAGCCTTCTCAGTGACGGGGGAACCGTCACCAGCGGGGGTGTCCGCTGCAGGGGCGGCAGTGGTTTTGACCTCGGGGGCAGCGACGGCAGAACCATCGCCCACAGTAGGAGCATTTGAAGGAGCAGCATCTACGGGAGTTTCGTCCTCGGTTTCTGAGGTGGAAGTGCTTTCGTTGGGGATGTCCTGTCCTACCACATAGTGGTCATAGGTATCCCAATTCTCATGGAGCTTCTTATCCAGCGCAATGATTTCCTTCAGGAACGGATAACGCTCACTGTCGGGACAGGTTGCGTTATCAAGACTCAGCGAGCGCAGTTTCAGATGCAGCTCACGCATCCGGTGCACGATGTCCAGGTTCTCTGCATAGAGAGCCTTGACTTCATCGGGCAGTATCTCATGGTCAGAGCGCTTGCCCGCCTTGAACTCAGCAAATTCCTCGGATTTACCCGATGGAGATAAATCGGGAGCGGTGGCAGGCTTAATCACCTTTTTCACGATTTCATCCACCTGAGCCTGCATTTCATTGACTTGGTCTTTCGTCAGCTGCTGCAGACGGAAGTTCAGGTACTTCTGCAGCTGCCCTTTGATGAACTCCGCCTTGCCTTTCGGGTTCATTGAAATGTTGCGGTACATGATCTGGTTACCCGACAGCTGGAGAAGCATGACAGCACCTGCAGCCCAGTCCTTTTTGACATCAGGAGTATTCAGGAACTCCTGCAGTTTCGCTGTAAATTGAGGGTCTAATTTCATCGTTTACAATATTAAAGTATTACTTATAACTTATTATTTATTCCACTGAGAAACAGCAAGTTTTTGTTATATGGTTCGAGCGCTCTTTTCATCGCTTGCAGCGTCTGCCCTGTTGTTACGAAATCGTCAAAGCAGATGACGTTTTGTTCCTTCGGCACGATGTGAACATCGAATATCGCGTTCACTCGTTGCTTGCTTCTGCAGGTACACACATCCTCGTAGAACGGGATGTCCAGTAGGCGGGCAATTTCCTCTGCAATACGTGTGGCGAAGTTCTTCACCAGATGTCGTCTTTTGGGCGTGGTGATGATGCACCAGTCGCCCTGAGACAATGCCGGGCCAATGACCTCCGAGGCATACGATGCCATCGTATTGGCAAAGAACGTCACCATGCTATCGTCCGCCTTTATCTCCGTCAGTGTGCGTCCATAGACAGACTTCTGCCAGTACGACAGAAAGAACAGTCCAGAGCGACGAGTGAGCCTTGGGCGCGGTGTGAAGTCGCATCGCGCTTCCACCGTCTTGTCCCATCCTTTACGTTTTTGTTCCGCGAACAAATCTTGTGGCTCATTCTTCTTTTGAATATCCTTCAAAGCGAGTTGCGCACTCCTGATATCAGGGACTTCTATCTCTGATAGTAGGTCGCCCATATCTATTGGAGTGCGCATACGCTAAGAACAGTTATTTCTGACAGTGAGGATTAGTTCTCGTCCATTGTACCACCACCACCGTTGTTGGCATTAATAGTAATGGTGAACCAGTTGGTTTCATCAGACTGCTCCTGTGTACCTACAATACGTGTTACGCGCACAGTACCAGAGGCGATGTTGCCAGACCATGAGGCAGAAGTCTTGTTCGCGTTGATGTCTGCCTCCTCCTGCACGTTGCTAGGAGTTGTCACCATGATGGCAAGCATGTTGCTACCCGTAAATCGGAGCGATGTCAGCGGACCCGTAATGCTTACGCTACCACCAGATACATTCTGTTCTGAGCCGTTGATAGTGACCGTGTTACTATACGAGGCCTGTGCACTGGAAGAGCCACCGCTGCCGGTGTTCGTTCCGCTGTTGTTACCACTGTTGCTGCCGGTGTTTGTACCCGTGTTCGTACCAGACGTCTCGCCGTCGTCCGTCACGATGGTTCCGTTATAGAACGGAGCAGGACACTCGTCCGATGCCTCTACATTGATAGTGGTACTTGCAGAGCCTGCAGCGCCCTGTCCCAGATCCTGGGTAACAGTCGTCTTGGTCTGCCACTTGTCAGAGCCCACGACACGGAAAGCTCCGCGCATATCCTCAACGAGGAACACGTTGTCGTTGTTGTTCAGGTACGCTGCTGCTGCCGTGGCGTCAGCACCCACAGAAGGATGAACCGCCACCAGTTTGTTCAGCTGCGTCTGAGAAGGATACTCGCCCTGAGCCTCAGATGTCAGCTGCGACTTGTCCGGGATGATGTCGATGAACTTCCATGAGGCATCGGCACGGAGCGTGAAGTTACCTTGATAGGCAGAGCCTGTCAAGCGTCCGTTGGCATCGTGCGGCAGTGTAGGCCACTGCAGGATGTCATACTTTGAGATATAGTAAACACGACGCTTCACACCGGGGAGTTCAGGACGTCCCTGGCACCAAGCGAGCGAGCGTTGTAATGATGAACAATCAGGCATAGTTTGTAAAGTTTGAAGTTTAAAGATTAAAGTTTAAAGATTAAATGGGAGCCAGAGCCATGATAGCATCCGGCTCCCGTCGACAAAGATTATGAAGAAAGTATACTAATTTTCGTCGCTGCCTCCTGAATTGCTGCCACCGCCACCGGTGTTGCCACCTGTACTACCATCTGTATTGGAGCTTGTATTGTCACCAGCACTTGAGGCACTATTTCCAGTATTCTGACCGGTGCTATCAGATCCTTGGCCACCAGATGCTGAAGAGCTACCAATCTCTATGACCTTCAGACGGCGCTTGTCGATAGACTCGAACTGACAGCCGAAGAACATCGTTGCGATGTATGAGAGGATGAAGGGCTCATACTCCTTGACCATGACATTCTCCATGTCGCCCATCTGGTCGTAGCCGACGAGCATATTGATCTTCGGAGAGACGTGGATGAACTTCGAGTCAGCCTTGTTTGCCAGCGGGCAGAGAATCAGTTTGCCGTTGGAGCCTTCCACGGCAGTCTGATTGTACTGCGTGTTGTAGTTGATGCCTGCGTGGGTCAGCAGATATCCCTCGTTGTACTTGTCCGCGAAGTCCTGCGAGCAGTACATGTAGCACGTCTGGGCGCGAAGGTGCGGATCCAGTGAGAAGAGCACCTCCTTGGCGATGTCCACGGCGTTGGCAGTGGTCAGCACATCGTCAATCTTCATGTAGTTACCCTCCTCACGGGCAATCTTACCGCCGGCAATCTCCGTCTCGGTGATGGTGTCGAAGCCGTCGAAGAGGTCCATCGTCGTGTCACCGGCAGCGTTGCGCCTACCGGCCCAGATGGCGTTGTTCAGATGCTCCGACAATGACTTTGCAATCAAAGCCAGCACGTGCTTTGCCGTGGGAGTCTGCATCTGACCGTCGCCCTTGGTGGCACCGATGGCACCCATGAGCGTACTGATGGCGCTGTTCGGCTCAAACTGAGCGACTACCGAGCCGAAGAACGTCTCCAAGGTACGGAAGTCCATCTCCAGGTTGAAGTTCGAGCGTCGGGAGGGCTTGTAGGGCGCAAACTGAGCGTTGCCGTTCAGAGCTGCGACACTTTCCTTATAACGGATGCCCGGTCGGCCAGTCATGTACTTCAGTGTTTCCTGAATGCCGATGATGGGCAGCATGAGGAGGTCTTTGCGGTATTTACGTGCCGCATCCTGGTACTCCTCGAGAGTGAATGAAAATTTTCCTGCCATAAAAGTTAAGGTTTAAAATTGATGTTTAGTTTTTGTGTTGGTTTGTGGATTAGGGCAGCTCGTTGAACAGCGACTGAGCGCTGGCACAGGACTCGAGGTATTCCTCGGCGTCCGTCTTCTCCACCTGCTGGTCATGTTTGTTGTTGACCACATGGGCGGTGCTTTCAGCCGGTTTCTGCTTGAGCGTGTTGACCTCGTTCTGAAGCTGCGTGTTGGCATCAGACAGTGTCTGCTTCTCAGTCACCAGCTGCTGCTTCTCGGTTGTCAGCTGCTGTTTCTCAGATGTCAGCGTCTGCACCTGCGCCTGCAGGTCGCTGATAGTCTGTTTGTCCTGGCTGATGGCCGTCTCGATGCTTTCCAGCTGAGCGTCCTCCAGAGTGATTTTGCCATCATTGCTCAGTAAGTGTTCGCAAGCGAGGATGGCACAGATAGATGTGAAGATTTTTTTCATTGGGGTTAAAGTTTGAGAGTTAATGAAATCTTGGTTCTTATTGTTTTTGAAGAACTGCGTCAGCGAGCTCAGGAACTTGGCAATTGCCGACTGTTCCTGCGAGGTCATCTTCACGGAGGGCATGTCAGGCACCGGGATACCCGCTGCCGACATAGCGTTGGCCATCGTTTCTGTCAGAACGGGGGCCGTCTCATCCTCATAGTCCGTCAGCTCATCCACGAAGCCCCATGCCAGTGCTTCCTGTGCGGTGAGCCATCCTCCAGCCTTCATCAGGTCCAGCAGTTCTGCCGGTTCCTTCTTACAGCGCGTGGCATACATCTGGGCGATGTTAGCGTCCAGTTTGTCCAGGTCAGCCTTCTGGTGCTCGATGTTGTCGATGAGCGCCTGCAGGCCGTCGCTGTTCAGCTGTCCCCATTCAAAGAATCCGATGCTGCACTTATGCACCAGGTACATCGCCGAGGAGTCCATGGTGATATGCTTGGCACCAAGTGACGCGATGGTGGCAGCACTGGCGTTCATGCCCACGAAATGCACGTTCACGTTGCCGTGGCGCTTGAAAGCCGAGAAGATGCTGAGGGCCGTGTTAGAGCGACCGCCGAGGGAGTCTATCAGGACGTGAACCTCATTATCCTTGTTCTTATTGAGGATATAGTCCACATAGTCAGCGTCGAAGTCATATCCTCCGACGAATCCCTTCAGGTGAAGTTGGTAATTGGTATTCTTTGTTGCCATAATTTTTTGATTATGGCACAAAGGTATATACATATTTAAAAAGGGGAAAAGACGGATATACCTGTCTCTTTCCCTTTATTTAGTTGTTTTTACCAGTTTATAGAGCGTTATAGTACTCCTCGTACCTGACGAGCGCCTTTCGGGCTTTGTAGGTGACGGTATAGCTTTTTATGCTGGCGTCACCGTCCGTCTGTCCCGTCGTGCTTGCCACCTTGATGGTAGCACGCGGTTTCTCTCTGGCACCGATGAGCAGCTGTTCATCGTTCATGGTGATGAAGACGAATGCCAGCGGTTCATTCGTGGGAATAGCAGCAAGCGTACTGAATTTCAGTTTCGCTTGCTCCACCTGCACCCCGTTGCCACACTCCTCTTCCACCTCACAGACTGCTCCGGGTGCCACGTCAAAGTACGTCATGGTTTCAAACAGCGGCACCGTGCCACCTGCCAGTGCAATGAAGACGATGTCGCTTGGCAGCATCGAGACGGGTACATACCCCACCTTTTTCAGACCAGGTAAAGAATAACATTTTCCCATGGGCTAAAAATCAAATAAATCAAACAAAACAAACTTTTCAAACTTTTGCAGAAAAACGCCGTGAAGTCGTGCTATTTTTTTTGCGATTTTTTGTGAGGTAGATATTCCTGAGGCGTTGATATATCTTTGCGATAGCATCCCAGCATGTTCCATCCTCATGGATGCCTCGTTGCTCCATGAAGAGATAGATAAGGTCTTTCTGCTGCTTGCCAATCTTTCCAAAGTCCTGGAGATAGTTCCACACGTCAAGGTCGAAGTCGTCCTTGACTCTTGCTATTAAGGCGTTCTTTCCTGTCTCAGTGATATAGTTGTAAGTCCGCGGGTCGTGGGACTTACTGTAAGGTATGCATACTGCTACTTCGCCTTCTTGTTGGCGAGGAGGTAGCACACCGGCAGGTTGTGGTATGGTGGCTCGCTGCAGCAGCTTACTCTCGATAGAGCCACGAATCAGGTTTACGGGATTGCTTCCGCCATGACGGTGTACAAACCACTGGCGGAGATAAGAAGGCATTTTTAGATAAACGCAATATTCACTCATTTTAGTATTACTTTATTAAATTCCTGCAAAGGTAATAAATTTCAACGAATTATAACATATTTATTTCAACTTTCTTTTTTCAGAGTAATACTTTTTTCAATTACTCCCTGTTTTCATTAGCAAAGGTAAGTATAATGCAGCAGATAACCTAAGACAAGAAAGGCGGCTCTTGTTAAAGCCGCCTTGATATCGTGTACTGAAGACTCTACAAATAGAAAGTAAATTTCGATCCCTTGGTGCCGACACCCTCATGGTCAGCGGCTATGGGGAACTGGCAACAGAGGTCGCTGGCCTGTTCATCGTCAAGTGTGACGGATAGCTCCAGCTCGATGGCCATGCGTCGGTCGTTATATCTGAGGTCCCAGATACATTCACCAAGAACGGCGTTAACCACCGTTCTAATCTCGTCCTGCATACGCCAGATGGAGTCGTAGTCAGTCATCGGATAATCTTCGCTTTCTGAAGGTTGTCGAAATCGTCCCAGAAATCGGAAGTTTCCGATTCGCTGAAGCCGTTGGTAGAAAGTTCATGGAGGATAGCATCCAGCAGCTGTACTTTCGAGATGTTCAGGCTTGGGTCAACATCGATGGGGTATGTGACGATGTCGCCCAACGAGCCTATGTGACAGTTGGTAATGGCTATCTCGCCATTCACCACGTTCACCTGAATATGGCGGCTGGCACCATATTCGGGCTTAGTCTCTCTGAGCATCTGATATAGCGCATTGTCGCTATACTGCTCGGAATCTACAGAATTGATGAGTTCGCGGAGTGACATCGTTATGCTATTCCTAATAGTTCTATTTCAAAAATCAGTGTAGAGCCACCGGGGATGCCTGGCTGTGAAAACTTGCCGTAACCCATCTCTGCAGGGATGTAAATCTCCCACTTGTCGCCAATATGCATCTGCTGCATGGCGATAATCCAGCCCTCGATAAGGTCACACAAGCGGCAAGCCAATGGTACACCGCCACGACTGCTGTCAAACTGTTTGCCATCGATGGTCTTTCCCGTATAATGGGCTGTGATGATATTGCGAACCGTTGGCTTTGCACTCTCTTGATTGCCCTCACTCAGCACCTTGTAATAGATGCCCTTAGGTAGTGCTTTTACCCCTTCTTCCTTGGCTTTCGCCTCCAGCCATTCTTTGTTGGCTTGTATGTATTCACGCTTTGCCATGTTACTTACAGATATCCTCCATCTCCTTGCGCTTCTTTTCTTTCAGTTCATCAGCAGCATAACCGATGGGGATCAGCACCGCTGGTTCTTCGTTTTCAGCGATGGCGAAGAGCTGCTTGCACTTCTCGGCATCGAAGTTGCATACCCAGCAGGTGGCGAGGCCTTGTTCCGTAGCTGCCAGACACAGATGTTCCACGGCAATGGCAATGTCAATGTCACCATGATGCTTGCCATCCGAGCGTACCCACTCCTCGTCGTGGAGAATGCTGCAGATGATGTACATCGGAGCTGTTGCAAACCACTCGCGGTTGTAGCACTGCTGCAGCTTAGCCTTTTCCTCCTCGTTGATGATAATGTGGAACAACCAAGGCTGTTTGTTGACAGCAGAAGGTGCAAAGCGGACACACTCCATTACGTAGTCCAGCTTTTCCTGTTCAACACTCGTAGGCTGATAGTCCCTACAACTATATCTTCTCTTGACAAGTTCCTATAATTCCATATTATCCAAGTTTTGAAATAAATCTTTTTCTATCAACAATAAATCTCAGGTGTGTACCCTCACCAAGTAGCGCTTCACCAAAATAGGCAGACACTTTGAACTCTATCTTCTTGCCATCAACCTTGGTCACTTCGGCTGTTGCAGTTACCTTGTCACCAATCTTTGAAGGCTTCAGATGCGAAGATTCGATATGGCCGCCAACGGTAGTGCAACCTTCAGGCAGTTCGTCAGCGACAGCAAGCATGGCAGCGTTCTCTATCAGTGCCATCATGGCAGGGGTGGCAAGGACAGGCATATCTCCAGACCCCATCTTTATTGCGGTAAGGGTATCAGTAACCGTCAATTCACTTGTATGTTTAAGACCTATTTCTATCATTCTTCTTAAAGTATTGTAAACTTGGGCACAAAGATACGAATAATTAAGGGAAAATAAGTACCTTTGTCCTCTGATTTAATAAGAATTGTGAAATGGACTACCTGCCGAAAGGCCCTGCTATACTGGTTTCGAGCGTGAATATGCTCTTACGTGATGAGGAGTTTGACACGTTAGAATCGCTGTGCTATAACTTCGGCACAGAGCCTAAAGAGATAAAAGATTATTTGTACGGGCATGGTTTTGTGTACAGCGAGAAACATAAGCAGTTCCGCCCGATAGGATATGATTCAGTAACAAGATGATAACAAAAGATAGTATTGAAACTGCCTACAGTTTCCTGCATCAGAAGCAGCGCATCTATGTTCATTCCACACTCGACTGGCAGAAGGATGACATAGAGTTGGCCATTTCAGACTATGCAAATGACATGAGCCAGGAACTGTATGATGCCATCAGTGGTGGCAGGGCCGACTTCCTCCGTGACCACAAGCGGTTTCAGAAGGACATCACCAAGGCCGTCGAGATACTAGAAAAGATGCTATAACGGATATGGAGAAAACGTTAAGAGAAAAACTTGCCGAAATCGCTTTGCAATGGCAAGCAAATTATGGAGTCGCGCCATCTATTACAAGTGCCCTTTCCGAATATGATGCTGCGAAGTTAGTTGGAATGTCAGAGCGTGAGTATTCTGATTATATGAAAGACAAGACTGCTGTTAGCAAAGGGGCAGATTTTGTATATAGAGGTATCAGATACCAAGTAAAAGCCAACCGGCCAAGTGGCAAACCTGGTAGCTTTGTAACAATGGTTCCAAAGGCGTCGAACTATGACTGGGATAGATTGATTTGGATTCTATATGACAAGAACTACGTAATGCAAGAAGCGTGGGAGTGGCAAGTAAATGATTACATTCTTGCTTTCAATAGTATAAAAAGGTTGTCTCCAAATCATTACAGGAAAGGGAAGTGTTTATATAAAAGAGATGAGTGATAGTGTATTAGTCCCGCCGCTTCTATGAAAGCGTAGGGATAGAAGAAAGATAACAAAGGAAATAGTAATCATCATCTCAACGAGCCTGCGTCG
>OCTW013384051.1_pt1 | contig 22635 bp, 22 predicted proteins | sample 1539671 | NCBI WGS metagenome assembly OCTW01 (sample SAMN02144230, study PRJEB22623) | gut metagenome | biome: sheep rumen | host: Ovis aries | place: New Zealand
GAGCAGCCAGCTGACGAGGAAAATCCATACATTTGATGCCGATATTTACTGGCGGATGAAATGAATTTGCGAAAGAATCTTGACACTACCAGCCACGTAGAGACCGACATTCAAAGCGAAAGAATTTTGATTATCAGATAAAAAGAATTTAATGTTTCATAATCTCAGGTTCAAAATGTTTATGTTACAAGACTTACACAAATACTAGCATTGGACACATGTTGAACGAATGCTGGGCATACACACATGAAAATCATGTTATGTGGATGTAGTAAGAATCTGTATCATGCGCTGAAACAGCAGGCACTCAAAGGTGTATTTTTCACCACTTTGGTGTCAAAAATCTAAAGTAGCATAAATTCAGGCGCATTGCTCAAGGCCTTGCAGATGTTAACCTGGGACAATGAGCAAGCGACTTAAACATTATAAATGTACTGTCTTTCGAATACAGTACATTTACTTTTTGTAAATCATAATCAATAATTTAGTCAGTAGGATTTGTATCAATATCTGAATGAGAAAGGCATGTTTTACCAGAAATACTTTTTTTGCTCAAATCAGCTTTTATCTGCGAAGAACTGATTTCTGGTGTACGTGGAAGATAAACAACATCCACACCCTCTTTTTTTAAGAAGTCAAACTTTCCTTTCCAATCATCACCGATTGTAAAGATATCAATTTGATATTTATGTGCATCGGTTTTCTTTTGTTCCCAATTCTCTTCAGGGATGACTAAATCAACATATCGGATTGCTTCTAACAACTGTTTTCTCTGCTTATATGAAAAATATGTTTTTTTATGCTTTTGATTCCAATTAAATTCATCAGTAGATAAGGCTACAATTAAATAATCTCCTAACGCTTTAGCATTCCTGAGTAAATTAATATGGCCATAATGCAATAAATCAAAGGTTCCATAAGTAATTACACGTTTCATTTTATCTCCTCCAGCATATCATGTAAACTATGTCAATACATCATTTATTCAATATAGAAATAATTCTATTTACCACACGCTCAGAAGCATGGCCGTCAACAATTCCAAAATATTCTTTCTTGTATATAGCAATTGCATTTTTATAAGCATCATAACGAAAAGAATCAATCGAATTTATTAATTCTTCGTTTGTTTTATTCTTTTTCATTGGTAAATCAGAGTAGGTTTTTTTCAGCTTACGATCACTTGAATTATATTTTTCTAAATCAGAAGTATACAAGAATACCGGTTTATCCATCATAAGAAAATCATTGCATACACTAGAATAATCAGTAATCAGAACATCTGCTGCAAAAAGAAGTTCTTGTGCATCAGGATATGAAGACGCATCTTTTATCTGATTTGCTAAGTTACTTGGTATTTCTACATGCGTCATTACATTCGGATGTAAGCGCAATAAAAGATACCAATCACCTCTAAAACATTTTTTTAAGGCTTGCAAAACACCATGGAAATCAATATTATATCCATCCATACTCCCATCATCACGGAATGTAGGTGCATATAAAACGATTTTATCTTTTAAGCTTAAATGGAACTTAGCACGAATTTCTGCTTTTTGATTGGATGTACCATTTTGAAAAATATCATTTCTTGGCATTCCTGACTCTAGAATATCACAAGTACACCAAAAAGATTTTCTATACCATTCAGAGGTTTTGGGCCCATCTGAGATAAACAAATCTGTAATTGATGAATTATACTTACTTGCTTCTACATATTCTTTAGAAAGAGTTTCTTCCGTCTCTGCCTCAACTGATTTATAGGCATTTGATCCGTGCCATGTCTGGATAAAATATTGCATACTACGCTTGTAAAACGGCAAGCTATTCTTTACATTCGTTATAATTACCTTAGCTGTTGCTAAGTCATATAAGGCGCGTAAACTTATCCAGCGTGTCTTATGAATCTCATTTGGCATAGGTGAATGTATATCTTTAACTAACCATACAAGTTCAACATCTTCATTCTGTTTTATCAATTCGAGAGCAATATATTTGGGGTTACATCCAAATCCACGGCCATTAAAATTTATAAACACGACCTTTTTCTGCACAGGGAATTTAGAAAAGAAATACATCAATATCTTTTTTACAGTTTGTTTTGCTAGGTGAAGCATCTGCTGTTCTCATCTCCATCATTCGTCAATTTACTTATTGAAGTGCTTTTTAACTTTGCGTTTATAGGTACCGAGACAATGGCGTGAATACCGATAGAGATAATAACCCATGAAGAGAATCGGCCTTTTCACGATGCGGCTATACGTTCTATCACTGCTACTGACGCAAAGATAGTGGCTGAAATCTGCTTGCTGGATTGCTCTGCCCCACGGTGTCTGGCGCATATGGAACAAAGCAGGGAGATTGGACAGGGAGTCAAGCATTGTGCTGAGGTAGTTGAGGAAGATATGGAATAATCTCACGTTGTAGGCATTCTCCAACGCTGAAGCGGCTGTCTGTTTCTCCTTCAATACTTGCATGGCGAAGTCATGCTGTTCAGCCTGGCGATGGCTCAAGATGCCGTCATTGTTATGCGTCAGAGAATACTCATTCTGGTGGTAGATATACCAACACTCATTCGTAAGTCCTACGCGGCTGCAGATTGAGAATACGGCAAAGGAATAAAGGTTGTCCTCGCTCATGCGGATATCCTCAAGAAAGCGGACGCGCTTGGCAATCTCTGCCCGATAGAGTTTCGGATAGACGCGCGCCATCAGGATATTCCCGAATTCTCGGTGGTCTGCCTGCGCGTAGCCAGACAAGGCGTAATCCAAGAGTGGCAGCGTATCGGTATAGAGCCAGATCGCATGCTCAGGCGGTTTGCAAGCACAGATTTCCTCATGATCTCGATACTTGACTACCCCCCCCGAAATCATATCTAGATTATATGTTTTTACATATTCCAGGCTACTCTCCAGGAAGTTAGCGGTGAGCTCATCATCTGCATCGCAGAACGCGATATAATCACCTTGCGCATGATCCATGCCGAGATTACGCGCATAAGAAACACCATGATTAGCGATATGGTACACGGAAAAACGCTCTTTGGACTCAGCAGAAATATCATCCAAGAACGAAGCAACTTCCCGGGCACTCCCGTCATCGACGACAATGACTTCAAAGTCACGGTAGGTCTGATTCTGGATGCTAAGAAAACATCGCTTCAAGTCGTCTATCGGCGTGTTGTACACGGTCGTAATCAGGCTGATCACTATAACATCGCTCCCCTATCAATTAAGATATCAATTTCAATTATCTTGATTTTAGTTTTGCCAATACAGTTCTCTGTAAATATTCTGCACCCTGTATATGAAATAACTTCGCTAAGCCTAAATAGAGGGCAAAACTGATTAAGCCTTCCAAAAGCAAAGAAATCCAACTGCATGGTATCATATTCTGAAGAAAATGCAACAAAACGAATATAGTTCCAGCTAAAAGGAAAGGATAAATAACATCTAAAACCTGTTGTTTAACACCATAATTCAATAACCTTTTATTAGGAAAAGCATTAATACAAAACGCAATAATTCCATACAAAGCATTTCCTGCAATAATAGCTAAAGGACTAATCATGACACCAATCATCAAAATCAAGAACCAGAATGGTTTCTTGATGAATTCCAACTTTAGGGAAATATCTGCACGGCCTAGTGCTGATATCGTTTGTAGATTAATCATTCCTAAAATAGCAAAGCATTGACCAAGACATGACCATTGAAGATATGGAACTGCAGAAATCCATTTATCTGTTAACAAAACTATGATAAGATTTTCTGCTAAACCAGCTAAAATCGCCATTATACCAACTACCAGAAAACTTCCTATCATCAAAGATTTTCGCACAGCTTCACGTACTGCATGTTTATCCTGCTGTAAATGAGAAAAAGCCGGAAACAACACACTCTGAACTGTTGTTGAAATATTTCCTGCCAAGACTAAAGGAAACTGCTCTCCTCGATTAGCAAAAGCTAAATCAGCAGTCTTGTAATACCGGCCAATCAAGAAGCTACGTAATTGCTCAAAAAAAGTCCCAATAAAGCTTGTCAACATGATCCGCCAGCTGAATCCATACAGGGATTGGAACACGCGCTTGCTGAAGAAGAGCGTCGGCCGCCAGGGGATCAGGAAATGAAGTGCTGCGGTATTCACGATAACCATGACAATGTTCTGACCGACCAAGGCCCATACACCATAGCCGGAATAGGCCATCACCAGGCCGACAACACCGGATGATATCGTGCCGCTCAGCGTCGAGAAGAAGAACTTCTTGAAAATCATCTGCTGTGAGACATAGGCCTGTTGGATGGAATTCATGGCTGAAATCGGCAGGCGCAAGCCCAAGACGCGCAAGACGGGCACGAGCTCAGGGGTGTGCATCAAAAAGGCGATGTACGGGGCCAAGAGGAAGAGAAGGCCGTACAAGAGAAGCGAGAAGACGACACTGGCCCAGAACATGGTCGAGAACGACTCTTCATCGTAACTCGATTTCTGGATCAGTGCAGAGCCCAATCCGCTGGTGATAAAAACCTCCGACAAGGCGATAAAGATCATCGTCATGGCGATAATGCCGTACTCTTCCGGCAGAAGCAGCCTTGCCAATATGACCGATACCACAAAGCTGACAACCTGAGACGAACATCGCTCCAAGAACCGCCAAACCATCCCACGCCAAGCGGCAGAAGCCACTTCGTCCCGAGACATCATAATCTAAACCACTCCTATGCATCATGAATTCGGATATATCTGTATTATCGCATCATTGCTGTGGAAAACACTTCTGGCGGAACGCCTGAATAAAAAAGAAAAAATGGAGCCGATACAGGATATACTTCATACGATCCTTAGTGGTTACATATGGGTTCCTGAAGTACGCATGGATGTGCGCCTGTAAGAATGACTCCCACTCATGAAGAAGCTCCTCATAATCCTGTCGTTCCAGCTTTTGATGACAGACCTGAACCGTCCCTAGATAGATGCGGAATGCATCACATTCTACGGCTTTACGCCACTGTGGAGCAACGTTTGCTGACCACGAAAAGGAATCCTTGGCGCAGGCGATTATATCTCTTAAATTGCGGACGCTATAATTTGCCATGATGCTCCCGTCGCGCTGGACATACGCGTATAATTCATCCGGCAACCATACAATTCGATTTGCTGCATGAAAGAGCTTGTACGATGTGAATTCATCTTCATGCAGGCGACCTACAGGATAACGGATTTTCTGACAATCAAAAAACAGGTTTCGCCGATACAGTTTATTCCAGGCCACGACCAGTTCCACTGGATGAACCCGAAAAAAATAGGTCATCAAATCGTCACGGGAAAATACATGCGGATGGTGTAGCATCGTCGACTTCAGTGATTCTTTTCGGGTTCCATAATCAAGAAAATACGAGGATACCGCTACGTCCGCTTGATGTTCAAGACAAGCCGACAAGAGCCTTTGATACATCTGCGGCATGATATAATCATCGCTGTCAACAAAAGCCAGCCAGTCTCCCTTTGCCGCGTCAATGCCAACATTCCGCGCATCTGAAAGTCCGCCATTCTTCTTATGGATGACGCGAATCCTTGGGTCACGCTGGGACCATGCGTCACAAATTTCGGGGCAACGGTCCGGCGATCCATCATCCACTAGCAGGATTTCAAGATTCGCATAGGTTTGATCCACGATGGATTGAACACATCGGTCCAAATACGCTTCCACCTTGTAGATGGGAACGATGACACTAATCAGCAGTTCTCGCTGATGCTGACCTGTGCTGGAATTTTCCCCATACCAACTACTTTGCGATAAAATCCCCATTCTCACTTCTCCCCACAGACACAATCCATCTCATTTAATCGTAACTCTAAAACATAATATAATTATTATACGCCAAACGCTGATGCATGACAACCGACGCCATAAAAAAGGTCGGCTCTTGTGGATATCCTGTGGACAACATGTGGATATCTACCATGTGGCTGTGGATAAATATAGGGAGTGCTCCGCTTTATGTGTCAGGTTGTGCGCGTTCTGTGTCCGCTCTGTGTTCTGCTCAGGCACTGTGGATAGCCGTCAGGCGTTGGCGCGGCTGGCTTCCGGGCGCTCCTAAGACGTAGCTCAAGCAAAGAGAAAGAAAAGTAACGTAGTACGGCGTCCCTCCTGGCAATCGATGGTGACTGTCGCGTGGTCCCGTCGCTCGCATGCCCCGCATCTTTCCGTCCTTCGGCAGCGGCATCTTTCCTTCTTGTTCCTTCTTGATTCCTCACGATTCTGCCCATTCCCCCTGTCTTTTCGCATGTGTCAAAAATTTTTCTCGAATGGCTGTCGCACCATGTCTGGCAAGGGTTGACACATGTTTGACACTTCGCCTGTCTACGTCTCGTGGGCAATCTTCTCTTGACAGAATCACACTCTCTCGGTATACTAGGAGCATAGCACGACAAAACGCGTGGAAACGCGGAACACACCTTTGCACGACCACAATCAAGACGTATGAGCTTGCTTGTCTCTCTGTAGCAGATCGGCGGCTCTATGTTCTTGAGGCCGGTCTGCGGAGGGGCGGCAAGCTCTTTTGTCTGTGCGAGGAGCATTTCATGGACTCGAAGGAGGGATTCGATGGCCAAAGAGGCGATGACGGGCTTCATCACGGAGTTCCGTTTCTTTCACCAGATGCAGCCGGTGCGGCCGGTCTCGGCCTGTGCGCAGGCGCTCTGGCACTACTTGTTCTACCGGGCAAACGCCGCGTTCTGGCAATTTCCCCTGAAGATCCAGGCCAACGAAATTGCCGGGGCGCTGCGGATCTCGCGGTCGGCGTTCATGCGCTCGCGCGAGGAGCTCCGCAGCGCGGGCTATCTGCTCTACGAGCATGACCCGGGCACGCGGACGGTCAAGTACTACCTCGTCAGCAATGTGCGGCCGCACATGCTCGTGACGCCGGCTGAGATGCTGGCGGGCACGAAGTCTTATCAGGATTTTCTCTCAGGAACACCAGCGCAGAAGGAGGTAAACCATGTTGCTTACGAATCATGCCCAGAAGCTGTATCGGGGAATTGAGGCGCTCGGCGGCGGCGTGATCCGCGAGCAGGTGCTGCGCGCGAAGGCAGGCGGCATCTCGCACGGGACGTTCATCGCGGCGCGGCAGGAGCTCTGCAAGGCGGGCTTCCTCGCCATCAAGCGCACGGCGCGCAAACCGCACTACCGCCTCATCGACACGGAGCGCGCGACAAAGGTCATCGCGGAGTCGGAGGCCATCTACGCGCAGGGCGAGGTCGCCGTCTTCGAGGCAAAGGCGAAAGAGTCGGCCGCCCGGGCAGAGGCACCGCCGCCGCGCAAGGTGATCCCGGTCCGGATTGCTCTGGCAAAGAAGGTATCGGAAAATTCCCGGGATTCTCGCGATACGACAGACAAGATGGACGGCGTGGCGCTGAAGCTCGTGCCGATCGCGATCTTCGAGGATGGCCTGCCGCACATCGCGGGCCATTTCGCGGATTTTGCGGACTGGCACGAGGCGCTCGTGGAGGCGTTCGGCGACTTCGACCTCGACGAGGGCAAGACGCCGCGGACGTACATCCTCTATGTGCCCGCGCGGCGCAGGGAGGACCACTACGAGGTCTGGCCGATGCCGGACGGCCTCATGGTACTTTAGCATTCATAGATTCGATAGTTGATGGGATGGGATGGAATTTGTGCAAGGTCCATCCTTTCTTTATCCCTATCCCCCACCATCTCTCTAGAAAGGAGTCTATCATGCGAATTTTCATCAACCCAGGCCACGCGCTCGGCGGTCGTCCGGACCCCGGCGCGGTCAACTGCGAGCACGGCGTGACAGAGGCGGCAATCAACGCGCGCGTCGCGGAGAATGCGCGCATCGCGCTCGAGCGCTGCGGCTACGAGACGAAGGTCGTGCAGAGCCACAACCTGCGCGGCGAGGCGCCGGGCTACCCGAATGTCACGGGCCTCGCCAACAGCTGGCCCGCCGATGTCTTCGTCTCGATCCACGCCAATGCCGGCGGCGGCCGCGGCTGCGAGACGTACGCGTTCAGCACGCACTCGTGGGGCCACGCGCTCGCGACGACGGTGCAACAGACGCTCTGGCGCGCCGTCAGCCGCATCGACAAGAGCTTCCCGAACCGCGGCGTCGAGGTCAATCCCGACTTCACGGTGCTACGGCGCACGGCCATGCCCGCCATCCTCGACACGGAGGAGGACTTCCAGCTGCTCGTCAGCCACGCCGCCGTCTTCGGCCACGCCATCGCCAGCGCCATCGACCAGTTCCTGCGCGCCCACATCACGCCGGAGGGCGATCTCATTTTCGAAGAGGATGAGCCCGCACCATCGATGTGGCGGTATGTGCCCGCTATCATATAATAGGAAGGAAATCGTCAATGACGTGTCAATTTAAGTGTCAAAACTTTCTTGTAAATACCCCTTGCTTTTGACATGTCAATCCCGTACAATAAAATCAAGGCAAGGGAAAACGCTCCTGAGCCTCGGGCAGCCGCCCGGCCTCGCGGCTGCCTGCTGAGGCCCCCACCCTCTCACCTGAAAGGAGAACTATCATGGCTACGCAGCGCACGAACATCACGACTTCCCTCAAGATCAAGGTGGAGAACGGCACGACGGATGCCGGTGCCGTCAAGTACGCGACGCGCACGTTCAGCTCCATCAACCCGGAGATCAGCGACGAGGACCTGCTCGCCGTCGGCCAGGGCCTCGCCGCCCTGCAGTCGCACGACGTCGGCGACATCCAGCGCGCCGAGAACGCAACGCTTGTCACGGCCTGAACAGCTGACTCGCACTCGCCCCTGCACCGGCCGCCGCGGCAGCAGCCGTGACCCTGGCCGGATGAACGGATGAACCATCGCTCACGCATCGAAAGGAGTCACCACCATGAAACGCACGCTTGAAATCGAATTCCTGCTCGACAACGCCAAGACGAAGACGCTCTCCCTGACCGACCCGAAAGATGACATCTCGGCCACCGCCGTCCAGACCTGGGCCGAAAACGTCGTCGCCAAGAAAGCCTTCCTGATTGGCGGCTCCTTCCCCGTCGCCTACAAGGGAGCCAGCATCCGCAAGGTCGACGTAGAAGAGCTCGCCTGACCCAATCCCCCCAGCTGACAGCAGCCGCTCTCCCCTCCTCCGGCTGCCATAGCCTTGCCTCATGGCTCAATCGCCCCACTTTGCTACACCCCCGGCAATCGCCCCCCAAAGAAGGTGACCCGCATGGAACAGAACCTGCTGACCGCAATCTCCAGCGTCGGCTTCCCCATCGTCGTGACGCTCTACCTGCTGACCAGCTTCCAGCGCTCCATGGACCGCTTCACCGACCAGCTCAGCGAGCTCGTCAAAGAGCTCCAGCAGCAGCGCCACATGATTCACTGACCCTCTCCCCATAAAAAGCCTCCCTGCAGCATCGATCTGCAGGGAGGCTTTTTGCACTTATATATTGCGCCTATATATTAGGAAAGGTTCCGTTCAGTCTGGTCACAGTCGATCTACCTCGCTCGGCTTATCCGCAGTCCTGAGCCGCCACAGTGCCATTGCCCCTATCGTATAGCCATCGGAAATGTAGCGGCTCTGATAGACCATGCCAAACTTCTGGTGATAGATCTCCATCGAGCGAATCAACTTGCGGACTGCAGGGTCAGGACAGCTTGACGTAATGTATCTGTATCACCTACATTCCCAGGAAAAATGATATAGGGAATCTGCGGGAATTTACTCTCACGACCTGTACGCCAGACTGGAACACCTGGACAAATTTGACCAATTACCGTAGCCTTGTGCACATGAAGGGCTTTTGTAGCAACATCGCTGGACGTAATTCCGCCTTTAGCAATCACATAAGAAGGTGTAATCGATAATCTTCCTACGAGTGACTGTACCGCATCAGAAATCTTCACCGAACGAGCTAGAGCGGACTCCTTCGTGTCATCAGGCAAGGTCAAAACTTTGCGTTTGGTATAGATGACCGCCGTCTTTCCCGCTCGAATAATTGCTTCTTCCCTTTCCAGGATACGGTTTACTTCCTGGGAAAACAGCTTCGGTTTCAGTACTAGATCCGAATCCAATTCCAGAAATTCAAGTCCCGGCAAGCCTTGTAAGGCTTTTAATTGTGCTGTGGTCTTCTCCGTATGAGATCCGACCACGATCACTCCTCCGCTTTGCTGTGTTGCCATGCTTTTTTCCTGAAATATTTCTGCATGTGTGAGCAAAGGGCGGTCTTCTATTGCCCCCATCTCCTTTACGAAAGCAGCCGCCGTGCGGAACAGGAAATACTTGCCACGCGACAGAGCTTCATAAAGTGCCAGAACGAAAACGCGAACATCGTCTTGCGTAACGGCATTGACAATTACTTTGCCAAAATCATGAACTTGGCATAAACGTGCGGCAATCGCTTCCACATTGCCCTGCCGCAGTTCTGCAATGGAGATAGACATGACGGTTTCCCGCTTATACGCGCCTTGTGTCTTTTCTTCAACATAGTCACGCAGATTCGAAGCATGATACCCGAACGTCTGGTCCTCAGCAAATTCAGTTTGTCCAACTGGCACTAATTTCCGGCCATAACAAACATAGTGTACATCACCAAAAGTGAACCGGCCGCCTTCTTTGAAATAAGGACAAAGAATTTCACCGTCCACATGTTTCGTCGAATGAGCTTCCAATGTTTCGCGTAAAGTCTGTGTCTCTAGCGGATAATGCCCCCGCAATGTAGAATCACTGCGGCTGATGATCAAAAAATCTTTCTGCAAACGTTGCGCTACCTTCAGGATTCGCTCAGCGATTTCCTGATGAACCTGTTTGGTTTTTATTGCAGAAAAGCTGCGTGAATTCGTCAGAATATAAAATAGCTTCTGTTTCTCGCGAAAGCCTTCTTCGATAGCAGACTCCGACCAGTCCGTAAAAACCGACACATCATGCAGAGTCTGTACACCAGTTGGATCGTCATCCAATACGACAATCTTATGGTTATCGTGCATGCTTACTGCGGCTAAACGTTCTTGTAAATCAGGAAAGTTCAAAGACGGAAATGTATCGAGAAAAGAAATATCGTAGCTGGGACTCACTTCGCATTTTTCCATATCCATCACTTCACTATCTGAAAATACGCCCGTCCCTCTTCCGGTGTCATCGGCATTTTATCCATGGCATGCAAGAGTTCTACCGTCTTTTTGACCAATGGAAGATTACTCGAGACTCTCGTATCTGGATCCAGATAGTCACTGTCTTCGAAACCGATACGGATCGTTTTTGCGCCCATGCCAGCAGCTGCGGCAATGATTGAAAAATCGCGACGGTTTGCATGTGTGATGCCCCACAGTGCATTCGATGGTATCATCTGGATCATGGTCGCCAGTGCCTGCGGGGTGGCAGGTGCTTCTCCTTCATGCCCTAACACAATACTGAAAAGAACGGGTTCAACAAAGTCATATTTTTTCATAAAACGTTCCATTGTGTAGGTATGGCCAACTTCAAACGTTTCAACTTCAGGTGTCTTCTTGTTCTTTAATATTTCTCGAATGCAATAGTCCACATCATCAAGTGGGTTACAATAAACTTGGCGCCCAAGATTTGTAGATCCAACATTCAAAGAACAAGCCTCTACTGAATCTAAGTACAACGGTACACACCGTTCCTGAATATTCAGTTTCGATACACCGCCCGTTGATGCTTCAATAATCATATCGGTATTCTGACGGATTAAATCCACGGTTTTCTGAAAAAGAGTAGTATCCGTAGTCAGATTCCCCTGCCCATCACGAACGTGCAGATGTACCATAGCTGCACCAGCTTTCCAACAGGCAATCACATCTTCTGCAATTTCTTCTGGAATAATCTGGTGGTTTATTCCACTGACCGGAGCTACTGAAATCAAAACTTTATCCATTTTTATCCTCCAGTTCCTCAGCCTGGAAGATAATCAGATGATTGTTACAGCTGATCTTTCCAGAACTGATAATGACTTCTAACAACAGTACCGATATTCGCTTGGTCTTTACGGCGAATGACATCGACGAGTTCCTCGTGTTTACGAATCAATTCATCAATGCAATGCATCTCAATGATTTTTTTCGTTGTTTGAATACGTGATACCTCCGTGATCCGATCCATATATTTACATAAAGAAATCAAGATCTCATTGTGCGTAGATTTGACGATAATATCATGGAATTCTATATCTGCCGCAAAAATAGCTTCTGGTGTAACATGATTTCCTGTCGCAACTTTACGAAGATGCGCTAGCCCGTCTTCAATTTCCTGCAGCATTTCATCATTCCATTTATCCATCGAAAGCTGTATACTCCCTGCATCAATGACCTGACGCATATCTAAGAGGCTTTTCGAAGAATCATTTTGCAAGATGATCCCGTAAATGACCGGGTATAGCATTTTTTCGCTAAAAGAATCCTGTATATACGTTCCATCGCCCCGATGGATGGATAAGACTCCATAGGCGACCAAAATCTTTATTGCCTCACGAAGTGAGCTGCGCCCAACCTGTAGTCTTTCACAAAGCTCCATTTCACTAGGAATTTTATCGCCTGGTTTGAATTCTCCTTTGATAATGGCTTCTGTGAACGTATCGATAATCTGTTCAACTAAGGGCTTACTGTTCAGTTTCTTGATTGCGTTATCATGCATAAATCGGACCCTCCTCTGATTCCTACAGTATACCACTATTAAGAACCATAGGACAATCTGGAGAGTCCAATTTCTCCAACTTTTATTGCTCCATCAACGCCTCAGCATGTGCAGCGACCTTCATGGCAACATCGCCATCCTCTTTCAGCCCTCCAATACCAACCGCGCCGATCAACTTACCGGCTGGATTTTTGATTGGTACACCACCAGGCATAGCGACAAACTTCTCATCTGCGAAATAGCAAATCTCGAGATGTTCACGCTGCAATCGTGCTAAAAAATCAGCTGTAGATTGTCCCATGCGGGCAGCCGTGTAGGCTTTAGCCGGTGTGAGTGCAATTGTCAATAGTTTGGCACCATCTTTTTTCTGATAAAGAATCGTAAAACCATCTTTATCGACGACAGCTACACTGAATGGATTGTCACCGTATTCATTCTTCACCAAAGTTTCTGCAAATTCGGCGATGGATTTAGCAAAATCCAGAGTCATGTTTTCCATTAAAATCCCTTCTCAATCATAAGAGCACATGTACAATACGTTTTTAGCCCTTTTTCAGGCTGGTATGGTCGACCATCGCTGCTTCGGCCTGCTGTTTTTCGAGACGGCTACGCCAAAACGTGGCTACAGCTGGTCCTGTGATATTGTGAACCAAATTGAATATTGCTGCAGGGATAAACGCCAGTGGAGCCAAATGCGCAATAGCTAAAGCCATGGCAAGTCCGCCGTTTTCCATACCAATTTCAAAGGAAATGGCTTTTGCCTTGTAATTCGGCATTCCCACAGCACGTGCAGCTAGATATCCTACACTTAATCCCGTAAGGTTGTGCAGAATAACTGCGACAAACGCAATCCAGGCAACACTTGCAAACGAATCAGCGCTGAGTGCAAAGCCGGAGCTCGTCGTAACAAAAATAGCGATCAGCGATACAATCGGGATAATCGGGGTGATTTTATCCACGAATGTTGAGAAGAAATAGCGGATGGCAATGCCCAAGCCAACTGGAATCAAGACAATCTTCAAAATATCCTTCAGGATTCCCCAAGTATCAATCTCGATGATTGAGCCAGCCAGAAGCGTGAACATAAACGGCGTAATCAACGGAGCTAACAGTGTATTGACAGAAGATACAGTTACCGAAAGAGCAACATCGCCCTTAGCCAGGAATGTCATGACATTACTGGCTACGCCGCTCGGGCAGCATCCGACCAAAATCATACCGACAGCCAAGACGGGTGGAAGGCCCAGGATCTTGGTCAGTGCCAGAGCGACAAACGGCATGATCAGGTAACGGAGTACGATTCCCCAGCCTACATCTTTCGGTCTGGAAAATACCAGCTGGAAATCCTTGACGGATACCGTCAGTCCCATACTCAGCATAACCGCCATGATGCAGTATGACACATACTTGGAAAGTGGCTTAAATGGCGCCGGATCAAAGTATGCAGCTACAGCACCCAGTACAATCCATAATGTGAAGTACTTGTTCATGAAAGCAACAAATTTACCGAGCTTCCCCAACATGTTTTTCGCCTCTTTCTTTCAATGTATCCTAGTTTATTCCGGAAGCAGCCCTTTAGCGACTAAAGCCTTACGCAAAGCACGAACACCGAATCGTACACTCGAGAGCACCGGTTTCTGATATTTGTCATGAATGTATTCCTCGCAATAAGCCATAGAGCCCTGAGCAAACAAAATCACATCGACCTGATCATGAATCTCTCCAGCATATTTTGTCATCAACTGCTTAAATTCTTCTGGATTCAAGCCGAAACCGCCCTCAACCAAAGCATCGACTAATGTGACGTGTTTATTCATTTCACGAGCGACACGCCGTACGGTATTTTTTGTCGGCTCCAACGTAGTCTGCAGCGTAGCCATGACGCCGATGCGTGTTCCCAGACGGACAGCTTCGCGGCACATTTCTTCATCAATTCGAACAATAGGAATACCTGTATATTTCGCAATATCCTGTGCTGCATCTGCAACTTCACCAACAGATGAACATACATTCAGAATCGCATCTGCACCTTCCGAAACAGCTTTCATGTACATGCTGATCAAACGAGCAGCTGGCGGAGCTGTTACATAACCATGCTCACGAACTTCCGCCAAGATGGAGGGGTCCTGATAGTTAGCGATCGTCACGTCAGCAGGCATTACACTTCTCAATTCCCTTTCAAGATCGGCAATCAGCTCAGGGGTCGTACTCGTATACACAACAGCTACTTTCATGATAACATCCTCCTCATACGCATTATCATCTAGCTTCTAATACATCAGACATCAGATGTCTTATGTCTATGGTCTTATAATATACGAATAGAGCTTAAATGTCAAGTATTTTTTATTATTCTATATTATTACTGATTGTACCTCCTACCAAAAAGCCGCCCTGCAACTATAACAGCTACAGGGCGGCTTGGCTGATACCATCTGTCTTTTCCGGCCACACTCCTCTTACTTCTTCAGCTCTACCCTTACGCGCTCCAGGGCGCTCTTGATGAGATCGTCCCGTAGTACTTGTACTCTGCCAGGCGCCCGCCGAAGATGATATTCTCCTGTCTCGAAGCGCAGACCGCGATACTCGAGCTGGCCGAGCTTGCAATAGTTATTGCGTCGACAAAAGTACACATCAAAGCTGTGGTACGAGCTCCTTCAGATACGCCGCAAACTTGCCGCCAAGATCCGGGCGACGTAGCGCAAACTCCACCGTCGCTTTGAGGAAACCCAGCTTGTCGCCGAGGTCATAGCGGATTCCCTCAAAATCATAGGCGTAGACCGGCTGACGATGTGCGAGTACCTGCAGCGCATCCGTCAGCTGGACTTCATTGCCCTTGCCCGGCAGCGTATGCGCGAGGATGTCAAAGATCGCCGGTGTGATGATGTAGCGGCCCAGGACAGCCATGCGGCTCGGAGCGTCCTCGAGGGACGGCTTCTCCACCATGTCGAGCACGCGCATCGTGCGCGCATCATCCGTCGGCTCTCCCTTGACGATGCCATATGAAGACACCTTGTCCTCCGACACCGTTTGGCAGCCAAGGACGGATGAACCTGTCGCATTGTAGACATCGATGAGCTGCTTCAGCGCCGGTCGGCCCTCGCCGTTGTAGACGACATCATCGCCGAGCAGTACGGCAAACGGCTCATCCTGCACGAACGCGCGCGCACAGAGAACGGCATCGCCGAGGCCCCGCATATGCTGCTGACGGATGTAATGGATATCGATGGCCCCCGTCTCGCGCACCATCTTCAGGAGCTCGGTTTTCCCCTTCTTCTCGAGCTCCATCTCCAGCGCCGGTGCCGAATCGAAGTGATCCTCGATGGCCCGCTTCGCATGGCCGCTGATGATCAGGATCTCCTCAATCCCGCTCGCCAGAGCCTCCTCCACAATGTACTGAATCGTCGGCTTGTCCACGATCGGCAGCATCTCCTTCGGCGTCGCTTTCGTCGCCGGTAAAAATCGCGTGCCAAAACCAGCTGCCGGTATAACTGCCTTGCGAATCCTCTGCATAATAAATTTCCCTCACCTTCTAAAACACGATATTCCCTTGTACTTGTAATTGTCACAAATCAAACACATGCTCAAAATTCTTCCGGATAACGGCAAACTTCTTTTTTGCCGCCGCCTCGTCTTTCTCGACAAGCGAGCAGTACATCTTGAGCTTCGGCTCAGTGCCGGACGGGCGGATGGCAATCCAGGAGTCGTCCTCAACGCGGTACTTGAGCAGGTTCGTCCGCGGCAGGTCTGCGATGCCCTTGGCGAAATCGAGTACCTCTGTGGGCTCGGGAATGAAGGCGGCCTTCTGCTCGCGCAGGGTATCCATGATGGCCTGAATCTTCTCCTTGCCCGCGATGCCCTGGAGCTTGTACGAGGCCTGCGCGTCGTAGTAGTAGCCGTACTCTGCGTAGAGCTCGTGCAGGCGGTCGCAGAGCGTCTTGCCCTGCTTCTTGCAGCAGGCGGCCATCTCGGCGACGAGCAGGGCCGCGCCAACGGCATCCTTGTCCTGCGCGTAGGTGCCGACGAGGCAGCCGTAGCTCTCCTCATAGCCGAAGAAGAAGTCATGATCCGGATCCTGCTCATACTCAGTGATCTTGTCGCCGATGTACTTGAAGCCCGTCAGCGTCTCGACGACCTGGCAGCCCCTGGCGCGCGCAATGGCCGCGCCGAGTTCGCCCGTCACGACCGTCTTCATGACCGTCGTCGCAGGCGTCAGCTCCGCCTTGTGCGCCTCGAGCAGGAAGTCCGCGAGCAGGGCGCCAAGTTGATTGCCCGTCAGCAGGACGTACTCGTTCCCCTGACGCACGCCGACGCCGATGCGGTCGCTGTCCGGATCCGTGCCGATGACGATGTCCGCCCCGATTTCCGACGCGAGCTGCAGGCCAAGCGTCAGCGCGCTCTTCTCCTCCGGATTCGGTGACTTCACCGTCGAAAAATCCCCGTCTGGCATTTCCTGCTCATGGACAACATGGACATCGGCAAAGCCCGCGCGTGCGAGCACCTTGCGCACGGGCTTCATGCCCGCACCATGCAACGGCGTGTAGACGATGCGCAGCGGCCCCACATCCCCCTTGCAGACCGATTCTCGGTAGACGGCCTCGACGAACGCATTGACGACATCCTCGCCGAGCTCCTGCACGAGACTCGGATCGCCCGCCGCCTCAATGCCCGGGATATCCGTCACCGCTTTAACGCACTGAATCAACCGGTTCGCGATGCGCGGCACGATCTGGTCGCCGTGGCGGTCGTAGACCTTGTAGCCGTTGTACTCCTTCGGGTTGTGGCTCGCCGTCAGCACGAGGCCCGCGATGGCCCCGAGATGGCGCACGGCAAACGACAGCACCGGCGTCGGCTCGAGCTCCGCGAAGATCTTGACTGGGATGCCCGCCGAGGTCAGCACCCTCGCCGCCTCGCGCGCAAACTCCTGCGAGTGATGGCGCGAATCGTAGGCGATCACGACACCGCGCGCCCGCTCTTCCTCCGTGCAGTGCGCAAAAAGATAGTCTGCAAAGCCCTTCGTCGCCTTGCGGATCATGTACTTGTTCATGCGATTCGGCCCCATGCCCATGACACCGCGCATCCCGCCCGTGCCAAACTTCAGCTCGCAGTAAAAGCGGTCCTCAAGCTCCTTCGCGTCCTCGATCGCCAGCAGTTCCGCCTTCGCCTCATCATCACACCAGCTCAGCCAGTCCTTATAGGTATCCATGTACGACATATCGTCTATCCCCTGCTTTCCTGTGTCTTCATTCAAACCGCACGATATCATCCTCGCCGATGTAGGAACCGTTCTGGATCTCGATGAGTTCGAGCGGGATGCGGCCCGGATTTTTGAGCTTATGTTTCGTCGTCTGCGGGATGAAGACGGACTCGCGCTCGTGGATCATCATCTTTTCCTCGCCGCGCGTGACCTCCGCCGTGCCGCGCAGCACAACCCAGTGCTCCGTGCGGTGGTAGTGCATCTGCATCGCGATGGCCTTGCCCGGCATGACGCGGACCTTCTTCATGCGGTAGCCGACGCCCTGGCCGATCACCGTCGACGTGCCCCAGCGGTGGTACATCGTCGTGTGCTCGACGGCTTCCTTGCGGCCCATCTTCTTGAGCTTCTCGACGACCGTCTTGACCTTCTGCGACTCGCCCTTCTTCGCCACGACGATGACATCGTCCGTCTCGACGAGCAAGAGGTCATCGAGGCCGATGCCCGCAATGAGCCGGTCGTGCCCCATGATCAGCGAGTCCTTGCAGTCAAGCGCCAGCACATCGCCCTGCAGAGCATTGCCGTGCGCATCGTGCGGCAGGATATCATACATCGCATCCCACGAGCCGATGTCATTCCAGTAGCACGTCAGCGGCACCATGCGGACCGCCTGCGAGCGCTCTGCAATCGCGTAGTCGATCGAGATCTCCGGCATGTCCGCAAAGCGCTCCACCGCACGATCATAGCCCCCCTCGAGGATGGCCGCGATCTCCGGCTGGTACTTCGCCATCTCCCCCTTCATGAAGTCAATCGTGAAGGCAAACATGCCCGAATTCCAGTAGTAATTGCCCGCCGCGACATAGCGCTCTGCTGTCGCGAGGTCCGGCTTCTCCTTGAACGACTCGACGATAAACGACTTGCCATCCGATGCGCCCGCCTCGATGTAGCCGTAGCCCGTCTCCGGCGACTTCGCCGGGATGCCGAACGTCACAAGACTGCCATCCCCCTGCTGCGCGACCTCCGCCGCCTCCGCAATACAGGCCGTGAACACATCCTGCGGCCGGATCACATGGTCCGCCGCCGCCACCACCAGAGGCTCCCGCCCCTCGCAGCCGAGCTTCTCCTCACAGAACTGCACCGCCAGGCCAATCGCCGGGGCCGTGTTGCGCGCCACCGGCTCCAGGATGATATGCGCCCCCTCCGCCTGGCACTCCGTCAGCTCATTCTGCACATGGTAGAGATAGCGCTGATTCGTCACCACCAGAATATCCTCCGGCACCACAAAATCCAAGAATCGCTCCACCGTGTGCACCAGCAGCGACTTCTCATCCTCCAGCTTCAAGAACTGCTTCGGATACGACTTGCGTGACAGCGGAAAAAGCCTCGAGCCGCCGCCACCGGCTAAGATTATGATTTTCATGCGTTATTCTCCTCATTATCTGTACTCTCTGCTATCTCTCTGGGCGATAAAATGTCATAGACCCATTTGCGGTATGTATCACGAATCTTATCCTCCGAAATAGCCGGATTGAGATTATGTTTTTTGACGTAAGAAACTAACCGCTTAAAGTCATCTCGATTCATCAACTGCTTCCAGAATTCATTGATATCATCATGAGACTGAATCGATTGTAATTGTTTATCGACATCGTTCTTGGAAAAAGGAGATATCATAAAGGCCTTTGACACTATGCACCACGTATACCGATGCTGATAGGGAAAATACTTGTCAATATTGCATATTGCAATATCTTCATAATCCTTAATTGCATCCGTCAAAATACGGCCATATTTTTTCATTTGATCATTAATTTCATTCCTGATTGATTCAGTAACAACAGGAACCCCGATATCCGAATTCAATGTGCAGTGATACAGCATTTTCTGAATCGTAATACTGCCACTTATATACTGAGCAGATGCATTGCTGCGATGAACAATATTACGGAACATACCATCAAGAAAGAGGATGGATTTCGATTGAATTCTTTCAATTTCCTTATGGAGAGGAATTAGTCCCTTTATTTCTGAAATCATCTTTTCTTCAGTCGGATTAAAATAATTAGGAAATGAATGACGACTCTCTCCTAATTGCAGTAAATAAAATGATTCATTGCCCCAAAATTTTAAGAACACTTCACTTGCTTTTTTTGAAACTTGTTTTACAGTATCATCATCGAAAATCTGAAAACATGATATTGTGCTAGTTAGATGAGATGATAATACTTTCCTATACTCAGCAATTTCCTCCTGCAAAGAGGTTTTATCTTTCTTATGAGTGTTAAGAAGGCATTCGGTTAAACAGGCTAAAGAAAGAGCGAGATTGGGATTATCAGTTGGGGAATTTTTATAGGTCTTTAGCAAAAAATCTATTAACAAGCAAATATCTTTCTCTATAATTTTAAAGAGTTGTCCTCGTTTTTCTTCACGTATCTTTTCACGGCTTAGAGTTAGATATTCTTGTGTAGGAAAGCCATCTAGATAAATATTCACTTGCATATATTTATCATATGGTGATGCGATAAGATCACGGAATTGAGCTACATCCAATCGCATTCCTTTAAAGAATGCTTGCGTCATATGCCCGAAATTATTTCCATGCTTTATATTTATTACATATGATATAGCATATTTTCTATTATAGGCAATAATGGTCGTAACATTGCAAATGCACGATCCTGATAAATCATCAGATATTTTTTCAAATTTTCTTGATTTTGCCGTATTTTCATTATTGCTCAATATAATCAATGTCTGAATTAATTCTTGGCCTGTCGCTTTATCTTCCTGCTTTGATATAATTTGAATTGGGAAGAAATTGTTATCAGCATCACGTGAAATACATTCTATTAGATAAAAAGTCTTTTGAATTACTTCTGCATCTAAATCATCGTATTCAAATGGATCGAGTTCATTGATTTTTTTATCAAATATTCCACCAAGCGACCAGGTCATATGATTGAATGAATCGTCTGGTATAAAAAATGTAAATATTGTTCCATCTCGATAGGCTTCATTCGTAACAAGATTACGTTTGGAAATACGTCCACCTTTTTTCTTGGAACGGAATATGATTTCCTTTGCGCTCTCATTCCTCGGATATGTCTCACATCGCAGTGTATCCGTCAGTTGGAAAACAGATTGCAGTCCCACGCCAAATGCTCCAGTGGGCGTCAACCACTTTACCATATTAGCATACGATCTTTTATTGTCAGCACGCATATGCCAGCTCGAAGACACATTCTCCATCTGCTTCAGCTGCTGGTCTGAGATTCCGATTCCCTTATCCGATACACTGACATGAAAACCTTTTTCAGTTTCATCGTATTGGAAAACAACATCAATCGGATATCGATCACGAATCTTATCCGTGATATCAAACGGCGTCAAATCATTAAGATTAGACTTATCAAAACCGTCCACCTTTACATTACCGGCCTTCAAATCTTCCCACAAACGCAACTTAGAAGCATCATCTGCATTCTGTATCAGTTCTCGCAGGCAGGCAAATTGATTGCGGTAAATATTAGCTCCCTGTAAGAGCTCAAAAATCGTATCTTTCGTGAACTTGAAGCTGTTCAGCGCATTTCCCTGTATCAGTTCGCCATTCAATTTAATTTTGCAAGAGGTCACCACTGGCGCCGAGCCGAAGCTATCCGATACGATATCATTCCAGCGCAGTGCCAGATTCTCCGTTTCCTGCTTCAGATAGGATATCCAGCCACTTGCAGCGAGATAGGCATCTTCAGTCGGACAGTCATAAGCCACCTCAATCTTGTTGTCCCGCACAAGGAAATGTTCCAGAGAAGCGTGCTTATCACGATGCGCCTCAGTCGTTACTGGCACATCCCCAATAAGCGTATACGCATTCTCATCAAAGCGTTTGTTATCAAGGTCGAGAAGATCTCCTAGGCGCAGGAATGCTGCAATCCGACGCGGATAGACAATATCATCTGCCTGCCCCATTCCCTGGCAGCACTTTTCCAAGGTGAAAATATCATCAAAAGATGCGCCATGCAAGCTAGCCAACTTGCCCAGCAAAAGCTGGATACGCTCCTTGATGAAATGCAAGAAAGAAAAATCAAAACAGAGAGGAGGATTATCAAATCTAGACGTAATGATATCCCTGCTCCGGTCTGGATGGCGGCGACGAACATAATCTGCTGTCAAATAAATAACTGCCATCTTGACATCCACAGGCCAATCCGATGGAAGATCCAGATTTTCTCGATTTCCCTGCGGCTTCAAGATATATTGCGCATATCGATATAAATCTGATGAGTCCGAAATTCCTTCTATATAATCCTTGAACTTGTCATCCTTCCATATAGAACGTATTTCCTTGTCCGATATCAGCATGCCAATATCATGTGTATAGGCACTCATGAGCATCAGCCATATCTCCGTCGGCTTCAACAGCTTGATGCGTTCTTCCCCTAGCACCGCTTCGATATAGCGGATAATCATCTGTGAATGAGAAGCATCGTGCAGACTATAATGAGGAAATGATAGGATGACATTCTGCAAGATTTTTTCAAGATCAAACTTTGCATTCTTCCACAATTCATATAAATGAGCATATACTGGATCATCATCGTGAAACGATTTTAATTGATCCTCTAACGTCAACATATCATTATCCTCCTTTTATCTGATGTATTTATGAGATGGATTTATAATCTAAGTGCAGCATCTCCTAGACAGCTAAATTAAAGGTAGTGTCAAGATTCTTTCGCAAATTCATTTCATCCGCCAGTAAATATCGGCATCAAATGTATGGATTTTCCTCGTCAGCTGGCTGCTC